>Ga0210019_1000275_pt1 | contig 67795 bp, 63 predicted proteins | sample CryGeyCG2114_020_2_FD_183969 | JGI IMG/M metagenome (GOLD analysis project Ga0210019, IMG submission 183969) | Groundwater microbial communities from aquifer - Crystal Geyser CG11_big_fil_rev_8/21/14_0.20 (SPAdes) (version 2) | ecosystem: Environmental > Aquatic > Deep subsurface > Groundwater ...
TAACAGGGGTTCAAATCTCCGTCGCCATTAAATTTTTGCGAGTATTTTTTCGCTCAGCGAGGCGTCGCGACCGAGTGACGAAGGCACGTGTTTCAACGACACGTAACAGAGGAATCGAGGGAAGCGCCGACGAAGTAAAAATGGCGACCCCTAGGGGATTTGAACCCCTGTTACCAGGATGAAAACCTGGTGTCCTGGACCGGGCTAGACGAAGGGGTCACCTTCAAAGATAAGAACCTAAACAAAGGTCTTAGAAAATACTACTGGATTTTCTAAGACTTTTAGCTCTTTTGATCCCCTTCTTTAGAGAAATAACGATACAAATAATGGCCATGAACGTTTGGTATATAACCTTTCACGTTAGGCTTCATCAAACTGAAATAGCTGTAATGGTAGATCCCAAAAGCTGGGGTTTCATCATACATAATCTTTTCGGCCTTGGCTTCTTCGGCAAAGCGCTCTTCCTCATCTTGAATCCCGGCAGCTTCCGTAACCAACCGATCATATTCCGCGTTTTTCCAAAAACTATCATTATTTTCACTGGTACTTTGGAAAATTTCTAGGAAAGTTGCAGGATCAGGGTAGTCACCAATCCATCCTTTTCGCGAAACATCAAAATTACCCGCTTGTTGTTCCTTAAGGAAAACCTTCCATTCCATATTCTCAAGCTTTACATCCACACCAAGCTTGGTCTTCCACATCTGCTGAATCGACTGGGCAACCTTGTTGTGACCTTCATTGGTATTGTATCGGATAGTGATCGAAGGAAATTTAGATACATCCGAATAGCCAGCTTCCGCCAAAAGTTTTTTAGCCTCCGCAACTCGATCATCCATTGAGGCTTGAGCCGGGATAAGCGAAGCGAAGTTCGGAATCACTGGGGGAATAATTCGATCCGTAGGAACTTGGCCTCCCCTTAGGACCTTTTCAGTAATATGCTCTCTATCGACAACCAAGGACAGAGCTCGTCGTACTCGACTATCATCCAAAGGCTTTCGCTTCGTATTGAATTCATACATATAGGTTCCGAGGATTGGCATAATATGAAAATCATCCCGACCTCTTAAGCTAGGAACCATATGCGAAGCGATATGATTATCCCCTGTCCAGTCCAACTTCCCGGTCGAATACATATTCATGACTGTGCTTTCATCACGAATCGGATAAATAAAAATTTTATTAAGTTTAACATTGGCCACATCATAAAATTGAAGATTCTTTTCTAATGTAATGCGTTGATTCACTGACCATTCGGTAATTTTGTAAGCTGAATTCACAATGTACTTTGAAGGATCCGTCCAAGCCTTAGAACTCGGATCGTACATCGAAGGGTGAACGATAGCGAAAGTCGGCTGACTCAACATATACTTGAAATAACCGACCGGCTTAATCAATTCGATTTCAATCGTTTTTGGACTCGTAACTCGAACACCATATTTAGCTTCTACTTCTTTTCGGTTCGGCTTATTCCAAGCTTCATTCAAGGCTTTGGCCCCAACAATATAATCCGTATACCAATACATATATTGAGAGGCGACTTCTGGACTCAAACCTCGAACAAATGACGATCGAATTTGGTCGGCAGTAATGGCTTCACCATTTGACCATTTCACACCATCGCGAAGAACAAATTTATAGACCTTTCCATCAGAAGAGATCGACCAAGACTCTGCGAGACCTGGTTTGATTTTGAGATAATCCATCTCGCGCGTTAAGAGTCCTTCAAACATTTGCATCGACGTAATAGCTGCATCATGCGCGGTGATTCGATGAGGATCCAAAGACTCAGGCTCTGCGCCGTTATTGAAAGCAAACTCGTCATTTGCAAATTGACTGGGTTTATAAGTTGCCATCGAGCCGCCTGATTCAGGCTTTGAACAAGCTGACAAAACAAAAGCAAAAAGAGCGACAGAAATGAGGGAGCAAACAGATGTTTTCATGGGGCTATAACTAGCGATTAGGGCGCCTAGGTCAAGAATTTCTCGATTAAGACGGGGGGTCTTGTAAGCCCCCAATTCAACTGCTAGAAAGGCCTACGGATGGCCATCCAGCTTGAAATTAGAGACCCTATCCATGGTCCGATATCAGTATTTCCCGACGAAAAACGGGTTATCGACTCGCCCTATGTTCAACGGCTTCGTGGCATAAAGCAAACAGGTTTTGCCGAGTTGGCCTTTCCTGGGGCGACGCACACACGCTATACACATTCGTTGGGCGCATTTTATTTGGCCGGCAAATCCTTTGACCAAATCTTCAAGAACTTTCCTTGGGAATCGTCTGCTGAAAAACGTCGGTTGCGAAGCTGCCTTAGAATGGCCGCCCTCCTTCACGACGTGGGGCATGGCCCCTTATCGCATGCGATCGAACAAGCCATGCCAGCCCGCAAAGAAATTAATGGCCAGAGTGGTCAAGCCACTCACGAAGACTACACCGAAGCCATCATTACTCGCTCGAGCTTGGCCAATGTCTTGAGCGAAGTTTATGGAGACGATTTCCCACAGGCCATCGCTTCGTTGATTCGCGCCAAGGATCAAACCAAAGATTTTTTTAAGACTGGCTCTGGAAAAAATGTTTTCCCCATTCTTTCGTCCTTGATAAGTGGTGAGCTAGACGTCGATCGAATGGACTATATGGCCCGCGACAGCTTGTATTGCGGCACCACCTATGGTCACTTTGATCGAGACTGGATTTTTTCGAATCTTCTTTATCAAGAAGTCGATGGGCAGGTGTTTTTGGCGCTGGATTCTCGGGCGCTTTACGCTTTTGAAGATTTTTTATTATCCCGCTATCATATGTATCTGATTGTTTATCTTCACCACAAATCCGTTGTGTATGACGAAATGCTATTTCAATTTTTAAAATCCTCTAGTGAGGCTACAAAAGTGCCATCGGATTTGGAGGATTATTTGCGAGTTGATGATCATTGGCTATGGTCAAAACTCCAGGCGAGCAAAAATCCTTGGGCTAAGCGAATTATAGAGCAAGAGCCTTATAAAATGATTTTGGAAGTTAAATCGGATCAGACCGACGAAGCAAAAAAATATGCTGACGCTCTTGAACAAAAACTGAAAGATGAGAGGACGTCCTATTTCCGTTCCTCGTCGACTGGACTGTTAAGCAAATATGCTTCTATGACAAAAGCTGAAAGCTTTCCGATTTATGTAATTTATCGCGATCCAAGATTTATCTCCGGATTCAAGCCAGGAATCCGATACGAACTGCTTTCTGAAGCCACGGAACTCTTTGACCGCTACCAACGCAGCCGCATTATTGACCGCATCTATGCGGATATCCGATAAGCCTTTTAACAGCTAAGTGGAAATCTTAAAGGGTAAGTACAAAGGACAAAATTTGAGTAAGGCGGTTAACAGAGGCACCAGTCCAATCAAACCCAGGTAGGAATGAAAATAAAATCCTGCGCCCAAGATGCATAGACCAACGACGAACCTAATTGCTCGATCCGATTTCCCGACATTACATTTCATAGACTCTCCCATATCACTGATTAAATTCTATCGAGTTCCGTCAAATGAATCGATCTTTCCTTGGTCAGAGGCTTCCTATTGCAGATAAAAATGCGTCTTTATAGCGCTGACAGATGCCGCCACGTGGTGAAGCCTCAGGTAACCCACCCCATCTTCAGCAAGCTTGGCTGAAATAAGAGACGTTTCGGGGTCACGGTCCTTAGAGGCCTTTGCCGTAATGAGACCTAAAAAGCTCTTCCGAGAATGTCCCACCAAAAGATTTACATTGGAATCATGAAAACCTTTCATATTCCGAATCAGCTCCCAAGATTGCTGAGCCGTTTTGCCAAAACCAATCCCAGGATCTGCTATGAGGCGTTCTTTTGAGATCCCGCGATCAACAAAAAATCGAAGTCGCTCATCGAGCCAGGTCTCTACAGCAATTACAGGATCGACGTCTTGAGGAAGACAGCGTTTGGAATCAACCGGGACGCCTAAGTGGTGCATAAAGACATAGCGACAATCCGAAGACTTGAGGACCTCCAACATCAGAGGGTCTTCCCCGGCCGAGACATCATTGATAATATTTGTGCCAAATTCCAAAGCCTTCGAAGCTACGTCGGCATGCCGGGTGTCCACGCTGAGCCTCATCCATGAAGGTAATTGCTCGCGAAGTATCCGAAGGACAGGCTCCAGTCGACTCCACTCCTCGGTAGGATTCAAAGCGATGGCATTGGGGCGCGTGGACTCGGCGCCAAGATCTAAAACACTGGCGCCTTGCTCCATCAAGAACTTGGCCTGGCTCACAGCCGACTCGGCCTTCAGAAACAAATCCCCATCCGAAAATGAATCCGGGGTCACATTGATAATTCCCATGAGCTGCGTGGGCAAAACCGAAACAGGAATTCGTTCACATTTTAACTGCCCGCTTGATTTTTTGAATTCTTCCGATTGCGGAAGTAGCTCGCTCAGTGGCTTTAAGAAAAAATCACGATCGTACAAATCTCGATGTGGAATTTTAAGCGCTGGAAGATCAAGCTCATGATTCTTCCAGTAAATAATATCGATATCAATCTCCCGGGGAGCCCAGCGCTCACGCTCGTTTCGACCTAGATTTTTTTCTAATTTCTTAATCTCATCAAGCAGGGCAAGAGGTTCCAAGTTCGACTGAGCTTCGACGACCATATTTAAGAAGCCACGATCCCATGTCTCCGGTGCATGGGCCGGCAAAAGAGCCTGAGTTTCATAGACCGAGGAAAAACGAAGGGGCCTTGTTATCAGGCCCCTTCGCAGCAATTCTCGTATCGCCGAAGAAAGATAATCGACTCGGTCTCCTAAGTTAGAACCGAGCGCGAGATAAAGCATCTTAGGCGGCTTTCTTATAATACCCAAATTTCTCGAAGTCTTGATGCGAGGCCTCGCAAATACCATCCAAAAATTTCCAAAGGAGCTTCGCAGCCTTTTCCGCGGCCAAGCTGGCTCTGCCCTTTTGAGCATCGCTTAGAGAATTCAAAAGTCCCTCAACCGCTTCCGAATGATAAACATCAGCCGTCTCATGGACTCTAAAAAACTTAAGGGCCGCATCAGAGTCCAAGCCGTAATACTTCTGAAGTCCGGCTATTTTGGTCTTGGCCACTTCTGGAACTTGATGCTCATAAGCATACAAAGCACCCAAACCTTCTTCATAAGAACTTTGACAGAGTTGCATAAATTCTGAAACTAACTCCCGAGTTTCGGGAAGAGAACTCGCCCCATAAACTGAGTCTCGAGAGTTTCCTAGGCATTCGGCAAACTTCAACCATAGTTCAGGATGGTTATCCTCGCCCCTTTCTTCATCAATCAAGTTTTCTAATAAAATCTGTCGAGATGTTAGATCCTCACAAAGGGAATGAATGGCGCTAATATAGCGAGGGAACTGGTCCACATGCTTAAAGTACTGGCGCGCATAAAGTTTAAGCGAGTCTTTGCTCAACTCCCCTTCATTCCACGCCTGGTAGTAAGGATGTTTGAGAACACTGTAGACGGAAACCCTATTCTTCAATTGATCGCAAAATTGATCGCAAAATTTATTCATGAAAAGGACTCTAAATAGATTGTCAATTTCAGTAAACATGGAGTTCCCAAGGTCTTGAGAATAAAGATGGCGGGTAGACAGAATATCTAATGATTTCGATAAAATAGCCCGACTAGGCCTTTTTGCTAAATTCTTTGTACAATGGTGTATCGGGGGTTTTTTTATTTCGCGATCCAAACTTATTTCGGTGAACCTTATATTAATCCTGCTTTACGTAATATTAGGAAAGCTGGGCCTTCTCTTAGCTTCAATCAATGATATGCCTCTCCCATTTGGCCCGCATCGGGATTGGCAATCGGCATGAGCATTTATTACGGCTCGAGAGTTCTCCCTGGAGTATTTTTGGGCGCCTTTCTGACAAACTTTTCAATCAATTGGCATGACTTTCTCATTCCCCTGACGATCTCAATCGGAAATACTTTCGAGGCCTTCTTGGGAAGCCTAATCTATCGACGGTGGAAATCTCGACTCAATTTTTTGCGTGAACTTGATTCGGTAGTTTTGCTCTTCTTGATTGCGGTTTTTCCTCCGGTGGTGGCCAGTCTTATCGGTTCTTTCAGCCTGTGGCTGAACTCGGCCATCCCGTTTAATAGCCTCTTTTTTCCAACATTAATTTTGATTTTTCTTTGGTGTGGATCACTCGCAGGGAATCTCTTTGTTTTATCGATCTGTTTTTCTGCTATTTATGCCACAACCCATCAACTCGGCCCCTTCGTGGCCAAATCTTTGAATGCCAATCTTCTTGATCTGGTCTTATTTTTATCTGCCCTCTGCTTGGCGGCCGCTACGCTGCCGGCCTTTCTAAAAACTCCATCGAAGAAAGTTGCCCTCGTAAGCTTGGGCACGGCCTGGATCATTATGACTTTGATCTATGCATTAGTTGTAAGCGCCTCCCAGGATCAAGACGGAACTAGACTCAATGCCATTATCGAGAAGAAAATGGATGCCATTCAGGATCGAATGACGATTTACGAAAACGCTTTACGATCAGGAAGTGGGCTCTTCCGCGCTTCGTCGAAAGTTGAACCCGAAGAATGGAAGAGTTTCGTCGAAGGAATGAAACTTGTGGAGAGGTTTCCTGGGATTAAAGGCTTGGGTGTAATTCTTCCAGTAAAGAAGGGACAAGAAAATGCCTTTGAAAAAAGAGCTCGAGTTGAATGGGGGTTTCCAAATTTTACGATCAAAGAACTACCCGAATCCTTGCGGATAAATAAGCAAGAATCCCAAGCCCCAAGTACGAAGCTTTCTGAAAAGCAACTTGAGCGTTATATCATAAGTTATATTGAACCCTTAGAAACCAACGAACCCGCTCAAGGCCTTGATATTGGCTCAGAAGTATGGCGATGGTCTTCTGCGAAACTTGCAAGGGACAAGTACAAGTTTACAATCAGCGCGCCTTTAAGACTTATTCAGGAGGGCACAGAGGGTTTTGGATTTTTAGCTTTTTTTCCGATCTTCAAAGATGCTCCAAATCGGAAGGCGACACATTTGATGAAATTTGAAGGTTGGGTTTACGCACCATTTTCGGCTCAGGATTTTTTTAACGAAGCCCTCCAACTTGAAGATGATTTTTATATTCAAATTGCCGCCAAACTTCCCTCGGGGGGGGGCAGCAACTCATTTTCAGTCTGATGGATCCCCTTGACCTGAGGGCTTGGAAGCCCGTTTCAAAGACCGGAATTAGGATTGGCGAGCAAGAATTTCAGATTGAATGGATGCCGGGGCCTGGATTTCCTAGCAATACGTCGTCAGCAGCAGCCTGGGCCGGTTTTACGGGTGTACTATTGACCCTTTTGCTAACGGGCCTTGTGGTCAGCCTAAACTCAAGCGAAATCGCCGCGCTTCAATTGGTTGCTAAAAAAACTGAAGACCTCAATTTGCAAAATGCGTTTTTACATGACCTCATGAATTTGAGCCCTGTGGGAATTTTTAGAGCGAACTCATTGGGCTGTTTTATCTATACCAATCATAGATGGGAAGAAATGACAGGGCTCACGTCCGCTCAATCCTTGGGCGCAGCTTGGATGCTCGCGATCCATCCAGAAGACAACCAAAAAGTTCAAGAGGCTTGGAGTCAACTTATCGAAGGCGGACGATTTGAATGTGAGTTTAGATTCTTACATCCCAAAACCAAGCGGACGAGCTGGGTTTTCTGTCGAACGGTAAGATTAGACAATGAACAAAGGGGGGCTTCAGGTTTTCTTGGTACCGTCGAGGATGTATCCGAGATTCGAATTCAACAGGAGCAGCTGATTGAATCCTCGCGCCTTTCTTCGTTGGGAGAAATGGCTGCAGGAATTGCGCACGAAATCAACAACCCTCTAGCTATAATATCTGGTTCGGCTTCACTGATGAAAACCAAGTTAGAGAGATCAAATTTTGAAAATGAATCAATTTTTCAGTACCTCGAAAGAATTCAGGGAACCTCAAATCAGATTGCTAAAATCATTCGCGGCTTGCGAACCTTTGCGAGGGAAGGTTCGCATGATCCTTTTGAATGGGCGAATCTCGAAAGCCTTTTGGATGCCAGCTTCGAATTGTGTCGGGAAAAACTTAAAGTCAATGAAGTGGAGCTACGTTTTAGCTGCGATCGAGACTTTGAGATTCTATGACGAGAAGTACAAATTTCTCAGGTGATCACAAATCTCATTAACAATGCTTATGATGCAGTCAAAATGAGTCAGACTAAATGGATCGAAGTAAACATCGAAGAATCTGACAACAAACTCATCATCAATATACTGGATAGTGGGCCAGGTATAGACCCAAAAATCGTCTCAAAAATTATGGATCCATTTTTTACAACCAAGGACGTTGGCAAAGGTACTGGCTTAGGTCTCAGTATCTCGGCCTCCATCATCGAACTTCACGGCGGAAGGCTCTATCTCGATCCGACATCGGCCTATACACATTTCAAAATTGAATTGCCTGCAACGCACTACAATCGAAGCCGAGGCTCGCAAGATCAAAGCGCCTAATCGTGATAATCGTCTAACGACTCTAGAGCTTCCTGAGCGATTGCTAGCTCTGAGCTCACCCAATTCAAAGGTGTATTTTTGCTCGGCAAATAAAGTCTTTGCCTCTCCTCAGAATTTGGAATTTTTACCAAAATTGGAATCATAGCTTCAGGCATAACACCGGTCGGCAAGCGCTCTCCGTCGACGGCCAAAGGCCCACGGGTGTCTGGAGCTTGTGCTGTAAGCATTCCCCATGAACGCAATAAGTACCACTCAGCCAAAGCTCGATACTCAAGCTTTGAAAACCGCTTCCACATCATAAAATAGGCTTTAGCCATCACGGGATCGGCAATCGCCCACTGCGGCTCAAGATTTTCTCCAAAGAATTCCGCCAACCGGTGGGGCTGTCGAGGATTGTAAAGCTCCCATAGTTGATGGCGTGTCAGTGAAAGTCCAGGTTCTACAAACTCTCTCACGACTTCTTCTTCACTAGCTTGCAACTGAAAATAATAGAGACCAGCCATATAAATATCATGTTGATAGCGAGGAATTCCAGCTGGTCGAACTAGCTTATGGAGATGAGAAAAGATTTGTAAGAAATCCCTCTCCTCAAATCGATTCAAGGGATACCAAAATAAATGGGCTAAAGCCGCATCCTCAAAGCGCTGCCCGTCCTTTTCCGTATAATTTACTGGGGCCTCGCCTTGGGGAAGTTGTTTAAACAAAATTTCATAGCCATGATCTATTAATTTTCTAAAAGCCTCTTGGGACCAAGTCTCGTTCGCCAGGTCACGAAGATCATCCGGAAGCTTAGTCTCTGCAATCTTCAAGTTATCTAAAAATTCTCGAAGCTCGGCCTGGAGTTTTGAATCGGAGTTTTCGAAAGCTTGGCCGTAGAGTTCAAAGACTTTCGTAACAAGACCAATCGATGACGTTCGCCTTGCCTCCCATTCTTCCCAGGCTCCAGAATCATGCATCCACCAAAAGCAAAGTCTCTTAAAAAAAATTGGTAAGCCCACGAGATATTCCCAGTGTGCCGGCTTTAAATCCTGAATATTTAGTAAACTTTCTTCAAAGGCTCGATAAGTAACGAGCATACTTAAAGCTAAAGCATCATTCTGCTTATGATTCCAAAGTTCTTCGACCCTAGGCCCGTCCGGCAAATCTAAAAAAACGGGTCCCAGGTCATCAGCATCCAAGCGAATATAGGGCGATCGAGTCCCCGCGTCCGACTTGAAGTGTAGACCAGGATCACGAATATGATCATACAACCGAGTTAACTGCTCGGGCGATGACATCGCCTCCAGCATTCCCAGCGCGACACGCCTCGCTTCTTCCCTTCGCCCAAGCGCAACTAAACCTTCAAAGATACGCGCAAGATCTCGAATCCAAATCGCACGTGCATAACCTCCGCGCGATCGATCTATCGCAGCAGCCACGACCATCCCGTTGTCTTGAACTTTAATATTAAAAGTCCCCCACCGCTCCTGAAACGCCTTGATCAGCCGATAACTTTGAGCACTAAGGCCTCCCGCTTCGCGTAGTATGGCTCCAACCTCTGTATTGTTTACCAAAACTTCCCGCATAGACTTGTCGGAAAGCTTGACACCAATCGATTCGGGTTGATGTTGTCGGGCAATGGACAAAATATCAGAAAAAAAACTTTCGCAAGATCGGCTCCTTGCTTCGGTATCAAATGAAGAGAAGGCCAAGGACAAACTCATAAAACAAATCACCCTGTAACAAGCCTTTGAACATTCCCCGCTCAATTCACCCGTCTCCCATCCAAGATATAGGGTCGAACTAACTACAACTGCAGGTCGGATCGCAATTCATTTCCATCTTGGACGATGGGTTTTAGGACGGAGAGCAAAGCATTCGATTCAGCTTCTTTAAGTTCAGGCAAGGCAATCTGGAGAATAACATATAAATCTCCGGCCTTTCCTGTTTTGGGGCTCTTTACGCCCTTACCGCGAAGCTTAAGACGCCGTCCACCAGAAGAGTTCTTAGGAATTTTAAGATCGACTTTGCCTGAGGCGGTAGGCACGGTAATACTCCCACCTTCAATAGCCTCTTTGAGGCTAATGGGCACGGATAGCTCAAGGTCGTCGCCCTTACGCATGAACGAAGAACGAGAATCAACTTTACAGGCTAAATACAAATCGCCCCCATTTTTTCCTTTACCTGGAACACGAATCTTTGAGCCCGTCTCAACGCCGGACGGAATGCTCACTTCAATAACGCTGCCTTCCAAACGAATGCCCTTTTTGCAACCTTGGATGCTTTCGGCAAAACTTAAAGGAATCTCCATCTCAATATCTTGAGCTCTCGGATGCGAGCGTCGTGCTCCTGAAAAAGCTCCCGTAAAAATATCCCCGAGGATGTCTTCCATATTGAATCCATAATCAGACATTCGCCCAAAATCATAACCACCCTGTCCGGTTCGCGCCTGTGACCAAGCTTGTGAAAACTGGTCGCCAAAATTCCCACTTCCAAATCGATCATATTTAGAACGCTTTTCTTGGTCGCTCAACACCGCATAGGCTTCCGAAATTTCTTTAAATTTGGCCTCCGCGGATGCATTGTTAGGATTCAGATCCGGATGATATTGGCGCGCGAGCTTCTTATACGCCTTTTTGATCTCGGCTTCGCTGGCCTCTTTTTTGACGCCTAGAACCTGATAATAATCTTTTTTTGCCATGGATATAGCTTAAAAAATGAGGTCTGGAAGGCCGAAAGTCAATGGGGAGCTGTTATAAATGCTCAATACCCTAGCAGCTGAATGGGCTCACCCTCTTCGTCATCGGCTGTTTTAATTAATGGTTGGAGACGACGAGCCAGGTCCATAAAACATCTGCCAGCAGCAGTGTCTTCGAATTCCAAAAGATAGGGCTTACCTTCATCGCAAAGCCTGCGAAGTTTGGGGTCGATAGGAATATCGCCAAGGTAGGTCAGGCCCAATTTTTGGCAAAATTCTTTGACGCCGCCACGCGAAAAAATTTCTTCGTGATGGTCACAATTGGGGCAAACAAATTCACTCATATTTTCAATCAAACCAAGTACCGGAATCTTAAGATGCTGAAACATCGCATACGCTTTATGTACATCAATCAAAGATACTTTCTGCGGTAAGCTCACCATCACGGCACCTGTAAGAGGCATTGTCTGGGCTAAGGACAATGGGGCGTCGCCCGTTCCTGGAGGTAAATCGACGAGCAAGACATCCGTACCCTCCCAATTAACGTCCTGATAAAACTGTTGAATTAATTTATGAATCATAGGGCCACGCCAAATCAGGCCCTGGCCTTCATCTACAAAGAATCCTGCGGACATCAAATGTATACCATGAGCATCAATAGGTTGAATTTTTTGATCGATGATCATTGGCTTTTGACCTTCGACACCCATCATCGTTGGAATGCTGGGCCCATAAACATCACAATCCAAAATCCCTACTTTATACTTCAGTTTTTTAAGCGCCATGGCGAGGTTCACTGTTACTGATGACTTTCCAACCCCACCCTTCCCAGAGCCGATAGCGATCATCGAACCAATTTTGGGTGGCTTTGCCTGAGGCGCTGCCGTCTCGTTAGTTACAAAATTGACGACGACTCCCGCTTTAGGGTGGTGACCGTGAATGGATTTCTGAATTTGATAACGCAAACTTTTTTCGTATGTCGGATTGGCCTCAGGCAATTGAAGTTCGATAAAAACTGACTGTTCTTTCACTTCAAGTTTTTTGAGATATCCAGCCTCTAATATATTTAGCTTTTGGCCTGGAATCCTCACTTCCGTTAGATGCAAGCGAATATGCGAAATGTCTAATAAATGCTCTGCCATAGATACCAAGAGACTTATAATCGATGCGCCAATAAAGACAAGTCAGAAGCTCAGATATGAGTAATCCCTATCCCTTAGCTTCGCTCGGCCAAACAAAAATCCTCTGGGCATTGCGCATCTGATTGAAAACAAAGCGATCGGCTATGCGCGCCCCACCCGAGACATCAAAGGGTGATTTATATAAACCACCATCATTATAATGTCCCTGCTTGCGAACCTGATCGAGAGCGGTAACTCGCTGATCACATAAGAATCGCAGCAAGCCATGCAAACAATCTGAAGCCATTTGTTCTGAGAGCCTTAATCGAACGGCTGATTCATAGGCCTCCGTAAGCAATAAGGCTGTTGGAATCGTCGATTGATCATAGGTCCAAGAATCTTGTTTTGAGGCTTCCAAGACCAAGCGATCTGCCACACTATGACTCAGTCCCTTATGCTGAAGAATAACACCTAACAACTCAAATGCATGGACAGAATCACCTCGTTCGATGGCATCATCAAGACGCAATACCAATTGGTTTTTTGAAACGTTCATAGAGTTACCCTCTAAAACCCTTGCGTTTGAAAATGCAGATACTCGCCCCAAACTTAGCCGCTGACAAAGTCGCGCAAGTTCAACCAAACTCATGGCCAAATAAAAACTTTGGCTTGAATGTCGCCAGCGCGCCGCAGCTCTAAGAGAAGCCGCGTACTGCAAACTTTGGGTGGCCCAGGACCAGGCTTCCCATTTCATCCCCGCCAAGACCCGGCCTCGAGCCAAATCTAAAGTCTGAAACAATTGCTCCAAGCTATGGCCCTTCTTTGCTTGATCAAGCGTCCATTCCCACGCGGATTCTGCGCCTTCCTCTGTAAGGCGTCTCCAAAGCTCTTCCGTAGCTTCCGTGGATAGAGCGGGCCCGGCTAAATCGGGAGCTTGCAAAGACTTAGCTTCTGTCAAACTTCGCGCTTTATTAAAAAACTCCGAAGAAACCAAGTTCAAGCCAGCTCGCCAAAATCTTTCGAAGGCTCTTTTCATAAGAACGTCAGTTCGTCTCCAAGCAAAAGCAAAAGACAAATCTATCGATTTCATGATTAAGGAGGTTGTTAATATATCATCTTCGAATACAGCGGCCTCCACCAGGGCCTCCAGTGCTTTCGTTCGAGTACTTCGATTGCCCATCAAAAAGATAAACGAAGACCAAGCACGCTCATAGGAAGTCACTCGTCTTGCGTCGGGACGAATAAGCTCAATGAATTCCTCAATCGTGCTTCCCCGTGCTTCAATGGGCTGAGGAACATTCTCCTTTAGGGGATTTTTTCCGTCGCCCCTAAACAGTGCCAATGAAAACACGCCCTGCGCCAGAGGCAACCACTCGTAACTTTCGCGCAAGAAATTAGAGGCTTGATACGAGTAGAATAAGTGCATGAGCGCTCGGTCCGTTTCATCTGTAGACTCACTTGTGCGACTCAGCTCGTCCACGACAGCCTCAAAAATATCGCGGCAGGTCTTTTTGCGATCAAGGCAAAAAATAAGGTTTGTAAAAAACTCCCTCTCAAAATAAGGATCGGCGATTAATCGAGTCTTTTCATTGAACCATCCCTCAATATCACGAACGACACTTTCTTCTGCGATCATAAACCACCAACTCCGCTATTTCTTGATAAAACCAGGTTCCGTTAAATTATAGGAAAAATATTTTTCAACTTCTTCTCGACTCAAATAACCCATCTCCACGACAAGATCCGCAATAGCCTTGTCCTCCTTGAGAGCTTTTTTTACAACTTCTGCGGCTTTTTGATACCCCACCACTGTATTTAAAGCCGTGGCCAAACCCATAGAAGAAGCAAAATAAGCACGACAACGTTTTTCGTTAGCCGTAATCCCTACCAAGCATTTTTCATTCACAACACTCAATCCATTCGTAAGAATCCTCAAACTCATGACGAGATTGTAGGCAACGATTGGCATCATAACATTAAGCTGAAACTGCCCCGCTTGAGTGCAATAACTCACCGTTGAATCTTTGCCGATTACATCAAAGAGAACTTGATTGAGCATCTCCAGCATTGAGGGATTCACTTTGCCCGGCATAATTGAAGAGCCTGGTTGAACAGCAGGCAAATTAATTTCTTCCAATCCAGTAGTGGGCCCCGAACTCATTAGACGCAAATCGTTTACGATTTTCGTTAGTGTCAAAGATAGATTGCGCAGCGCAGCCGAATAAAAACTGCAGTCCGACATATTTTGTGAGAGTTCCACAAGATTACGACCTCGCTTGAGCTTCAATCCCGTAAGCTGCGAAAGTTCCTCCGCCATTTTTTGAGCATAGTCAGGGTGAGAGTTCATACCGGTGCCCGAAGCCGTACCGCCAATATTTAAAAAGCTTAGTTCCTCAGCCGCAAATTCCAATCGCTTCAAGTCTTTTTCGACCGAATCGGCAAAGGCCCCAAAGGCTTGGCCCAAACGCATAGGCACGGCATCTTGAAGGTGCGTTCGTGACGAACTTAATACTCGATCAAATTCTTTTGCTTTGATCTGAAAGATAGCGACACATCTCTTGATGACCTTGATGAGTTCCTGATGGCCTAAAAGACTGCTGATCCGAATGGCAGTAGGAAAGCTATCGTTTGTAGACTGCGCCATATTCACATGATCGTTGGGGTGAATAAATGAATAATCTCCCAACTTTTTGCCCGACTTCAATAAGGCTAAATTCGCCAGGACTTCATTACAATTCATATTGAAGGATGTGCCCGCACCGGCTTGATACACATCGACGACAAATTGCTCGTAATGCTTGCCGTCCTTCAATATTTCATCCGCAGCAGCTTGAATGGCCTTGGATTTCTCCGCGTCAAGCATTCCCAAAACTTGGTTTACTTTGGCCGCCGCGCGCTTAATCATCACATAGCTGCGAACAAAAATATCAGGTTCCATAATCCCGGAAACCTTCCAGTTTTCAACGGCTCGTTGTGTTTGCACTCCGTAGAGGGCCTTCTGTGGGACTTTAAGTTCACCGAGAGAATCAATCTCGATTCGGAATTCTCCAGACATAGCCTCAAACTTAGTGAAAACAAGCCCCTAGCTCAACGAATTTAGCAAGCTTTCCAAAGGCCAGCAAAAATCCGACCCAAAGCCCCAATTTTACGCTAGGATCAAATAGATATGAAATTAGATGTGGTTTTCAAAGAAATGGAAAGTACCCCCAGCATCCAATCTCGCGTCGAAGAAAAGGCCAAAAAGCTTGAATGCTGGGTCGCTGCGGATGAATACATTCGAGTGGTCGTCGAAGCTAAATTTAAAGGTCAACAGCATGCCGCTGAAATTGCCTGGCACGATAATAAGCTGGGTAAAGATTTTTTCGCCAAAGCTGAAGGACACGATCTTTATGCTCAAATCGATGAGGTTTTTGACAAAATCGTTAAGCAAGTAAGTCATGCCCACGAAAAGCAAGTCGATAAGAAGCGTCATTTTGAGTCCGCTAAAAAAATGCAGAATTAAGTCCTCGATCGGTACAACTTTAGTTTTTTAAGGTGCTTTGTCTGAAGACGCAAAGCCACCTGACCAACGATAACGAGACAGATGCCGATCATCGAATAAAGTGTCCATTGAAAATTCTCATACAAAGATGAAACAAAGAGCGCCACAATAGGAATGATGATCGAGGTGTAAGCGGCTCGATCAGCGCCAATCCTATCGATGAGACTCAAATAGGCACCAAAAGCCACGACCGTACCCATAATACTTAAGTAAACCATTGAGATCGCATAGCTCGGACGAGGATCAAAAACCAAAGAGTCCCCTCTTATGACAAGCCCATAAAGAAGGTTGATCGTTGCTCCAAATGCCATGCCGTAGGCATTGGTGATCATAATGCGCGTCGCCTTTTTATCCTGAATTTTTTGGGCAATTATGTTCCCAATCGAAGCAAAATAGGTCGCCACGATACCGAAACCAAGGCCCTTAAATGTCGCCTCGGTCCAAGACATTCGATTAAGTTCAGTCTCAAAAACTAAAGCTACCCCAAGGACTCCGATACAACTTCCAATCCAAACAAACCACCCAGGTTTTCGCTTCAAAAAAATCCTAAAATTAATGACGTTTACGACACTCAGCAAAGAAAACAAAAGCGCTACTATCCCCGAGGTAAGATACTGGGTTGTGATATAGGTGAGAAGGTAATTGATTCCGAACATACAGGTGCCCAAAGCAAAAATAGGCAATAGCTTTGAAGGTTTAACTTTGATGGGAATTTTTCGAATCAAACAGATCCCAAATAATATCGCGCTCGCCAAATAGAATCGGTAACTCACCGAAATCTCTGGAGGAACAACGCCCAACTGAAACTTGATCGAAAACCAAGTCGTCCCCCAAATCAAAATGACGAGAATATAGAGAAAAATGGTCATGAATCGAGTCAATCTAGATCAATCAAAATGCTTAGCAAGCAAACTTACAGAATATTCGATGCGATATCGGCTAACTGCGAGCGCTCACCTTTGGACATAACCATATGAGCGGCTAACGGGCTGTCCTTAAACTTTTCAGCAACATAGGTCACCGCATTGTTCGATGCATCGATATAAGGATTATCGATTTGATAGGGATCTCCCGTAAGCACAATCTTTGTGCCCTCACCCACACGCGTAATAATGGTTTTGATTTCATGGGGTGTGAGATTCTGCGCTTCATCAACAACAATCCACTGATTAGGAATCGTTCGACCTCGAATATAGGTTAAGGCTTCAATTTCCACCTGACCAAATTCCATAATGGTTTTGTAATTCACACGACGATCACGAGAGGCCTTCGACGATAACAAAAATTCAAAATTATCAAAAATTGGCTGCATCCATGGACGAAGTTTTTCCTCCATCTCACCAGGAAGATAACCAATGTCCTTACCAAGCGGGAAGATCGACCGTGACACAGCCATTTTGGTATACAGCGATTCTTCCAAAACTTTTGTTAAACCTGCGGCCAATGCCAGCAATGTTTTTCCGGTTCCCGCCTTACCGACAAGCGTTACCAATGGAATCTTATCGTTCATGAGCATATCAAAGGCAAAACGTTGCTCTTTGTTTCGTGCGGTCAAACCCCAAAGGCCTTTTGGGAACTCCATGATCGGAATGACACGCTTTCCTTCGCTATCGTAGCGAGCCAAGGCTGTATTCTTTTCGTTGGCCTCGTCTTTTAATACAAAATATTGATGCGGAAAGGCTTCTAGCTTTTCCATGACGAGTTCCCGCTTTTTGTAAAAAGATTCGAGATCAGAAGCCGAAATTTTTAGCTCCTGCCAGCCTTTTTCAAGCTCATCAATACTGACGTGATTATCTGGATTGTAATCCTCAGCCGCCAGTCCATAAGCATCCGCACGAACCCGAAAACTTACATCTTTACTGACTAAAACCGCCTTTTTCTTTTGACGAATCAACTCCAAGGCCGTCATCAAAATAAAGCTATCCCCTTGTAGGCCTAATCGAGCGCCGCCAACACTTTGGTAAATTTCCTCGGAGATTTCCTGAACATACACTCGAATATCGCCACCAACGCGAGGCTTGGCTGAAGGATACAATTCTTGGGCAGCAATTTGAAGTGGCACCCCTTGAGCGAGGTTTCCAAACTTCCTCATAGCATCGAGCATTCGAGAAAAGGTTCTGGCGTTCTTGCCTTTTTCATTTAACTCGCGCTTAAAGCGATCCGCCTCTTCAATGACCTTAATGGGAATCACAACATGATTGTCCCCGAAGGCAAAAATCGAATTGGGATCATGGAGAATCACATTCGTATCAATTACGAAATGTTTCTTCTCATTTATAGATGTAACGCGGTCACCAAAAGTTGAAGTTTGCATAGAGCTTGTCAATACCCTTTAACTACGACATATGCCTTTTTTAAAATCAACGATAAAAGACGTTGGCCTCCAAATAAAGAGGCCTAGAAGAGGCGTGCGGAGCCTGTTATAATTGAAGTTGGGGAAGGACTTTGGGAAAAGAGATCAAAGAACAAACTTCAGGCTCACCACTTTTTTTGGATCCTTATGAACTTAGGATCCAAGATGAGGTTGAGGAATTCTTGCAGGATCTTACTTTGGAGTTTCCTTTCCAGCAGATTTTCGAAACCTTGCGCCGCTTTGAGTTTTATGAGCGCTACGGCAGCAAGGTTATTCCCTTACCAAAAGTTTCCGCAAAAAGCCCCACTCACGAAATAAAGGATATCCGTGACAGAATCCTTGAGTTCCTAGACAAACTCGAGACAGAATTCGGGCAAAAGTATGCACCGGTGATTCAAAAAAGTTTTCATTATTATACGGAGACAACTCGAGAAACTGAATAGCGAGCCCGGACAAAAAAAGAGCCGGATCCCTTTCGGAAGCCGGCTCTTTTAATATTAATTCGGGGACAGGTTACATCATACCTTCCATGCCACCCATTCCGCCGCCCATAGCGGGAGCAGCAGACTTCTTCTCTGGCTTATCAGCGATCATAGCTTCAGAAGTCAAAAGAAGTGAGGCAACCGAAGCCGCATTTTGAAGCGCGGATCGAGTTACCTTAGTCGGGTCAATAACACCGGCTTTGATCATATCTTCGTATTCTTCTGTGGCAGCATTAAAACCGTAAGCACCCTTTTCGTTTCTGACTTTTTCAATAACGATTGAGGCTTCAATTCCTGCATTGCCAGCAATTTGACGAAGAGGTTCTTCGAGAGCTCGTCGAATAATCTTCACACCAAACATCTGCTCATCAGAAAGCTTTAAGCTATCCAGAGCTGCTAGGCATCGAATTAAGGCTACACCACCCCCAGGGACGATACCTTCTTCAACCGCCGCGCGCGTTGCATTCAAGGCATCCTCAACACGAGCTTTCTTCTCTTTCATTTCAGTTTCAGTTGCCGCGCCAACATTAATGACCGCAACGCCACCGACTAATTTAGCCAATCGCTCTTGAAGCTTTTCTTTATCATAGTCCGAAGAAGTAGAGTCGATTTGAGCTCGGATTTGCTTAACGCGAGCATCAATAGCCTTCTTCTCACCAGCGCCATCAACAATTGTCGTATTATCTTTATCGATAACAACTCGCTTAGCATGGCCCATTCGATCCAAAGTAATAGACTCTAAAGTTGTCCCAGTTTCTTCCGAAACTACTTCAGTTCCCGTCAAAGTAGCGATGTCTTCCAACATAGCCTTGCGACGATCACCAAATCCAGGAGCCTTAACGGCAGCACAACGAAGGGTTTTGCGGAGGTTGTTAACAACCAAAGTTGCAAGCGCTTCACCTTCAATATCTTCAGCAATAATCAACAGTGGTCGACCACTTTGAGCCACCTTTTCAAGGACTGGGATCATATCTTTAAGATTAGAAATTTTCTTTTCGTGAACCAAAATAAAGGCGTCTTCCAATACCGATTCCATTCGCTCAGCATCGGTTACAAAATAAGGTGAAAGATAACCACGATCGAATTGCATTCCTTCGACAACTTCCAAAGTTGTTTCCATGGATTTTGCTTCTTCAACAGTGATCACACCTTCCTTGCCAACTTTATCCATAGCCTGAGCAATGATATCACCAATGGTGCTATCACTATTGGCAGAAATCGTTCCAACTTGAGCGATTTCTTTTTGAGAGTTACAAGGCTGAGAAAGCTTCTTCAAGGAAGTCACGATTGACTCAACAGCTTTATCAATGCCTCGCTTCAATTCCATTGGATTGTGACCCGCGGCAACAAGCTTGGATCCTTCTCGGAAAATTGCTTGAGCCAAAACCGTAGCAGTAGTGGTACCATCACCGGCGGTATCAGAAGTCTTCGAGGCAACTTCCTTAACCATCTGAGCGCCCATATTTTGGAATTTGTCTTCCAATTCGATTTCTTTAGCTACCGTCACACCATCTTTGGTGATTGTTGGAGAGCCAAAAGAGCGCTCAATAATTACGTTTCGTCCTTTAGGTCCAAGAGTTACCTTTACGGCATTGGCCAAGGCGTCAACACCTTCCAACAAAGACTTTCGACCCGAATCACTAAAATGAATTTCTTTCGATCCCATTTTTAAACTCCTTCTTTCTTAAAAAAAATTAAACCAAAACTCCGAGAATATCTTCTTCTCGCAAGATTAAATGTTCTTCGCCATCAATCTTAACTTCTGTGCCGGCATATTTTCCGAACAAAATTCGGTCGCCAGCTTTGACTTCGGGGGTCACTTTGGTGCCGTTTTCAAGAATTTTTCCATTTCCAACAGCAATGACCTTACCTTCCATCGGCTTTTCACGGGCACTATCAGGAATTAAAATCCCGCCCTTTGTTTTTTCCTGCTCATCAACTCGCTGTACAAGAACTCGATCTTGTAATGGTCGAATATTCATTTGAACCTCCTTCACACCAAATAACGTAAATAAAAAATACCACTAATTATTGGTCGCTAGGGAAAAGCGACCAATATAGCCTCCAGACAACACTGCCCAGCCGACTCATGTGAAACTTAGAGCGCGCCTCTTTAAAGTCAAGGTAAGGAACTTCATATTTCTGGAAATTTTAGGGCTTCGATGCCTCTCTTATCGAAATTGTCCTGTAATTTAAGGAACTTAGGATGGATCAATAAGGTAGCCGGTTAAGGCGGAGGCAACGTATTCATCGAGCTCAACTCTAAATTCCTCGGCCAAGCCAACAAACCTCGCCGCCAACCCGGCCACGTGAATTCGACTCACGCCGACAAAGTAGGGGACCGAGTAAAGCACTTCAGCTTTTGCCTTAATCGGACCTCTTCGACCCGGAATAAGCAATTCAATCTCAACATGAGTGCCTGTGGGCGGTGGATTCATATCGCGAATAAAAACTCCATCTCGAGAAAGTGTAAAAGTGTTTGAAGAAACTTCACGACCATCAACACGATACACCACAGGCAAGGTCACAAGCGCACGAGGGTTTCGCCGCATCATGGTTACAGAGGGCTGCATAATAAAGGACTGAACAACGTACAAGATCTCTTCCTGACTCGCGCCTTTACGAATAAGAGCCTTAATACCCAGTTTATGAAGCTGGGCTTTTATTTTTTGATCGAGAGGCACATCCGTAAAGAGGACAATTGGAAATTGGCTCAGACCTTCCTTTTTGATTTTGGCGAGCATTTCCCAGCTTTTCGGATCCTTCGTGAGAGATAGCATCATCAATCGGATATTTTCGCTATGCTTTAGACTTTCGACATAAGCTTCATCGGCACTTCGAACCCAGGTAACGGCGTACTTAGGATCCACCAACATATTTTGAATAATACGTCCGAAAAATTCTTCGGCCTCAAATAAAACAATTCGATGCTTCCTCTTATCTTGAAGTCCGTTGCGTGCCGTCCGACAAAGTTCGGCATAGTTTTTTCCATCCGTCGGATAGACAGAAAAGCCGAAGTGCTGAAAACCGGCCTGAGCCAATTTAAATTCTAAAACATTGGATCCAGGCTTATTACATTCAAAACCAAGAATTACAAATCCGTCTTTTTCTGCATCAATAACGACGTCGGAATTACGGAAACAACTTAGCAATTTATCGACTTGAGATTGACGGAAGGCGGCTCGTTCGTCCGCAGCTTTGAGCTGTAAATTTTCTGGGATATCCACAAACCCGAGAGTGAAAGGCCGATTATTTCTCGAGCATCTCTGCACTTCGATCTCAACCATAGGTTCCAATAGGCTCAAAGGATATAATTTCTTTTGATAACCCTCCTCTGATGGATAGGAATTAACTGACGCCGGTGTGGCTTCTGACGACTGAGACGGAAGAGAAACTTTCATGACGGGGTCGTTGTCCACTTCAGGATTTGGATTTTTCTTTTTAAGCTCTTCCTTTTTCGCTACCACCTCTTGAGAGGAAGCTCGTTGGCGCAATAATTTTCGAATGGCTTTATCAAGTTCAAGTTCTACAAGACTGATATCTTCAAAGGGCTTGGCGAGCAAACTGCTCGCACCCAACTCCATGGCGCTCTGGGCTACCTCGCCCGTCGGATAGGCCGTCATAACGATTAACTCGGGGCTCTTTTCGAGAGATAAAATATCTTCGAGCATTTCGATGCCCGTCACGCCGGGCATATGAACATCCGTAAAAACAATATCGACGCCACCTTTTATAATGAATTGCATCGCATCATCAGGCTTTGAGGCCGTCGAAACCTGACATCCTGGAACAAGGCTAACAATCTCCTTCAGAAGACCAAGGATCGTAATATCATCGTCGACAATGAGAACGTGAAAGCTGTAATCCGGCTGTGAAGCAATTGGCTTCATTACTGTATTCACTTCTCCTTTGCGCCCTTCACGGAATCTTTTTTGCTTTCGTCATTCAAGTTCTCAGTAAAGCTTTGCAAATCAATTCCGGGAGTTTCAGCTTTTATGGATGTTGAGTGAATCGCACTCCCAATAGCCGAAACCAAGTCATCAATATCGACGTCAGCCGCCGTGTCCGAACCATCTGCGGGTACCGCTACCCGATCTCCTTCAGGAATCACGTCACCAAATTCCATCATCTTTGTCCCAGGTAAAAGATCTTTGGGAGCGTCAGGAGCTGGCTCACTATCTTCTATACTATCTAAGATTCCGCCCAGCGTCTTGACGCTCTGCTCTTCGGGCTTTGAGTCATCTTCCAGAGCTTCATCCAAACTTTCTTGCACCATGCTATTTAAAAGATCTGCTTGAATGGGCTCCTCTTGAGCTGGCTGTGGGGGTGGAGGCAAGTCGATACTAGTTTCAACCGCGACAAACTCTTCTGTTGGCAAGCTCTCCGCAATAACTTCAGCCGGAGCCTCCACGATAGGTGGCGGCGGTAATTCAACTATTTCTTCGCTTTTCTTAGGAAGATCCTCTGCCCCAGCCACACGATTTCGTCCCGATCTCTTTGCATGGTAAAGAGCCTTGTCCGCCAGTTGAATCAATTCGGCAGGATCATCCGCATGATCAGGAAAAGTTGCAACGCCCACGCTGACCGAAACGCAACCCAGCGGTTGCTGATCCGCATGATCAAATGCATAGGCCTGGATCGCCTCACGAACGCGCTCTGCCTTAACTTTTGCCCCATCATAGGGTGTAAATGGAAGAATCATTACAAATTCTTCGCCACCGTAACGAGCTACAATATCGGTCACACGTTTCATGTTGTCGCCAGAAGCGCCTTCGTGCCTCGCCAAGAGAGCCGCCAACTCTTTTAGCAACTTGTCTCCGGCCGGATGGCCATGCGTATCATTGTAATGTTTAAAGTTATCCACATCCATCAGGACAAGACTGACAAAACTTTTTTGACGTTTGGCTTGCGAAAATTCCTGCCGAATACGCTCTTGAAAATAGCGGTGATTATATAACTTAGTAAGACCATCTTTATTGGCCAAGCTAGCAATTTCTTTGTGATACATCACTTTTTGGTAGCAAGTTTCCACCTGATGTATAAAGGCCTTCGATAGATTGGGATTTCTATTCTCGTAGACGAGGGCATCTGCCACTCGCCCATCATATTTAAACAAATTTATAGAAATTTTTTGATAGTCTGTGAGAACTTGATCGAGTTGCTCAATATCTTCAATCGGCTCAGGCTTTTCGGCTGTGCCGTTCGTCTCCAGACAATGCCACTTTCCATCCTGATGGGACCACCAGCTTGCCTTGAGCTCCGGATAGTCAAATAGTCTTGGAAGATTTTTGAGGCAAGATTTGAAAAGCTCTTCCACTTCCAAAAGACCGCTAAGTGGTGCAATGGAGGACAGTAATAATTTAAGATCACGCCCCGCAAGTTTGAGACGCTTCAATAGTTCAGCGTTTTGCTGACGCAGCATAATTCGCTCCGCCACTCGCTCTATCTTTTTGGGAACAACCGAAATATCTTCAAAGGGTTTATTTAAATAATCGTAGGCGCCCAACTGCACAGCCTTCACAGCTGTCTCGAGTGTCGCATGGGACGTCATGATAACAAACTCAGTACTACTAAAATCCTTTTTGACGGCTTCGAGCAACTCGATCCCCGTCATCTCCGGCATATTGATATCGCTCAAAATAATATGAACAGGTTTTTTCTTTAGACTCTCTAAAGCTTCCTTTCCATTTTTGGCCGAACTCACATCCCAACCATCATCCTTAAGGACTTCTGTAAGCCAGCCACGAATCGAATCTTCGTCGTCAACAACGAGTATGCGGACCAATGATTTTTTGTACTCCAATCCCATTCTTAAGCCGTTTTCTTCTCTTCTGTTTCCGCCTCACCCTCATCCGCGCCAAAAGCGGGCAACGAAATCGTGAAGGTTGTTCCTTTGCCTTCGGTGCTATCAACGTCAATATTTCCCTTATGATCTTTGATGATACCTATGGTCACCGATAAACCGAGTCCCGTCCCCTTGCCCACTCCCTTTGTCGTGAAGAAAGGTTCAAAAATACGAGCCTGAACCTCTGCAGACATTCCACAACCCGTATCCGAAATCATGATCATGACCTGCTTATGTACTTCATCAAAATGCGTGCTAACACTAAGTGTACCCTTTGACTCCATCGCATGTTGAGCATTGAGCATCAGGTTAAGCATGACTTGCTGGATCTGATTCATATTTCCGTTTACGAAAATCGGCTTTCCTTCCAAGGCATAAACTTGAACGATCTTGATTCCGGAAACTGTAATCTGATGCTCAACTAAACGTACAGAATCCTGGACGGCCTTGTTGATATCAATCTTTTGAAGATTAGCTTTTTCCTGCCGGGCAAATCGCATCAAATTCTCCACAATTTCTTTGCAGCGCGTCGTTTCCTTTTCAATAATCTCCATATAGTTGAAGACTTCGGGCCGATCTTCGAGCTTCTTTTTGGCCATCTGAGCGTAACCTAAAATACCTGCCAAAGGGTTTTTTACTTCATGCGCAATCCCCGCTGACATTTGACCGAAGGCTGACATTTTCTCAGACTGAATAAGTTTTTGTTTGGCTCGGTTGAGTTCCCCATCTCTCTCCGAAAGATCGTGAAGCATTCGATTGAAGCCTTTTGCGAGCTTTCCCACTTCGTCATTAGACTTAACATCGACGCGGCCAGAAAATTCGCCTTTACCGACGAGAGTCATAAGATCTGAAAGTTTTCGTAAAGGAGAGGTAAAGCGATGTGCCATGAAGATAATTACATTGATCACGAAAATAAGCACAATCAGCCCAACAATACCACTTTGCCATTGAATTTTTTTGTGTCCCGCTGTGAGATTTTTATAAGGCTCTTGCAAGATAAGTGTTAAACCTTGGCCTGCTTTGAATTTCTTCATATACGACAGTTGCTCTTCCATTTGGAGCGGCTCGATGAGCTCAAGGCGCTCCTCCCCAACATTGAGTGCTTTAACGATTTCCAATGTTTGATCATCGGAAAGAATAATCTTACTCGGATCCCATCCCTCTCGAGTCGAGAGAAGCAAGTTTTGATGCGAATCAATCAACATCAGTTCTTGGCCATCTCGAGATTGAACCTGTTTATAAAGCGAATCGGCAAAAATTTCTGCAAGCGCCACATAACGAATGTCGTCTGTTTCGGAGCTTACTTCCGAACCCAATAAGAACGTCGGCATCAAAGGATCAACCGTAGAATTGAAAAACAGCCAATCATCGCTCTTGCTGAGCACCTGTCGAACTTCAGAAAATAAACTGTCCTTATTTCTCTTTCCAAGCAACTTGTGTGAACTAATTCCAGACTTTTGAAGTGCCTTTGTATTCTCCCACTCAAATACAGGCTTCCCGGTCCAATCAACTATCGTCACCCACGCATAATCGGGAAAGTATTCGGCTTGCAAAGCAAACTCAGGATTTTCCGACCAGCTATCATAGATATAATTCAGTCCGCGGCGATATTCACCAATTTGGCTGATAACAAATTTCGCCACAAGTTCGGAAACTTGTCGATTGGATTGACGAAGGCTTTCTTCCTTATCGGCCTTAACGAGTCGCAAATTGGACACAAGGACACTGACAAAACTGACAATGGTAATGAGCGCGACAACAAGAATGAGTTTAGTACGTAAACTTGCCAAGGAATCCCCCAATGAGCCTACTATTATTATATAAGGAGAACGCCTGGGATGTGAGACCCCTAAGGAAAAGGGCTTAGCCGGAGGGTTGTCCGGCTAAGCCCTTGAAAATAGGAATGAAATCAAAACTAGGGATCTATCGAAAAATCTTATCTTTGCAGCAAACTAAGCGCTATCTGTGCTGAAGTATTGGCTTGAGCCAAGACCGACACACCTGCTTGCTGAAGGATTTGATTCTTCGTTAAATCAGCTACTTCCACGGCCATATCCGCGTCACGAATTTCGGCCTGAGCTGAAGTCAGGTTTTCATTCGTAATACTTAAGCTGTTGATAACCGCTTCCAATCGATTCTGGATCGCTCCAAGATTCGATCGAAGTTCAGTAATCTGCTGAAGCGTTGCATCAACAACGGCCAGTGCATCCTGAGCCAAAGATTGATCCGCCAAGCTAATATTGGCGAGAGCCGAGTCCGGGTCGACGGCAATTACTGTATCGGAAAAACCAAAGGCAGCCGATGAGCTCGTTCCACTTATCAAAATTGACTCAGATGAACGAAGCTGAACAGCACCCGTATAGAGTCCATTTGATCCCGAGTCCAATCCGGCAGAAAGCGTATCCAATACCGTTGACGCGTCAAAAGTAAAGAGATCGACGTTTTCAGTAACATCAATCACATTATAAAAGTACGTCGATGCACCCGTGCTTAAAGCTGCGCCCAGTCCCACAAGAACTGTTCGGCCATCGGAAGCATAAAGCTCAACATCCAAACCATCATCCGACCCGCTCTTCAAGCGCGCCTTAACTCCTGTCGAACTTGAAAATTCGTTTACGCGTTCAATAAACTCGTTAACACTGGCTGCCGTTCCCACAATATCAACACCGTTGATATTGAAATCCCCCGTATTAAACACACCCGCAAATTCTGAGAAATCCATATTCTCATAAGAGATAACGTTTTCTTGAAGATCCGCATAAACACCGGTCTGTCCTGATACTCGGTTAACAGCCCGAGCGATGGCGATCGCACTAAAGGATCGATAGCCACTCGTTGACACACCATCATCCGCTTCACTTACAACAATGGACTCGCCATTAATTGTAAGGTTCGAAAAACCATCTTCAATTTGATGCTGACTACCGGATCGAGTTGCCAAAGCACCAAGAGCTGTGGCTCTCGCGTCCCCAATTGTAAACGAAATCGTCTCACCCTTTTGAACCCCTACTTGGAGTTCAACGGTTGAGAAGGTTCCGTCCAATAGCTTGGTCGTGTTGAAACTTGTTGAATTTGCAATTCGTGAAAATTCTTCAACTAGCTCGCCTCGCTCATTATCCAAGAAACCACGGTCTCTCGGGCCAAGCGATCCGTTAGCGGCCTGAATAGCCAACTCACGAAGGCGCTGTGCGATGTTTGTCATTTCGGCCAAGGCTCCTTCAGCAGTTGCCAAGAATCCGTTAGCGTCGTTTGCATTTCTGACGGCTTGTCGCAACCCGCGAACCTGAGATCGAAGACCTTCAGAAATCGCTAGTCCGGCAGCATCGTCACCCGCTCGAACAATTCGCTCTCCTGAAGCTAATCGTTCGAGGGCCTTATTAAGAGCTCGAGTTGTCTTTCCTAGATTTCTCTGAGCTTGTAAGGCCGCTGTGTTCGTATTGATACGAAGTCCCATGTTTTATTCCTCCCCACTCCTTATGCGTGCGTTTTTACGTCCGTGTTCGTTGTGTCACCAGCGCCGACGATTTTGGCGGCCGGAACAGCAGCCGAAGCTTTAGCTACCGTGGCAGCCTCAGTATCCGCTGTCTGAATAAAGATATAATGCTTAGTCGCGTAACCGGTATTCTCCAGAATAATCTGCTTTCCAGTCATCGTTCTGTTGTTGAATACTAATGGTCCACGCAGATTCGCTGTGATCCTTCTTGGATCCGCAGGAATCGTAAGCATACTTATCACTGTTATATCGTCTTCTGTACTGGCACCGATCTCTCGACGATCGTCTTCTGATAGATCAAAGACATAATCTTTAAAGAATATTCCTGGATCTGTCACAAGAAACCCATATTCCGGATCATCGACAGAAATTAGCCATTTTAATGGAAGATTAGGATCCTCCTGATCATCCACTAGTACGAAGCGTGTCATATGAGAGAAGCCGAGAAGACCACCATTTAGCAATAAAATGCAATCCTCCATGACCTCTAGCATACCGAAGCGTTTTGATTCGATTTTCATTATTGATCTCCTCCCTATTAATTTTCGAGCTTTTGGCTCGAACTTTCTGCTACCTTCATCTCTCGAAAAAGGTCGCGAACTGTTTTCATTTCCGAGCTATCTGAACTCACCGCCTCTTTGTTCTCTTGGTGAATTTTTTGGTAGATCTCCTCGCGATGCACGACCATCTCCTTTGGTGCCGCAATTCCGACTCGCACCTGATTGCCCCGAATACTTTGGATCACGATTCGTATGTCGTCGTTGATCCAGATTGACTCCCCTAATCGTCTAGTTAAAACCAGCATTAATCCCTCTCTCCCTAATTATCGTCCCGGTTAACGTATAAAATCCATCAATGAAGGTTGATTTAATACAGCACCCGCCGCACTCACCGTCGCCTGAAGCGCGATCTGAGCTCGATTCATTTCAAAAATTGCTTCAGCCGCGTCAACGGATTCCAGCTGCTCAATAAATTCATCGTTTAAAACTTTCTGATTCTCTAATCGATCTCGCGTATTCCAAATCCGATTCGATTTTCCACCAATTTCAGCCATTCTTTGCTGCAAAGCTCGAAGGCCTGCGTCTAAATCTTCCATCGCCTGCCCAACACTATTGGGATCATCATCGTCTACATTATTGCTGCGAAGCGCCGCCTCGAGCTTCGCCATAGACTGAAACAAGGGTTGATCATCTGGAGCGCCGGTCCCTACGAAGAGATCGTCGATCCTCTCCTGAATTTCAATCTGAGAACCCTCCTCAATCTCGAGAGATTTGAATTGATTACTCCCCGAATACGTCGCGGCCGGAGTCGCATTCGGAAAAGCCGGGTCGAGAGCAACCGGCTTGGCATCGGTTTTGAATCCGCCAAATATATATTCGCCATTAATATTTGTATTACTAATGCTTAACAGCTGCTTGGAAAGCTCACTAACTTCAACTGCCAAAGCTTCTCGCTCGGGATCTCCCAAGGTCCCGTTATTACCTTGAAGCGCCAGTTCTTTAGCACGAACGATTAAGGCATGTGAATCTCGTATGGAAGACTCAATCTGTTGCCAGCTCCTATCCGCCACTTGAATATTGCGAAGGTATTGATCAATCTTAGATTGGCTATTTTTAAGGCCTTTCAAAATATTAACCGCATTCGGATCATCGGAAGGCCGGTTGATTCTCTTTCCACTCGAGACTTGCTCCGAAAGGCGTAGCAATTCCTGATTCTGGCGCCCCAGAAGGCTCCGGAAGTTACTAAAGGCAGTGTTTGATGATACTCTAAAAAACGTCATAAATTATAACTGCAATAATGTATCCAACATATCGTTTGCCACGGACATGACACGAGCGGAGCCTTCAAAGGCCCGTTGATATTTAAGCAAGTCCGCCGCTTCTTCATCTAAGTTGACGCCCGAGACGTTGTCTCGTTGCTGTTGCAACTTAGATACCAAAATTTCCTGTGCTGCCACTCTTTGATTGATTTGACCTGCAGAAATTCCCGCATCGCTAACCATCGTCGAATAATACTGAGAGAAGGTTGAACTTCCACCCTCCATGGTTAGAGCGTTCGAGAGGTCTACCAACTGCTTGGCAATTCGGTTGTCACCGACGCCAGAAATCGCCGGATCTTCTTCAGCGGCAGCGATATTATCCAAATCATTTAGGATACCCGCATCTACAGCAATCAAAGCGGCGGCATTATCACTTCCCGCTAAAGGCGCAAAGAAATTGCGCCCGTCAACGCCATCAAGTCCGTAACCGGTTGAGTGTATCGCATTCACTTCCGTCACGAGGTTATAGGCAAGTTGATTAAGATCATCGATCGAGTCATTAAGTGTTACATTCCGGTCGTGCAAGCTACCACCAAGCGCTCCCGAACTCACATAACTTGTGACATCAACCGTTGAGCTAGAACTACCTCCCGCGATAGTAGAATTTATGGTAAGCGTGCCCCCGACGCTCAAATCATCCGAGACGGAAAGTACGGCCGATGAGTTCGATCGAACCAAAGGTAATCCTGTCCCAACAAGTTGAATCGTTAAAGTTTCATCGGCCGCTTCAAAATAATTGATACCAACTTCATCAGCGAGTTTTTGGAGTACAACGTTTCTCTCGGACTTAAGTTCCAATTTTGCCGTCTCATCCGACGCGCTTCTAATGGAATCATTAATTGAAGCGATCTGCTCTGTAAGACTATTTACGGTAGTCACTCTTGTCCCAATACTTCCTGACAAGTTACGTCTCATGTTCAGAAGCTGGGTATGTGTTGAATTTAAGCGATCCGCCAAGAGTCGCCCGTTTTCTCGAACGTTCGATCGCAAAGCTCCACTGGAAGCATCTTGACTCAGTTCACTCCAGGAGTTGAAAAAAGCCGTGATCGCCGAGCCAACACCTTCTTTATCTTTCTCGTAAAGCAGGTTCTCAATATTCGAAGCTATCAGCCGTCTGCCATCATAAGTGCCAAGCTCGGATCTTTCGTTGACCAACTGTCTTTCCACGAAAGGATCGATAAAGCTCGTAACCCCAAGAGCTACAACGCCGCCACCCAAGAGGCCGTTACCTGAAGACGCTCTGGTTCCTTGAATAAAAATCTGTCTGGCATAGCCAGGTGTGTTGACGTTAGCGATATTGTTGGACGTCACGTTCATCGCCGATGAACTGGTGCGCAGTCCATCAAGAGCTCGGCCAAATAAACTTCCAATGCCCCCTACGCTCATGCTTTATTCTCCACAACTCGACCGGCGAAACTACCTGGATGATCAACGCGACCGGAAGCGTTATAGGTTCCGACCGGTGTCAGCAAATTCTTTAGCGTGGACATCGATCCATCGATCCACTGTAGAGAGGCCCGAACGATGTAACCCGCTTCTTGTTGCATTTTTCTAATGCGATGAATCGCCATCTGAAGTTTTTCTCTCAACTGCATTAACATGCTGGATTCAGTCTCACCAACCGTTGCGCAAATGTCGGTGATCTTAACTTTTTCTTCTTGAATGCCCTTCTCTTCGGCAATTCTTTTTACTACTTGCTGTCGAGCTTGCTCCACCGCTTGAATTTTCAATAGAATCGTGGCCTTCGCCTTGTTACTGGATTCCAAATCATCTGTTTTTAGCTCGGCCATAAGTTGACTATCGCCCTCCAATTGAGAGGCGTATTGTTCGTACAAAGCAATCTCCGTAAGAAGAACATCTCGAAGCTCTTGAATCGAGTTACCTGACTGTTTTGTTTGAGTGACTCGTCTTTGACTCATTTCAATCCATCCTCTCCCTAAGACTTTGCTCTCATAGACTTTTTCTTTGCCATTTCAGTCATGATCGCTTCTTTCAAAAACCCTTCAGCAATTTTTTCAAAATCAATTTTAAATCGGCCAGTCTTTAATTCATTAACAATCCGGTCAACCTCTTCCATTCGAACATCCGGAGTTTGATCAACCATACCGCGAATCATTTCTAACGCTTCGGAATAGGCGCCAACACTAACCTCATCGCCGCTGCCAGAATTGGCTCCCGCGGCTGTTGCGCGATCGGCCACGGAACCCGCTGCCGGTCGCTTCGATGAAGCAGACTTAGACTTATCACTCTTCTTCGTAATCGAAGACTTGCCAGGTTTTAAGCCATCTATTTTCACAACTTCGTATCCTCTTTCGACGACCCTTCAACTTTGGACTCTGCGTCCACAAAACGCTGACTCATTTGCTTATAGATCATCTGCGCCAAGCCAGTTCCGTTGCGCGACGCACTAAGCTTGGAGTACTCATCGTCAAGCATGCCTTGAAAAAACTTAACCTTGCCAGAATCACCAAAAACTTCTGAATCTGGAACCATCTCTCGCATCTGCTCCATCACCATATTTGTGAATAGTGCCTCAAACTGCTTGGCTGCCTTCATCAGCTCTTCGCCTTTTTTGCCCTCCATTTTGGGCATAGCCTTTGAGGGTGCTTCTAACTGTGGAACATCCATTCCCATTTTTGCAATCTCACTCATATAATCTCTAGCTCCGCTTGTAAGGCTCCCGCCGCCTGAATGGCCTGAAACACTGCAATCAAATCTCGAGGTGTAATGCCAATAGCATTCAAAGCTTTGACCAAATCTCCAATCGAAACGCCTCCAGGGATTAAAGCAAACTTATCTTCGCCCTCTGTAACACTGATCTGCGCTTGTTCCCTTACAACCGTCTCACCATCCGAGAATGCCTCTGGCTGACTGATAACGGTTTCGGGTTGAATGGTAATACTAAGACTGCCATGAGCTACGGCAACTGTAGAAATTTTAACATCCTCACCAACAACGACGGTCCCCGTACGTTCGTTGACAACCACCTTGGCACTAATATCAGGACGCAATTTTACCGCCTCGACGGTCGAGACCAGCTTAACAACATCACTTCGATATTTTGGTGGAATATCAATATTGATCGTGCCCGAATCTTTAGCGACAGCGAATTTTCCATCTAACAATCGATTAATGGCGCGTACGACACGATTGGCTGTCGTAAAATCGGGTGAATTAAGTGAATAAGAAAGATTAGAAACATTTGAAAAATCAAATGGTAACTCACGCTCAATGGTTGCGCCTCCCGGAACCTTACCTACGGTAGGATGATTCTTGGCGGTCTTAGCACCTGATTGTTCCTCAGCAAAACCACCAATCGTTACGGGGCCCTGAGCGACGGCATACACTTTTCCGTCCGCACCTTTCAAGGGAGTCAGCAATAGTGTTCCACCTTGTAAACTCTTCGCATCCCCGAGGGACGACACTAATATTTCCATCTTCGAGCCCATTCTTGCGAAGGGCGGCAATTGAGCCGTGACAATTACTCCCGCGACATTCTTAACTTTGACTTGAGAGGGATCAATACCCACTCCAAGATTATTCATCATGGTTGCAAGAGATTGGGTCGTGAACTGATTGGAACTTCCATCGCCTGTGCCTTGAAGACCAACAACAAGGCCATAGCCGATCAATTGGTTCTGACGAACGCCTTGAAGCGTCGAGATGTCTTTCAATCGAACATCCGCGAAGCTATCAATCGTAAGGGCCAAAAACAGAATGAGGCCGATAATGATTTGAATGCCTATGTTTGAATTCCTTTTCATTCGTCCCTGCTTACTCTAAATCCTCATTAAAACGGCCAAACCCAATCTAAGAAACGAGAGCCCCATCCCGCTCTTTGCTTGTCCGATATCGTACCTTTTCCAAGATAGCGAATCTCGGCGTCTGCCATCATGGATGAGATCACCGTATTGTTTATTTTAATATCATCCGGTCGCACAAAACCTGAAATCTCAACTTCTTGATCTTCGTTATTGATCATGATGTTTTTGCGGCCTCGAACAAAAAGTGTCCCGTTAGGCAAAACACTTTCAACAACGGCCTGAACGGTGGCCTGAAACTTTCCAGATCGATCGGTAGTTCCTGAACCCTTTTGCTCATTTGTGTAATCTGAAGTTCCCGAAACGCTTCCAACTTGTTCCAGAGCACCTTGACCAAACGACAATCCTCCTCCTGCGCTCAATTTACTTTCTTTCTTAGCATCTGTTTTAGCTGTCGTACTAGCTTCGGCAGTTTCATCGACAACAATTGTCAATAGGTCTCCAATCTTTTGAGCCTTTTGATTTCGAATGATATAAGGACTGCCTACGGACTTTGCCCACAAGCTTGATTGAACAGGATCCGAAGTAGTCTGTGCTTCGTTCTCTCCGTAAATATCTTCACCAGCGGCAAGGCGCATCTTTTGATATTCCAACATTCGCTCGTTGTAAGTCGCTTCGTGAGGCTTATTCACGGCACAAGAACATAAAAGTAGAACTGCGGTTATTCCGAGAGCTATCTTCATAGTCTCACCTCTGCCATTTTCGGGCCTGATACCACCGCGTAGATTTCCCGCTTGGAATCTGTATTGAGAATTTTAATGGTGTCGCCTACGGAACCAGCTTCCTGAGCAATGCCCGAAGCGATTACTGAGACACCCCGCCCGACCACTTTGATTTGAATCTGATCGCCTTTAGCAACAATTCGCTCGGACTGAAGCTTATTCCGATAGATAACTTTGTTCGTTGCAACCGGACTTCGAAGTTGGCTATCTCTAACTTCGCTTTCTTTCGCCACACCTGAAGCCAAAAGACTCGCATCCATCCATTTCATTTCGTAGTCACTTACCGTTACGACTTCGCCTCGTGATAAATCTCTTGCCGCCACGGGCACCTGTCGTTGAACAAATAATTTAACAGGAAGATAGACTAACTGCTCCAGTCGACCCTCTTGATCTAGATATTTAAGGCCTAATTTTGAGGCGCCTCGAATATTAACCTGGGCAAGATCTATCCGTACGGATTTCTCCAAAAGATCTGGGGTTAATTTAGAAAATTCGGCCGATGGCAGAATTTCGGTGATCTGAACTTTAGGATCCGAGACATTTAACAATTCTTTGTTCAAGCGCTCTTTCCAAATATTGATCTGATAATCGCTCTCACTCGGAGTCGTCTCGTCGGCAATGGCAATTATGGTCAACCAAAGAGGCAGAACAACAAGAACAAGAAGAAATATTTTAAATAATCTATCCAACATTACCCTATCTCATTTGATTCATGGCGTTCATCATTTCGTCCGATGTCCTAACGACTTTTGAATTCATTTCAAAGGCGCGCTGCGCCAGGACCATCCGAATCAATTCCTCAGCAACGTTAACATTGGAACCTTCAAGGAAACCCTGACGAAGCGTTCCGGATCCTTGAGTTCCTGGCGTTACCTGCTGAGACTCCCCGGAAGCAGCATTTGACAAATAAGTACTTCGGCCGATTGATTTCAAACCCGCTGGGTTTGGAAAAATGAAAACATTGATCGTTCCCAGCTGTGTTACATCCGTCTGACCTTGAGGGATTCCAGATACGGTTCCATCCACTCCAATTTCCAAATTTGTTACACCCGTTAATCCTGAAACAGACGGAAGAATCGTATCACCGGCCTGAGTTACGAGCTCCCCATCGGCATTAACCGCCAAAGCCCCCCCCCGAGAATAACCAATCTCACTATTGGGAAGTTGAACCTGAAAGAAACCGTTACCTTCGATGGCCACATCAAACTCTCGACCTGTCTGCTCCAAAACCCCTTGGTTAAAAATACTCGGCGTGGACACAATCTTGGCACCACTTCCAATTTGTAATCCTGCCGGTCGTGTCACACCTGTAGAACTTTCTGCCCCTGGCTCATTTACCGTTTCGTATAATAAATCTTCAAAAATGGCCCGACCGGCCTTAAAGCCTGTGGTCGTAATATTTGCCAAATTGTTTGAGATCACCGCAATTCGCGTCTGCTGAGCATCCATTCCAGTTGCGGCGACAAATAGTGATTTCATATCAACTCCTCATTCCCCTGATTTTAAGCACTCGGCTTTCCAAATACTGAGTTTCGAGCCTGCTGCATCTTTGTGTTGGAGTCGTTTACCTTCTCCATGGATTCAAATAATCTTGACGCAAAGATCATATCCGTAAGTTCTTTAACGGCATTGACGTTGCTACTTTCCACAGCGCCACCTCTAACTTTTACATTCACAACCTCTTGCGCGGATGCGCCTTCGGCTAGTTTGAATTTTTGACCGGCTTCACGAATTAAATCTTTGGCCTCAACTTGCGCAATTCGTAGCTGACCGACTTCAACCCCATTCGAATAGACGCGCCCATCTTCTCGAATCTCAGCCAGTCCACCGCCCAAAGTTATCGCCCCGCCCTGACCCATCACGGAAAAACCTTGCTGGGTTACTAATGTTCCCTCTTGATTCAAAATGAACTCACCGGATCTGGTATAACGCTCACCATCTGGCGTTTGAATAACAAACATACCCTCACCATCAACAGCAACATCAAGGGGATTGTGAGTCGTCTCAATCGCACCTTGGGAAAGATCGGCAATACTCCCACGAATTTGGACAAAATCATGAGGCCGAAGCTGGTTAGGACTTGCGATCTCTTTCGAAAGAGATCCCTCCACCACGGATTCCTGCTTAAGCGCTTTCTCAAATAGAATTTTCTCAGCTTTAAAACCCGCGGTATTCATGTTCGCTAAATTATTAGCAATCACCTGCATCTGCTTAAAAATTGCTGATTTTCCACTAAGCGCTGTAAACACAGACGGCCTCCTCCATAGCCCCCTAGTAGCAATCTCCATTCCTGCGTGCCGCAGCATTATTAAATCGAATTATTTTAAACACTTGGGAGCCTATGCACCGCACAAAAAGCAACTAATCGTCAATTACCCGGCAAAGAGGTGTCAGACTTCCACGGCAAGTCTTGCCGGCCAAAAAAAGGGGGTCCGAGGACCCCAAAGAATTCTAATTTAATAACCGAAGTCGAATGGATTTAATTTCTGGCCTGAGCCTTGATCGCTTCGATTTTTCGCTTAAGATTAAGTTCGCCCATACTGACAAGACTGCTCTCAACAGAAGAATTATTGGTATGCTTAGAAACATTCGAATTTAAATATTGATTTGGCGATCGTTTTAAATCTTCCGAGGCCCACTTGGACAATTCCCCACGAAGCTCGGCTAATTTTTCATAGGTCTTTTCGATTTGTTCACCTTGAAAACTCAAAGTTTTTTCTATGGAACTGAACCTCAGTCCGTCAGGACGGGGTTTTCTAAGAGATTTTCGAAATAAGTAATAGTGAACAACGAGTGTCTGAAACGCAATCCATTGCGCGATGACAAAGAAAGACAATAAAACTATCACCCAGTTCTGTAGAATTCCATTCCAAGCGGCATGAGCAACATCTAAAAAATAACTTGCTGACATAAAACCTCCATTAAAACTCTTAACTATCAATCACCTTTAGCCAAAGTTGCAGCACTCAAATCTTCAACGTCATTGCGATAAGCATCTAATCGCCAGTTCAGCTTAAGAAGTGCCTTGGCGTGAATTTGACTAACTCTTGACTCTGTTACTTTTAAAACTTCCGCAATCTCTTTTAAGGTCAGGCCTTCATAATAGTAGAGAGCCATAACCATCTGTTCATCCTGTGCAAGCTGCTCAAGAGCCTCAATAATTCTTTTCTTAAGTTCTTTAATTTGTATCTCAAAGTCTGGATGCGGTGAGGACTTGTCCTCCAAGAAATCTAGAAGATTTTTCTCGTCCCCCATGCCACCAAGCATTTGATCGTACGAAACCATTCCTGCAGGTTGAATATACACAATCATTTCGTAATACTCTTCCAAGCTCATTTCGAGAGCCGCAGCCATTTCCTTGTCATCAGGAATCTTTGATAGCTTTGAAGACAATGCCTTTTTTAGATTATCCATTTCTCTCATCTTGGCCCGAACGCTTCGGGGTATCCAATCACGCTGCCGCATTTCATCCAGCATAGCGCCTCGAATTCTGAACTTTGCAAAGGTCTCGAACTTAATCATCAATCTCGGATTAAAGGACTCGATTGCCTCAAGGAGTCCTATGTTTCCACATGAAATCAGATCATCCACCATATGATCGGATGGCAAGCGTGCCGCCAACCTATAGGCTGTGATCTTCACCAACGAAGAGTATTTTTCGATCAACCTGATCTTCTCTTCTTTTGATGTGCCGGACGAAGCCGGCTTTCCATATTCCCCGAGATTTTTCATCATTAACCGTTTCCTGTAATCGCTTGCTTAAGAAAAAACTGCATGCCACCTTTTGTTCGCTCAAGCTCCAGAGCCTCGATCTTTTTTGCGAGCTCTCGGTAACAGTCCGCAATCTCCCCTTCTTTCTCAAACTTTATCATAGGAACTTGCCTTGTGATGGATTGACGCACTTTCTCACTGTAAGGAAAGTTATGCAGGTGCCATAATTGCACCGAATCAAGATATTTATCGGCGGCGCTCACCAACGAATTGAACACCATCTTTGATTCGGCCTCGGTTCTCGTCTGGTTCGTAATAATATAGAATTCTTTTTCGGAGTATCGCGTCGACAGAACTTTGATCAGGGCATAAGCATCGGTAATGCTCGTCGGCTCCGGAGTAACAACGACCAATATAAACTGCGAAGCAGAATTTAAGTACATGACATTATCCGAAATTCCAGCAGCCGTATCGATAATGACGTAGTCAAATCGACCCTCCAATTGATCAATTTGACTAATCAAATTCATTTTATGTACCTGATCTAGGTTGGTTAGCTCTTGAATTCCACTGGCCGCGGGAAGTATATAAACTCCATCCTCACTTTTGAACAAAACTTCATCAATCGATTTCGAACCATCGACGAGGTGCTTGAGATTATAGGGAGGTGAAATGTTATAGATGATATCAATATTGGCCAAACCCATATCACCATCAAAGATAAGAACTTCATTCCCCTTTTCACGGAGGGCTATAGCCAAATTGGCAACTGTCTGAGTCTTTCCGACACCACCCTTGCCGCTTGTTACAGACAAGACTTTCGTGGATCGACCACCTTTTTTCTTGGCGACTTGGTTCCTTAAATTTTTTGCTTGGTCCATGGGATTCCCCTCTCCTACCCAATATTTGTAACTATCTTGATAAAATTTTCTCTCGAGAAAATGGTTAGGTCATCAGGCACCTCTTGACCATTGCCCACATAGGAGACCGGTCGGTCGCTAGCCAAAATCGCTGCCAACATTCCGCCCCAATTGTCTGTCTCATCCCATTTGGTAAATAATAAAAACTGTGGCTGTAATGTTTCAAAGCCCGCCAAATTATTTTCGACATCCCCCTGCGCCAAGCCAACCGGCAGAGAAAGATGAATCTCTCTCTGCTCAGCCAAGTGAGCATCTCTAAAGTGAATGGCACGACGAAGCTGAAGAAGCTTTTCTTCATCCTTGGGCGAGACGCCAAAGGTATCAATAAAGATGGTATCAACATCAAAGGTTCTCAATTGCTCTTCAAGAGGCATATCGTTTCTTGTTTTTAAAAAAGGAACATCTAATATTCGCGCATAGTGATTGAGCTGATCTGTAGCACCGATTTTATAGTCATCAATGGTTACCAGAGCGACTTTGCGATTCAGCTTTAGCTTCTCAAAAGCTGCCAATTTGGCGATTGTTGTTGTTTTGCCAACACCGGTAGGACCAACAAGAATGACAATCTTCTTCTTAGACGCTTCTAGGGAACGTGATGCATGAATCGTCTTTTCCAAAACCGGTCGTATGAGACTGGCCGCCTTTGTTTCAGTAATATCAACACCAGCACATTCGAGCTGATTGAAAAAATTGTAGATCTGCTTTTCAGACATCCCCTTGTCTCGCCAAAATGATGCAAGGCGCTGCACATCCGTATTTATATCCTGTCCTTCGTATCGTTTCTCCTGAATATAGGACTGCAAGGTCTGACGAAGAGAGTGTATCTCGGATTCAATAAAGGCACTCGAAGCCTGACGAGAATTGCTTGCATGGTTTTTATTTAAAGTTTCGCGAATCTCAGAAATCTCCTTTTTCAATGGCTCGAGAGCCGTCTTAACAGCATAGAGTTGACCCATACTGGTATTGGCAGCACTCGACAATTCATCCCTTTCTGCCGCCCTCGGTGACGGAAGCGTTGGCTTGATCACGCTTTGCGCCGCAAGGCGCTTAACCTGTTCCTGCACAGCCTGGCTTGTTTTAGCCTTTTGATTTGGAGAAGGAAGCGAGCCTTTTTTGAACGGATTTTTAAACATAGACGTCCACTTAGTTGAATCGTTCACGTCATTACTTTGAACCATTCGCCTTTCATCGACGTCGTCGTCGCCCACAGTTGCCCTAAATCGATGGGGCATTTCTTTGCGATCGATAGCTGCCGTCACTTCCACACCATTTCGTCCAAACATTCCTGATGAAATCGGATCAACCTGCAAAATTATGGCCCCATCGCCAAGTTCCGCACGGATTTGCTCAATAGCTTTTTGCAGAGTTGCCGCTTGATATTTTTTCATTTGCATTCCCATAACGAGCCCTCCTCGACCTTAAACCTTCACAACCCCAACACTCTCGAGCTGACTTAACGAACTCACCTCGCTGTGAGAAATCACAGCACAGTTCTGTACCTGTCGCTCGATCAACTTTCTAAAATACATTCTGATACTTGGCGAAGTCAAAACGACGGGCTGAACACCTTCGGCAGAAGTTCGTTCGCACTCTGTCTGTAAGGCATTGATCATCTGCAAGGCCTTCTTCGGATCCATCGTAATCTGAACACCGTCTTCGGTTTTGACCAAACTTCTAGAAATCTCCTCATCCAACTCTGGATCAAGAACTAAAACCTTAAGTCTTCCGTCTTGTGAAAACGATTGAGTAATCGTTGGCGCTAATGTCTCACGTACGGATTCCGTTAAGAGCTCGGGATCCTTTGTGCGAATAGCGTGATCACTCAAGCACTCTAAAATGGAAGGCAAATCTCGAATGGGAACACCCTCTTTAAGTAAATTTTTGAGAACTCGAAGAATTTGACCAACACTCAAAAGATCTGGAACAAGCTCTTCGATAACTTTGGGATGAGATTTCTTTAATTTCTCGAGCAACTTGCCCAACTCTTCTCGCCCCAGGAGCTCGTCCGCACGTGACCGAATCAATTCGCTAAGATGCGTCGCCAATGTCGTCGAGTTATCGACTACCGTATATCCCGATAGCTGAGCCTGTTCTTTATTCTGCGGATCAATCCATAATGCAGGTAATCCATAGGCTGGCTCTTTTGTTTCAATACCTTCAACCTTTTTGACAATTCCACCTGGATCGATAGCCAGCATTTTATCAACAAACAATTCGCCCCCAGCCACACGTACTCCTTTTACAAGGATGGCGTACTCTCCCTGACGAAGCTGCAAATTGTCTCGTATATGAATGGGCGGCACAACAAATCCCATCTCCTGAGCGAATTGTCGGCGCAAATGGGTCATTCGCTTAAGAAGATCTCCATTCTGACGCTCATCTACCAAGGGCACCAATCCGTAACCAACCTCCAACTCCAAAAGGTCCACTGGTGCGACCCAGTTATTAGGATCCAACTCATTTGGTTTCTGTTCTTGATCCTCATGATTTGACTCCTTCATTTTTGCAAGCTGGGCTTCTTGAATCTCCTGTGCCTGAAACTCGGCCACTTTCTTCTTGGCTTGAGCTCCTAGGTAAAACAGGACGCCTGCTGCAATTGCAAATGGGAAAAAAGGCATTTTCGGATGAAAGGCCCCAACAAGCATGACCATAGCCGCCACAACGAATGCCTGAGGTTGCATAAAAATCTGATGCGAAAAATCATCGGCCAATTTTCTACCTACATCAACCTTGGTCACAACGATACCGGCAGCCATTGATACGATAAGTGCTGGAATTTGACTGACGAGTCCGTCTCCAACCGTAAGCACGGTATAGGTTTGAATAGCCTGATCAAATCTCAATCCACCCTGGACGATACCGATGATCAAGCCACCGACAATATTGACGATGGTGATTATTATCCCCGCAATAGCATCACCCCGAACAAATTTGCTCGATCCATCCATGGATCCATAAAAATCTGCTTCAATTTCTATTTCTTTTCGACGCTTTCGCGCGGCCCCCTCATCTATCAGACCCGCGTTAAGATCGGCATCGATGGCCATCTGCTTTCCAGGCATTCCATCTAAAGTGAATCGAGCTGCAACTTCCGCGATTCGACCAGAACCCTTCGTGATAACAATAAAGTTAATCACCACGAGAATAATGAAAACTATAATTCCAACAAGATAGTTTCCACCCACAACGAAGTCACCAAAGGTTCCAATGATTTGACCCGCGGCTTCGGATGAACCCATGCCGCCCTCGGTCAAAATCAAACGTGTTGAAGCAATGTTGAGCGCTAATCTAAAAATTGTAAGCATCAGCAAAATCGTTGGAAAAATTGTAAACTCTGTCGCCCTTTGTGAATAAATGGCAATGAGAAACACGACAAGCGAAGCCGAAATGGAAACAAGTAGAAATAAATCGAGCATCCAGGCCGATAGCGGAATCATCATGATCAAGACAATGGCCATGAAGCCTAATCCGAATAAGGCCTCACGATTTTTAAAGAAATTACCGACGCCGCTAAACTGGTTAGCATTTCCAGACTTAATCACAGCTCCTTTTGTTTTGGCTTCCGCCATAAAAATCTACTTTTGCTCCTTACACTTCTGCCTGAGGTTGAAAATCACCCGTCCAACCGCCGAGGCTTCGATATTTTTTCTTCATTCGGTAAACGTAGGCCAAAATTTCCGCTACGGCGGTATAAAGAGACTCGGGAACATAGTGTCCGATTTCAATATTTCGATAGAGATAGCGTGCCAACTCTCTCTTTTCCAAAACCGGCACACCATTCATGGCCGCCAATTCTTTAATCTTCAAAGCAATATGTCCGGCACCTTTAGCAATAACCATCGGAGCGCCCATTTGTCCGCGCCGATATTTGAGGGCAACGGCCACATGCGTAGGATTTGCCACGACAACGTCGGCCTTAGGAACATCTTTCATCATCCTTGCCCGAGTTAGCTCTCTTTGAATCTGACGAATGCGGGCCTTGATATGTGGATCCCCTTCGCGCTGTTTCATCTCATCCTTGACCTCTTGAAAGCTCATCTTGAGTCTTTCATAGTAACTCCAGCGCTGGTAACCGAGATCCAGAACTCCAAGAACGGCCAAAAACACAAGTACGGCGAAAGACATCTTAATAATCAAACCAATGAAGTAAACAAAGATACTTGGAAGCTCATCTGTTCCAGATGACATCAGCCGATCAATATCTGATTTAAATATAATATAGAAAATGAATGTCAATATGATGACCTTAGCGGATGATTTTACAAATTCTACCGCTGTGTCGCGCGAGAAAATCCTTTTGATACCTTTCATGGGATTTATTTTCTCAAACTTTGGCTGTATTTTCTCAGTCGAAAATAGAAACCCGAATTGCCCAAGATAAGAAAAGATCCCGAAAATAAAAACCGACGCGAAGATTGGTCCGATGATCCATAAAATTACCGAGATCTGTTCACTCAAAAATCCCCAATATTCTCGTTCGCTTGTCATGAGTCCTTCTCGCATCCCTAAAACATTTTCGAAGAGGAGAGTGATTTGCCTAAGGATAAAATTGCCTCCAAAATATAGCGTCAAGCTGAAGCCTAGAAAGACGACAAAATTGGCAAACTCCTTTGATTGGGGGACTTCACCTCGAGCTCTAGCGTCTTCAAGCTTCTTCGGTGTCGCGTCTTCTGTTTTTTCTTGATCGTCTGCCACGTCAAGCTCCCTTTAGCGCTTTCATCAACTGAACGAGATCACCCTCTAAACCCTCGGTTAGTCTTGTCACCAATATTCGAAAGAGAGGAAAACTTAACATAAGAACAAAAAGCCCTAAAACCGGACCAAGAATAAAACCCACATTAAAGTAAATATTCATCTGGGGAGATAGTTTGGTGATAAAGCCAAAGGCCAAATAAAGCAGGGTCATAACGATGATAAGTGGCGCCGCAATCTTGATCCCAAGAGCGAGTATTTTGACGAGGAACCCACTGAGAACCGAAGCGCCTGCAAGCTCAATGCCAGATCCAAGAGGGATCAATCGAAAGCTTTGAATCAAGGCTTGGATAATCACATGATGTCCATTGAGTTGAATAAAAATAAGACCACCCAATAAAACATAAAGACTTGTGAGAACTCCGGAAGATCCTTCGTTCGACGGGTCGATGATCTGAGCGATCGAAAATCCAACCTTCATCCCAAAAATTTCACCGGCAATCTGTACAACGGCAAATAAGATCGCCGCAGCAAACCCTATCATTACGCCAATGGTCACTTCCTGCAAAATCAAAGTCATGAGATACCAGTCACTCGTATAAGCCAAGGGATCATGGAAATGAACGCTAGGAGAAATTAGAATACAAATTGTTATGGCTAAGAACATTTGAACCTGTGCAGGTATCGCCCGGTTTCCCAATAGTGGCGCAACAAATAATATACCGGCAATGCGAAAGAGCACCAAAAGAAAGCTAACAATCGTCTCGATATTAATTAATGAGTCAAAGTTCACTGAACATACCTCGAAAAATCCGAAAATATTCCACTCGTAAAGCTCATCAGTCGGGTCATAATAAATCCGCCCGCGACAACCAAGGTCACGTAGACGGCAACAATCTTAGGGATATAGGCCAAGGTCATTTCATTGATTTGAGTGGTCGCCTGAAAAATACTCATGGCAAGACCGATTACCAAGGCTACGCCAAGAACTGGCGATGAAACGATCAAAATGGTCCGCATGGCTTCGACGGCCACACTTTCTATAAACTGCGATGTCATTGAATAACCTCAAATGACTTAACGAGACTACCGACAATGAGGCTCCAACCATCAACAAGCACAAAGAGCATCAACTTAAATGGAAGCGAAATAATTACTGGCGGCAGAACCATCATTCCCATTGCCAATAAAATGGAGGCAACGACAATATCGATAACTAAGAAAGGTATATAAACCATAAAGCCAATTTGAAAGGCGGTTTTCAATTCCGAAATAATAAATGAAGGAATGAGTGAAGCCGTTTCTATTTGCTGTGCCGTCTCGGGTTTCTTTTCCTTTGAAAGGCTAATGAACAAAGCGAGATCCTTTTCTCTCGTATGCGAGAGCATGAATTTCCGGATAGGATCCACGGCGGCCTTTAGAGCATCCTCCTGTAATATTTCGTTCTTCAGATAGGGCTGAAGAGCTTTCTCGTTAATTTGCTTAAGAGTGGGCGCCATGACAATGAAAGACATGAACAAAGCCAATCCAACAAGAACTTGATTGGGAGGAATATTTTGAACTCCCATCGCTTGGCGAAGCAGAGAGAAGACAATCATGAAACGCGTAAAGGATGTCATGGTAATGAGAATCGCCGGAGCCAAAGATAGAATCGTAATCATGAGCAATATTTGAAGAGTTGTACTCATTTTCTCGGGGCTTGTTGCCCCACCCATGCTCACCGTAACGGATGGCAAGCCCTGACCCGAGACCTCAAGACTTCCCAAAAGAAAGGCTAGGAAGATCCACAGAACGAACTTAGTTTTCCACATGGCTTGACTCCTGCGAAAGTTCCCTCGGATCCTGTATCCCAACAACATTAGCATTTAACTCACAAAGCATCGTGATTGCTTCAGCGCCAAGACCCAGTAATAAGCGGCGACCTTCCACTTCCACGATCATCAGTTTTTTCTTTGGAGCAATGCTAATATTTTGATGAATCTTAATACTCGCCAATGGACTCAGCCACGACTGCGGCTTGACAAATTTTTTGGCCAACCAGGCGAGCGCAAAAATCAGAGCTAGTACTAAGCCTAGACTCCCAAGCGCCCGTCCTAATATGAACCAAGGCGAATCCATCATCACTCCTTAAGCCAACTTATCTAAGCGATCGGAAGGTGATATAATATCAGTTAATCGAACGGCAAATTTATCGTTTAAAGTCACGACTTCGCCTCTTGCGATTAGCTTCTCATTGACCATCACCTCAAGTGGCTCTCCAACAATCTTGTTAAGCTCAATCACAGATCCCTGTCCCAGCTGAAGTAGGTCATTAACGATCATCTTTGATCGGCCCAGCTCGACACTCAGATTGAGTGGAACATCGAGAAGCAAATCGATGGTTTGTGGGCCGGCCCCAGTCTTGCCTTGCTTAAGCTCAGGCTGGTCAACCGACTTGACATCATCCCCTGGTTGTTTTGTTTCATCGGCCATGACTATTCCTCCTCTGAGTGCTGTCCTCTTAGTTGTTTAATAGATTCGATTAAAACCGCTTGCTGCCCAGAACTAATCCCCATTCGAACGGCGTATTTGGCAACTCCCTCGAGATTGGCCATAAGTGGGTCGGCTACGTATTCATTAAGTTGAATGACGTCACCCCTTTTGAGGCTAAGAACATCTCCAAGTGTAACTTCGGCCGTTCCGAGATTGACCCCAAGGCCAATTTTTGAACCTTTAAGAGATTGTCCAATCCAAATTTTCCAGTTCGGATTCGGTTGAGATTGCTCAACAAATGTATGATCCGACAGAAGTTGCTTAATAGGATCAAGAGCAAATAGTGGAATGACCATTTGCATTTTGGAACTTACTTCTTCAAAAGTGACTCCAAAGTCGATAACAACAATCACGTCACTCGGCGCAACGATACTTACATATTCTGGATTGGTCTCTGTTCGAACAAACTCAAAGTTCAGTTCAAAAATCGTCGACCAAGCCGCTTCGAGGGCGGTCGCAAAATACTGAACCAATTTTTGAATAATTTTCAATTCGATAGTTGTGAAATCGCCCTCGGAACTCTTAGAAGTATTGACCCGTCCGCCACCAAAAATGCTATCGATGAGAGCATAAACAAATGTAGGCTCCATATAGATAATGGATTGACCGATAAGCGGTGAAAGTCGCACGATACTCAAACACGAGGGTACGGGCAGACTCGATATCCACTCACCATAACGAAACATTTCGGTCTGAAGGGTCTCGACAACCACATTCTTCCGAACCAAACTTGAAAGCGTCTGTCGGAAACTTCTCTGAAATCGATCATGGATAATCTTTAGACCAGGAAGACGCGCACGAACGAGTTTCCGCTGCTTTCGGAAATCATAAGACTGAAGCGTGCCGCCATTGCCAGCATTCTGTTCAGTCTTAACTTCACCTTCTTTGACGGCACTAAGAAGCGTATCGACCTCATTTTGAGATAGAATCTTTTCTCCACCGCCCTCGTTATTTCCTGCCACTAGCCCTCTCCCTTCGTAATCAGATTACTGAATTACAAAATCCGTGATATAAACTCTCTTAATTCTGCCGGTAACGAGAATTTTATTTACCCTCGTGAAAATCTCATCCTTGAGAATCCTTTTCCCATCTGATCCCTCAACATCGGTAACTCGCTTTGAAGTGAGAAGTAGCAAAATCTCATCTCGTACTTGAGCCAATCGCCCCTCGACTTCAGGGCGCACTTCTTCCGATTCGAGTTCAAATTTCATACTAACTTTCAAATACCTTGGCCCTCTTCCATCATCGATCAAGTTCACCAAGAACTCTTCAAGTTCAAATTGAGGGCCAATTAATGCCGAAGGATCCTTTACTTTACTCGGATCCACTTTTTGCTCCTCCACAGTTGGTCCGGCTTCTTCGGCACTCTCCTCTTTATGACCACTCAAAACTGTGAACGCGACAATAAGGCCGACAACGACAACCAACTGTCCCGCAATGAGAATGATCACCCAAAGCGGAATCTTTCTTTTCTTGCCTTCCCCGCCATCTGCGGCTCCGTCTGCTTGAACTTCTGCTTCGTCTGCCATAGCCTGCCCCCTAAGCCGCTCCTAAAAGCAAGCCGTGTACCAATTAGCTAGATTGATAACTATCCGAATGGCTTGTGAAAAACTTGCGTCGGCAAAGTTTGCCGCATCAAAAACGTCATTTTCTAGACTAATTCGTCAAGGCCCTGACAAGAATTTAAAGGCCTAAAGCATCAGATTGATTCAATAATTGTAAAACTTCCGAAATAGATTTTTTCACTAAATTCAAAAAATCCAATCTCATATTTTCAGAAGAAACTTCCTGAAACTCTTTGATCGAAAGCTCTGCGTAAGTAGCGATCACAAGCTCAAAAACAAGTTTCAAAAAAGTGTCCTCAAAAATAATCACGTCGACCATCGCCATAAAGTTTTCGGAGCCAGGATCAATGGATTCTAACCTCTGCCCCGCAGCAGAGAGAGCCCTTCGGGACTGTTGTGCGATTTGTCGAAGCGAATCCTTCTTTTCAGCCTTAAGCGTCGCGTCAACGGACTCAAGACTAACTTCGACTTTCATGTCACTTTGCGACTCGATCCATGCCTCAAGACTTTGGTAGGGAATCCCTGCAATGCGCCGCCCTAAACGTGAAGCGTTAAAAGTAGGGGAATGGGAGCCCTGCATCATCAGTATATATTCTTGCTCAAATGTATTCCAAATGGGCTGCGTCAAAACCTTCTCGTAAGTGTTACCAGGAACCCAAGTCGCGGAGCTTTCTTTGACCAATTCTTCCACCTTGCGAGCTCTAGACCAGTCTTCATAGATACCACCCAAGTCTGCATGACTCTGAAAACTTTCCGGATGATAGCAAAGATCTTGCCCCACCAAAGCGATCGATTTAGCTCCCCAAAGACTGCACGCCTGATAAGCCAGATGCGCTGAAGAACTCCCTGACCAAATGAGCTTATTTTTCGTAAATGGCAACCAAAGAGAGAACCCAGAAAGTTTACCCGCCCAAATCTTCTGTCCTGGATAGTTTTCAAATAGTTGCCTAGGGATGGTTATCTGTCCTAATAAAATAGTTTTCAAATCACCCGGTAGATTTTCAAAAAACAGAAGACCTTCCAAACCTCTCTCCGTCGAAACGACAATATGTGGCCGAACCTTGTTCTGCAATGCCTTCTTTAAAATGGCGTCCACACATATAAGAAGATAGTCATTTTGGACTTCTCGTAGAAGATTCCAATTTTCATCAATCGATGGTCCGGCCGCCATAAGGATGGCTGAAAAATCTTTGGTCACCTTCAGCTCGCCCCAGTTTGTCCTTTCGATGGCCGTAGGCAAATTATAAAAACTATTTCGAAGACCCAAAAGGGAGTCTTCATGGCTCCCCAAAGACAACAATATTTCCCGCTCGATAGATTGTGTCTGGCGAAGCAGATAAAGTTTCTCATCCTCTGATAAATCGCCTCGAAACTCCAATTTTAAATTTCTTAAAAATTTAAAATTTTCAATTCGATCAAAGAAGTTTCGAAATAATTTAGGATACCCATTCACATTATCGGCCGAGAGAGTTTCCATACCAGCAAAGTTAATTTGAATATGTTTAGAGTCGGTGGCTCGGGAGATTTGAATATTTGTAAGTTTACTCACCCAAGCCTCTCATTCATTAGGCTACGTCAGCCTCAACACTCAAACGTCTTCGCCCCTTCCAGACACGAAGAGAGGCTCTCGCTTGACCGTCTAGATATTCTATAAAGGCAAATGTGCACATCAAACGACTTCCGATCCTATCCAGCTCGAGATGGGTCATTTCGTTCCAGGTTCCCGTATTAATATATATTTTGCCCTGTGCTACTTCACGAAAGGCTGGCCGATGATTATGTCCAAAAATAACCACGCGAATATCGTCACGAGTCATCAGAATCCTCTCCGCAGCCTCATCGAGATCAGGGAAAACGGGTGCCTCCAAAAGAATACTTAAAGTTTGTCGAAACGACGTATTACGCCGTGGGTCATTTTTGAAACGGGAAATGAAAAAGAAGCGAATAATCATCCAGAATATTTTTAATGAAAATCTAAAATCATAAACAATCAGCCATCTCAAATATGTTGAGAACGGCAGAACCTTGTCAAAGTGCCGTTTGTTTCTCTTTACAGTGTTCACAACGTGAACCAGAAAATATGTTCCCCATGGCTGGTTCAAAACCGGTTCAGCAAGTCCTTTAGTCAAAAAGTATTGCTTGCGATCGAAGGCATTCGCCACCTCATATTGATTGCCGTGCTCTACATAGATCCCATCAAACTCGTAAGTATCCAAAAAAAATCGGACGTCTTTCCCGCAATACTCACGTATGAGATCTTGAACCGACGGAAATAAAATCCCGGGATCATGATTGCCCATTACAAAACTTAGATTCTTATTGGGTAACGATTGAAAATACTTCATCGCATTGATAGTTGCCAAATGACCCTTCATAATCTTACCCATGCGACGAAGGGCCACCTGCTCGGTTACAATCTCAGGTTCGACTTCCTCGAAATCTATCATTAAAAGGTTGAAGAAATCTCCATTGAGAATCAATTCAACATCCGCAAGTTCATTGTCACCAGAAGAAAAATGATTAATAAATTCTATGAATTCACGATCATGAAAAAAATCTTCTAAAATATTTATGGAACCATCCTGATTGCGATGTCCAGCGCCCAAATGAAAATCTGAAACAACCAACTTTAGACGCTTACGATTTGTCTCTTCAGAAGCTGTCATGCCTATTCATGGAAAAGGGGCTCAGAGGAGGGTTCAACATTTGATTCGAAAGGCTCAAGATCTCTATGTAACTTTACTTCAGATGCACTTCCAAATTCCGAGCGAAGGTTGGCGCGCAGAACCTCCGGAGACTCTTGCGACAGAACTTCCACCCACACACTGCCGCGCTGTGTTCGAATCAAACCCAATTTAAGATTCGGGTATGATTGAATCTTTTGAAGTACCGTGCCGAGGGACTTTGACTGTTTAGGATTATTCCATACAATCTCCACAGCAAATCTTTCGTCATAGTACGGCGTGGCCTGGCTCGGCACAGCCTGTCCCAAGACAACTTCACAAGAATATTTCGCAAATAAGTTTCCCGCCTCTTCCTTTTGAGACAACAGCCGAAAGCTCTTAATTTGAGTAGCCGCATTCCTTATTCGTCCCGATTGTTCCACAGGATCCAAGCCAGCAGGCATCGTCATCTCAACGGCCTTTTTGAAAGCTTCAAGTTGAGCTTTATCAAGGGCGGCTGCCAAATTTCCACTTTCAATCGGCACTTCAACCTCCACCTCTACTTGGCGGCTCTGAGCTTCAAGTCCTGCGTCGGGGAAAATCAACATCATTGAAAAAACGAGACAGGCTAGACCTGCATAGGCACATAATCGACGACTACAAATCCTAAATGTTTCCATTGTTCCACCCTCTTAATCGGTAACTCGACAACGAGCTCGATATAATCATTTTCAAAGTTTTGCTCGATTATCTTACCCTCGCGATGAACAACGGCCAAGAGATCTCCTCGACTTTGAGGTAAAATCAACTTCACTCGACTCCGCCCACCTTCAACGGAATCAGACAATTTCTCTAACAGTCGATCCATGCCCTCGCCGGTCAAAGCAGACAGGAAGACCCGGCGAGGACTTCGTACAATTCCAAATTCGCCTTCGGCTAGCCGATCAATTTTATTGTAGACTTCCACAATGGGCTTATCGAGACATTCCAATTCTAGAAGAACCTGTTCGGTGGCCTGCTTATGACTTTCCCACAAAGGATCTGAACAATCGATTACATGTAACAAAATATCAGCATTCTGCGCTTCTTCGAGTGTCGCTCTGAAGGCGTCCACCAATTCATGAGGAAGCTTTCGAATGAATCCCACCGAATCTGTCAAGACGATCTCTCGGTGATTGGGTAGCTGAAGTTTTCGAGTAACGGGATCAAGGGTTGCAAACAACTGATTTGCCGCCAGAACATCCGCCTCCGTCAACCGATTAAATAAAGTTGATTTTCCGGAATTCGTGTAACCAACCAAAACGGCTTGGGCCATCGGAATTTTTTTTCGTTTTTCCCTCTGAAGCTTTCGTACGTTTTGAACCTTCTTGAGGTCCTCCTTCAAGCGACGCATCTTTTCTTTAACCAAACGTCGGTCAATCTCAAGCTGAGTTTCGCCAGGACCACGCAAACCAATCCCGCCCTTTTGCCGCTCCAAATGTGTCCACATACGAGTCAAACGCGGTAACATATACATGAGCTGTGCTAACTCAACCTGAAGCTTCCCTTCCGAAGTCTTAGCGCGCTTGGCAAAAATATCCAGAATCAAAGCTCTTCGATCCACGACTCGGACATCAATGGACTCTTCAAGATTTCGATTCTGACTGGGCGATAACTCATCATCAAAAATAACAAGATCCGCTGATTTCAACTCCACTAAACTCGCAATCTCTTCAATCTTTCCTTTATTTATATAACTTCTCGGGTTGATCCGATCGAGGCGACAAATGACCTGATCCAAGACTTCAACTTCAGCCGAAGCGGCCAACTGAGCCAACTCGTCCAGTGTATCTTCTACTGCCGGCTCAATTCCTGGCTTCATAAACTTGCGCATCGGCGAATAAGTCCCGACCAAAATTGCCCGATGCCTTTTGCGAAGATCCTTTTGAAATCGATCGTCTTTCACTATGAAAATTCTATCAGACTAACTCGACAGAGCCTTGTCCAAATTCAGCTTCTATCCAAGTTATGAACTGGGGATGGGTCTGCACTTCTAGGGCCGTGTCTATTAATACATGGGACTGCTTAAGCGTTGTACCCTCTACATTGGCCTCAACCGGCATTTTAACCTTAAGGGGCACAACTCCCTTAAAACGCTCCCCCTCTTTCATCAACGCGGGAAGTTTTTCAACTAAGGAATTATCACGAAGCTTTACCTGCATCTGCGAAAAATTGGCCAAAGATAGCTCATGTAGATCACGAACCAAAAGCCGAGTGCTCCCCGATTCACGCACCACCTGACCCGAGACCAACAAGAGCCTATCCGACACAACAAGATCAGATTTTTTCGCGTACAAATCTGAGAAAATAACTACTTCTACCGAAGCCTCAATGTCTTCCAAACTAAAGAAGGCCATCTTCGTGCCCTTTTTCGTCATGATCTGCTTCACACCTGTCACCATTCCGGCGATCTGAATCTCCTTTTCACGAGGAGGCACGGGAGCCGTTAGCACTTTGGAAATGGGCACTGCTTTGTACGACGACAACATGGCCTGAAATCCTTCTAATGGATGCCCCGTCATATAGGTCCCCATCAAATGCTTTTCGTCATTCAATCTAATTTTGTCGGGCCACTCTTCGAGCTCCTTGATTTTGAGCTTCTGAGAAAACAAAGCCCCTTGTCCACTTCGGCGGGCTCTATCTTCAGCCTGAGCCACGCCTGTCAAAACATCCAAAGCATTGCAGAGCGAGGAGCGAGTCAATCCCAATCCATCCATAGCCCCAGATCGAATTAAGCATTCCGCCTGTCGCTTGTTAAGAAGCTGAGAAGAAATTCGTTTAAAAAAATCTGTATAATCCTTAAACAAGCCATTTTCTAGACGATCATCCATTATCGCCTTGGCCACATTGTGGCCAAGGTTCTTGATCGCCGCCAGTCCATATCGAACGGCAAGCTTCCCATCGGCTTGGTTTTCCAAGGAAAATTCTGAATCCGAACCATTAATATGAGGCGGCAAAATCGAAATCCCACGCTTCTGAGCCGTTCGAATGATAATGCCCACTTTTTCAGTATCTTCTTTTTCCGAACTCAAAAGAGCCGCGAAAAAAGCTTCCGGGTAATAAGTCTTAAGATAGGCTGTCTGCAAAGTGATCATCGCGTAAGCGGCCGCATGGGATTTGTTAAATCCATACTTCGCAAACTCGGACATCAAATCAAATATCTGTTGAGATTTCTTTTCATCAAATTTATTAGCGACCGCACCGGCCACAAACTTCTCTCGCTGCTTAGCCATCTCTTCGGCAATCTTTTTTCCCATTGCTCGACGAAGAAGATCCGCCTCTCCAAGACTAAATCCTGCCATCAAATTAGCCGTGCCCATGACTTGTTCCTGATAGACAAAAACTCCGTAAGTTTCTTTCAAGATAGGCTCAAGAATCGAAACAGGGTAAGTAACCTCCTTCTGACCACGCTTTCTCAAAATAAAATCATCAACCATCCCACCCTCTAAGGGACCAGGACGATAAAGCGCAACAATCGCTATCAGGTCTTCAAAAACATTGGGCTGAAGGCGTCGAATAACATCTCTCATCCCCGATGACTCAAGTTGAAAAATCCCCATCGTCTCACCAGTCGAAATCTCCGCCATGACCTTAGGATCGTTGTAATCAATCTTGAGCAAATCGATATCTTTGCCAAGTAACCGAATGCAGTCTTGAATGACAGTTAGATTTCTCAAGCCAAGAAAGTCAAACTTGACGAGACCGATTTTTTCGACGGCCTTCATTTCGTACTGTGAAACAATTTCTGAGTCAGAGCTTTTAAAGATAGGTAAATATTTTGTAAGAACATCGTCGGCAATCACAACCCCAGCGGCATGAACACTGCTGTGTCGGTTTAAGCCTTCGAGCTGCTCAGCCACTCGCAGCAATTGGTCCGCTTTTGGATCGCGATTACGAAGGTTCTCAAATTCAGGCTCGAGTTCATAAGCTTCCTTTAAGCTTACGTTCAAAACATTGGGGATCAACTTGGCAATCGCATCAACATCTGAGTAAGGGATACCCATGGCCCTACCCACATCGCGAATCACAGCCTTCGATTTCATTTTACCGTAAGTGATGATTTGAGAGACTTTAAGACGTTCTTCATCGGGAAGATCACCTTTAAGATTATACTTGTCTCGCACATACTGAATCACCTGATCACGGCCCCGAATACAAAAATCGACGTCAAAATCCGGAAGACTTACCCGTTCGGGATTTAAAAATCGTTCGAACAAAAGATTGTAACGAATAGGATCAATGTCCGTTATCCGCAGGCAATAAGCCGCCAAACTCCCTGCGCCCGAACCACGACCCGGACCTACCGGAATGTTGTTGGATTTGCTCCAACCAATGAAATCCGCAACAATCAAAAAATATCCGGGGAATTTCATATCACGAATAATTTCGCACTCGCGATGTAAGCGCTCGCGATATTGCTTCTCAAGTACCGCTTTGTCGCGGTTAAGATTTTGTGAGAAAATCAAGTCTAAGCGATTTTCCAAGCCCTTATGACATTCTTTATAAAACCTCTCGTAGACATCCTTATCATTTCCAAAACTTGGAAGATGATACGTATCCGTTTCGAATTTAAAATCAACACGATTAAGAATCTCATCGTTGACGGCCAAGAGTTCCGGCGCATCCTGAAATTGGCGCTGCATTTCATCTTTCGTCTTCAAGTAAAACTCAGCCGAAGGGAGCCTGGGACGAGATTCATCGTCAATCGTCTTGGCGGCACCAATGCACATCAAAACTTCGTGCGCTACGCGATCCTCAGGGTTCAAAAAATAAACTGGTTGCGCTGCCATACAACGCGCGCCATACCGCTTCGCCGCTTCACGCACTCGATTTTCATCTGGAGCATTTTCAAAGCGATGCACTTCAAAAAACAGATTCTGCACATTCCATGATTTTAAAAAATCTGAGTGCTCCAGTAAATGTGGATGCTCAGGCGTGACCGTCATGATCAGTCCCTCCTGGCAATTTAAGAGTTTTTCAAAATTTAATGTTCCAAACGAGTGTGCGCTTAATATTCTGTTTAGATTCCGATAGCCGACTGAGTTCAGAACATAAAAGCAAACGCCTCCGAGTTGTTTGGACTCCGGAATCAGAGCGATTTCTAGGCAAGTTCCAAGTACGGGCTTGAGTCCCGCAGACTTCATCTTAAAAAAGAAGTCCACCCAACCAAAACCACAGTTGAAGTCGCTTATCGCGCCTGCGCTATAACCCCGATCCTTTAAGGCCTCTACATAGGCTTCGGCAGGAACCATCGACTTAAGAAGCGAAAAATCAGTATGTAATCGTAAGGCTAACATCGGTCTTTGAACCTCCTAAAATGAACCAGCCGACAAGAATACGAAAGCAAAAATTAAATTCGTTATAAGAGCCTATTTGAGGACTTATAAAGCCTCTGACAGACGCCTTTTCAGCTGATATTTTCTATAGTCTGAGCTAAATAGGTCTGATGAGCTCGGAGCTAGCCAAAAAGATTGATCATACCCTTTTAAAAGCCGACACCACAAAAGAGCAAATTCAGAAGCTTTGCAAGGAGGCTAAAAGCTACGGCTTTTTTTCCGTCTGCATCAACCCTTATTGGGTACCGGCGGCCAAACAGGAGTTAACGGGCAGCTCTGTGAGGGTATGCTCCGTTGTCGGTTTTCCTCTTGGAGCCAACACGAGTGAACTGAAAGCCTTCGAAACTCAGCAGCTTTTAAGAGCCGGCGTGCACGAAATCGATATGGTAATGAATACTGGCGCCCTTAAATCTGGCCTCGACTTGGAGGTTTTGGAAGACATCGAGCGGGTGATTCAAGCGGCTAAAAGCTGTCCCGTAAAAGTGATTATTGAAACAGCCGTGCTATCCGAAGAAGAGAAGGTTCGGGCTTCTGAAATCTGTGTGAAAGCTGGCGCTGCGTTTGTAAAAACTTCCACGGGCTTTATGGGCGGTGGTGCAACTGTTGAGGACATCAAGTTGATTCGATTGACTGTGGGCAGTTTGATGGGCATCAAGGCAAGTGGAGGTGTCAAAACTTATGAACAGGCCATGCAACTGCTGGAGGCTGGCGCGACTCGGCTCGGATGCTCGCAATCAGTGGCCATCATGAAAGAAGTAAGCTCTTAAACCGTGACAGATATAAAGAGATTCAATCGTATTTGTGTCCTGGTTTTGGATGGCTTCGGCGTCGGCGAACTCCCCGATGCCAAGGCGTTTGGAGATGTGGGCTCAAACACACTGGCTCATTTATATAAAGTTCGCCCTCAACTCAGTCTTCCTCATCTCGAAAAGCTTGGACTTTTAAAGGCAGCGGGGCTCGATTCGTCTTTGCCAATCATGAGCGGGGCGGCCTTTGGGAAAATGAAAGAAATCTCAGCGGGCAAAGATACTACCACTGGACATTGGGAAATGATGGGTTTGCCTGTTCAGGAAAGCTTCTCTTATTTTCCCAATGGATTTCCCAAGGATATTATGGACGCTTTTTTGAAACGTAACTCGCTTCCGGGCTATTTGGGAAACAAACCCGCAAGTGGAACCGAAATTATAAAGGAATTGGGTGAAGAACATCTTCAATCAGGAAAGCCCATCGTCTATACGTCAGGGGATAGCGTGTTTCAAATCGCTTGTCACGAAGAGGGCTTTGAATTGGAACGATTGTATAACGTATGCTTAGAAACCAGAAAAATTCTTAGTGAGTCTCCATTTAAAGTAGGTCGTGTTATTGCTCGACCCTTTCTTGGGACGACATCCGAAAGCTTTAAACGAAGCACGAATCGAAAAGATTTCTCTCTAAAACCTTTTGGAGAAACTTGCCTAAGCAAATTAAAAGCTCATCATTTTGGTGTTATTGGAATGGGGAAAATCCCTTCCATCTATGATGGGGAAGGTATTACCGAAAGCATCATTTCCAAAACAGATGACGAAGGAATCGACAAACTTAAGGAAGTTTTGAAATCAAAGCAGGATTTTAAGGGCTTGGTGTTTTGTAATCTCAATGATCTAGATACACTTTATGGACATAGACGAAATCCTGGAGGCTATGCACAGCATCTCGAGCATATCGATAAACGTTTGCCAGAAATTTTGAAGACCTTAGAGCCAAACGATCTTCTTGTGATCACGTCCGACCATGGCAACGATCCTAGCTTTAAAGGAACGGATCATACGCGAGAGTATGTCCCACTCGTGATGTACAGCCCGAGTCTGAAGACTTCAATCGATTTAAATAAGCGCGAGAGTTTTTGTGATTTAGGTCAAAGCATTTTGGATAATTTTGAAATTAAAGGCCTTCCTAATGGTAAGAGCTTTTTGCCTGAGTTGGGGGCCTAGTGGCAGATTTACTCCCTCTTATATATAAGAAGCAAAGGTCTGAGAGCTTGAGCGCGGAAGAGATGGAGCAGTGGATGGGGTCGATTATTTCGAAGGAGCCTCCCCCTGATTATCAAATCGCAAGTTTACTGGCCTTTATTTTTGCTAATGGCCTGAACTTTGATGAAACCGCTGCCTTGACCAGGGCGATGAAAGATTCGGGTCGATCTTTCAGTTTTAATTCTTTTCCAAAGGATGCTCTTTTTATCGACAAGCATAGCACCGGGGGAATCGGCGATAAGATCTCGATCCCACTGGCTCCAGTTGTTATCGCGGCAAGCGAGCGAATTCATATTCCTATGATCGCCGGCCGAGGTCTGGGCCATACGGGTGGAACCATTGACAAACTTGAGTCTATCCCGGGTATGAAAGCAACGCTGCCTCTCAAAGATTTTTATAAAGTATTAAAGAAGCATCGTTTCTGTATTTCTGGACAAAGTCCTGAGATCGCCCCGGCGGATAGGATTCTCTATGCTCTGCGAGATGTCACGGGCTGTGTCGCGAGCATCCCCCTCATTACGGCAAGCATTCTGTCGAAAAAACTTTCTGAATCATTGGATGCTCTCGTGTTGGATGTTAAGTTTGGGAGCGGAGCATTTATGCAGGATTTTGCAGAGGCCGAAAAACTCGCCCGGTCCCTGCAGAAAGTATCTGAACTCCAGGGTGTCAAAAGTGTTGCTCATCTTACGAATATGGACACACCCCTCGGTCGTTACAGCGGTCACCGATTAGAAATTTTGGAAAGCCTTGCTATCTTAAGAGGTGAGGGCCCTGAAGACTCACAAGAATTAACTGAGAAGCTTGGGATTTCGATGCTCAAGCTTGGCTCTTATTCCGAAAACGAAGCCCGATCGCGAATAAAAATGGCCATCGAAAGTGGGGCCGCTCTCTATCATTTTGAACAAATGATCGCGGCACAAGGCGGCAAGCTTGCGAAGTTTGAAAAAATCATGAATTCACGGAAACTTGCTCTTCGGTCTCGAGTGGTGAAAAGTCCGGCCTCAGGCTATCTGCGCTGGGATACCAGAAAGCTTGGTCTTGCCCTTATCGAATTAGGTGCTGGCCGAAAACGCAAAGAGGACAAAATCGATTTTGATGTCGGCCTGAAGCATGAAGTCAAAAATGCTGATCGAGTCGAAAAGGGTCAGCCTATCTTAGAGATTTTCTATCGAACGCCGGCGCGACTGAACAAGTGCCTTAGGTTAGTCAATGAATCTCTTCAAATCGAAGAAGAATGCTTTTCAAAGCAAGAACTCATTCGTAAAGTTATAGGTGAATGATCGATCAGGCTTTGGAGTTTTTGGGTTCCCAGAAAATTGAAGCCGATCTCGCCCTTGTTCTGGGTAGCGGACTTGGACCACTTGCTGACAAGATCTCTTCGGCCAAACGTATCCCCTACTCCCAAATACCTGGCGCCAAAGTAAGTAGCGTCGCTGGACATAAGGGCGAATTGGTTGTTGGGGAATTAGAGGGCAAGAAAGTCATTGCGCTTTCTGGCAGATTACATGGCTATGAGGGCCATACCCCAAATGAAGTTGTCTATTTATTAAGAGCTTTGCGGAAACTTGGTATTAGAAAATTCATACTAAGCAACGCCTCGGGCTCCACGCATAAAGCTTTCCCGCCTGGGAGTTTGGCGCTTATTGGTGACCATATTAACTTCACCGGGAAAAATCCGCTTACGGGTGCTGAACTTTATGGCGCTGAGAGATTTCCGGATATGTCAGATCTGTATTCGCTTAAGTGGCGAGAACAAGTTTTGAGCCTAAGTAAAAAGACTAAACTGAAATTTCCGTTGAAAGAAGCTGTCTATATCGGCGTCCGAGGCCCAAACTTTGAGACACCTGCTGAGATTAGGGCCTTCCGTACAATGGGAGCCGATATAGTCGGAATGTCAACGGTATGGGAAGCCATCGCGCTTAAGCAGATGGGGGCGGAAATTCTTGGAATCAGTTGTGTTTGCAATTTTGGAGCGGGCGTTGTCGATCAAGTTCTTAAACACGAAGATGTTCTGCAGGCAGGTCGCGACGCCAGTCAGGATTTTCAAAATCTTGTCGAAGCCATCATTGGAGTAAGTCTTTAGTGGCAAAGAAAAAGATTTTTAGAGCTCAAGGGCTGGTAAGCTCCAATACAGCGCATGATGTTTTTGAGTCGGATGCTTTTTTGGCCATTGAGGCGTCAAAGATTGTGGGATTAGGAAGTTGGAAGGATCGCCCGCGACACAAAAGCTTTCAAATTGAGGACTGTCGCTATGGTGTGATTACGCCTGGTCTTTACAATCTTCATACTCACTTGGCCATGACACTGTTTCGTGGTTTGGCAGAAGATCTGGATTTGTTTAGCTGGCTTCGCGACTATATTTTTCCAGCTGAAAAGAAATGGGTGGATCCGAATTTTGTTCGTGTCGGGACTGAGCTGGGTGCCTGTGAATTGATTCGCTCGGGCTGCGTGGGTGTGGCCGATATGTATTATTTTGTTGAGGCTCAAGCCGGTGCCCTGGATCGATCGGGATTACGGGGCGTTATCGGTCAGCATTTTTTTGATGAAGGCGGGACCGACTCCAAATCACAGGATGATGCCCTTCGAAAGGCCAAGGCCTTGAAGCGAAAGCTCAAAAAGCATCCGCGTCTGCAGGCAGCACTAATTGCTCATGCACCTTATACTTGCTCGCAGCGCACTCTCGAATTTGTTGCCCAGAGTGCTAAAGAATTAGACATGGGAATCATGATGCATACGTCCGAGACCAAAAAAGAGTTGGCCGATATCAAGCGCCAAACTGGAAGCTCTCCCGTGCAACTTGCCAAACGAAGCGGCCTGCTTGAAGCCAAATTTGCTCTCTTGGCGCATTGTGTCTGGCTAGAGGATCAGGATTATAATTATCTACGACAATCCAATGTTACGGCGGTTTTTAATCCCCAGTGTAATGCCAAACTTGGCAGCGGCATTCCACCTATTCAAAAAATGCTAGCCTCTAATGCGCGCTTTTGTGTGGGAACCGACGGACCGGCGAGTAACAATAATCTCGATATGTTTGCGGAAATTAATTTTCTATCCAAAATTCATCATGTGAGTCAGGGAGATTTGAAATCTTTGCCTGGCCAAATTGTTTTTGATTCGGTTACGCGTCGCTCAGCCGAAGCTATCGGTCTTGGCGCTCAGTGCGGAAGCTTGGAAGAAGGCAAAGAAGCTGATTTTATTGTTATCGATACGCGAAGCCCTCATATGCAGCCATTGCATCGCATTTATTCTCATTTGATCTATAGCGTTCAGGGCCCTGATGTCGAGAGTGTCTATGTCGGCGGTAAAGCCCTAATGAAAAGGCGAAGAATTCTTAGCTTAAATGAACCTCGTATTCTACGTGAAGCCGCGGCCTGGGGACAAAAAATCAGGAGCGCGCTACCATCCCAGCAGCAGCCTGATCAGTTGGCATCAAGAGCATAGATTCGATGTTTATGTGTCGTGGAAGTTCCAGACTCCAGGCCATCGATCTTGCGACATCCTGAGCCGTTAAGGGGCGCATGCCTTTGTAAACGGCGGCCGCCTTTTCTTCATCGCCTCGAAAGCGCACTTTACTAAACTCAGTTTCGACCATGCCGGGATGAATGCCGATCACGCGAATCCCCTTACCCAGCAAGTCTTTGCGCCAGCTTTCCGTGAGTGCACGCACACAGAATTTGGTCGATGCGTAAATAGACCCGCCTGGATAAGTTTGGTAACCAGCGACTGAGCCAATATTGACGATATCACCCGCTTTTCGCTCGATCATCGAGGGCAAAAGCATTTGTGTAATCTCTATTAGCGACAAAACATTGGTTTCATACATCTCGAGCCAATCTTCTTTGCTTGTTTTATCAATTGCGGCTGTTCCACGTGCCAAGCCCGCATTATTAATCAAAACACCAATTGATTTTAAATCTACACATTCCGAGAGTCTGGAGAGTTCTTTTCGTAAATCTAGCCCAAGAGGAACGATATTTTTTGGAAATTCTTGCTTTAGTTTTTCAAGCCGATCTTCACGCCGGGCTAATGCATAGACGGTCCAGCCTCGAGAGGCCAAGACTTGCGCCGTCGCCCAACCAATTCCGGAACTTGCTCCTGTGATCAGAGCTGTTTTTAATTCTGAAGCTTTCATGGCGCGAGTATAAAATTACTTAGGATCGAAAGTCTTTACACAAACTTAGAGCTTCACAATCGCCCCTTCCATATCAGATTTTGGGACATGTCTGACTCAAGCCCGGCTCGGGCTAAATTCGAGAAAGCTCAATAATGTTAGCAACCTAGCTATGGGTCGTTGATGGCACAACACATGCACGAAGGAAGTGCGGAGGCAGAGTAGCATCATGGAGAACGCGATGCTGCCGCTAAGGAGGAGCAAATGAAACGTCCTAACAACAACCGAACGACTCGACTAGCCATAGGTTTCCTATTGGGACTTGGAATGATTCAAATTCCGCAGTCGATCAATTTCGCAACAAACACCGTCTACGCCCAGGCGCGAAACAATGTGAGCTTTAGCCAAGATGAGTTAAAAGCATTTTTTGCCGCAAGCGGTACGGAAACGGATGCTGATTCTTTGGGCAACCGTTATCAAAACCATATCGAGATTCGCTTCACGGCCAACAACGAGCCTGTTGAATTATCGACCAAGGGTTTAATAGCTTCTGGTTACTACCTTGCTTCGGACGGAAGCGTAAAGCGACGAATGGGATCACAAGCCTCCTCCAACGATCCTGTCGAAAATTATATTAGCTTTGCCGTTAGCCGAGGAAGCTCCTCAGAATTTACCACGGGTTCAGGGAATAATATTCGTGTTCGGATCGAACAAAACGGAAACGCTGGTCCTTCAGTAAGAAGCGACAGTGGAAATTATGATAACAATAATGGCGCCACGGCAGGGGCCGATCTTTACGCCAGCCTTCGTGGCCTAATGAACCAACGTGGCGTTGGCGAAATTGTGATTGATGGCAAACGCTATGTTCTTAATCCTGATGGCAGCATCAGTGTTTATGGAGTCAATGGCCAGTTGGAAGGCACTATTGCTAACCCAAATGCCAACGCCAATGCTGGCGGAGGCTCAACTACTCAAGTTACTTACCAGCAACAAGGAAGCTTCCCCGCGGGAAGTGCTGATGAGGCACGCGCTCGCTTGATGCAAATTTTGTATGGCAACGGCGGAAATGGCTCGCAGAATTCTAACGCCGGCCCTGGTGGGAATACCCAAGTTACATGGGGCAACCAAGGTTATGGAGCTGGCAACGGCAATGGAAATGGAAACACTCAAAATCCTGCCGGACAGGAAATTCGGATTCGAGTCGAACAAGCAGGATCGCCTGGTAACGGAGGGGGCTCACAAGGTTCTAGCTCGCAAACAACGATTAATAATGGCCAAGGTAATGGCCAGAGCAATTTTCCGAGCAACGGAAATCAAAACCCACAAGGTGGATTTGATTCGCGTGTAAGCTGGACTCAGGCTGGCGCACCAGGTGCGGGGTCAGGATCTCAAGCGGATTATTGGATGCGAGTTCAACAAGGTATTCTCGATGGAAGCCTTAAAGTTACTTATGATGATCAAGGCGTAATGCATATCGTTCAAGCTGATCAAGCTGGAAATCCGGGCAATGGTTCCGCAGGGTCTCAGTCTTCCAGCACACAATATAGTGTCAGCAGTTCAGGCGTTGGCGCTCCTTCAGCCACGGTAAATAGTGTCTGGAATGATTTCTTATCAAAGGTTCGCTTTGCTCAGGGAACAACTCCAGCTGACAATGCTTTTGATTCAGCTTCCAAATTTCTATTTCTAGACAGCGTTGTTCGCAATACCGGATATGATGTTGTTAATAAGAATACAGGCACTTATAATATTTACGCTGCCAATCTTTCGAAGCTAGAATCTAATGATTCCAAATACAGCATGACTATAGGGTCAGGCGCTGGCGCTCGAAGTGTTTACATTACAAATGTAGATACTAAAGGCTGGTCCGGAGATTGGGTTCTTACCTCAAAGATCGGCGAAGAATACCGATTATTGACTCGTCAAGAGGCAGAACTTTCCATTCTTTATGCTCAAGCTCAACTTGATTTGGCTAAAGCTAATAACAATCAGGCTGAAATTACTCGATGGAAGTCCTTCTTAGATAACGCCGTAAGCCACGACATCGCTAAGCGAAAGGGCGACCGATATAAACCAAATTATAATCAAGCGGCTTATGAGCGAGTTTTAAGAGACGCTCGCAATGCGGAGCTTTCTCGTTCGGTTCAAGCTGGAGGAAATTTCAGTGTTGATATGTCGAATCAAGTTGCCTACGGACCCGATGGCCAAGCCTTCAACGGCTACCGATATAGTGTAGTGGTAGATGGCAACGGAGTTGGTGCGGGCAGTCAAGGATCGACATCCCAGGGTGGGATCCAAACCACATATCAGACGCCTAACTTGAATTCGCCAGTACAGCCGAATGGCGCTTCGAATTCAACCGTTCGAATCGTCTTGGATTCAAATGGCCCGAATGGCCAACCTCAGTCTCAAAGCTTCGACATCGTTGTTGATGGGGCTGGAAATCTCTCGGATGCTCAAAAGAATGCTTTGGGAGAGTTAGTAAAACTTTATATCCAACAAAACGGAAGTTCCAATATGAATGGATTCCAAGCTTGGTTAAATCAGCAAGCTCAAAATCCTTCGTCAGCGGCCTATAATTTGATTGTAAGCTTTACGGGTGGACAAGCTCCTGCTGGCCCTACTGGTCCTCTAGCAAGCGACGCCTCTAGCACTGGAACAGTAACAACTGCTGTCAAACCACCGAGCATGAAACATATGGAAGTCTATGTTAAGCGCGGATCGATCTACTTACATAAAACTTTTGATATCATCGATGGTTATAAGCAAAACTTTCATTCGGAAGTTGTTGATGAATCTGCTGTACCTCGAGATGCAGATGGCAACTTGATCTTGAATCTAGAGCGAGAAGTTGGCAGCACAACTTCTTCGGGAAGTACATCAAGCTCTTCAAGCTCAGCGGGTCAGACTCCTGCGACTACGCCTTCAACACCGTCGACGACGGCGCCTGAGACAACGCCCGCTCAGGAAGCCCGCGAAGCACTTCAGAACTATTTGGATAGTCAAAAGTCAGTCACAGGTTTTGAGATGCTTTATCGGTTTAGCGATGGAACTCAGTCCAAGGGAATGGCTCAATTCTCTAAGGATGGAGTTCAAGCTGAGATTTCTTATGACTTGCTTCAGAATTTTATGAAGGAACATGGCTACGAGGTCCACCTAACGGAGACGGTCGATACGAGAGAGCCGATTCCGGTACGCTAAGAGTTTCGCCTCATACTCCACACACTCACACACGCACCAAAGAGCGTCTGATGTTGAAAACCAACATCAGACGTTTTTTATTTGGGGAGAGATTCTCCCCAATTATCTGCCAAGAATAAGTGGGAACTCGTCTACCCAGGCCTTCAATTCATAGCAAATTAAATCAAATAAATTCATATAGTTATATTTGCTAGCACTGGCACGGAGCTTGCGACCAAAGAGCATGAAGTCCTCATAATGGCGAGTGACTTCTAGGAAATTTAACGAGGAGGAATCATGAAAACCGGTCTTAACATAAACTATACGATCTACGCGGTAGCCCTATCGATGATCTTGGTAGGCTGCAGTGGCGGATCACAAACTGGGGACGATACGCCACAGTTTCAATCACCAAGTGGACGAACAATTAATCCTGGGACTTCGGGTAACAAAACTCCGACTCCTCCTAGCACTAGCAATTCGAATTCAACAAACCAAGTTGAAGGCGACAAAGAAGGCGAGCCGAGCAATCAGGATATTCTTGATGCCATCATGGGTCAGAATGAAAAGTTTGATGAGTTGAAAGCTCAGAATGACGCTTCTAGTAAAAAGCTAAGCAAAGAAATTAATGATGTTGGCGACGACGCATCCTTTGCAAAATGGGCTGCTTTAGCCGCCGCGATTGCTGGTCCAGCGACGAGCATCATCGGCGATGTCATCAATCATAGGAATGATGATCGTAACCGAGACACCATTCTTGAGGACAACAAGAAAACTCAAGGACTCGCCGCTGTTGGCAATGGCATCAGCGCAAATAATGCGGCTACGCTTGGCAGTATCCAGACTGGTCAGGCAAGATTCATTGATTACACCACAAAACATAACGATGAAATGGATCCCGCGATTCGAGCATCCGCCCGAAATTCGGAACAAGCTGCAAATGATCCAGCAGAATTGGGTCTAGTAGTGAACAGCATTAGCAATGATTTAAATGATCAGGGACAGCAACTTAACGAAATGATGACCAATATGAAAAGCCTTCAGGACGCGGTAAATGCAGTTATTACGAATGAAAATGGAGGACCGTCGGTGAGTATAAATGATGGTGTTGACGAATCAAAGGCCGCTCTTGATACGACATCTCAATCACCGCCTGCTCAAACGCAGAAGATGCGCGATTAGAAATACTGGTTTTTATGATTCAAGGCCGGATGAGATAATCATCCGGCTTTTTCCTTTTTTGGCCTTTCGAAAAAAAGAAAAAGATCTTTAGATCATCTTTTTCTTTTTTTTCTATCCTTTGAGTTCTGGCGATATTTTTGTTGAAAATCTCAAATTCTCTTTCTAGCGGGTAGTAATGAACTCGAAACAAATTCATGTACTCGATGGCAAAATTCGAACCAGCTTCAAGAGGCTCAAGCAAAATGAATCAGAGCTGATCGAGCTCCTGCAAGAGATGGATCAACTTATGGGCTACAAGCTCTTAGGCTATGCTTCGTTGTGGGAATATGCCGTCAAAGCTTTAGAAATGACTGAAGGCCAGGCTTCAGCCTATATAACGGTGTCTCGTAAGGCTCTTGAGGTTCGTGCGCTGGATGCGGCCTTGAAGTCGGGGGAACTTTCGGTGTCAAAGGCCAAGCGTGTGACGGCACTTATTCACCCTGGAAATGCTAAAGAGTGGATTGAGAAAGCTAAAAATCTTACGCAAAACGAATTGGATCGCGAGCGCTGGCGCTTTACCTCTAACGATCATCTTAACCCTGAGATGCGCGCACGGATGCAAGCCTCGGGTGGCCAGCTTTATCGAGTAACTTTAGCAGTCAGCGGTGAGTTTTTGAACATGCTCGATGAGGCACAGGAGTTATTGGAGATCGGCTCAAGGGAAATTGCGCTGGAGAAGGTGCTGGCCGACTACCTCGACAAGCATGACCCTGTCCGGCGAGCGGAACGGGCTGCGAAGAAACGGAAGGCCCACAATGTCGGAAGTGAGTTGCCAACGGAAGAGCCCGCGCAAGTTGGAGGGGAGCAGAGTTCCAAAAATCAGAACCAAAGAATCTCAAAAACCTCCGATTCTACATTCCTAAGGAATGAAGACGATAAGTCCACTAACCCAGGAAATTCTTCTGAAAGTGCTCTGGGATGGCGAGAGAACAAGAGATTCAAGAAGGCAAAGAGCAATATCCCGAGACGAATCATCAACCAAGTGCATTTGAGAGATCGAGGAAGGTGCCAGTACCGACTCCCTTCAGGGCAGTTATGTCAGTCGAGAAGGGGTATTCACGTACATCATTTGGTTCCACGGATTGCAGGCGGCCGAAATGAGCCAGAGAATTTACTAACGCTATGTGCTTCACATCATCGACTGCATCACTTTTTGGATGAGCTGCGTTTGGAGGCTGACGTTGTTAGCCTTGAAGGAGATTTGCCAAGTTCCGACACTGTCGTTTGAAGCTTTTGCGATCACCCCAGTTGTGAAGCACAAAGTCGGCCATCTTGGCCTTCTTTCGAGCGGGGAGTTGACGACTATCGAGAAACTGAAAAAGCTTAGGCTTCATGCCGCGAGCCAACGCCCGCTTTTTGCGGACGGACTTGGGAGCGTAAACAAAGATATTCGCATCGAAATTCTTGTAAAGTCCTCCTTCAAATAGAA
>Ga0210019_1000277_pt1 | contig 67618 bp, 78 predicted proteins | sample CryGeyCG2114_020_2_FD_183969 | JGI IMG/M metagenome (GOLD analysis project Ga0210019, IMG submission 183969) | Groundwater microbial communities from aquifer - Crystal Geyser CG11_big_fil_rev_8/21/14_0.20 (SPAdes) (version 2) | ecosystem: Environmental > Aquatic > Deep subsurface > Groundwater ...
AAGACATACTTCCACCATCGCGACTATCACCACAACCAACAAACGTGCCTGCCATAACAAGCAATACAGCGCCTAATTTACCCACCGACTCGACAGAACGATCTCGAGCTTCCATAAAATATGTTATATAGCCGATTCTGAATAATATGGCATAGTATTAGATATAAGAAAATACTTCGGAAACACTGCATTTCAGTTTTTTCCGTATCGCTTTGACCTGAGCCCATTTATGCTCAATAGGATTAAGGTCTGGGCTATAAGGCGTGAGATATTCGATGCCATGGCCTTGATCATGGATGGTGGCAATCATGTCACTTCGTTTATGGAACGAAGCGTTATCCATAACAATCACGCTGTTTTCTGGTAATTTTGGTATCAGATCGTGAGTCAACCAAGCAAAAAAGACATCTGAATTGATATTGGTATCAAAGAGACAAACGGTGAGCAAATCCGAACCGATAATGGCACCAATTGCATTTAGCCTGCCTCTGGCATGCCAATCTTTCTGTCCGTAACAACGCAAACCTGTTTGCGAGTATCCGTGAGTTCTCGGCGTATCTATAGCAAAACCGCTCTCATCCAAATAAACTATATTTCTACCCATTATCTCGTACTGGGTCATTCGTATCATGAAACGAACTCGCTTAATTTCGTCTGCTTTTGGGTGAAATAGAGGTTTTTTTATAGCTGATATCCAATCTTTTCAGGGCATAAAATATACAACTGATACTCACATCAAAATGTTCCGCTCTTTCCGACAAATATGCGTCTGGATTTTTCTCGACATCTGCCTTTAACTTACACATATCTATTTTTGTTGCAGGTTTGTTTCTCGTTGTCTTTGGTTCTATGTCGCGTTGCCATCGAAACAATGTCCTGATCCCAATACCAAATCTTTTACTTGTTTTTTCAAACGTCAAATCTTCTTCTTCCTTGATCTTCATTATACGTTCCCTGAAGTCCAGCGAGTAAGTCATATCTTTTGGGTTAAGAATATGGCTATATTATGCCAGATTATTCAGAAATAGCTATATTAGAATTATTCAGAGAGCTACCATACCATAGGTAGCGTATTTTGCAACAAAAAGAGCCCCTTACGGGGCTCTAAAGCCACTCACTACTCCTTATGTCTTACATCTTATAACTACTTCCTACTCCTTCTCCTTCGAACCCACTTCCACACTACCCAGATGACAGCAAGCGGCCAAACATAGATAGCGATCCATATGACACCAGAAACGACATCCTGCAAAAATCCGACCCAGTTTGAGAAAGCCTCCTTGATAACCTGAACAGGCCTCCATTTATCGGGACCTTCGAATACAGAAAGCTCTTCCTCCATATAGACAGTGATCGTTGAGTAAGATGACTGATTCTCGTAGTACTGCATGCTGGATTCCAGAGATTCAATCTCCTCACGAACATTCTGCAAGTAATCATAAACCATCAGAATCTCCTCAACAGTGTAAGCACTATCAAGAACAGCTAGGTACTGAGCCTCAAGCTCATAGAATGTGCCAAGTCTGGCATCAAGATCCATATAAGTCTCCGTCACATCGGAAGAGTCAACGGATTCGGAACTGACATAATCGGAGAATTGACGCACTTCTTCCATGGCGCTATCGAACTGATCCACGGGAACGCGAAAAGTGACATCACCGACAAGCTGCCCATTGTAATCCTCATAAGTATAAGATGACTGGACATATCCATTATGTGCCTTGGCGATATTGGAAACCTCTTCAACACCGGCATTAGTATCAGCAACCTGCACGCTGAGATAAGCTGTCTTGATAACCATTGCCTCCGTAAAATCTATCTCCGAAATATCGACACCACTAACGGGGCTTGGCAACTCATCGTAATAGTAATCGTAAGCAACCTCCTCGGAAGATTTCAAAGTGGCTGACTCGCTCTCAACATAATCATAGCCATCGTAATAGTCGTAATCATAAGACGAACCCATCATCATACGGCTCGGGTTTGCTCCTACGCCCATCAGAAACACGACAGCAAGAACAAGTACTCCTAGAACAACTTTCACCCAAGTTTTCTTGAGATGTTTTTTGATTTTCATTTTTGCCAAAATTAAAGGCTAAAAGTAAGAAGAGTGTATCACAATGGCAGTCAGCGTGAAATGTTGACAGACCTTTTTTGAGTAGCCAAATTCTAACGACCTTTTCTTCCAAATAGCAAATAAGCAAGCAAAAGAGTAAGGAGTATAGAACCTACAAGAAAAGGAATGAAATAATCATTAGACATCATGCCCCTACTACCGACCACATACTCTTCTGAGGCAATCTCCCCAACATAATGGTAACCAAGAATGCCACACACAGCCTCGGGATCACTGATGTCAGCATAAACGTCCAGTCCCCATACCAAATAATCGCAGTACGAACCTCCTTCATCAAGCACATAATCAGGATCAAGATTGTTAACAATATATTCGCATCCGGGCTCGTAACTCTTGCCGGCAAGCCACATACCATCTTCCCACCCATCATCCGAAGGACTGTATTCATAGTATTCATCACCACCCCATACGTATCCGCATTCGCCAAAATCCTCATTCAAATAGAGCATATTAGGCATCGGCTCGGCAGACGCCACAATAGGCAGGAACAAAATCAGCAAAAAGAATAGTACCTTTTTCATATACAAAATTTACCATACAATAGAGACATCTAACAACAATTCAAATATGAAAAAACTGCTACTGGTGCCGTTACTGCTCGCATTTTCCGCCCCATCCGTATTCGCTTTTTCCGACATCTATGAGTCAGACCCTCTGACTTTTACAGCCGCATATTTGCAAGAATCAGACATAATAGATGGATACGATGATGGCACATTTAGACCACTGAGCCTAATCAACAGAGCTGAATTCATGAAGATGATAGTCGAAGGCGTTACAGGAGAAACACCTGATGAAGAGACATACAAAGACTGCTTTAAGGATGTTGCAGACGAATGGTTCGCGAAATACATATGCTACGGAGAGGATCAAGGCTGGGTAGAAGGCTATCCCGATGGCGATTTCAAACCGGCAGTCGAAATCACAAGAGCCGAAGCTACCAAGATCATCGTCAACGCATTTGAATGGGAAGAAAACGACATGCAATATAGTAGCTTCTACGACATAGATATGGCTGCATGGTACTGGGAATACATGTTAACAGCGGAATCAAACGGACTTTCCGACACAATAGACCCTTATCTGTCACCACACGAACTGATAAGCCGCCGCCAATTCAGCGAACTGCTATACAGAGCTATAAAATTTGAGAACGGCGAAGAGTTTTCAGTTTTGTCGACAGATGGCACTGCAGCGAAAACATACGAAGATTGGCTTGCCGAAGGCATAGCTGCAGCATATCCGTCAAATATGGAATTCCCTGCGCATTCACAAAGCGGATGGCCTTACGGATGCTACGCATTCGCCACCAAGAACATGACCGAATGGAAATACGGAGAAATACTAGATATAACGGAAGTCCAAGAACAAATCGAATGGGATGGAGAATCCATCTGGAATTACGATGAGATGACAAATTTCGCCGAAGATTATCACTACGACATCATCATGACTTATCAGGCTTCACCAGAATTTCTTCTCAAAAAACTCGCAGCAGGAGAACCGGTAGTCCTATACATCCCCTACTACTTAGGGGAAGACAATATCGGACACCAGCTGGTGGCATACTCATTCGACGAAAACGGCGTTTGGGTAGCAGACAGCTTGTCCGGAGGAGTACGCAGACAAATAGGATGGGATGAAGTCTTTGTAGATGGCGCAAATTACACCCTTAATGTAGCACAGATAAAAAAGCTCAAAGACGGCGGACAATATGTTTACCAGTATGGATTATGAGCGTACAATAAGCCCTAAACTCCATTCAGCAACTCGGACAACCCATTACAGCCACGAAATGGAAAGAATAGTCAAAATACACGAAGGAGACCTTGGTATACATGACGTACCAAGGAATCCACAAGTGATCGAAAGAGGACTAAGGAGGGCTTTGGCAGAGAATCCACAACTCAGGGAGGTAGTTTCCGCTATAGTTTTTGGGGATAGCGCAAAAGAAATCCACAGCGCCGCTGGAGAACCAAGCTTAACAGTACACCGCAACGGCACACCAAAAATAGCAATAGCATCGGATGATCTCAAAGTGCCTGCAATCAGAGGGCACATTCGAACTCAACTATTACAAGCATTAAGCCTTATCGCATTCCCTGTATCCGCACCGACAAACGGCATCCCGCATAGGAGGGAACTTTACACCAGAGCTCACTTGGAAAGATTCTTGAACGTCAGCGACCCCAGACTCACAGACTCCCTCTCCATAGTCGTACAAGGAGGACACAGGATATCGCCCGATGAATATGCTTTCGTAGCTGCAGTAGCGCAAGAAATCACAAGGGTACAGAGGAATGTAACATGGATAACAGGATGCGGACACGGAGTCATGGAAGCTCCTTTTGATGGTGCTAATCAAGCACGCAAAATGATGGCTCAGCGCCCCGACATACGCAAAGCGGTAAACATAGGCGTAACTGAACGAGGCATATTGGCCAAAGAGAGACCAAATAAGTATGTAGATCTTTTGCTGACATATCCGGATATAGAGCAGCGTATGGAAGCATTCATAAGGCTAGCGGATATCATCATGGTATTCCCTGGCGGCGTAGGCACTGCGGAAGAAATCATGCAGCTACTCGGGATCATGATGTTCAACAATGGCAAACACCCAAACCATACTGTGGCAATGCACCTACTGGAACAACAAGGAGGAACATGGATGTCTCAAATCAGAACATTGCTTCAAGCATGCTTCACAGCAGAAGAGCTAAAGAAATACATAAATGTATTCCCTGACACAACACCGACTCAATACAAAAGACACTTGACCGAAGAGACAGGCCGCAATAGAAACAGTGGCTGGAACAGCATATTGGAAATTCCGGAAAGGATGCAAAGGCCTATAGGGATAACTGACCCAAATGAGTTCTATAGGTGGATGGAGTCTATACGCCTCTCAAGAGGAGAACACGACCCGTTCACTCTAGCGGCTACTCTCAGAGAGGTGTTCTCAGCAATTGTAGAGCTGACGGTCAAGCAACCACACATTGCGGCACAGTGGCAGAGCCAAGGTCAAACACCGGCACTCATTGGAGACAGGGAAACAGTGACCGCAATGATGCAATTCATTGACTCGATGTATGCACAAGGCAGACTGTTTGAGGGATGCCCACCAAGAGAGCGCCTACTAAGAGCGGCGGCATAAACAAACTAGAGCCTATTAATGCGCCCTTAAAAAAAAGCCTTAATACGCTTAGGCCAATGACGCCTGGAGAACTCTGATGAAGCTTCAAATTCATCAGCAAGATGCCTATAACTGCGAGGTGTAGCTTCGGCTATTCCAAATTCGCCTAATTGCCACCCGCGAAACTCAACATCATCAAGATAATTATCTTTATCGGCAAAAGCTCTAGCAGCAGCCGACATAGCGACATCGACATACCCATCACGCACATTCATGTACAAGAACCTCTCGAATTCGGACCTGAAGACGTCTCTACTCTGGGCTAATTCAACAGTTCCATCTGCAAGCACGTCATAAGACTGATGATCTACAACACGCGCTCCTCCCAAAACAACTCTACGAGGACATCTGTAGAAAATCTTAGCACCGGCACTACCAACTAAATGACCTCCAATAGCAGTAGTCGGAATTCCTTCATACATCAAACGATCAAGCATTCTCATAACAGCCTGCGCATAAACCATCCTACCACCAGTAGTCCTAACAATGAGAGTGCTTGTAATATCATCAAGCGGCACACCGGAAAGAGCATCACTGCTTGGGTCCTTCCCGTCATGAACGAATTTCGCGACATCCCCTGTCTCAGAATCTACAAGCAAGGAATATGGGATGTTTTCATCGCGAATGCGACCATCCACAACTGTAACAAGAGCATTTCTCATAAGAGAATCGGAGTTGGATAGGTAACACTATCTATTTTATGCCAAAACCGACTGTTACCGATGTTTCTCATCTTCTGCAGGGATTAGTATGGCTTTGCGATCTAGCACCCTCCTGTGAAATTCAATAAGATTTTTGGCAGTAAACGACTAAACGTACTTCCGTAAGTGCAGGAGTTTACTGACCAAAAATCAATTGGTAGTCCCAAGGGGAATTGAACCCCTGTTTCCAGGATGAAAACCTGATGTCCTAACCACTAGACGATGGGACCGTATTGTGAAAAAGCCTTATAAATATAAGGATTAACAGAGAAAAGTCAAAACAAAATCCCCCTATAGAAGTTTCATAATTGGATAAAGAGCATCAGCAGGGCTCATAAGAAGATATGCCATCACAGAAACCATAAAGTTTTTTTGATAAGCGAGAGAGCATCAGCAGGCCTGAAAGGCCGATGCCGCGAAACGACTATATAAACAATCCGGATAAAAAATGATGGAAGTAATATCAGCAGTGCTCTTAGTCTTTTGAGACCGTACATGCTAGGTCGAAAAAGACAGGAAGCGATGCCATTACTCCCATCATTTTTTATCCAAACTTCTTCCCTTCATACCGCTTAAGTTCAAGTCCGGTCTGCTGCCCCAATATCTCCTTAGAGAGAGGATCATCGTAGTCACTATCGTAGACGACCTTTGTGATGCCTGCATTCAGCATCATTTTTGTACATATGACGCACGGGAAAGTATTACAATAAAGCGTACTGCCTTCTATGCTTATACCAAACTTAGCTGCTTGAGTAATAGCATTCTGCTCAGCATGCGTGCCACGACAAATCTCATGCCTCTGTCCGGATGGGATTCCAAACTTCTCCCTAAGACACCCACCAACCTCTGCGCAATGAGGCACGCCACGAGGAGCACCATTATAACCGGCCGTTATTTGCTGCCCATCTTTTGCGATCACGGCACCAACTCCTCTTCGAAGACAAGTTGTCCTTTTCGCCCATGTATAAGCAATCTCCATAAAGATTTCATCAAAAGTCGGCCTAGCCTCACCACTTTCAAGTTTCAAAAAATGTTCAAACTTATGCAAAAAAGCCTCCAAACTGCTATCGTTCAGTATGAAATAATCGACTTTATCAAGACACTTACGAACCTGCTGACCATCTGTGGGCTCTCCTTCTCCTTTTTCACGCTTCAAGCGAGCATAAACATCATCACAAGTCATAGATAATCCTTCTCGCCTGCGATCAAGGATTCTATCTATAAGCAGTTCATCATCAGCGCTCACTCCAACAATTTTAAGACCGGGAAGCTCGCGCAGCTCATCCATACAAGCAGGATTACGGACTCCATCAACGACCCATTTTTGATCGGGTTCACGCGTAATAGTCTCGCGAACTTTCATTCCAAGCACACCTGCCCCATACTGAGATCTGAGCTCATTTCCAATATTTTGCAAGTTTTCTCTAGTATGTTCAAGCCCTCTGGACGTAGCCTCTTCCCTGACAATATCTGACAGCGAAACATACTTATATCCACTCTGTTTTAGCATGTCGGAAAGAACCCCTTTCCCACTCCCCATGTAACCTGTTAACGCTATATATTGCACCACCGCTTTTTTTGATTAAAAACTACTTAATTCCTATGAAAACAGAAACAAGAGCCAAAATCAACCAAGAAACATCTGAAAAATAAGTAAAGTCGACTATCCTTCAGGGGGCTTTACTTCGTCAAACCTGTAAATATATACTTTCCTCCGTAAATACTCCTAACCCAAAAAACCCATGGCTTACAGCGTAAAAAACAGCAAGGGACAAACTTATTACCTTCATGGTAAAGTTGTCACTCTACGTGGGGGACGCAAACAGCAGATCTATTACTTCGCTCGTGAAGAGAAAGGTAAGGACGAGCTAGAAGCAATGCCAGACGGATACAAGGTTGTTGAGAACAAGAGAACAGGTCTTCCAATGCTAAAGAAAGACGCATAGTTCTGGCCTCAAAACACAAAGAAAGAGCCCCGCAACTAGCAGGGCTTTTTTGTTTTCACTAACTATTTCCTACTGACTATTTCTTAGCTCCTAGTAAAGTAGCTCCTCATAATTCACTGTCTCAATCAAACCTCCTTGAGCCAAACCATACACCACCCCAATAACAACAAGAGTCAGTAGCAAAATCATAACTAGAGAAGAAAATAAAATCCTCATACCATACTCAATCTTTTTCATCTTGTAAGTGTAGTAGAAAGGAGGGCCAAAAATCACAAGCAATTGAGCGGATATACCAAGAACAAAAAGCACCATCGTCACCCATGAGTACAAAAAGAACAGACCTTTTGCGTAAACGAACTCGAGAAGGTAGCCTGGAAAAACAGCCATAGCTGCTAGGACCAACAAGGATATTGCAGCACAAACAACGCTAATTAGAGCGATATGCTGCCATCCCAATGCTTTAGCTTTGTGGAATAACATGTTTTGTTTTGGTTATTTTTTGTAGAAGAACTATACTCTGCTCGCTTAAAGATACCAGAAACCGCATTAAATATGCAAATCCCAACAATATCGCCGATAGAACTGATAGCGTTTTTAATATTGGTTGTACCAACAATTTACGCACTTTTAGGAGCACCATTCGTTCCGACTCCTCTCCCGCGTGTCCGCAAAATGTTGGAGCTTGCAAAAATAGAACCGGGAGACAAAGTCTACGACCTAGGGTGTGGCGATGGACGACTTGTGCATCTCGCATCACGCGAGAAACAAGCTAAGGCGGTAGGATTCGAACTGTCTCCACCAATATGGCTCTGGGCAAAGATCGCACAACCGTTCTGGAACTCAAAAGCAAAAATCAAATTCAGGAATTTCTACAAGCAAGATATCTCTGATGCGGACGTTATATTTTGTTACCTGATGCCGGAAACTCTGAAAAAATTTCAGAAAGAACTCGGCAAACTGAAAAAAGGCACACGTATCGTTTCATATGCATTCAAAATACCGGAGCTCAAACTCGTCCATCACGAAGAGAAAGTCGCAAGCAAGAACTACTCCCCTATTTGGGTTTATGAGATTTAGGGCGTATCCATAGCGCCCTACCGGCAAACAGAAGATACACTGCGCACATCCATGGCTCAGTATAATCAATCGCAACCGAGGCAAAAGGGATCTGCGAGCATTTTTCCGCAATCAAAACTATAGCTTCTATAAAAAACCACGCGACATATCCGATAAGCAGGCCGCCATATACAAATCCAATCATATAAATAACTGCTGAGGCAAAGGATAGAAGCATCGCCCAAGGTATCAGCACGGCAACAAACATATTTGCAATTGGAGAAACGAGAGAAAGCTGTCCGAAATTGAGCAAAATAATAGGAAGCGCCGTAATCTGCGCACTAACAGTCAAAAACAGCGACTCACGAATACAGAATCTTTGCGGAATAAAGCTGTACAAAGCTCCGAATTTTCGCTCAAAAAAACTTTCCAATACGGGAGATACGTAAACCAGTCCACAGGTCGCCGCAAAAGAAAGTTGAAATCCAATGTCATATACAAGGATTCTCGGATTAACAAAATTCATGAAAAAAGCTGCGAGCAAAAGGGACTGAGTGACAAAAGTTTTTCGCCCAAACCAAATCGCCGCAAGTCCAATCACTCCCATGATAGAAGCACGAACAACGGCAGCGGACGCACCTACAAGAACCGTAAACAAAACAACGAAGACCAGAGATGCAACAATCTGTTTACGCTTTGGCAAAAAAGAGAGGAGTGCGCCAACAAATGCGATAACAATTGTGATATTATAACCGGAAATCGCAACGATATGAGACAGCCCCGTGATACGAAAATACTCCTGCACCTCATCGGGAATCCCGCGCCTGGATCCCAAAAGAAGCCCTGCCGCCAAACTGGATGATGGCTCAGGAAAAATCTCATTCAGAACGCCCTCAAAATAAGATTTGAAATCAAACATTTTAGACCAAAAAAAATTCCCGTTAAAAGCACTGTAGCGTTCTAAAAAAGGATCATACATCACGCTATATACTCCATAACGGGACAAATAATCCTTGTAAGAGAAATCGTCAAAACTCGCAGGCTCAAGAAGATCACCATAAACCGACAAAACATCTCCATATGAGTGTTCCGGATAGCGCGAAACTCGGACGTGAACAAGCCCATGCAATGGAGCATCAACTTCGAGAACCAAATTCTGATGGTCGGGACGCACATCGACTTCTCGAACAATCTCTCCCATAAATGCAAAGTCGCTACTACCATTGTAATGACTTACAAAACTCATATCGGCAAAGTCAGGACAGCTAAGAAGAAAACGCCATATACCAAGAAAGGCAGCGGCACAGAATATCAGAGCTTGCAGCCTGTATTTTGCAGCCACCCAAAGCGACACAACAGATACAAGTAATATCCACTCAGCATAAGGCACTCCAACCATAAAATCTTTGGCAACAAAAATCCCCACAAGAAAGCCTGAAACAAACAAATGCACAGGAGACAAAGATTTCATATGAGAAAAACCTTATCACTGACTCCTGAAAAATATGTGAAAAAAACTAGGGCGTCCTTGCTATGACGATAGCTACATACTAAAATACGATGCGCGTCAGCACACTACTGACTACAAACTACAGGCTACTAACTACTCACTATTCCCAAATGTCCTTCAAAACAAAAAAAATACGCTCAGACAAGAAAGTACACATAATCAGCAAGACAAGTAAGATCAAAGACGCAGGTTTGTCTATAATAAAGACAAACGCGATCTTAATAGTCATTATTTGTGTAGCCGTTTTTGGCATATACAAAGCAACAGCGAAAGTTTCATCAATAATAAGCGACATCTCTTCTGGCGTATCGGTAAAAGAGATACTTTTATCGGTTATTAGCAGCCCCCTTGATGAAGACGAGTATGGACACACCAACTTCTTGCTACTAGGGATAGGTGGGGGGGATCATGATGGCGGAGACTTAACAGACTCAATAATAATAGCGTCACTGGACGAATACAGCAATCTGGTACCAATGCTATCAATTCCAAGAGATCTATACGTGGAGTATAACGAAGCAGGCACATACGGAGACCGTATCAACAGATATTACGAACTTTCCAAACTTGATTACGAAGATAGCGTCGAAGACGAAGAAGAAGCTCAAAAGTTAGCTCTGGAAGACACGGCGGAAAAAGTCAGCGAAATACTCGGAATAGAAATACATTATTACGCACTTATAGATTTCGTGGGATTCGTTGAAGTTGTAGATGCCATCGGAGGCATAGACGTATACCTCGAAAGTAGTTTTTACGACAATGCATACCCAGTCGAAGGGACAGACTACTTCCAAACATTCTCTCTCTCATCGGGAGACAACCATCTGGATGGCGAAACAGCACTGAAATACGCCAGAAGTCGTCACACAACATCGGATTTTGACAGAGCCATCAGGCAACAAGAGATATTAAATGCGATCAAAGACAAGACATTCTCTCTCGGAGTTCTAGGCAGCCCTGGCAAGCTAAAAGACTTATACGAAGCAATATCAGACAACTTCGTCACAAACTTGAATTTTACGGAAATAGCACACTTGGGAAAACTGGCAGACGATTTCTCCGGAGATTCCATGCTGTCTCAAGTATTCACAGACACGCCGTGGGAAACGGCAGGATTCCTATACGCACCGCCAAGGGAAATGTTCAACGGAGCTGCAGTATTCCTACCAAGCTCAGGGGATTATTCGGAGATACAAGATTTCGCAAATCTATTCCTATACCATACAGATTTATTTGAAGAACAAATACCACTACAAATCGTGAACTCCACAAAACACGAAGGCCTCGCAACCGACACCATGGTTTATTTGAAAAGATACGGATTCAACGTAACGAGATACGGCAATGCAGCTCGAGTTGGAGAAACACAAACAACGATTTTCAACCTTGCCGGCGAAGAACTCGAAGGCAGCAAGACGCTTGAGTACCTACAGAAGATGCTGCCGGGCGCGGTAATAACAAGTGAAATACCGGAGGACTATTCACCAATCAACTGGGAGACGGAAGCAGATATCATAATAGAGATGGGAGAAGATTTTATACCTTATTACGAAGCAAACTACGATGCAAGATTCTACTATTGGGTCTCAGAATAGAGTTCAGAAAATCATAGCAAACTCAGGATACTGTTCTCGCAGAAAAGCAGAGACCTTAATAGTGGAAGGAAAAGTTTTTGTTAATGGCGAGAAAGCGATTTTGGGACAAAAAGTATCAGAAAACGACAAGATAGAAGTGGCGGGAAAAGTAATCAAAAAGCAAAAACATATCTACATAGCCCTGAACAAACCAGCCGGATACATATCTACAACTGCAGACACCCACAAAAGACAAACCGTACTCAATCTATTGCCAAAAGAACTCCACTCGGCAAAGCCGGCAGGCCGATTAGACATGGATTCGGACGGACTAATGGTGATGTCGACTGACGGAGAGTTTATTAACCACCTCACCCACCCGAAATTCCCACATCATAAGGTTTACAACGTAACACTCAAAGGACAAATCCAAAAATCACAACTAGAAGAGTTGACCTCGGGCAAATTAGAGCTCGAAGGATACGAACTCAACCCGATGACATACGAATTATTAGATGAAAACGAATCTTACACGAAGCTCAAGATAACACTTTCAGAGGGACGTAAACGCCAAATAAGAGAAGTATTTAAAATTCTTGGATTCCACGTGGTATACTTACGCAGAATACAAATCGGCCCAATCAAACTCGGAGCCTTAAAAAAAGGAGAGTTCCGACACCTAACAGAAACAGAAATTAAAAAAGTACTCGCATGCTAAGAGCTCTGCTCTCACTACTGCTGCTTGGCTCGCTTCAAACAAACTCATTCGACCTAATAGAAGAGCCACCTATCCCTGTGCAAGAAGAGGAATTCGACTTAAGCTCCATTATTCAAGTGAGCTCGATCCCAACGCTCAAAACAGGGAAAATAGAGCCTGTCATATATGCAGATGCCGCTTATTCAATGGATATAACATCCAACACCATACTCTATACAAAAAACGAACATGACAAACTGGCCATAGCGAGCCTTACCAAACTAATGACAGCCTACATAATTCTCGAAGAGGAAGGAATGGACGAAGTGGTGACAGTAAGTAGCAAAGCGGCCGCAACAGAAGGCTCTCAGATTTGGCTGGGGCAGGGTGAGACTATAACGATAGAATCGCTCCTTTATGGACTGCTCATTCAGTCAGGCAACGACTGTGCGGTTGCACTGGCGGAATACAACGCTGGCAGCGAAGAGAATTTTATCAACAAGATGAACCAAAAAGCACGCCAACTTGGCCTTAACGAAACTTACTTCACAAGCGCATCCGGCCTAGACGACCAAGGCTATTCATCAGCTGGCGACCTCGCATTCCTCAGCATGTATTTGCTAAAAAATGACTTCATAAGAGAGATTACAAGTTTGTCTTCCGCGACAATTACCGGAGCCGACGGATACCCAACTCACAGCCTAACGTCAACAAACGAGCTTTTAGGATCATATCTCAACGTAAAAGGCCTCAAAACCGGCAAAACTTACGGAGCCGGCGAATGCCTCATAACCGTTGCCGAGAATGATCATGGACACGAAATACTCACAGTAATGCTGGGTTCAGAAGATCGCTTCGGCGAAAGCAAGTTGTTACTAGACTGGATTTACAACTCGTACACCTGGTAAAGTAGGTACTGAAAAACACCATAACAAAAGACGCCATTCCATTCCCAATCACAGACACAGTCAGGCACTTAATTCTAATATTCGGATCATTCGGATTGGCATTCGTTCTTGCAATGATAGCAGCCAAGCCTTTCATATGTTTTCTTGAAAAAAACCGCATAGGCAAACAGATACGAGAGACCGCAACCGATGGAACCGCCGCCAAACTGTTCAACGCACTACACATCAAGAAAAGTGGCACTCCAACTATGGGAGGAATATTAATCTGGGGAATAGCACTCTTGGTGATATTAATATCTCACATATTGGCATATTTCGGTGTTTTTGAGCATTCTCTGTGGGACAGAAGCGAAACTTACCTGCCGGTATTCACCTTAATCACAGTAGCATTACTCGGCGCTATAGATGATTATTTCAACATACGCGGCTGGGGCAAAAGCAAGGGCATCAACGTAAAACCAAAGCTGTTTTGGCTCACATTATTTGCAGCACTTGGAGGATGGTGGTTTTATTCAAAATTAGGATATAGCGAAATACACTTACCGGGTATCGGAGACTTCGAAATCGGACTTTGGTACATACCACTATTCATCTTCATCATCATCGCATCGGCAAATTCGGTAAATATAACGGATGGACTCGACGGACTGGCAGGAGGACTGATTATTATTGCATTCTTGGGCTTTGGCGGCATCGCCTACGCGCATGGACTCTTGATACTTACAGCTTTCTGCGGAGTAATATGCGGCGCTACAGCAGCATTCCTATGGTTCAACATCCCTCCGGCAAAATTCTATATGGGAGACACTGGAGCATTATCTCTAGGGGCTACAATGGGCGTTATAGCAATGCTAACGAACTCAGTGGCCGTACTTCCTTTCATAGCTTTTATCTTTGTCATCGAGACAATCTCAGTCATCATACAAATATCTTCGAAGAAACTACGCAAAGGGAAAAAGGTCTTCAAGATAGCTCCCATACATCACCACTTCGAAGCAATAGGTTGGCCGGAATCGCAGGTGGTAATGCGCTTCTGGACCATCGGCGCAATAGTCGCATTCTTCGGCCTTATCCTAGGCCTCATTGGCATGGGGATATAAAATTTAGTGACTCACTAAAAAGGGAGCGAATCAAAAAGTCATAAGGATTTTTATGATTGACGAAAGAGCATCAGCAGGCTCGAAAGAGCCGATGCCGCGAAAGAGTTAATCAAAAAATCCCTCTTATTCGCTCAAAAGGAAAATCAACTCCCCATCGCTATAATAGACCTCTTCGAGGTCGTTAATCTTTTTTATAAGATCGTAATCCGAGATATTCTGCTTAAGACTGTTAAGTACTTGCACCTGCATAGTCTCGTCAGCTTGGACTTGCGACAAGAAGTCGGAGATTGTACCAATAGCTCTCTCTTTCAAAGAAACTATCAACGCATTGATCTCAAAAATGACCTGCTGTTTAGTCTCTGATAACTCTTCTTTAAGCTGAGGATCAACAACTCCATCTAAAGCATCAAGCTGCCCTGCAATTATCTTAAGGAGTTGTAGGTTTTCGACTTTTTGATCAAGAAATTCTGAAACAACCTCACCACGTTCTTCTTGTGGAACTTCTGTTATCTCCATAGCCACAGAAAAAACTTCATCCTTATAATCCTCGAGTTTATCAAGTGCGTCACTATAAGACCCGGCCGCAATAAGTTCACTGACGGTATTGAGCTTATTGGAAGCATTGTTGATTTTTTTAACATTTCTGTCCCCTTCACTTGCCGAAGCGCCTTCTTCGGCTACATCAAGTGCTTGCTGTATGACAGACAGATTGCTGTTGGTGGGAATCTTCACGCTCATTTCCTTGGTAGCTTGGTCTATATGCTGTGATACGGTAGATGTTCCGCTTTCTTGCCCGGAAATCTCTTCTACGATGCTTAAATATTCAACTATCTTCACTTCAGCCTCTTCGTTTTTGCCGTCATTAACAAGCTGCTCCGCTTCTAAGATAGCATCTTTGGCATCTTCGATGCCAAGAGTGGTAGCAAACCCAACAGCTTCATATGCACTCTTTTTGAACTGCTTCAAAACATGCAAAGGATCTTGAGAAAGCAGATGAGCCTTATCTGCGGACTCAGTAATGTAATATTCGGTAACAGAGAGTAAGTGCTCCTTACTTTGAACGGAGTTATATTCCGACCAAGTATCGCCAATCTCAGCCGATTCATCTATAGAAAATTCGCCGTTATAAATTGTCAATTGTGTCCCCTCTCCAAGCATACCAGATGCATCAGGCGTCATAAAAGAAGCCAAATACTTAGCAACTTGTGCCTTAACGATTTCTCCATCAAACGAAATATTTAAATCGGCTGCACGTTCGATGCGTAGCTCCCCCTCTGTCGTCAAAACCGAAAAATAATCATCGTCAGACGTAAGATTGATCACCTGAGCCCAGATCTTTCCATTCTGGAGTAAAACCTCGACTTCAGTCGAAGCCTCGTTCGCTTCGTCACGATGCAACTTGCGTATAGCGACTTCCGAACCCGGATACATAGCCATGCGACTATCGTCCATGAAATAAACTTGAGCCAACGACCCATCCATAACATGAATAACATCGCCTTCAGAGAGCAGCATAAAATCAAAAACCTCAAACACCTTATCATCTCTTGTAACCTCTACAGACCCTTGCTCGACTTGCACATATGTATTTTTCTGAGCAGAAGCGCTCGGAAAGAAAGGCATTTTTGGATAGAAATTAAAAAACAGGACCGCGAGCAAAGTTGCCGCCGCCCAAAAACTTTTCTTAAATAAGAAGAACTTGTAGCTCTTCATCCGTACAGATTCGACATACTCCATCACGACTTCCTTGATCTCAGATTTTTTGATAGGAGAGACTCGGATTTCAGGGACAGAAACAATACCAGCTGCAACCTCTTTGAGATCACCACAAGCTGTTGTCCTCACATGCGGCTCTATCTTCTGCCAAATCTTGGCTTTTGAGCTGCCTTCATCCATAATCTCAAGCTTTTTGTAATTAAGCTCATCAATAAGTTCAACAAGATCCCACACACTATCCGAATTTTCGTTATTTAAATTATTCATATTCCAATGCTGTACAACGAGGCAAAGAACCGATTGTTACGCTTTAGAGATTTCTTCAATATCCCATTTTCTGCAAAACGACCTTGAGTTCCCTAAGAGCTCTGAATTGCAAAATGCGAACATTACCCTCTTTTCTTTTTAAAATATCGGCAACCTCTTGGTTAGAGAAACCATTAATAAACTTGAGAACAATAACCTGCCTATAAGCTTCCTTCAGGTGTGAAAGAGCTTCTTTGAGTACAACTTGATCCAGCTTATTTTGCGCAACTTTCTGCGGATCATAAGCTTCTCGCTCATCGACAATATCAGACGGCAATTCCACAATACTTCTATGTTTTCTGTATTGATCAATAACCAAATTATGAGCGATTTTGAATAGCCATGAGCTAAAAATAGCACCCTCTCGCGCTGTGAACTGGCCAAGATTATCCCATGCTTTCATAAAAATCTGTGCGACAACGTCATCAACATCTTCACGATTAACGCGGTAATAGACATAGCGATATATATGCGCGAAATACTCATCATAGAGATACGAAAAAGCATCGGTATCTCCAGCTTGCGCCTGTTTAATCAAGTTTTCTATTTTTGTGTTCTCAGCCATAACCAAAGCTTAGCGAAAAACAAAGCAAAAAGTAAAGCAATAATGGACTTGCTGACTATTTCCTACCCCCTACTACAAGCTCCTAACTGCCGTCAATTCTCCCACAATAGGACGCAAATACTCTAGGAAAGCACCGGTGACATCATGCCCGTTTTCCGCAACAAATTCGGGAGGCAGAACACGTGTTACTTTTGCGACATTACAAAGTTCCGTAAGCCCGGCTTGAGACTCATAAGGCTCATTCGACAGGCGCTCAATATAAACAGATCCACTGTCACGTCCTTCTAGCGCAAAGCGTACAGCGGCGGCTCCAACCATCTCAGCCTCCTGAGCATCAACATACGACACAATGCCTGGGAAAGACCTCTGAGCATAGCCCAGCGTATCCGTACGCACGCGCAAACCTTCATGCTTACTATGAGTCTTTACATAATCAGCCAGCATATCGCCAAGAGCTCCATTACCGGACAGCTGAAGATTGCCATGTGAGTCTACTTCTTTCGCAAATTTCTCGGCAAAAAGCTGCCCGCTCGAATCGCGAATGCCCTCCGAAACGGCTACGACACACCGCCCAAGTTTGGAATAAACTTCATCAATTTCTGAGACAACGTCATCAAGGGATTTTGGCGCTTCGGGCAAGTAAATCAAATGCGGCCCAGCCTGACTATCATACCTTGCCAAAGCACTTGCCGCAGTAAGCCACCCTGCATTTCTACCCATCACAATATCAATCTTCACTCCTGTCAGAGATCTGTTGTCAAGATCGTTACCAAGAAAACACTCCGCAACATATTTGGCCGCACTCGCATATCCGGGACAATGATCTGTCACTCTGAGGTCATTATCAATCGTTTTTGGAATATGAAAAGCCTTAAGAGGATAACCGCTCTCTTTTGCAAGCTCGCTGACAATATGCACAGTCTCGGCAGTATCGTTTCCTCCAATATAAAACCAGAAATTAATCTCATGCTTCTGAAAAACATCAAAAATCTTCTGGCAATCTTCGGAAGTAGGTTTGTGCCTACAGCTCCCAAGTGCAGAGGCCGGAGTACTGGCGACGGCATTGAGCTGATCCTCGGAATACTTGCGGAAATCCACGAAATCTTCTTTGAATACACCTGTAATCCCATGCTTCATACCAAGCACCTTTCCTGCCTTATCACTCTCCAAAGCTTCCCTCACAGCACCAATCAAACTCTGATTAATAACACGCGTCGGGCCCCCAGATTGACCGATGATTATGTTCTTCATAAAACTGTAAAAGGTAAAGTGTAGACTGTAGAGTCAAAATACATCATTTTTTAATATTTTATTAAGGCTCATATGATAACCTAGCATCATGAGTATAGAAATGCTGGAAAAATCGATAGGATGGCAAAAATCTCTGAATATTGCAACCGCAGTATACAAAATAACAGAGACTTTTCCAAAGGAAGAAAGATATGGACTAACATCACAAATCAGAAGATGCGGAACTTCAATCTTATTCAACATTGCCGAGGGAATTCTAAAACACTCAAAAAAAGACTTCGCAAACTACCTTACAATTGCCAGAGGATCATGCGGAGAACTATACACGCAGTTAGTATTATGTGAAAAGCTTGGCTACATAGATCATACAGCCTGCAAGGAGATAATGATACAACTCGAAGAGATTATAAAGATACTTCAGTCATCAATAAAAACTCTCAGAAAAAGATAACCCCCTCTACAGTCTACAGTCTACACTTTACAGTTTGCAGTTTACAGTCTACAGTTTACAGTTTGCTTTCTACCCTCTACCATCCGTCGCCTTCCCATGACTGCGGAAACCCCTCATCATCATCATGATGATGTGACCAGAGACAGCATCCATAGCTTCTTGCATTATCGCAGGATCGACCTGATCAATTTTCTCTTCAAAAAGATCAAGAACTTTGCGCCGCGGTTTCCCAAGCTCCTCGCCTTTGGCATCCATCTCGGCAAGAAGATCTTTTGGGAAATATTCGAACCAAATATCGGAAATACTCGTAGCATAGTTGATCTTCGTAGCCCCTGAATCAATAGCCTGATTAAAAGTTTCTGGCGACAATCCACTTCCTCCATGCAAAACCACCTGAACTCCAAGAGGATTCACAGCCTCGGCAACCTCGCGTATACGATCAAAACCAATACGAGGCTCTTTCAAATACTTACCATGTCCGTTGCCAACAAAAATCGCAATGGCGGCAGGACGAGTAAGCTCAGCCAACTTCTTAGCATCTTCTGCCTTGGTATAATAGTTCTCAATATTCGCATCAATATCAGGGTCAGCAAGTGCGTCAGAGGCGCCGATCTCGCCCTCTTCAACCTCAACAGAAACTCCAAGAGGATCAAGCTTAGCTACGATTTCCGCACATTTAGCACCGTTCTCCTCAGTAGGTAATTTTGACAAATCGACCTCGACAGATGAGAACCCTGCGGCAACAGCCAAATCTACAAGCGAAAGGTCTTTCTGAATATGATCCATGTGCAAACAAACCGGCACATAGTAGCCATATTTCTCATACATCTTCTTAATATAATCGTGGACAAAATCGGACAAACGATCCGGCATCATATTGCAGTATCCTGCCTCACTCTCTGCAATCTCGCAAATCACAGGCGACTTTGCCTGCCACGCAGCCTCCAGAGTAGCCTCAGTGATATATTTAGACCTCTGATTTATCGCGACAACACCATACTTGCCGGCCCTTGCTGGGACCAGAAGATCGGTAAGATTGCTCAGCGTATAACCACCATCAAGAACCCTGACATTCGGGTTATTGTCTTGTGTAAACTCTGCTAGCATTTTTATTTAAGTTAAAGTGTATTTGCGAACCACAGAATACAAGAAAAAACACTTGGCAGAAAGACAAAACTCGTAAGCTGAAAACGATTAGCTCTTGAAACTATCTAGTAATACGATCAACGAGGGCACTCTGACACCATCCTCGGCTAACGCATCAAGATCCTCTTCTAGAGATTGCATAGGATTCTGACCTTCAGCATCGGCAACTCTATCAAAAGGGTTCTCGCCAACTGCAACTTGCCCAGCGAATGCGACAACACGATTAACAACCTCTGCATTACGCTCCAAACCTTCCCCACTAAACAATGTTTCAGCTTCCATGATTTTGAATTTAACAAATACAGGGATTATAGTTACCACAAAACTCAAACAAATATCAACCCAAACGCCAAAAGATCCCCTCTCCGGCCAAGATGGAGAGAGAACCCTTTGGTGATCTATTTGCCTCCTAACCCGATCAGTTGACTGATGAGTCAGTGATTGGACCTGAGATGTCAGATCCACACACCGCTCCACCAATCCACACCCTATCCCCTACACCCTGCCTAATACGCACTACTCGCAACAGTAACAATCGGCTCTATGTAAGCAACCTCGCTTGAATCAGCTCTCACCATACGAGAAACCACATCACTCTCCATAATCGTATCGAGACTTCTCGCTTCAAGAATCAACATATCGTTAAGCTCGCTATCCTCAAGGAGATCCTGTCTTTCGTTCTCAAGACGATTGATTTCATAACCCATAGTCGCCTGCGAATTGAGAGATGTCAGCGAAACGAGACTCATAATCGTTATCATAAAAAGCATCGCCATCACGAGCGAAACCATCCCAACATTAACATGCATCTTAAGGGTAGTCTTGCGAACCCCGCGCCTTGTAACTCCTTGATGTGTCATCATGTACTGTCCCATGCTAGTTTATTTCTTTGTTTTCCGCCTCAATCTCGGAGAGAAGCAAATCTCTGACGAGATAAAACAGTGTTAACGTTAGTGATAAAATTCTTGTGGTTTGCAAACTGTAAGTTATTACCTACTGCATTCTGATTTGAACTAACCTTACTTAGACTTTTTGAGCGACCCTCAGCTTTGCGCTTCTGGCTCGTGGATTCTCGGAGATTTCCGATTCAGATGGAATGATTGGTTTCTTGGTAAGAAGATCAATCTGCTTGGCTCTGAGAACTTTATTAACAAAATGCTCATCAGGGTCTTCAAGATCTTTCGACAGATCTCTGAAAACATTTTTTACAATGCGATCCTCAATCGAGTGATAACTGATAACAGCTATCCTGCCACCAGGCTTAAGCACCGAGATCGCATCAGGCAGAACCTTCGCGAGAACATCGAGCTCATCGTTAACCGCAATCCTTAGAGCTTGGAAGACATTCGTAGCGGCATCTTTCTTCTCTCTGATGTGCTTCTTCTGTTCCCTGATAAAATCAGCTAGTTGCTCAGTAGTCTCAAACGGCCTATTTTTCCTGGCATTGACTATTTCTCGGGCAACTTTCTTAGAAGCTCGCTCCTCCCCATATTTAGAGAAGATTTCCACAAGATCAGACTCAGACCACTTGTTCACGATATCCGAAGCCTTGAGCTTCTGACGAACATCGTATCTCATATCTAGAGGACCATCAGCTTTGAAAGCAAAACCGCGACTGGGATCATCAACGTGAGGCGACGACAGTCCAAGATCGAACAAAGCAGCATCAACAGAGGTAACTCCATCGTCCGTAAGGCAAGTTTTCAAAGACACGAAATTAAAATGGTAATATGTGATTCTATCCTCGTAATCAGCCAAATTCTTCTTAGCCTCCAACAGATTTCTCTCGTCCTGATCAAACGCATACAAATGCCCTTTTTCTCCTATTAGTTCAAGCATCTCAAGCGCATGTCCGCCCAATCCCAACGTCGCGTCTACAACCTTATACCCGGGTTTCAGCTTCAATGAGTCTAGGACCTCTTCCTTCAGTACCGGAATGTGCATTTTCTTTTTGTTCTCCGTGTGCAAAACTTGTGTACAAGCAGTGTATAACTTTTTTGCGCAGCTTGTGTATGAAAAATAATCCACAAACAAAAATCGGTCAAACCCCAAATGCCAAAAACCACTACTCTACTCCCGTTAATTAGTCGCTATATTTCGTTGCAGCCAGATAGTTTTATTGTATAACAATTTTATACGCACAAAGGTGGTTTGTATCGGCATACTACATGTTGTATTTGACGAATTCCCAACACACAAGAACCGGAAAAACTCTCGCAACGAGCTGACGAGTGATCTATACTACACACCGAAATGAAAAACGAAATCATCACATTTATACTGGCGATGCTCCCTGTGACAGAACTCAGGGGTGCAATTCCATACGCGATACTGGAGCTGGAGATGGCTCCTATTCCAGCTTTTATATCTGCAGTGCTCGGGAATATATTTGTATCAATCATAATCCTTAAGCTATTAGGCCCAGTCTCCGACTTCTTTAGGGAGCACTCGGCATTTTTCGAAAACTTTTTCGACAAGCTATTCAAAAAAACTCACAACAAACACGCACATAAGTTCGTACTATACGGCGAAATCTTTCTCGTATTATTCGTCATGATACCGCTACCGGGAAGTGGCGCATGGACCGGATCTTTGCTAGCATTCTTACTCGGCTTAAAATTCAGGACATCATTCCCTCTAATCACATTGGGCGTTGTTTTGAGCGGCGTCATAGTAACTCTAATAAGCACAGGCGTACTTGCGGGCCTCCAAGCTATGCTATGAGAAACTACACCCTATCCCCTACAATTTAAACTCCCCCGCTCTAATAACAGCAACCTCATCTCCTACCACCTTAATAATAGTAGACGGCGGATTTGCAGGTATAACACCGGCATCAACAACATAGTCCCCTCTCAAAGCATCGGCAGCAGAATAAGGAGGAGGATCGCCATGCAAGTTAGCACTCGTAGTAGTAAGCGGACCACCCCACTTGCTGAGTAACTCCAGCGTAAAATCATCACCGGGAACACGGATCCCTATAGTTTCATCACTATCATGCCTAGGCAGGACAAGTGTAAGCGCACCAGGCCACACCTCACTGCCAATCTCCAAAGCTCTCTTGCCAAAAACACCGTATTTCTGAGCCTCACCCATATCATAAACCATAATAGTAACAGGTTTATCATCAGGCATTTGCTTAAGCTGCTTAACCTTATTCATAGCATCGCGATTCAAAGGATCGCAAGTAAGCCCATAACACGTATCAGTAGGATGCGTGACAACTCCACCATCTTTCAGAACTTTGATAATTTCATTCCATTCGATCATACATCTCTTTAAAAACATTTTCGGGCAAGAGTCAAGACGTTGAGGGTAAAAACCGCTCCACAAAGGGATTTTTATTGCTATAATCACCCCCGTCTTAATATACACACACTAACCTATACATTCAATGAAGCCACGTGTTGCGATTAATGGATTTGGTCGAATCGGACGCGCATTTTTACGCGCAAACCTAATGGCAGACTTGGTCGAAATAGTTGCAATAAACGACACTTCTCCAAACAAAGAATTGGCATATTTGCTCAAAAACGACTCAATATACGGACCTTGCAAAGTAGACGTGGAAGCAGTAGGAGAAACCGCAATCAAGATTGACGGAATCGAGATCCCAACGTATTCCGACAGAAATCCGGAAAATCTTCCATGGGGAACACTTAACGTAGATATCGTCATCGAATCCACAGGAGTATTCCGAGATAGAGAAGGCTCAGAGAAACATATTAGGGCTGGGGCAAAGAGAGTAATAGTCAGCGCGCCAGGGAAAGACTTGGACAGAACAATCGTACTTGGAGTCAACGAAGGCTCTCTCAACAAAGAGACTGACAAGATGATTTCCAACGCATCATGCACTACAAACTGCCTAGCCCCAATCGTGAAGGTACTAAACGACAAGTTCGGCATAGTAAAAGGCTTAATGACGACGATTCACTCATACACGAACGACCAGAACTTGATGGACAACTCTCACCCAGACCTGCGCAGAGCACGCGCAGCAACTCTCAATATGATTCCTACTTCTACGGGAGCCGCAAAAGCTATAGGTGAAGTAATTCCAGACTTACAAGGTAAATTAAACGGCCTATCTGTACGCGTCCCAACCCCAACAGTTTCACTTGTTGACTTGGTATGCGAAGTAAAAGCACAAGTAACAGCCAACGATGTTAACGCGGCATTAAGGGAAGCTTCCGAGAACGGAATGCGCGGCATCATGGGATTCTGCGAAGAGCCACTTGTCTCAAGCGACTTCATCAAAGACAACCGATCTTCAATCATAGATGCTGAATCCACAATGGTCATAGAGGGTAATATGGTAAAAGTCCTCGCATGGTACGACAACGAATGGGGATACTCGGTAAGACTTGTCGAACTGGCAGCCTACATGACTAGGTAGAAAAGCCCCGCCCATCTTGCCAAACAAAACCTAGCACTATAAACTAAGCAGTGCTAACGGTTTGCAGTTCACTACTTCTTACTGACTACTCGCTAATGACAATCGATCCGCGCAAACAGAAGATACTTCAAGCAATCATTCAGCAATTCATAAATACCGCTGAACCTGTTGGATCGAAGACAATTGTAATAAGCTACAAGCTTTCCGTAAGTCCTGCGACAATCCGCAACGACATGGTCGAGCTTGAGAAACAAGGACTGATTATACAGCCTCATACATCAGCGGGGAGGGTGCCAACATCGGCAGGCTACAGAATGTACGTCAATGAACTGGCAGATTATCCAAAAGCCAAAAAACTGGCACACACAAACCTGCTGAAAATACGCGAGCAGTACAAGCTAAACAAAACACGGGAAAAAATCTACGAAGCTGTGAAGCTGCTTTCGCAGGCAACTCTCAACGTAAGCTTTGCCACAATCCCGGGAAGTCGCACATTCTACTTGGGAATTTCGAATATCCTCAAACAACCTGAGTTCGCAGACGATCCCAAGCGTGCAAGCCAAGTAGTCGAAGTTCTCGAGGAAGGCGCACATTTTGCAAAAACACTAGAAAAATTGGACTTGGACGAATCAGCAAAAATTTTCATAGGAGAAGAAAACCTTTTAAAACAGATCGACAGCTGCGGCCTTATCATCTCAACTTACGAAATAGAAGGACACTCAGGCTACATAGGAATACTAGGCCCATGCCGCATGCCATATGCTTATAACAAAGCGCTGCTCGAAGAAATACGCAAAATCATCCACGAGTAGCCACCCTACCCTCTACCCCTATACCCCCTCCATGCCTACAAAAACGCAAATAGAACTGGAACTCGAGCAGCTGAAGAAAGAGCACTCCGCTCTGACAGAAACAGCCAAACGCGCCGTTGCTGATCTGCAAAATTTCAAAAGACGCGTCGACGAAGAGCGCTCAGAGCTAAGAATTTTTGCAAACGCAGAATTAATAACCGCACTATTCCCTATTATAGACAATCTCAAGAGAGCTGAAGGCAACCTTCCCGAAGAACTTACCGACAACGAATGGGTCAAAGGGATTCAGTCAATCGAGAAACAGCTGGTAGACACACTCACCTCATTGGGACTGGAAGAGACGGGAGAAGTAGGAGAGAAGTTCGACCCTCAATTGCACGAAGCAGTTATGCAAGATACTGGTACAAAAGATGAAATAACAGAAGTATTTGAAAAAGGATTCTCATTCAAAGGCAGGTCTATAAAGCCGGCAAAGGTAAAGGTTGGCGACGGATCAACATAAGCAACATCAAAACAAAAAGCATGCTAGAACCACTATGGGGCATAAAAACAGACGCAATATTCGACGTATGGACTTTCGAACATATCCTGACGGGACTGTCCGTAGGATCAATAGTCATATTCAACAATAGAAAAAGCCTGGGAAGCCTACTAACAGACGCCACAGACCGAATAATACATCCGAAACAGGTCAACTATCTCAAGTACAAATACGACATCATCTTCGTACTGATGATTGCGTACATCTGGGAAACAATTGAGCATTACCTCGAGACTGGACTATGGGGAGAATGGGTTCAATACTGGTTTCAAGGAGTGGAATTTTGGCCGAACAGGGTTCTGGCGGACCCTTTGATGCTAGTCCTTGGATACTTAATAGTAAAAAGATTCCGCTGGTTAGCAACACCGGCAAGAGTCCTTTCTCTGTTATGGATCATAATACATTTATTCGTGTTCCCTCATTCGATGTACCTTCACGAAATATTTTAAAAAAAAGTTTTGACAGCAACTTATTAGCACTCTATAATCACGTGTGCTAATTTGCATCTATAAAATCATATTGAGAAAAGCACTCAATAACTATAACCCTACAACACTATGTCACGAATCATCGGAATAGATCTTGGAACCACGAACTCATGTGTCGCAGTAATGGAAGGTGGCGAACCTACGGTGATAACGAACTCCGAAGGACAGAGAACAACGCCTTCGATAGTCGCAGTCAAAGATGGAGAACGCCTAGTTGGAATTACTGCTAAACGCCAGTCTGTAACCAACCCAGAGAATACAATTTTTTCAGCGAAGAGATTTATCGGACACACTTACAAAGAGTCAAAGAAGGATTGCGATCGAATGCCTTTTAAAACAGTAGAGGGAAAAAGCAAGGAAGTTGAAATCATTCTCGGCGGGAAACAGCACAGGCCAGCGGAAATCTCAGCAATGGTCTTGCAGAAGCTCAAGGCAGATGCAGAAAAATACCTCGGGGAGACAGTGACAGAAGCTGTAATCACAGTACCTGCCTATTTCAACGACGCACAGAGACAAGCCACAAAAGATGCCGGCAAAATCGCGGGGTTAGACGTAAAAAGGATCATCAACGAACCTACTGCCGCAGCTCTCGCATACGGACTGGACAAGAAGGGAACGGAAGAGAAAAAAGTCGCAGTATTCGACCTTGGAGGTGGAACATTTGATATTTCAATCTTAGAGCTGGCCGATGTGGACGGAGACAAGCAGTTCGAGGTCCTATCTACTAATGGCGATACTCAGCTTGGTGGTGACGATTTTGACGAAGTAATAATTGACTGGCTAATAGCAGAATTTAAAAAAGATCAGGGAATTGACCTGTCAAATGACAAAATGGCAACTCAACGCCTCAAGGAAGCTGCCGAGAAGGCCAAAATCGAACTCTCTTCAACTCATGAGACAGAGATCAACCTACCATTCATCACTGCAGATTCAAACGGACCTAAGCATATGACAATCAAGCTCAACCGAGCAAAGCTGGAAGACCTAGTAGCAGATTTGTTGGAAAAAACCGTCGAACCATGCCGCAAAGCTATGGACGATGCAAAAACATACGCTTCGGATTTAGACGAAATCATCCTTGTGGGAGGTATGACAAGAATGCCTTCGGTACAGAAGGAAGTGGAAGAGATTTTCGGCAAAGAGCCTCACTGCGGACTTAACCCCGACGAAGTCGTAGCTCTGGGAGCTGCAATACAAGGTGGAGTTTTGCAAGGCGACGTAAAAGGAGTTTTGCTTCTAGACGTCACGCCTCTAACACTGGGTATCGAGACTCTCGGTGGAGTCAGAACGCCGCTGATCGAAAGAAACACAACAATCCCATCGAGTAAATCGCAAGTTTTTTCAACAGCGGCGGACAACCAGCCATCGGTTGAAATCCACGTCTTACAAGGTGAAAGACCTATGGCGGCAGACAATAAATCCCTAGGGAAGTTCGTCCTGGATGGCATTCCACCGGCACCACGTGGAGTCCCTCAAGTAGAAGTGACATTCGATATTGACGCAAACGGAATCCTTAACGTAAAAGCACTCGACAAAGGAACAAACAAGACTCAGCACATCACGATAACAGGATCCAGCGGTATGAGCGATGAAGAGGTGGAGAAATTACGCAAAGAAGCTGAAATCCATGCGGAAGAAGACAAGAAAAAGAAAGAGTCTGTCGAAACTCGGATTAACGCAGAGAACTTAGTTGCTACTTGCGAAAGAACACTCAAGGACGCAGGAGATAAAGTTGGTGACGACATCAAGAAACCGGTTCAGGAAAAAATAGACGAGGTAAAAAAACTACTGGAAGACAAAGACGTTAATGAAGAAAAATTGAAAACGGCCACCGATTCACTATCGGAAGAGATTCAAAAAGTTGGATCACAAATGTACAAAGATGCCGCAGGCGCGCAAGACGCAGCGGATGCCGAGACAAAAGGAGCCGATGGCGATGACGAAAACGTCAGAGTATACGAGAAGGAAGACGACGTAGTAGAAGGAGAAGTCGTCGACAAAGACAAAAAAGAGTCCTAGAACCAAAACTACTATAGTCAAAAGCAATAAAGGGCGCCCACCACAATGCGCCCTTTATTTGAATTAGCCTTTAACAGCTCCTAAATAGATTTAAGGACCTCTTCCGCATGACCCTTTGCATTAACACCATCCCAAACTTTATCTATAACACCATCTGCTCCAATCAAAAAAGTCGTCCTTATAGTTCCGAGAAACTCGCGCCCCATAAACTTTTTAGGCCTCCAGACTCCATACGATTTTTGAACTTCCGAATCCGGATCAGACAAAAGGCTGATTGTTAAGTCTTGCTTGTCGATAAATTTCTTATGAGACTCACAGCTATCCTTGCTGACACCCAAAATCACAACCTTCTTCTTCGCAAACTCAGCTTTTAAGGCAGAAAAATCCAGCGCCTCAATAGTACATCCTGGAGTATTGTCCTTAGGATAAAAATACAAAACCACCTTCTTCCCATCGAAATCATCCAAACAAACATCCTCGCCATCAGAATTCTTCAAACAGAAAACCGGAGCTTCTTCACCTTCTTTTGACATTCTGGTAACCATACTTTATGTATCTTATTAGTAATCATTATTGATAATACAAGCATTCTTGTATATTGCAAACACATAGAGTTGACAAAACCACCTACCAAGAATCAAATCTTTTCTATAGAATCCATTCACCATGAACATACTCAAACTAATAGAAAAATACTTCTGGGCCGTACTACTCTCGGCTTTAGCAATAGGGATGCTACTCCCGGAATACGGCAAAGACCTTGAGCCGATGCTGACACCAATACTGATGCTGATCCTGTTTTTTGTATTCTTAAAAACAGACTACCTGCTAATCCTAAAGCAGTTCAAAAACCCGACATTCATAATCTACATACTCACGCTGTTCCTCATCATTATACCAAGCGCAACATATCTCATCATGAGCTCGATTGATGAGAATCTTGCAATAGGACTGCTTCTTCTTGCCGCAACTCCACCGGCAGTAGCAGCGCCAGTATTAACAGATATAGTAAAAGGCGATCGTAGCCTATCACTGGCAATCGTAATACCATCATACCTATTTGCACCTATCGTAATACCTCTAATGTTCTCATTCTGGACAGGGGCAAGATTAGACATAGACGGGGTAGGTATGTCCAAAGTGCTGCTACTCATGATCTTTATACCACTCGTAGCATCACAGATCGTCAAAAGGCTTGGCGCATCAAGGATAATCAAAAAAACAGAAGAGTATTTCGGAGGAATAAACATCCTACTCGTAGGAGCAATTGTTTTTGTAGCAATATCCATGCAAGCGGATTTCATAAAAGAGAACCCAGAGAAAATAACAACTAATCTGGCATGGGTATACGGCCTTTTCGTCATAATGCAAATAGCTGGATATCTATCCGGCTTTTGGCGGAAAAAAGAAGACAAACTCGCACTGGCGATAACAAAAGGGTACCCGAATAACGCACTTGCAACAGTTTTGGCTTTGCAATTTTTCACACCTGAAATAGTAATAATCACAGTACTATCTCAATTCCCATGGAACACCTTGATCGGCCCTTCCAAATGGGTTTCCAAACACTTGAAATAGATGTTTTGCGAAAGCAAAACTCCCGCCACTACTAACGAAAAACTACTCACTACCAACTACCCCATGTTCTCAGGATTCGGACTTAAGTACTTCAACCTCGACGGCGCATCAACGCATCATCTCATCAACGAGATAGCTTACAAGCACGCACTACGCAAAACACGCAAAAACGGATTCCCTTTAATTATAAGCATAGATCTACACTCCGGATACTATGGCCCTGATGGAAAGTGGGGAAGGCAAATCAGCAAAGTTTCGCACCATATGTATAATCCGGTAACGGATACCGGAGAGGCAATCAACAGCGCCATAGAAGCTTACAAATTCGCACGCGACCATATACATCGACCAAAGAGGACAAAACTCAACAAAAAACTTGGGCAATTCTCATGCGCGCGGGGCCTACATTTCTTGGTAGACGGACTAACTCCGTCTCACCATATCGGACACTATTTACTGGCAGCGACAGACCACAGGGATTGGCACGACCCATACTGGGATCACTCAAAAAGCCCAGGCAGCAATATACTTTTCCGAAACCACGGAAAATTCGAGGTAGTTTGCGCCAAATACATGTTCTTTCACACAAAAAAAATCACAAATAACTACCGAGAATTACGGAAACACAGGCCTCTAAAACCATATAGCAGCGCAGGCACACTAAAAACATTCATCAAACAAAAAGCGCTGGAAATACACAGTGAAGGCATTTACAAAAAATTCCTGCAAGGCGACAACATCAAGAAAGAAGTCATTGAATACCTGATGCCGGAAATACTCTACACAGTTGAAATATATATAAGAAGTCTCTATTCTAGCCACGAAAATAACAAGAAAAATGACAACCCTCGCATACACATTCCTAGGCCTTCTGATATTAGGCGCGCTATGGTACAGACTTTGGTTTCTAAGAAATCCAAAAATCGAAATACCTCAAGGTAGAAACATAATCAGCCCTGCCCACGGAAAAATCGCAAAAATAATAGAGATAACACCAGAAAAAAAAGCGGAGATAGAAAAAGGGAAAGGCAGAATAAAAGTTTGGATTGATGACGTACTGGAAGATTCAGGATGGCTCATATCAATAGTAATGACGCCAATGGATATTCATTTCCAAAAAGCACCTATCGAAGGGATTATTCAGTCAATAAAACACACTTCCGGGAAACACAAAAACGCGATGAGCAAAACACAAGACCCCAACTGGCACGCTCAAAACGAACACCAAGAGATAATCATAGCAGGACCAGAATTTAAGCTGAAAGTGATTCAGATAGCTGGCTTCATTGCACGACGAATCGTTGCCATAGCACAGCAAGACAGCACCGTAACAAAGGGCGAAGACATTGGACTTATCAGGCTCGGCAGCCAAGTAACATTGATTATTCCCAAGCTCAAACTCAAGGTGAAAGAAGGTGACAAAGTAAAGGTTGGCAGAACAATCATTGCAGAATATTAAACAACACCCTGCCACCCTTCTATCTCGCGCGAAGCGCTCCATCCCTACACCCTATCCCCTACACCCTAACCCCTACCATCACATGTCCCCAGCAGACTTCGTTACGCTTCTCAATGGAGCATCCGGAATGCTATCTATCTATTTCACATTAAACGGACGCCACGAAATCGCTGTAATATGCATTTTGGCAGCAATACTTTTCGACTTTTTGGATGGGAAAGTCGCAAGAGCGACCAAAAAAGTTACACCGCTGGGACACGATTTGGATTCACTGGCGGATGCAGTGTCTTTCGGGGTGGCACCGGCAGCACTATTGATGGCACTGAGCGGCAGCACTTTGGCTGCAGTATCAGGGATAGTATTCGCGCTATGCGGGATTTTGAGACTGGCAAGATTCAACGTAGCACCTGTTAAAGGAGGCTACGAAGGGGTTCCAATACCAATCCCTAGCATTTTCATCGCAATCTACTATTTTGCAAACCTACCTACGGAATATCTGCCATACCTATACTTGATGTTTGCAATACTCATGATTTCTAGTATAAAAATCAAAAAAGCGATATGATGCCGATGGTAATAAATTAAAGCATTCGCCCCACACCCTATCCCCTACACCCTACCCCTAAACAAATGCTCGATCCAAAATTTATTCGCGAAAATCCGGACCTGATAAAGAAAGTTTGCGCACAAAAAAATATAAATTTGGATGTAGACAGAATCATAACTCTCGACTCAGAGAAAAGAGACCTTCTAAAACAAGTGGAAATAATTAAATCGGAGAAGAACAAAGCATCGGAAGAGATCGCAAAACTCGAAGGAGAAGCAAAACAAAAGGCGATAGCGGAGATGCAAGAGGTTGGAAAAAAAGAAAAAGGTCTATCTCCAAGACTGCAAGAAGTCGAAGAAGAGCTACAAAAACTGCTACTCATAGTTCCAATGCCTTCCTCTCCTGAAACTCCGGAAGGCAAGGACGACACAGAGAACAAAGAACTCTACACTTGGGGAGAGATACCAGTGTTTGATTTCGAAATAAGAGACCATGTCGCACTCGGAGAAAAATGCGATATTATCGACATACCAAGAGGGGCAAAAGTAGGAGGAGCTAGATCGTACTATCTCAAAAACGAAGGTATGAGACTTGAGTTGGCGCTGATGATGTACACACTGGACAAGCTGGTTAAAAAAGGATTCACTCCAATGATCGTACCGAACATAGTTAATTATGACGCAATGGTTGGGACCTCTTACTTCCCTGGCGGAGAAGAACAAGCATATGCAGTTGGAGTAGAGAAAGCCCCTGGACAGCCAGTAGAATCCGACAAAAAATACGTAGCAGGAACAGCCGAAGTAGCACTAACTTCTTATCATTCCGGCGAGATCTTGGAAGAGGCAAGTTTGCCAAGGATGTACTGTGGATTTTCAACATGCTATAGGCGCGAAGCTGGAACTTACGGCAAAGACACTCATGGACTTTATCGCGTACACCAATTCCAAAAGATTGAGCAGGTAATAATCTGCAAAAACGATCCGGAGGAAAGCAAAAAGATGCATGCAATGATACTTAAAAACGCGGAAGAGGTGCTTCAAGATCTCAAACTTCCATACAGGGTTGTTGCAGTATGCACCGGCGATATGGGACAAGGGCAATATTACAAAAACGATATAGAGACATGGATGCCAAGTCGCAATTCATACGGTGAGACACATTCATGCTCAACTTTTCACGATTTTCAATCACGCAGGCTAAATATGAGATACCGAGACCAAGATGGCAAAGTGAATTTTTGTCACACTCTCAACAACACATGTATAGCATCACCAAGAGCATTGATCCCACTACTTGAGATTTACCAGCAAAAAGACGGTTCAATCGAAATTCCTAAAGCCCTGCAACCATACATGGGTGGACAAAAGACGATAGATCCAAGATAATCGCACCAGAGAAATCAAAACAAACTAAACCTTATCCCCTACACACTATGAAAATAGCACTTTCCACAGATTCTCTAAAAGGCTATGGACTGGCACGAGTCTTTGAATTCGCAAAAGAATTAAACTTCGAGGGAATAGACTTGGCAATGGACAAGAAAGATCTCGACACGCTCGACCCGGAGTACGTCGACAAACTTGCAAAGGACACCGGCATCCCTGTTCTTGCAATACAAGCTCTGGACAACTCCAAGCAGAAAGATCTCGAGCTAGCGATTCAAATGGCAAAAAAGACAGGAGCACGAGTAATAGTCGTTCAAGCACCAAAGATTCTAGACAGAAAATATGCGGACTGGCTCAAAAAAGAAGTACCAAACATAAGGAAGAAAGAGGATATTTCAATAGCACTTGAGAACGCCGCAAACAAAACTTGGCTTGGATTCATTCCTGAGAGAACGATGAATAACTTGCGTGAACTCAAGAACTTCAAACATGCATGTCTCGACACATCACGCGTAGCGGAAAAGAAAGAAGATCTAATGTACACATACGGCAGTCTTCAGAAATTCCTTGTACACGTGCATATCTCCAATTTCTCCAGAACAAGAGGGTATCAAATGCTTAACAAGGGTACAATTCCTTTGGAAAGCTTTCTAAGCAAATTGGCAACAGACGATTTCAAAGGCGCTGTATCTGTCAAAATAAACCCGAAATACCTGCAAGTAAAAGATTTGGACAAGATGAAAAGCAACCTCGAAGACAGTATTAAGTTTATACAAAAATACGCCAAACCATAAGCCCAAAGATTGTCAACGCAAGTTCCGACTCCCGTTTGACTTCGAGTAATTTCCCCGTATAATCCCCCCGGTACTATCAGTATTACAGATGAGTTATGGACGATAGTAAAAGCCGCCAAAATTAACGCTTTTACTGTTCCCCATAGCTCATTTTGTATCTGGCGTTTTGAGAGGCACCACGAACCACATACTACCGAATGCTAACTACTAACTATCATAATCATGCGTAAATTCCTACACAAGAACAACTATGAGTATGCTTTGCCAAATCTCATAGAGATCCAGACCGATAGCTATGACTGGTTTCTTAAAGAAGGTATCAGGGAACTCTTAGACGAAGTCTCCCCTATTACCGACTTCTCGGGCAAAAAGTTGGAATTGCACTTTCTGGATCACTCTGTGGGAGAAGCAAAGCACGACGCAAGGACATGCAGAAATAAGAATCTTACATACGAAGCACCTCTAAAAGTACATGTTCAACTTATCAACAAGGAAAGCGGCGAAATCAAAGAACAGGACGTGTTCCTTGGAGGAGTACCTCTAATGACAGACAAGGGAACTTTCATCATCAATGGTATAGAGCGTGTCGTAGTAAGCCAAATAGTAAGATCACCCGGAGTATTCTTTTCTAAGAACGGAGCCGTTCCTAGGTACCACTGCGCGAAGATTATTCCAAAACGCGGAGCATGGCTCGAAATAGAGACGGACAAAAAGGGAGTTATCACGGTGAAGATAGACAGAAAACGAAAGATACACATCACGAGCCTGCTTAGAGTATTTGGATACGATACAGATGAGAAGATACTCAAGCTTTTCAAGGACGTAGTTCAGGACCCGACAGAAGACTATATATTCCTGACTCTACAGAAGGATTCGGCAAAAACAGTAGACGAAGCTTACAAGAGTATTTACAGAAAAATCCGCCCAGGAGACTTGGCCACACCGGAGAACGCAAAAGCTCTTATCGAGTCAATGTTCTTCGACTACAGAAAATACGACATGGGATCAGTGGCAAGATACAAACTCAACAGAAGATTCGGACTGGACACTCCCAATAAGAAAAAATTCCACACATTCCAAGTTGAGGACCTAATTCTAATCCTAAAACACCTAATCCAGCTAAATAACGGCGAGGGCGCACCAGACGACATAGATCACCTTTCAAACAGACGTATCAGGCCGGTTGGAGAACTCGTACAAAACAAATTCCGCGTTGGACTGCTAAGGACGGACCGTATCGCAAAAGACCGTATGACAGTAATGGAATTGGATACTATCACTCCTACTCAACTTATAAACTCAAGACCTATCACAGCAGCTCTGAGAGAGTTCTATGCTAGCTCACAGCTATCTCAGTTCATGGACCAAACCAATCCCCTTGCAGAGCTTGCTCATAAGAGAAGGTTGTCCGCAATGGGACCGGGAGGTCTATCAAGAGAGAGAGCATCATTCGATGTTCGTGACGTACATGCTTCTCATTATGGACGCATCTGTCCTATAGCCACACCGGAAGGTCCAAACATCGGACTTGTTGTTCACTTGGCGACTTACGGTCGACTGAATCAATATGGATTTATCGAGACACCTTTTAGAAAAATAGCACGCACATGTCCGAACAAAGCAAAAGACTTGGAAGGACGTACGGCAGCGGGAGAGATCAAGACAGATAAGGACAAAACTATTGTGAAAGCTGGCGAAAAAATCACTGCGGAAAAAGCGAAAGAAATCGAAAAAGTAAAATCACTCAAGGAAGTACCTGTACGAACATATATCACGGAAGAAGTCATTTACTATGATGCCGAAGACGAAATGGATCTGGTTGTAGCACAAGCCAACTCACTTCTAAACGAAAAGGGAGAATTCATAGAGACAAGAATCGCCGCCAGATCTAGGAACGAGGCGACTTTGGCACATATCAAAGATCTGACACACATCGACATCTCTCCAAAACAGATCATTTCGGTCACGACATCACTGATTCCGTTCTTGGAGCACGACGACAACACTCGGGCATCAATGGGATCTAACATGCAACGTCAGGCAGTACCACTACTAAAACCACAGTCTCCAACGGTGGGAACCGGTATGGAGAAGGTCGCTGCGGAAAGCTCAGGACAAGTTATCGTAGCAGAGAGAGCCGGAGTAGTCACAGAGGTTGACGCAGATCACATCACGGTAATGTACGACAACGGAAAAAAGAAAACTTACTACTTAGAGGTATATGCTCGTTCAAACCAAGCAACATGTTTCCATCAGAGAGCAATCTGCGACACAGGTGACAAGGTCAAAAAAGGAGATGTACTTGTGGACGGCGCAGCTACGGAAGATGGTGAATTAGCCCTAGGACAGAACCTGCTTGTGGCTTATATGAGCTGGCAAGGATACAACTTTGAGGATGCCGTAATTCTCTCAGAAAGGTTGGTGCATAACGACAGATATAGTTCTGTTCATGTAGAAACATTTTCAATAGATATAAGAGACACCAAGCTTGGACCGGAGATCGTAACACGCGACATCCCAAATGTAGGCGAAGCGAAACTGAAGGACTTGGATGAAAGAGGAATCGTAAGAATCGGTGCAGCCGTTCGTGATGGCGACATTCTTGCAGGTAAAATCACTCCAAAAGGTGAAACAGAGTTAACAGCCGAAGAGAGACTGCTTAGAGCGATCTTTGGAGACAAAGCACGAGACGTAAAAGACACATCCTTAAGGCTACCGGGTGGTGAAGGAGGCAAAGTCGTAAGCGTACAAATCTTTGACAGAACAGCAGGAGACGAACTACCTACTGGAGTAAATCAGCAGATCAAAGTCGACGTAGCTCAAACAAGAAGGGTATCCGTAGGTGACAAAGTTGCAGGACGCCACGGAAACAAAGGTGTCATTTCAATAATTGTGCCTGTCGAAGACATGCCTCATTTGCCTGACGGAACACCTGTAGACGTTATATTGAATCCACTTGGTGTATCAAGTCGTATGAATATTGGACAAATATTGGAGACTCACCTCGGATGGGCGGCAGGAACTCTTGGATTCAAGATAGCAACGCCACCACTGGAAGGTGTAACAAACGAGGAAATCACTGGGCTTCTCAAAGAAGCTGGACTTCCAGAATCAGGCAAAATTCAATTGTATGACGGACGGACGGGAGAGCCTTTTGATCACGAAACAACAGTTGGAACAGCTTACATAATGAAGCTCAACCACCTTATCGAAGATAAAATTCACGCAAGGAGCGTCGGTCCATACTCTCTTGTCACGCAACAACCTCTGGGAGGAAAAGCTCAACACGGAGGACAGAGATTTGGAGAGATGGAGGTTTGGGCACTGGAAGCATACGGAGCTGCACATACCTTGCAAGAAATGCTCACAATCAAATCAGATGATGTTTACGGAAGGGCAAAAGCTTATGAATCTATCGTCAAAGGCGAATTAATTAAGAAGCCTCGCACTCCGGAAAGTTTCAATGTACTCGTAAAAGAATTACAGAGTCTTGGACTAAATGTAGATCTTATGCAGACGGAGAACACAGACGAACCAGAAGAAGAAGAGTACACTCCGGAAGACGTAGAGGAATCTGAAGAAACTATTGGAATTATTGGTGACGACATTGATGACGCAGATATCAAAAACCTAGCGGCAGATGACGACCTTGTAGACGAAGATTTGCCGGAACTCGACGAAGAGATGATAGAAGAAGAAACGGAGTAGGAACCACTTGAGGCCCTGCAATCCTACAACCCTACACCCTATCCACTACACCCTATAAACATGAGAAGCGTAAACAAAGTAATATTAATCGGAAACGTAACTAGAGACCCACAAGTAAGACAGACCGGCAACGGCCAAGCAGTATGCACGTTTGGACTGGCTACAAACCGTAGTTGGGTAACTGCAGGTGGAGATCAACATAACGTTGCGGAATTCCACGAATTGGTTGCGTGGTCACGCCTTGCCGAGATTTGCGAGAAATATGTTAGAAAAGGAAAACTTTTATACATCGACGGATACTTAAAGACGCGCAGCTGGGACACTCCGGAGGGCGTCAAAAAATTCAAGACAGAAGTGATAGTCCAAGATTTAATTATGCTGGAAAAACGTGGCGGAGACGGCGGCGAAGAGTACATCCCATCTGGAGAGGAGCTTGGAAACGACCTTCCTGCAGATGAACCAACAGAAGCAGTCGTGCCAAAGCCGGAACCGAAGGAAGAAGCCCCAAAAGAAGTGGCAGTAGAAAAAAAAGCAGAAGAGAAACCGAAGGAAACTGAGAAGAAGGAAGAACCGATCAAGCAAGAAGATGAAGTAAGCGAGGAAGACAAGAAAGCTGATGTTGACATGGACCTAGGCCTGTAAACTACAAACTATCTACGAAAAACTCCCAATGGAACTGCCTTTAATAGGTTGGATCGGAATAATGATACTAAGTATGGCAGTATTGGTAAAAGCCGCTGACTACTTCACTACATATTCCGAAAAAATCGGATTAATATTGGGAATATCACCATTTGTAATAGGAGCAACAATAGTAGGTGTCGGTACATCCATGCCTGAACTAATTACATCAATAATAAGTGTATACAAAGGTGAGCCTGGTATCGTCAGTGGAAACGTGGTGGGATCAAACATCACAAACATACTACTGATTATAGGTGTAGGCGCGATCATCTCCAAAAACACACTGAGCAACAAGAAACTGGACGAGAATCTGGATATTCCAATCTTGGCATTCATAACAATATTTCTTCTGTTGATGCTGCGCGATGGCACATTCGGCTTCACGGAAGGCATCATAATGATTGTGGCCTATGTCATCTATACGGCTTATCTAATACATGACCACCGAACAGAGAAAGCCATAGAAGCAAAAGTCAAAGAAGACACAGCAGAAAAGTCGAAAATAAAATGGCACTTACCGGTTATCATTATAGTATCAGGATTTTTTATTTACATAGGAGCGGAATGGACGATAGAGTCCGTAATCAAAATATCCGAAATGCTTAACATCGGAACCGCAATAATAGCAGGAACCGTCGTAGCGCTGGGAACTTCGTTGCCGGAACTTGTCGTGTCTATCCAGGCAGCAAGGAGAAAACAAGCAGGCATGATACTTGGAAACATATTCGGATCAAATATATTCAACAGCACGATCGTAATGGGAGTACCGGCATTAATGACCGACCTGCCGGTCCCGGCACCGGTCCTTGCAGTAGGAATACCATTCTTGATAGGAGCAACAATGCTACTTATATATTCAAGCATGAGCAAGCATATATCTTCATTCGAAGGAGCTTTATACGTACTAATGTATTCATACTTCATTATAGAGTTCGTAAGCACGTAACTTAAAATCTTAAAAAACCTAAACCCTATAAAACTATGAAAAAATACCAAGGATTTGACGCCGTTGCTCTATCGATAGCGTCACCAGAACAAATACTTTCCTGGTCACATGGAGAAGTCCAAAAGCCGGAAACAATCAACTACCGCACTCAAAAGCCGGAGAAAGACGGCCTTTTCTGCGAAAAGATTTTCGGCCCAACAAAGAACTGGGAATGTTACTGCGGTAAATACAAACGAATTCGTTACAAAGGGGTTGTTTGTGAGAAATGCGGAGTAGAAGTCACAAGATCGATCGTAAGACGAGAGAGGATGGCTCATATCAAATTAGCCGTACCGGTAACACACATCTGGTTTTTAAGATCAACGCCGAGCAGAATAGGACTTCTTTTGGATTTGCCGGTCAAAACAATCGAGCAAGTAGTATATTTTGCCGCATACATCGTCACTCAAGTGGACGACGCAGGCAGAACCGAAGCCGAGGAACAGTTGAAGGATGAGCTAAAAACTTATAAAGGAAAAATCAAGAAAGAGTACAAAGAGAAAGTCAAAGAGTTAAGAAGCGAGAACAAAAGCCTGAAAGGCAAAGAGCTAGAAGACAAGATCGCGGAGATCGAACGAGAAGAAGCATTGAAAGCTGAGGAGCTTGCAGAGCAACACCAAAAAGCAAAAGAAGACCTATCAAATCTGAAGGTAGGAACAATCCTATCCGAGATCCAATTCAGAGATATGTCGATGAAATTCGGCCATCTTTTCAAGGCTGGAACAGGAGCGGAATCCATCAGAGACATTATCAAAGGACTGGACCTGGAAAAAATGACCGAAGAGCTGCAAGCGCAAGCTAACAAATCAACAGGACAAAAGAAGAAGAAACTGGTAAAAAGAGTAAAGCTGGCAAGCAGCTTAAAACAGGCCGGCATCAACCCGGAATGGATGGTAATGACAATTTTGCCGGTTATTCCACCTGATCTGAGGCCGATGGTACAGCTTGATGGAGGACGCTTCGCAGCATCAGACTTAAACGACCTATACAGACGCGTCATAAACAGGAACAATCGTCTGAAAAAACTACTAGCTATCGGCGCGCCGGAGGTAATCACAAGAAACGAGAAACGTATGCTCCAAGAAGCTGTTGATACACTGATCAACAATTCAGCTAGGCAAGGACGCACAGTATTCAACACAGGAGACAAGAGAAAACTTAGATCTCTTTCGGACATGTTGAAAGGTAAGCAAGGACGTTTCAGGCAGAACTTGCTCGGTAAACGTGTAGACTACTCCGGAAGAAGTGTAATCATCATCGGACCAAAACTTAAGCTTCATCAATGTGGGCTACCTAAGACAATGGCTCTTGAACTTTTCAAACCATTCGTAATAGGAAAACTGATCCAAGATGGCTATGCTCACAACATTAAGAATGCGGAAAAACTTATCATCACGGGGAAGAAAGAAGTTTGGGACATCCTCGAAGAAGTAACAAAAGGACACTACGTCCTCTTGAATCGTGCTCCTACGCTTCACAGACTTGGTATCCAAGCTTTTCAACCGGTATTGATCGAGGGTAAAGCGATACAAGTACATCCACTTGTTTGCGCGGCATTCAACGCCGACTTCGATGGAGACCAAATGGCGGTACACGTACCACTTTCAAAATCAGCGCAAAAAGAAGCTAAAGAGATCATGGCTTCCACAGTGAATCTACTTAAACCATCCGGAGGATTACCTATCACGACAGCGAGTCAGGATATGGTACTTGGATGTTATTATTTAACTCAGATTCATGACGGGAAGAAGGGAGAAGGCATGGTATTCAGTGGAGCGGAAGATGCCATACTAAATTACGAGCTTGGAAACGTGCACCTTCAAGCTAAGGTGAAAGTTCGTATCAACGAAGAACTCCTAGATACCTCGGTAGGACGTGTGATTTTCAATCAAATAGTACCAAAAGAGCTTGATTACAAGAACAAGACGATGAAGAAGAATGATCTCAAAAACATCATTTCGGAATGTCTAGAGAATACAGACTCTCAGACAACAGCCATGCTTTCTGATGCAATCAAGGAGATCGGCTTCAAGTATGCAACTCTATCCGGCCTCTCGATAGCAAGCTCCGACATGGTAATTCCAAAAGAGAAGGAAGCTCTTGTTGAACAAGCTTCAGAGATAATCAAAAACATCAACAACCAATACTGGAAAGGTCTAATAACCGACGACGAAAGATATAACAACACAATCAAAATCTGGTCCAGAACAAAGAACGACATTACGGCAGTGATGATCAAAAACTTCACGGAAGAGAATCATATCTTCTACATGATCGACTGTCAGGCTCGTGGTAACTGGGGGCAGATTACTCAGCTTTGCGGTATGAAAGGTCTGGTTGCCAATCCGGCAGGTAGAACGATCGAACTACCTATCAAATCCAATCTGAAAGAAGGATTCTCGATTCTTGAGTACTTCATCGCTACACACGGTGGACGTAAAGGTAAATCAGATACAGCTCTAAAAACAGCTGAAGCCGGTTACTTAACAAGACGCCTTGTAGATGCTGTTCAAGATGTAATTATCAAAGACACAGACTGTGGATCAACTCAGAAACACGACATCACTGCAGCAGAAAGCGAGAAAATTGGAGAAGCGTTTGAGAACAGAATATACGGAAGAACTATTGCGGAAGATATCGCAGATCCAAGAACAGGTGAAGTCCTTCTCAAGAAAGGCATAATTTTGGACAACGCAGCCGTAAGAACAATCATGCAACATGACGTAGAGACCGTCTCGGTAAAATCCATCATGACATGCCAAACTATTAGCGGAGTATGCCAAAAATGTTACGGCCTAGACCTTGGAACAAACAAACTTGTTGAGCAAGGAACCGCAGTAGGAATCATAGCGGCACAAAGTATTGGTGAGCCTGGAACGCAGCTTACTATGCGTACATTCCACATGGGAGGTGTAGCCGACGAATCCGACATCACACAAGGTCTAACACGTGTAGAAGAATTGTTCGAAGCAAGACCTCCAAAGGCTGCAGCGGTAATCTCGGAGATTAACGGCAAAGTCAGATTAAAGCACAAAGGCAATATTAATGAGGTAGCTATCATAAGCGATCAACCTATAGTCCTTACCTACCACCTCGCCAAGAGCTTAAAAGTAGAGGTAAAAGAAGGTGATAAGATCAAAGAGGACCAAGTACTTGCAAAAGGACACACAAAGAAGCAAGTACTGAAAGCCGAGAGCAAGGGAACGGTTCAAAAGATTACAAAGACTACGATTCAAGTCCTGAGCGAAGGAACGGTAGAAAAAGTTTACGAGATACCATCCAGCAAGACTTTGAAGGTCAAAAACGGCTACATGGTAGGAGTCGGATCTTCTCTAACAGCTGGGCATGTCAATCTTCGAGAATTGCAAAAGATCTCAACCATTTACGATGTGGAAAAATACATAATGGCTGAAGTCCAAAGCATCTACGCATCTCAAGGACAAACGATCAATGACAAACACATCGAGATCATAGTTAGACAAATGTTCTCCAAGACAAGGATCGTCGACCCGGGAGATACGACGTTCTTAACAGGAGAGATAGTAGACGCATTGAAGTTCGAAGAAGAAAACGCAGCGGTAAAGAAAAACGGCAAATCAGTAGCCGAAGGAGAAAGACTACTCCTTGGACTAACAAGAATTGCCCTACACACATCAAGTTGGTTGTCTGCAGCATCTTTCCAAGAAACAATCCGTGTACTCGTTGAGGCATCAACAACAAAGAAGATAGACAACCTCAAAGGACTCAAGGAGAATGTCATCATTGGTAAGCTTATCCCTGCAGGCGATATTTACAGAAAAAAACTGGAAATGGACGCAGCCAAATAATTCCTGCGCTTAGCAGTCGAAAAATAACCTTGCAACAGCCAAAAAACTAGTATAAGCTTCCACAGCAAATTTCCCACAATCATACATGCCAACAATAAACCAAATCATTCGAAAAGGCCGCAAGAGCAAATCTCGCAAGAGCAAGTCTCCAGCAATGCAAACAATTCTCAACACGCTCAAGAACAAGCAAGTTAAATTATCTTGTCCACAGAAGAGAGGAGTATGCGTCAAGGTCACAACTAAAACTCCTAAGAAACCTAACTCTGCTCTTAGAAAAGTAGCACACGTTAGACTGACAAATGGAGAAGAAGTAATCGCGTACATCCCTGGCGAAGGCCACAACTTACAAGAGCACTCTGTGGTTACTATCAGAGGAGGACGTGTGAAAGACTTACCTGGTGTAAAATACCACATCATCAGAGGAACGATGGACACTCAAGGAGTCGACGGACGCAAGCAGAGCAGATCAGTCTATGGCACAAAACGCCCAAAAGCTTAAATCCCCCTACACCCTACACCCTACAACCCTATCCCCTAGCTAATGCAACGAACAACAACTTACATCCCAGAAGGATCAACACTACTGCAAGAGAAGTTCATCAACTACATCATGCAAAGCGGCAAAAAGACCGTAGCACGCAAAATATTTGCAGATACAATGGAAGAGATTAAGAAGAAAGGTAGCAAAGATCCGGAGCAAGTGTTTGAAAGAGCTATAGACAACGTGAAGCCTTCAATGGAAGTTAGGCCAAAGAGAATTGGTGGTGGTATTTACCAAATACCGATCGAAGTTAAAACAGGAAGACAGCTAATGTTGGCTTTTAGATGGATACTTGGAGCAGCAAGAGATAAGAAGGGTTCCAAGATGGCAGTCAAGCTATCACAAGAGTTACTAGACGCAGCAAACCAGACTGGAACAGCCATGAAGAAAAAGGAAGACACTCACAAAATGGCTGCTGCAAACAAGGCATTCGCTCATTACGCAAGATACTAAATCTGGACTCGAGCCCAGTCCCTATGTACTATATACAATGTACTCATAAGTATTTACGTACTATTAACAAATAACAAAAATGAAAAAAATAATAGTTATACTATCCGCTATCTCAATTCTACTGTCTGCTTCAGGATGCAAACTGACAACGCAGGACTACAATGACAAAATCGTAGAGATTTTAGATTCTAACGGGATCGCCATAGAATCCACAGTAGAAAGCTATAACAGCAGCATACCGAATTTGGTCACGGAAGAGTCGGAGATAGATACAGTAGCGATGCAGGAATCACTTGCAACTGCAGTGACAGAATCACTCAAGACCGAGGACTTGCTGCTACTGGAAAGTAAAAACGCAGCACAGCAAACGGAAGTACAAGAAGAACTGGCAGTATATATATCAGCATTAAAGACATACCTCGAGAAATACACAGAGATGGTCGAATACTACAGCACTACTTCTTACAAAACTTCTCCTGATCTGGTCGGAGATTACGATTCCACGCTTTACGACAGTGGTAACTTGTTCGACCAATTCCTCGAGTCAAATAATACACTGGCCGAAATCCTCAAAAGCCACATCTAGGTGGCAGCGAGAAATCCGGTGCGTAGCAATAAGAAAAGGAGCTCTGCGGATTTTCTGTGAGCGAAGCACGCTTAAGTCGGAATTTTGGAAGTCCTGGTGACGACAGGATGACAAAATTGCTAATGAAGCGAGGATTTCCCTGTCTAGGTGGCAGCATTTTCAGAGGTCCTATAAGCCCTTGATTTTAGATTTAATATCCCTATAATTCTCGCGCTGCATTTAACAAATGTAAAAGTTATCATAGTGCAAAAATTACAGATAAAGCACTACTAACTACAAACTGCCGACTACAAACTACTAACTACACCCCCATGTCCACAGAACAGATAACAGACCTAAAAAAACTAAGAAACATAGGTATCATCGCTCACATTGATGCTGGTAAAACAACAGTTACAGAGAGAATCCTGTTCTACACTGGACGCACACACAAAATCGGAGAAACTCACGACGGAGAATCCCAAATGGACTGGATGGAACAAGAAAGAGAGAGAGGAATTACAATTACATCGGCGGCAACAACATGTTTCTGGGCGCCACAAGGAACAGACGACAAACACAGAATTAACATCATCGATACTCCCGGGCACGTAGACTTTACCGCCGAGGTGGAAAGGTCTCTTCGCGTACTTGATGGAGGTGTAGCGGTTTTCGACGGAGCGCAAGGAGTTGAGCCACAATCGGAAACAGTATGGAGACAGGCTGATAAATACGACGTGCCACGAATAGCATTCATCAACAAGATGGACAAGATGGGAGCTGATTTCTACATGAGCGTGGATACGATCTTAAAGAGACTCTCCCCTAACGCGGTTCCTATTCAATTGCCAATCGGAGCGGAGAGCGATTTTATCGGAGTAATAGATTTAATTCATAGAAAAGCTTACAAGTTCGAAGGAGCCAGTGGAGAACAAGTAGTGGAGATCGACATACCGGCGGATATGAACGGCAAGGTGGAAGAATACAGGAACAAGATGATGGAAAAAGCTGCGGAAAACGACGAAGAATTGATGGACGCTTATTTGGAAAATGGAGAACTCACTCCGGAACAAATCGAAAAAGGCATACGTATCGGAACTATTGAAACACAGATTTATCCGGTTATGTGCGGAACTGCATTGCAGAACAAAGGAACACAGCCGCTACTTGACGCGATTATCAAATACTTGCCATCCCCTCTGGATGTTCCGGCCATACAAGGACAAGTCCCCAGATCGGAAGAATTACAAACAAGAGAGCCTAAATTCGACGCACCATTCTCGGCTCTGGCTTTTAAAATCGCGACAGACCCGTTCATTGGAAAACTCACATTCATACGTGTCTACTCGGGAACTTTGGACGCCGGAAGCTATGTGTACAACGCAAGTACGGATACGAAAGAGAGGGTTGGCCGCTTAGTACAAATGCACGCCAATCACCGCGAAGAGATCAAGCAAGTAAAAGCTGGCGACATCGCTGCAGTGGTGGGACTTAAGAAAACTCTTACAGGGAACACTCTTTGTGACGAGAAACACGAGATCATACTTGAGTCAATCGACTTCCCCGAACCCGTAATCCATATCGCGATCGAACCAAAGACCAAAGGAGACCAAGAAAAAATGGGCACGGCGTTACAGAAGCTTGCGGAAGAAGATCCTACATTCACGGTCCGCACGGATGAAGAAACCGGACAGACAATTATCGGAGGTATGGGCGAACTTCATTTGGATATTATCGTAGATAGAATGCGTAGAGAGTTCAAAGTGGAAGCAAACGTAGGCAAGCCTCAAGTTGCATACAGAGAGACCATTCAAAAAGAAGTAGAGGCTGAGGAAAAATACGTCAAACAGACTGGTGGTAAGGGTCAATACGGACACGTACTTATCAGGCTTATGCCAAAAGATCCGGGCACAGGATATGAATTCGTCGACGCGGTAGTGGGAGGGAAAATACCGAGAGAATACATCCCTGCAGTAGACAAAGGTATCAAAGAAGCTATGACACGCGGTATCGTTGCGGGCTATCCTATGGAAGACTTAAAAGTGGAACTATACGACGGCTCATATCATGACGTGGACTCCTCTGAGATGGCTTTCAAAATCGCAGGTTCAATAGCGTTCCAGAAGGGTGCGAAACAAGCAAGTCCGGTACTTCTTGAGCCTATTATGAAAGTTGAGTGTACTACTCCAGAAGAGTACATGGGAGATGTAATGGGAGATCTCAATTCAAGACGTGGTCAGATTCAGGAGATGGGAGACAGAGGTATGATCAAATTTATCAGAGCTCTTGTACCGCTTTCTGAGATGTTCGGATATGCAACAGATTTACGTTCCATGTCGCAAGGAAGAGCCAACTACACTATGGAGTTCGGCAAATACGAGAAAGTCCCTTCCAACATCGCCGAAAAAATCAAAGAAGAAAGAGGGATCAAGGATTAGTCCGTGATACAGCTACGGGAAAAAGCTTGCCTTTAAAAGGTAATTGCCCTAAAATCCTTCGCGCTTATACTAAAAAGTATTTCCAAATACAATCTATACAATCCTAACCATCAAAAAGTTATGGCAGACGAAAAGTTTGATCGCAGTAAACCCCACGTTAACGTAGGTACTATCGGACACGTTGATCATGGAAAAACAACACTTACAGCCGCAATTACTACGGTTGCTGCAGCCAAGTTCGGCGGCAACAACAAAGTCGTTGCTTTCGACGCAATCGACAATGCGCCTGAGGAAAGAGAACGCGGTATCACAATCGCAACTTCTCACCAAGAGTACGAAACAGACAAGAGGCACTACGCTCACGTTGACTGTCCTGGACATGCTGACTACGTCAAGAACATGATCACAGGTGCGGCTCAAATGGACGGAGCTATTCTTGTAGTATCTGCTGCGGACGGACCTATGCCGCAAACACGTGAGCACATCCTTCTTGCAAAACAGGTTAACGTACCTTATATCGTTGTCTTCTTGAACAAGATGGACATCGCAGATCCGGAAATCGCGGAGCTTTCAGAGATGGAAGTACGTGAGCTTCTAAACAAATACGAATTCCCTGGAGACGACACGCCTGTCATCAAGGGATCTGCTCTAAAAGCTATTGAGAATCCAAACGGACCTGACGCGGAACCGATCGTTGAGCTTCTAAAGGCTCTTGACGATTATATACCAATGCCTGAGAGACCTCTGGACAAGCCATTCCTAATGCCTGTCGAGGACGTGTTCTCAATCAAAGGACGTGGAACTGTTGCCACAGGCCGTATCGAACAAGGAATTGTTAAAGTTAACGACGAAGTGGAAATAGTCGGTGTAAAAGATACTCGCAAAGTAGTCGTTACAGGTGTTGAGATGTTCAAGAAGCTTCTTGACCAAGGACAAGCTGGCGACAACGTAGGCGTACTTCTAAGAGGTATCGAACGCGAAGAAATCGAAAGGGGACAAGTTCTCGCAGTCCCTGGTTCAATCACTCCACACACAAAATTTGAGTGTGAAGTATATGTACTAACAAAGGAAGAAGGCGGACGACATACTCCGTTCTTCAAGGGTTACAAGCCACAGTTCTACATCAGAACTACTGACGTAACAGGAGCAATCGAGCTTCCGGCTGGGGTCGAGATGGTTATGCCCGGTGACAACATCAAAATGAATGTCACTCTGGGTGCTCCTATCGCTCTTGATGAGGGAACAAGATTTGCTATCCGTGAAGGTGGAAGAACGGTCGGCGCAGGAGTTGTAACAAAAATCTTAGAATAACCTTTTTGGTTTCAATCGCCTGGGTAAACCCCCCACAATTTACCCGGGCTTTAAAGCCCGAAAGCTCACAAAGTCCAAGTCATTGTTTTTAATGTCTTGGCCCCACATCAGGGACATCCCGTTTAGACTCTAAACACTAAAAAGGCAAAAACTAATGCCCGGGATCCCCTCCCGGTAATTTAACTAATTTGCACGAAGCGCTCCTCCATCCCTAATCCATAAATCCTAAGTCCTCACTATCCACTACACCCTATCCCCTAACCCCTACCCAAGCATGTCCTCAAAGCAAAAGATCAGAATCAAAATCAAATCTTTCGACCACAAAGTAATCGACGAAGCTGCAAAGCTGATCATCGACACAGCTGAGAAAACCGGAGCAATCATCGCAGGACCTATTCCTTTGCCGATGAGAGTCGAAAAATTCACTGTTAATACATCAACATTCGTACACAAGGATTCTAGAGATCAGTACGAAATCAGAACGCACAAGAGGCTTATCGACATCAGGGAAAGCACACCAAAGACTATCGAATCACTATCAAATCTATCACTTCCTGCAGGTGTAGACATTGAGATCAAGATGATTACATCAGAAGAGAAGTAAGAATTTGATCTATAGCGATTCTGCAGCCCTGCCAAGGCGGGGCGATACCATCAGCATAACAATAAGTTTTATTATTATATCGAGCGACTCAGCAGCCACGAAGTGGCGATGCCCTAGCGAGGAATAAACATAAGTTTTATTATTGTATCGAGCGACTCAGCAGCCACGAAGTGGCGATGCCCTAGCGAGGAATAAACATAAGTTTTATTATTGTATCGAGCGACTCAGCAGCCACGAAGTGGCGATGCCCTAGCGAGATACAATAATAAAAAGCAGTGAAAGATAAAAATAAAATTCCCCTTGACTAAGGAAGTCTAAATCTATAGATTACCTGCGCACATTTAAATTTTGCACGTTAGAAGCATGGACGAGGCTCCCACACGGGAACAAGAACAAAAGCCCAACTCCATCAGCTGCGTACTAATAAGTACTAACCAATACGAAAATGCCTGGAATATTAGGCAGAAAAATAGGTATGACTCGCATCATTCAAGATGACGGTCGCGTGATCCCTCTAACAATTGTTGAGTGCGAACCAAACGAAGTGGTTCAAGTGAAAACAACTGAGAAAGACGGATATCCGGCGGTAGTCCTGGGATTTAGTAAGTTGTCTAGACCTACTAAGAACAGGAAGTTTTACCACCTTAAGGAGTTCCGTGTAGCAGAAGAAAACGCACCGAAACAAGGCGATGTCTTGAATATAAGCATGTTTGAAGAGAACGAAGGCGTCAAAGTAACAAGCACGTCAAAAGGTAAAGGTACTCAGGGCACAATCAAAAGACACAATTTCAGTCGAGGCCCTATGTCTCACGGATCACATCACAAGAGAGAACCGGGTTCAGTGGGAACTTGTGCCAAGCCAGGAAGAATCCACAAAGGCAAGAAGATGGCAGGAAGAATGGGTAACGAGCAAGTTACAGTCAAGAATACTCAGGTCGTATACATAAATGCTGACAAGAATATCATAGGTATAAAGGGACCAATCCCCGGAGCGAAGAACAATCTTGTAATCATCAGAAAACTTTCATAAAAATGGCAAAAGCTAAACTATACAGTCAGGACGGTCAAGAGAAGGGCGAAGTGACCCTAAATAAAGAGATTTTTGAAGCAAAGATCAACGATGATTTGATGCATCAAGCTGTTGTGATGATACAGGCTAATAGAAGGAGGCCTATCGCTCACACAAAGATTAGAGGAGAAGTAAGTACTACTACCGCGAAACCTTTTAAGCAGAAGGGTACTGGCCGAGCAAGGCAGGGATCAACAAAGAATGTACATCACAGAGGTGGATGTGTCGTATTCGGACCAAGGAACGACAGGAATTTCAGCAAGAATATGCCAAAGAAGCAAAAGCGTAGCGCTCTGTTCTCGGCATTATCAACCAAGGCTAAGAGCGGCGACATCCTTGCACTGGAAAAGTACGACAAAGAGCCTAAGACCAAGCTTATGGCGGAACTGATAGCAAAACTACCTATTGAGAAAACATTACTTATAGTAACTCCGGCAGCAGACAAGACGGTTTACAGAGCTGCAAGCAACCTTCCTCGTACCGAAACAATCGAAGCAAGGAACTTGAACGTAGAGAAAGTGCTAAAATACAAGAATATCATGTTCCTTCAGGACGCTTTCAAGGCGTTGGAAGATGTTTTCCTAGGAAGCGCTAAGGTGGAAACAATAGAAGAAGAACCTAAAGAATAACAATTATGGATTTCTCACAAGTCATCAAAAAGCCGGTAGCCACAGAGAAGAGTTCCAGGGCGGAGCAATCAAACAAGCATACGCTTGTAGTCAACTCTAAGGCTACGAAAATAGATATCAAGAGAGCCTTCAAAATGCTATACGGAGTAGATGCGATAAAAGTAAATTCCGTCAGGGTTCCATCAAAATCAAGATGGGGCAAAGGCCGCAAAGAGATGGAGAAAAGGCCTGAGTCGAAGAAAGTCATAGTGACTCTGAAAGCAGGCCAAAAGTTCGAATTCAATAAGTTGAAGACGGTTAAGTAAAGACAACATATTACGTACTAAATCATAAGTCCTAACATGGCAGTCAAAAAAGTAAAACCAGTATCAAATCCGCGAAGAAATTATTCTCAGTATACTTTCGAAGAATTAACTAAGGGAAAGTCTCCGGAAAAAAGGCTTACCAAGACAAAGAAAGAGCATGCCGGCAGGAATTCACAGGGCAAACTAACGGTTAGGCATCAGGGTGGAGGACACAAGAGAAGGATACGTATCATGGACTTTGACAGAACGGCAAAGATGGATATAGAAGGGACTGTTACGTCGATAGAGTACGATCCGAATAGAACCGCTTACATCATGCTTGTAACTTACAAAGACGGTGATAAGAGATATCATTTGGCTCCAAATGGCATTAAGGAAGGTGAAGTAGTAATCTGCGCACAAAAGGCGAAGATCAAAGTCGGAAACAGGGTCAGAATAGACAATATACCTCCTGGCTTCGCAATATATAACGTAGAATTATTCGAAGGGAAAGGCGGTCAAATTTGCAGGACTGCTGGGTCAAGCGCAAAGTTGGTTTCTTTGGATGGCAAATATGCACAGGTTGAATTGCCTTCAAAAGAAGTCCGCTTCGTATCGAAAGGATGTTTTGCTACAATCGGACAAGTCAGCAACACGGAGCATGGCAATATCAAAATTGGCAAAGCTGGCCGAAAGAGATGGATGGGTAAAAGGCCGCAAGTCAGAGGTAAAGCTATGAACCCTTGCGATCACCCGCATGGAGGTGGAGAAGGAGGCACATCAATCGGTATGAAACACCCTAAGACACCTTGGGGGCTTCCAGCTCTTGGTTTCAAGACAAGGAAGAGGAAGACTACGAACAAATGGAGAGTCAAAGACCGCAAAGGACGAGACGTAATCGAGAAGTAAAAAGCACGACCCTGCAACCCCTATACCCTATACCCTAAAAAATATGTCACGAAGCTCAAAAAAAGGACCATACGTAGACCCCAAACTGCTTAAGAAGGTACAGCAAATGAATACAGCAGGAGACAAGAGAGTCATCAAGACTTGGTCTAGGGCGTGCGTCATTGCTCCGGAGTTCGTAGGACACACATTCGCAGTGCATAACGGGAAAGAGCATATACCGGTATTCGTAACAGAGAACATGGTTGGACACAAATTAGGAGAGTTCTCATACTCAAGGAAATTCAAAGGACACGGAGGAAAAGCCAAATAATCTAAATCAATTAAATGCAAGCAGTACTGAGGCAAACCAGAATCTCACCAAAAAAAGCTAATCTAATAGCTGGGTTGGTTCGTGGAAAGAATGTCAATGAGGCATTGAATCTACTGAAGTTTACCCCTAAGAAAGGAGCAGCGATACTAGCAAAAGTGATTAAATCAGCAGCAGCTAACGCAACAAACAATTTCAAACAAGATAAGAGCACGCTATATATAAAAGAGATCATTGTAACGGAAGGAGCCACTTACAAGAGAAGCATGCCTGCATCACGAGGACGCACGCACCCAATTCTAAAAAGGAACTCGCACATAACTGTTAAGGTTGATGTAAAGATAAGCGAAGACAAGAAAAAGAAGGTAGCGAAGAAGGAAGCAGTCGCAGAGGAAAAAGCGGAGAAGGTGGAAAAAGAAGAGCTCACTACTAACTAAAAACTAATTTAAGCATGGGACAAAAAGTTAATCCAAAAATTCAGAGAATCGGTATCATCAGAGGATGGGATTCTAGTTGGTATGCTGGAAAAGGCAAATACACACAGCTCTTCCACGAAGATATAAAGGTAAGAAAATACATCTTGGATAGCTTGAAAGATTGCGGAATATCAAGAGTGCAAATCTTAAGAAATGCAAACGAGACTACTATCAATATATATAGTGCAAAGCCTGGCGTGATCATAGGAAGACAGGGAGAAGATATCGACAAGCTACGTGGTGAATTAGAAAATAAATTCGGAAATCGTTTCCAGATAAACGTATCAGAAATACAAGCTCCGGACCTAGACGCTACATTAGTAGCTCAGTCGATAACAAAACAAATCGAAAGAAGAATCTCCTACAGAAGGGCAGCCAAAATGGCAATTCAAAGAGCCATGGAGGGAGGAGCTCAAGGCATCAAGATACTAGCAGGAGGACGTTTGAACGGAGTTGAAATATCAAGAAGAGAATTTTTCTCAGAAGGAAAAATCCCACTACACACATTTAGAGCCGATATAGATTACGGAACCGCTACTGCAAGGACAACTTATGGAGCTATCGGACTCAAGGTTTGGATCTACAAAGGAGAAATCTTCAAAAAGGACCTGGAAAGAACGGTTAATCCGCACTCAAAAGCGCTAGTAGACAAAGCCGCGGAACCTGCCCACGGAGGGCCTAAGAGACAAGCGCCAAGGAAAAAGACATCATAGAACAGAGAAAGCCAACTACTAACTACACACTACCGACTATCAAATGTTAATACCAAAGAAGCTAAAATACAGGAAATCACACAGATTAAGGGGCGCATTCAAAGGCGTAGCCCAAAAAGGCAACAAGATAGCTTTTGGATCATACGCGATCAAAGCGCAAACGATGGCGGAAATAACTTCAAGGCAGATAGAGGCTGCAAGAAGAGCAATGACAAGATATATCAAGAGAGGTGGGAAAATATGGATTAGAATTTTCCCTCATCAGCCTATTACTCAGAAAGCAGCGGAAGTACCGATGGGAAGTGGAAAAGGTAATGTGGAAAAGTACGTATCATTAGTAAAACCAGGAACAGTAATATTCGAAATGGAAGGTATAGACGAACAAACAGCAAGAGAAGCTATGCGCCTCGCAGGCCACAAACTCCCATGCAAGACAAAATTTATCTCATCTCACGATATAAACTAAGACAATGCTTACACTACAAGAATTACGAAAACTAAAACCGGACGAACTGAATAAAGAGTTTAGAAGAGCGACTATGAGCCTAACCGAGGCGGAAGTAGCACTGAAAACTAATCAGGACAAGAAATCTCACACGGCACAAGCTTACAAAGCATATAGAGCACAAATACTGACCGTACAGAACGAAAAAGTGGAAGAAGATGCAGAGCGAAAATAATCAAAACTACAACCCTATACCCTACAACCCTAAGTCCTAAAAATTATGCGAACTAAAACAGGAACAGTTACAAGCAACAAGATGAAAGATACTATTACAGTAGCGGTAGTAACGTATAAATCTCATCCGAAGTACAAAAAGCGATACATGGTTAGCAAAAAATTCTACGCACACAACCCTGGCAATACGTGTAATATAGGCGACACTGTTACGATTTATGAGACACGTCCTATTTCAAAGCTTAAGAGGTGGACAACAGAGAAAAAAAGCACTGAAAAGAAAGAAACCGTAAGCGAGACAAACTAAAACCCTATCCACTACACCCTAAGTCCTAACAATGATTCAAGCACAAACATTATTACAAGTAGCAGATAACACTGGCGCAAAAGAAGTCATGTGCATCAAAGTGCTTGGTGGCTCAAAGAGGCGTTATGCAGGTATTGGTGATGTTATCACTGTAGCTGTAAAAAAAGCTGCACCACGAGGAATAGTTAAGAAAAAATCTATAGAGAAAGCGGTAATCGTAAGAACAAGAAAAGAAACTCAGAGAAAAGATGGTTCAGTGATAAGATTTGACGACAATGCAGTAGTGATCGTAAATGCAGACAAGCAGCCAAAAGGAACTCGTGTATTTGGACCGGTCGCAAGAGAGCTAAGAGACAAAGGTTTTCAGAAGATCATATCTCTGGCACCAGACGTACTCTAGCCCTAAACTATAAAATTCTACAACCCTTACAAAGATGAAACTTAAAACCGGAGACAACGTAGTAGTAATACAAGGCAAAGACGCAGGTAAAACTGGGAAAATAATGCGTACTATGAAGAAAAACAGCTCTGTGGTAGTGGAAAAAGTGAACGTAAAGAAAAGACACATTAAAAAGACTACATCGCGAGCAGGAGAAATAATTCAATTCGAAGCACCAATCGACGCATCAAACGTAAAAGTAATTTGTCCGCAGTGCAAGAAGGCAACAAGAGTCGGATACGTTATAGGCGCAGACAAGAAGAAGAGAAGGGTTTGCAAGAAATGCAGCGAATCGGTTGACCAGCCGGTAGAAGCAAAATCCAAGAAGAAACAATAACTGTTCACATTCTATCATCTACTATCTACATTTTAAGTAACAATGGCTAACAAGAAATCAACACTGCAGGAGACATACGAGAAAGACGTTCTAAAAGAACTAATGACTGCTCTTAACATAAAGAACAAAATGTCAGCTCCAAAGATGGAGAAAGTTAAGATTAATGTCGGCATAGGAACATATATCAAGAATGGAGGAAAAGATTTCACACCAATATTGGCAAACATTACGGACATATCTGGCCAAAAGCCGGTAACTGCAAATGCTAGGAAAGCTATATCAAACTTCAAATTAAGAGCGGGTATGCCTGTTGGAGTCAGCGTTACACTTAGAAAGAAAAGGATGTATGACTTCGTAAGCAAGCTCGTGAACATAGCTTTGCCAAGGACAAGAGACTTCCGAGGTATTAGTGTCAAAGGATTCGACGGCAAAGGCAACTACACATTGGGTATTAAAGACTGCAGCATCTTCCCAGAAATAAGTCATGAGAATTTGGAAAGACCACACGGACTACAGATCACCATCACTACAAATGCAGGCAGCAACTACAGAGGATATTTGCTTCTAAAAGGCCTTGGCTTCCCTTTCAAGGATGAAGTAAAAAGTCCTGACGAAAAGAAATAATAACTACTGACTCAAAATGGCAAAAACATCATTGATAGTAAAATGCGAGAATAGACAAAAAGCTCATACAAGAGCTGTGAATCAAGGCAAAAAGCCTAAAATGCCTACACGCACTTACAATAGATGCAAGAATTGTGGCAGACCAAAGGCTTATATGAGGCGATTCGGTGTATGTAGAATTTGTTTCCGTGAGTTAGTACAGCAAGGCGCGATCATGGGAGTCAAAAAATCATCCTGGTAATCACAACAAACTAAATCCTAAGTCCTAATATAATGAATACAGACCCAATAGCAGACCTTCTAACCAGGATACGAAACGCTTCAAAAGTGAAAAAAGAGACGTTGACTGTCCCCTACTCGAATTTCAAAAACAACATTCTTAATCTGCTTCAAAAGAGAGGTTATGTAACTGAGATTAAAGTTGTTAAAACCGGGAAATTCCGTGAACTCGAAGTGTCTCTGCCAAAGACAGCGGAACCACTGCATTTAAAAAGGATTTCCAAGCCGGGGCAAAGGATCTACATCAAGAGAGGCGAAATACCAAAAGTCCTTGAAGGACTCGGAATGTCTATCATCTCAACTTCAAAAGGTCTTATGGATGATAACGAGGCTAGAAAACAGCACATAGGAGGAGAATTGCTCTGCGAGATCTACTAGACTACAAACTCTACAAACTACTAACTATCAATATCGTGTCACGAATAGGAAGACAACCAGTACAAATACCAAGCGGCGTAACAGTTACGGAAGGCGCTAATCGCGAAATAACAGTTAAGGGATCAAAAGGAGAACTGAAGATGACGCCTCATGAGTTGGTAACAGTAGACATAAAAGACGATAGCATCGTTGTGTCGAGAGATAATGACGACAGTTTCGCAAGAAGCCTGCACGGATTAACAAGGGCTCTTCTAAACAATATGATAATAGGAGTTTCAACAGGATTTGAGAAGAGACTTGAGATCGTAGGAGTTGGATACAGGGCTCAATTACAAGGTAATAAGCTAGTGCTAACTTTAGGATATTCACACCCTGTCGAGTACACACCACCTGAGGGGGTAACGGTAGAGATGGATGCTGAAAAAAAGAACATAATCATAGTTAGAGGTATCAATAAAGAACTAGTTGGTCATGCGGCATCAATCATCAGAGGATACCGCAAGCCTGAGCCTTACAAAGGCAAGGGTATAAGATATGAAGGTGAGCATGTACGAAGGAAAGCAGGTAAAGCGGCAGGAGCATAAATCAAATTATAATAAGTTAAATACATATGAAATCGACTAACGCATCAAAGAGGCACCACAGACACGCGCGTGTACGCGCAAAGGTAAATGGAACAGAGAAAAGACCTAGATTGGTCGTATTTAGAAGTATAAACTCAACATACGCACAACTTATAGACGACACAACAGGAGCCGTAATATGTGCGACATCTGACCTTAAGAAAGACAAAGGCAATAAGATTGAGCGAGCTAAAGAGGTTGGTCTGGAAATAGGCAAATTAGCACAAGACAAAGGGATCAAAGAGTGTGTCTTCGATCGAAACGGATACAGATACCACGGACGCGTCAAAGCAATTGCTGATGGTGCACGCGAAAGCGGACTAGCATTCTAACTCCATCCCTCTCCCCTTATACCCTACACCCTATACCCTACACCCTATAATTACAAATAATGGCAAAGAAACCTTTCAATAAACGTGGCGCTCATAAGGAAGTAAAAGAGTTCGAAGAAGAAGTTATACAGATAGATCGTGTAACACGTGTAGTTAAAGGTGGCCGCAGACTTAGATTCCGCGCAACTGTAGCTATTGGAAACAAGAAAGGAAAGATAGGAGTTGGAATAGGTAAATCGGTTGAAGTACAAGGAGCTATCAAAAAAGCTGTAGCCAAAGCAAAGAAGGATCTAGTGGAAATCAATATGTATGGTGAGACCATACCTCACAGGATTGAATCTAAATTCAAAAGTGCAAAAGTGCTTCTTATACCTGCAGGTGAAGGTACCGGTATTATCGCTGGCGGACCAGTAAGAAAAGTTGTCGAGCTAGCTGGAATCAAAAACATACTTTCAAAGTCATTAGGGTCGAATAATAAGCTCAATTGTGTTAAAGCGACATACAAAGCTTTGGCAAGTCTAAGATTCAGAGAAGGACCTAAGAAAGCGGCAGAGCCTGTAAAGGCAGTACAACCTGAAGCTACTGCAAAGGTAGAGGAGCCAAAGAAGGCAGAGAAGCAAAAACAACTGGCAAGCAAGAAGCCGGTAGCAGCAGCAAAGCCTGCCCAGGCAAAGAAACCGATGAGAAAGGAAGAACCGAAAAAATAAAAATATACAGCCCTATACGCTATACCCTATACCCTACACCCTAAAAGATGGCACTAAACAAACTGAAAAAACCGGAAAACAATAAGTCTAAAAGGAAGATCGGACGCGGCAACGGATCCGGAAGAGGAACGTATTCAGGTCGTGGCATGAAAGGCCAAACAGCAAGAAGCGGTGGGAAAAGAAGACCAGGTTTCGAAGGAGGACAAACACCTCTAATCCGAAAAATGCCTAAATTGAAAGGCTTCAAGAATCCTACAAAAGTAAGATACCAAGTACTAAATGTCCATGAATTAGAAGTATTCAAGAACGGTGCAGATGTAACAAAAGAAGCTCTGGCAAAAAAGAAATTAATCAGGACTGTAGACAAGCCTGTTAAAATTCTGAGTGCTGGAGAGCTAACCAAGAAGCTTACTATCACAGTAGAAAATGTTTCAGTAGCGGCACAGAAAAAAATAGAAGCGGCAGGAGGAAAGATAGAAGTGCTTGGAAGTCCTAAGACAAAACGCAAAGAAGTAGTGAATAAGAAGAAAGCGGACGCAAAGGCAAAGAATAAGGCAGCAAAAAAATCTTAACCTGGCTAGAGAGAAATGTTCAAATACCTAAGTCAGATGTGGCAAGCCAAAGACCTGAGAGACAAGATTGTCTTCACCATTTTTATGGTTGTAGTGTATAGGCTGCTTACTCATGTCACAATGCCGGGAGTAGATTTGAAAGCGCTTCAATCGGTTTTCGATAAGAACAAAATACTTGGTGCATTCAGCTTATTGACTGGCGGTAGCGCGAGCAACTTCTCGATCATGCTGATGGGACTCTCCCCTTACATCAATGCTGTAATTATAATGCAACTTCTTCAGGTCATTATCCCAAAACTGGAAGAGCTTTCGCAAGAAGGAGAACAAGGAAGACAAAAAATCACCAAATATACCAGATGGCTGACATTCCCATTGGCATTTTTGCAGTCATACGGAATGATCTTGCTTATCAACTCACAAGCTAATGTAGCTATTATAGAAGGGCTAGGCGATCCATTCGTAATGCTGCCAATAATGTTAACAGTATCTGCCGGAACGGTAATATTGATGTGGATAGGAGAACTGATTACGGAAAAAGGCATTACAAATGGCATATCAATACTCATCTTCGCAGGTATCCTGTCAGGGTTGCCGGGAGTAGCGGGACAAGTCTTGGCATTAGCATCTGAGGACACAAGTAAATTAATCCCTTTTGTAGCAGGTATGTTGATAACTGTAATATTGACCGTACTAATTATAATGATTACCGAAGGCCAGAGAAAAATCCCTGTCACATATTCCGGCAGATCTCAGTCTTCAAGAGGAGAGCAGGCTAACTTGCCTATCAGAATCAACCAAGCGGGAATGATACCTATCATCTTTGCGATTTCATTGATCACATTTCCAGGAGTAATGGCACAATTCATGATCAGTGCGGAATCAGCGTGGGTGGTATCACTTGGAGAATGGATGCAGACAGCCTTCTCAGTAGGACAACCATTGTACATGATCTCATACTTCCTACTCATAATTGCATTCACTTACTTTTACGTTTCTATCACTTTCAATCCTGATCAGATAGCAGAGACCATACAAAAGAGAGGTGGATTCATACCTGGAATCAGACCAGGAAAACAAACAGCGGAATACTTGCACAAAGTATCAAACAGACTAAATCTATTTGGCGGAGTGTTCATAGCATTCATAGCAGTATCCCCTATTGTTATACAGCAATTGGCATCCGGCACATCGAGCGGATCGGTCCCAATGCTTATCAGTGGAGCTGGAATGATTATCGTAGTTGGCGTAGTACTTGAGCTTATAAGACAAGTAAACGCTCAGCTGATCATGCACAATTACGAAAAGTTCTATTAGAATTTTACTGTTAGCGATTTCCATGATAATTATTAAGGGTAATTTTGGCGTACTACTTACTACTAACTATCAATAATGGACATCATACTATTTGGGATGCAAGGTTCTGGGAAAGGCACTCAGGGAAAACTGATAGCGCAAAGGCATAACTTGTCTGTCTTCGAAACCGGAGCCGAGCTCAGGAAGCTAGCCCAGGACGATTCCGAGTTGGGACAAAAAATTAAAGCAATCATAGAAGCTGGAAACCTTGTTCCGAATGAAGTTGTAATGGAAATTATTGAAAACTTCATGCATAAGCTGCCAGAAGGATCAACTGTCCTATTCGATGGGATCCCTCGCAAGATGGAACAAGCGGAAACATTCGACACCCTTATGACAAGACTGGGTAGAGATTTCAAAGGAATACTCATCGAAATTTCAGAGGAAGTCGCAATGCAAAGACTAACAACTCGCCGTATCTGCGAAAAATGCAAAGAAGTATATCCAGCCAAATATGAGGCATTGTCTTGCGAGAAGTGTGGAGGCACACTTGTAACAAGACAAGATGATAACGCGGACGCTATCAAAACAAGAATAACGGCTTACACTGATGAAACTATGCCTGTAATCAAAAAATATGAGTCCAAAGGCAAAATCATAAGAGTAAATGGAGAACAAGATATTCAAGAGGTCGACACCGAACTCGAGAAAGCATTGAAACAAATATTGAGTTAAAAACTTTCCATTCACTAATCCCTAAGTCCTAAATCCTATCTCCTCCTCAATCATAATCAAAACAGATCAAGAAATAGAAATGATGCGCAAAAGTGGCAAGATTTTGGCAAACCTACTTCAGGAGCTAAAGAGAACAGCGAAGCCAGGAGTAACTCCAAGACAGCTTGATACATTGGCAAAAAAAATCTGCGAGGATAACGGAGCAATACCAACATTTCTCGGATATCATGGATTCCCGGCCACAATATGCGCATCAATTAACAACGAGGTAGTTCACACCATACCAGGAGACAAGCCACTGGAAAACGGAGATCTTCTAAGTATTGATTGCGGCGTTACATGGAGCGGACTCATAACAGACTCCGCGATATCTTTTATCGTAGGAGACGCTAGTAATAATCCGGCAGCAGAAAAACTGATCAGAGTGGCACAGCAGGCATTAGCAGCAGGCATAGCTGAGGCCGTTCCAGGCAACTCTGTTGGAGATATAGGGAACGCGATTCAGACCGTGGTACACAATAACGGCTACCACATAATCAGAGAACTTACAGGCCACGGAGTCGGGAGGAAGCTACACGAAGAACCGATGATAAACAATTTCGGCAAGAGAGGAACAGGCCCCACGCTAAAACCGGGGATGACTATAGCGATAGAACCTATAATAGCCGTAGGCACAAGAAAAACACGCACGCTCAGCGATAATTGGACCATCGTAACGGAAGACGATTCTCTGGCTATACAGGTAGAACACACAGTGTTAATTACTCCGACGGGAAACGAAATACTAACGCTGTCAAGCTAATTTAGAAATCAGTTTAAAAAGGCTTGCAATAGGGATTTTCTTCCTGTAAGCTCCAAGAGCTTTTTATATCAACGAGCCTGTTTACAGGTTTGATTACACCTCATTGATGAGTAAAGACGACGCAATCCAGGCCGAAGGAGTCGTCATTACATGCCTTCCAAGCACAACGTTTGAGGTCAAGCTGGACGAAACACAGCATACGATTACAGCCCATCTGTCAGGTAGAATGCGCAAGAACTACATACGCATACTGCCGGGAGACAAGGTTACGGTAGAACTCACTCCTTATGACCCGAGCAAGGGAAGAATCGTATTCAGACACAAATCATAGTTCTGCAAATCAAGTCCTAAACCCTAAATCCTAAGTCCTAAATTCTAATGAAAGTCCGATCCTCAGTTAAGAAAATTTGTGACAAATGCAGAACCATTACGAGGGGAAGCAAAAAGGGTAAGATCATTCGCGTAATTTGCGAGAACCCTAAGCACAAACAAAGACAGGGATAATATCTTAACCTAACAAAATAATATGGCTCGAATTTGTGGTGTTAACCTACCAAAGGAAAAAAGAATAGAAATAGCGCTGACATATATTCATGGAATCGGTAGGAGTCTCAGTAATGAAATTCTAGAGGAGCTCAATATAAACAAGAATATCAAGGTTCACGAGCTTTCCGAAACTGACGTTACAAAATTAAGAGACAGAATAGACAAAATAGCAACGGAAGGAGATTTGCGCAGGAAGGTAAGCTTGGACATAAAGAGGCTTCAAGATGCTGGTTCTTACAGAGGGTACAGGCACAAGAGGAGACTGCCTGCTCGAGGACAACGTACCAAGACAAACGCGAGAACTAAAAGAGGAAAGAGAGTAACAATGGGAAGCGGAAAAATTAAAGAACAGAAGAAATAGAAAGTTCCACTAACTACACCCTATCCCCTGCACCCTGTCCTAATCCCTAAGTCCTAAATCCTAAATCCTAATTCATAGATGGCAACACCAAGCAAAAAACGCCGCAGTATAACCAACGGAAAGGTATACATTAACGCAAGTTTCAATAATACGATTGTGACGATCACTGATGAAGCAGGAGACGTCTTGGCATGGAGTAGTGCAGGAGCAAGTGGATTTAAGGGATCAAAGAAATCCACGCCGTATGCAGCTCAAGTTGCAGCAGAGAACGCAGTAGAGAAGGTGAAAATTTACGGACTGGAGAAGGTAGATGTTTTTGTAAAAGGAGTAGGGACAGGAAGAGAGCAATCAATAAGAGCCTTGGTCGCAAACGGACTAGACATAGAGTCGATTAGCGACCAAACACCGGTAGCGCACAATGGATGCCGAAGACCTAGGCCAAGGAAGGTATAGTCCCGCAAGTTTAATACTAATAATAACTACGCACTAAACAATGTCACGATACACAGAATCAAAATGCAAACTATGCAGACGCGAAGGAGAGAAGCTTTTTCTGAAAGGTACGCGTTGCGAAGGAGAGAAATGCGCAATTACCAGAAGGAACTACGCTCCTGGTCAGCTTGGAAAAAATAAATTCGGCAAACAGACAGAGTACGGAAGGCACCTACGTGCAAAACAGAAGGCTCGACGTATATATGGAATAAGCGAGAAGCAGTTCGCTGATTATTACGCAAAGGCAGACAAGCAACATGGAGTTACGGGTACTGCCCTTTTGCAACTACTTGAGACAAGATTAGACAACGTAATTTACAGATCTGGATTCGCGAGTTCAAGGAACCAAGCGAGACAAATCGTGAATCACGGATTAGTAAGACTTAATGGAAGAAGAGTAGATATACCATCGATAACTGTAAAAATCGGGGACAAGTTCGAGATCAGAGAGAAAGACAAGGGAAGCGCTCTTTTCGAAGAAGCAAAGAAGAATAAGAAATTCAAAAGTCCAAAATGGCTAAATGCAGAGGTCGGCAATCTAAAAGGAGAGGTCCTAGGTATGCCTGAGAAAGACGATGCAGAGTCAAATATAGACACTCAGCTGATTGTTGAGTACTACTCAAAATAAAACAAAAATTCGCATATAAATCCCTCATCCACTAACCTATCTTCTTACACATGCATATCATACAAGAAGAAATTGGACTCCCAAAAATCGTAGTCGACTCACGTGGCGGCTCTAGTGCTGTAATTACAATCAGCCCATTGCCATCAGGATATGGAATGACTTTAGGCAACGCATTACGAAGAGTTCTTTTGTCATCTTTGCCCGGAGCAGCCGTATCAGGAGTCAAGATCAAAGGAGTATCTCATGAGTACGCAACTGTGAAAGGAGTAAAAGAGAGCATTCTAGATATAATCTTGAATCTAAAACAGCTGAACGTCAAAAAAGACACAAAGGAACGATCAACTATCACTCTGTCTTCAAGTAAGGCCGGTGTTATCACTGCAAAAGATTTCAAAACATCAAGTGACGTAGAGATCCTGAACAAAGACTTGTATATAACTACTATAGATAAGGGCGGGAAAATAGAGATGGAAGTTTATATCGAGAAAGGCGTAGGATATACACCTTCAACTTTGGATAAGAAAGAAGGACAAGATCCGGAAATCATCGACATAGACAAGGTGTTCACACCGATAGAAAAGATCAAATACGATATCGAGGCTACTCGTGTAGGCAAGATGACGAATCTGGACAAATTGGTAATGGAGCTCGAAACAAACGGATCTATTGGACCGGAGGACGCAATCAAGTTTGCAGCAAATATACTAGAGTCTTACTTCAGTATTTTTGACAAGTCTGAAACACCAATCGAGAGCGACTTCATGAGTGATTTCGACAAGATAGCTCAGAAATCAGCAACAGAAGACCAGAAAAAACCTACTCAAGAGATGTATACGCCAATAGAGATCCTTGGGCTGTCTCCAAGAACACTAAACTCTCTGATTAATGGAGGGATAGGATCAATCGAGCAGCTTACAAAGTGTACTGAATCAAAGCTTAACAACTTACGAGGATTTGGAAAGAAAGCGCTAACAGAGGTTGCAGATGCGCTTAAAGAACGTGATTTAACTCTTGCGGAAGAGGAGTAAATCATATAAATTCTCCCCCACACCCTACTAACTACTGACTAACAATGCGACACCAGAAAAAACGAAGAATCATGCTGCCAAAAGGAAGAAGAGAAGCACTCATCAGAGGGCTAGCGCAGTCGTTGGTGCTGCATGAGCAGATCAAGACAACAGAGGCTAGGGCAAAAGTTCTAAAAGGTTTCGTAGACAAGTTAATCAATCATGCAAAAAAAGAGGACAAAGTAAGTGCTATACGCAGCGTCAATGAGCATTTGTACGACAAGAACGCGGCTAAGAAGCTTATAGAAGTCATAGCAACAAGGTATACGGACAAAACCTCAGGGTACACGAAGACTATTAAGGCCGGCTGCCGAGCTGGAGATTCTGCTCCAATGGTAATAGTCAAACTAACATAATAACAAGTATATACTGTGATGAAGACATTCTCACCAAAACTGGAAGAAGTAGATAAGAATAGGAAGTGGTACTTAGTAGATGCCAAGGATAAAACACTTGGAAGAATAGCAACGAAGATAGCTGTAATTTTGAGAGGGAAGAACAAACCAACTTTTTCACCACATATCGACTGTGGAGATCACGTAATTGTGATCAACGCAGACCAAATCAGATTGTCAGGTCAAAAGTGGGAACAGAAGAAGTATTACACACATAGCGGATATCCCGGAGCATTGAAGACAAGAACAGCGAAGGAAATCAAAGAAAAGAAACCTGAATACATGCTTGAAGAGGCAGTCAAAGGAATGATACCTAGAAACAGACTAAGAACACACGTACTGTCAAAACTAAAGATTTATGCAGGTGAAGACCACAAGCATACAGCGCAGAACCCTGAGAAAATTGATTTGTAAAACACTTCATCCCTACACCCTATCCCCTACACCCTAAGTCCTAATAAACATGCCTACGAAAAAAGAAGAAACTACAAGCCAAGCAATTAAACTAAGCGGTAAATACGATTATGCTGCTGGCAAGAGAAAAACTGCCATAGCACGTGTCAGACTACACAAGGGAACTGGCAAGATCATCATTAACGGCAAAGACGCAAAAGAATATATCAAAGTGAACGAACTGGTAAGCGTAATGAAAGCACCGCTTAAGTTGGTAAAAAAAGCAAAAGAGTTCGATGTATCGGCAAAAGTGCTTGGAGGAGGACAATCAGGACAAGCGGAAGCAATTAGGCACGGCATCGCGAAAGCACTGATGGAACATGACCCGGAGCTTAGAACCACACTTAAGAAGGCTGGATACATAACACGTGACTCGCGTATCAAGGAACGAAAGAAATACGGACTTAGAAAGGCTCGAAGAGCACCACAATGGTCAAAACGTTAAAACCTTTGAAAAAAACCCTCGCTAGGAAGCGGGGGGTTTTTATTATAGAATAAGGGCAAGGACTATTACCCTACTACCTATTACACATGCGATTCGACGTACTTACGATTTTTCCAAGCTTCATAGAAGACAACCCTTATTTCAAGCGCTCCATAATAGGTCGCGCTATAGATCAAAACATCATAGATGTTCACACGCACGATATTCGTACGTATTCAAAAGATAAGCACAAGAAGGTAGACGATATGCCATACGGTGGAGGAGCCGGAATGCTGATGACATGTCAGCCGATTTTCGACGCAATAAAGGCGGTAAAGAAGCTAAATAAAGGCCCGGTGGTATTCATGACACCGCAAGGCAAGAAGCTAACGCACACGCGCAGCAGAAGACTCGCCAAGCTGGATTCTATGATAATACTATGCGGACGATACGAAGGGGTTGACCAACGCATACGAGATGAACTCGTCGACAAAGAGATTTCCATAGGAGATTACGTGCTCACAGGAGGCGAGTTGCCAGCAATGGTAGTAATAGACACAATTACAAGGCAGCTGCCGGGAGCTCTGCACGATGACGACTCAGCTCTGGAAGACTCATTTACCCGCAAGCTAAGCGGAAAGAAAGAGTACCCACACTACACCAGACCAGCCAACTTCAAAGGTTTAAAAGTACCTGAAACGCTACTAAGTGGCAACCACGCGGAGATAGAAAAATGGAGAAGAAAACACCTCAAGTAGCACTATACGAAGTTATATCAAGAGGCGTAACAATCATTACATAAGGTTCTCTCGCTATATTCGACATAGTACGTATCCACTTATCAACAGGAGTACCAGCACGTAGGCGATCAGAATACACGTCTAAAAAATCGTCGAAATTCAAACCGGACTGACTGAAAATATCTCTGACTCCATCCCAGAAGAATTTGGGCGCATCACCTTGGCTATTATCAAAAGTCCATTCGAAGTATTCGCATACAAGGAATGAATAAATTCTGCGATGAATCAGTTCGGCAACATCGACAGAATTACCGTTGGGATGTATGGAAGCGGCATATGCAGAGACAGCTCGGACAAAAGACGCACCAAGACCGCTACGATCAATCATATTTGAAACAGCACGTATAATACGGAAAAAACAGACATCTTTGGACCTCTCCATCTCGGGTTTCATACTACCCTCCCCTCGCCCAACGCTATGATTTTCAAGAGCCAAGAGATATAGCTAAATAAAAATATAGAAGTATAATATAACCTGAAAATACAAACTTTGTAAGCCTAGCCCCACACCAAATGCACCAGAAAACACAATCGCAACTTCTCAAGCTGCTAAAGACGAATCTCGA
>Ga0210019_1000280_pt1 | contig 67022 bp, 62 predicted proteins | sample CryGeyCG2114_020_2_FD_183969 | JGI IMG/M metagenome (GOLD analysis project Ga0210019, IMG submission 183969) | Groundwater microbial communities from aquifer - Crystal Geyser CG11_big_fil_rev_8/21/14_0.20 (SPAdes) (version 2) | ecosystem: Environmental > Aquatic > Deep subsurface > Groundwater ...
GGGCAACGTTGGAATAACGGCAAATACCTCGGGAGTTTTCTGCCTTATCTTGCGGGCAAATCGCTTGACCGAATCGTAGCCAGCGCTAAAGCTGGTCTCGACTTTAAGATCGTACCAGACATAATAGGCGTCCATGCCGCGAGAAAGACGCTCTTCAATAAACTCGCGATACGGTTCACATAGAGATTGCGATGTCGATTGCTGGGGTGGATCGGTCGCAGAACCCGGCGGGCACCCTTACGGTTAAATTGCCGGTTTTGGCTGGCCGCCCCCGTTTGATTAAAAAACCTCGCGCTTTGATGTAGCCTCTCACCGTATCTCGGTGAATCCCTAGTCTTTTTGATATGTTGCGAATGGACTCCCCGGCGATAAATAGAGCGACGATCTGTTCTTGCTGCATATTTGATTTCCTGTTCATCTGGCCTCCTCTTTTAAAGTGAGGTCAGTTCAGGTCATCAAAATTGCCTAATTTCAAGTGCCCATAAATTGCCTAATCTGGGTGCCCGTCGACATGATGCAGGCAGGGTATGTTAGCACCCACGCAACAGTTCTTCAGTATGTCACAGGGGTGTCGACATCAGCGGAATCACCTGCCAACATCAGCGGAATTTGCATAATGGCGCTCCCAAGCGTGCAACTGTCGAACTATTTATTTTGGGAGGTTAAAACGTAACGCGTTTGTTTATGTGATCCCAATCTTGTTATGAGGCCATGTTGTAAAAGCGGTTTCATAACATAATGTGCACCAGGCACCGTGATTTTTAAAGAGGACGCAATATCGCTAATGCTCAATTGCCCTTTCTCACGTAGAATGTTTAGAAGCTTCTCCTGTCGCATAGTTAATGATATTGGCTTTTTATCGACCATGCCAATGGCCGTGATCCGTTTTTCGATCCGCTCTAATGTCTCTAAAATGGTTTCTGCAATAAATTCTAGCCAGCCGCCGAGATCCTCTTTTTCAACCTGACCCCTTTGCAGATTCTTGATATAAAATTCTCGGTGTTCCAGAAGGACTTCATCCAGTGCAAATATGTGTAATAGATCAAACCCCTTGCGGTACAGTTCCCATGTGGCAAGAAGGCGGCCAAGTCTTCCATTGCCATCTCTAAAAGGATGGATCTCAACGAATCTTAAATGCAGAATTGCTGAAGAGAATATAGCCGGTAGTTGCTTTGCCGGTTCATTCAACCAAGTCAGCAATCCCTGCATCAATTTTGGGACTTCTTTCCAATTTGGGGCGACGTGCAGACCTGCTCTTACATTCTGCTTTCTATATGATCCAGCTGGCCCTTCATCGACAGCCCCTTCGGCTAAAATTGCATGTAGTTTAAATATGTCGGCCTCTTTCACGATGGCATGCTTTTCCCATTTCTGGATCCATGAAAGAGTCTTGATGTAGTTCTTCGCCATTTGGACATCGCGACCAGGATACCCAATGGCCTCTTTTCCTTCCAGTAACCCCTGAACAGCTTCCAGCGACAGCGTGCAACCTTCAATCGCCGTTGACCCCCAGACAAGCCTTGCACGCGCTTCTATAACCAGCGATGGCACCCAAGGAACTTTTATGAGAGAATTCTGCACCCGTTCGCGCACAGCGCTTATCTGTTCCAGAAGCTTATAAAGATGCGCGGTTGGCTGAAATATTGGCTTGTAAATATTCATCTTGCATAAAGTTTACATAAAGTCCTTCATAAAGTCAAATGAAACCTAAAAGAGCGGCGATGAATAACGAGGGCGGAGCGAGCGAGATGAAAATGGAAGTATAAGCTAATTAGGAAAGCCTGCCCCCAAATACTGAAATTGAACTAAAGAACTTGGCTGAAGCGGTGATGAAAGGCGGAGAATCAAAGACGATCCTTGAGACTATTGATGTAAAAGAAAAACGCGAGCGCTTACTGCGATACCAGATCAAGCAGTTCAAGGCGTTACAACAGGAAAAAGTTTATGCTCTACCGGCCACGATGAAGGAAAAGTTCAAGAAACTGACTGACATCCTAAGAAAGAAGCCCAATGAAGCCTGTAACGCTCTAGCTAAGCTGTTCCCCGAAGGCCTGAAGATGAAGTGGGCCGTAGATAAATGGGAGATTGCGGGGATGATGGCGATGGATAATAAGGGCGGATCGAGCGAGATGAGGCTGGAAGTGAAATAGAATCAAAGCAGAAATGATTTAGCCATAAGGCTTGAAATAAATCGGGAAATGATTCATAAAGGAGAACATATGTATCAGGCAAAGCCATTTTTGAAGTGGGCGGGGGGTAAAGGGCAATTACTTGAGCAATTTCAAGGTCATTTCCCTAAAGAGTTAAACGGCAAAGGCATCATAAAACACTATTATGAACCATTTTTGGGTGGCGGTGCTGTTTTCTTTTGGGTGATGCAAAACTGTAAGATTGAAAAGGCTTATCTTAATGAACTTAATCCTGAAATTTATCTCTGTTATTCAGCGATTCAAAAGGATGTGGGGTCGGTCATCAAACATCTCAGAAGCCTTGAGGATAAGTATCATAAGATGAACGGCGATGAGCAGTCGAATTTTTATTATCAGGTCCGCTGCGAGTACAATGAAGTCAGTGGAACCAATAAATCAAAACAACTTAGTCATAAAGAAATTCCCACCAGAGTGGCAAAAACGATTTTCCTAAACCGCACCTGTTTTAACGGCCTTTATAGAGTAAATGCCAGTGGGAATTTTAATGTTCCGTTTGGACGGTACAAAAACCCTTTAATTTGCAATGAGGAGAACTTGCTTGCCGTCAGTGAATTGCTTCAAAAGGCAGTCATTACAAATGAAGACTTTGCTGTAGTGAAAAAACAAATTAAGCCCAATTCATTTGTGTATTTTGATCCCCCGTATAGGCCATTAAATAAGACCTCTAATTTTACTTCATACATGGCTAATATATTTGATGATGGAGAGCAAAAAAGGTTGGCTGGACTCACTAAAACCCTAAGCAGTAAGCGTGGGGTTAAAATTATGCTTAGCAATTCGGACCCAAAGAACGAAGACCCGAACGATGATTTTTTTGACAAGCTTTACGAAGGATTTAATATGATTCGTATTAAAGCTAAAAGATTAATCAATTGTAACGCTTCGAGGCGTATTCACATAAGTGAAATCCTTGTAACAAATTACTAAGGGTGTTTGATGAAATACTTAGAGATCTACAATGAGTTGTTGAAATGTGGTGATGCAGATAGTGTTTTTCGCTACGTCATTGACAACCTGAAGCCGTCACTCCTCGTCTGGTCGTATTTTGTAAATTGGGATAAGGTCTTCGGAAATGTCAAAGATGTCGAGGTAAATTTAAATATCCTAAATTATTTAATTGGTAAGAGTGATTTTGAAAAAGAGTTAGAATACCTTCTGAAAAATCATCCAGCCGTAGCCTCTACCATCCCATTGCTTGTTGTAAGAGATGGGTCTAATACCAAAAACTTCAGTATTTTAGCCGACTACTCAAAGAAGAGATTTGTTTACGAGGAGTACAACTTTGATATTACCTCGGTCACTGAGAGTGACATTAAGAAAATTATAACTTTTGTGGACAAATCGGGGTTAAAAAGGCTTTTCACCGAGAAGAGGATCAAAAACGTAGTTGATTACGTAATCGGTGTCGAAGCGGGTCTGGATAGTAATGGTCGTAAAAATCGTTCTGGACATGCTATGGAAGACGTTACAGAATTCTTTATCGCCGATATCTGTAAAAGACATGGCTTGAAGTACCTTAAGGAAGCCAACGCTACTGAAATTATGGACAGGTTCGGAGTGAGTGTGCCCGTTGATAAATCATCAAGGCGTTATGATTTTGTCATTAAGAGCTTGAAGGATCTCTACCTTATAGAGACAAACTATTATGGCGGGGGTGGCTCTAAACTTAAAGCCACCGCCGGAGAATATAAACAGCTTAATAATACTATTAAGAACGCGAGTTATAAGTTCATCTGGGTCACTGATGGTGTTGGATGGAGAACAACGCATCGGCCTTTACTGGAAACGTTTAACAACAACGACTACCTCCTTTCTCTTGCCATGCTTGAAAATGGTGTGTTGGAAAGAATAGTGGTTGACGGTTTATGAATGACAATTCTGAAGAATCCTTTGAAAATGAAACCACTACTGTCTGGTCTTTCCCTAAGCGGGGCTCATGGGCCACACACAATCCAAAATATAGGGGTAACTGGGCGCCCCAAATACCTCGTAATGTGATCTTAAAATTTACGAAGGAGAGCGATCTTATACTGGACCCTATGGTTGGCGCTGGGACAACCCTTATTGAGGCCAAACTTCTTAATCGGAATGCCATAGGTATAGACATTAATCCCGCCGCAGTAAAACTGACTAATGAGAACTTAAAATTCAAGGCTGATAATAATTCCAAACAAGACTGTTATGTGGGGGATGCTAGAAGCCTTAAGGGAATTACTGATAACTCGATTGACCTGATTGTAACTCATCCCCCTTATCTTAATATAATCAAGTATTCCGAAGGTAAAATCGCGGATGACGTTTCAAACATAGGCAGTCTCAAAAAATTTTTAATGGTATTTGAACCTGCGGTGAGAGAGTTTTATCGAGTTCTTAAGCCCGATCGCTACTGCGGTATCCTTATTGGTGACACTAGAAGGAAGCGCCACTTTGTACCCATTGCCTACAACCTGATGCGACTTTTCTTAACTAATGGGTTTATACTTAAAGAGGATATCATAAAGGTTCAGCACAACTGTCAGACAACACCCAAATGGCGGTCTATGGTTGAAAAATACGACTTCTATCTCATTATGCATGAGCATTTATTTATTTTCAGGAAGCCCCATGACGATAAAGAAAAGGAGAGTTTTATTGAAAGTTCATTATAGGCGATGTCAGTATTTTATTGATTATGGTAACTGGTCAGCGAATTTATTTATGATGTGAAGCAGAAATAGCTTGACATGGTTTTGCAGGGGAAACGTCATTGGATTTTGTTTTTTGAACATCGCATTTGCATGCTCCCTAAAGCGAGCACAGACGACTCCCCTTCAACACAAAAGCCAGCATCGACATTGCGCCCTGTCTTAGTTATTTTCGCCTTCTGAGAGCGAAATATGGGCTTCAAAACCAGTATTCAAAAGCTGTGGTGTAAGGGGGTATGGTTGTTGAGCACATCAATATTGAAGAGGCTCTCGAAAAGGTTGGGCGCCTATTGAAAGAAGAGAAGGATATTTCCCCAGCCCTTCGTGCCGCCATTGAAGTTGTCATGCTTCTAGTTTCCATCCTGGCAAGTCGTATGGGGCGCAACAGCCGCAACAGTCATAAGCCACCGTCGCAGGATCCGAATCGATTGCGGAAAGCAAAGACCGAAGGAGATGATCAAAAGCGAAAGCCCGGCGGACAAGCGGGGCACGATGGCTGCACGCTGACAAAGATAGACACGCAGGATACTATTACAGAACTCTCTATTGATCGGCGCACACTTCCAGGCGAAAAGAAAAACTACCGGAACGCTGGATACGAAAGCCGGCAAGTCTTTGATGTGCAGGTCAAATTGCATGTCACTGAATATAGAGCTGAGGCATTGGAAGATGATTGTGGAAATCGGTACGTTGCGACATTTCCCGAAGGTGTTACCAAGGCTGTCCAATACGGTTTTGGGGTAAAGGCAGAGTCGGTATATCTCTCACAGTTTCAATTGATTCCGCTCCTGCGAGTGCAGAATCATTTTACGGATCAAGTCGGGCTGACAATTTCCAAGGGCTCAATCTCGAATTTCAACGAGGATGCCTTTAAGCGGCTTGAACCATTTGAGGCGTGGGCCCGCGAAAAACTTTTAAAATCCCCTCTCAATCATGCAGACGAGACGGGGATCAACATTGGCGGCAAGAAGGTCTGGCTCCACAATCTTTCGAAAGGGCAGGTCACGTTGTATCATGCTGATGAAAAACGTGGGAAGGAGGCGATGGACCGCATGGGCGTGCTTCCCTTTTACACAGGCTATCTCTGTCATGATCATTGGAAATCCTATTATAGGTATAAGGATGTCGTCCACGTGCTCTGCAATGCACATCATCTTCGGGAGCTCACACGAGTGATCGAAGAAGATAATCACTTGTGGGTGGGGCACTTGAAACAGCTGCTGCTCGATCTCAATAGGGTGGTGGCAGCCGCAAACGGGGTGCTTTCAAAAGAAACGATCGCAGGTTATTGCGAGCAATATAGGGAGATCCTGATGCAGGGAGATAAGGAATGTCCTTTGCCAATGCCCAGGGAATCAGGAAAACGCGGGCGGCAGAAGAAAACATTTTCTCGCAACTTGCTCGAACGGTTAAGAGACTTCGAATCGGACACCCTGCGTTTCATGACCGAAGCTATTGTGCCCTTCACAAATAATCAGGGTGAGAATGATTTGAGAATGACCAAGGTGCAGCAAAAGATTTCGGGTTGTTTCCGTTCGATGGATGGCGCCAGGGTTTTTTGCCGAGTGCGCAGCTTTCTATCAACCTGCAGAAAAAACGACGTGAGCCCAACAGAGGCGCTGCGCGGGCTTTTCCAAGGACAAATTCCCTCATTCATGGCTGAAAGCTGATATTCGCTGACCAGTTACCGGTGTGGTTTTATTCCCTATTGGCAGAATTAATCGACTTTCTTGTGACCTCCCCCCCCGTAAAACATATTCCACTTTGTCCACGATGGCACGGGTATGGGTCGTTCCTCAGATACTCCGGAATCCTAAGGAAGGACCCAACCTATACCGAGCAAGTTCACCGAAGGTAAACGCGTCGAGGGGTCGAACCCTTAGGGTTCAGACGGTCAATCAGGGTTCCGAGTTAGTTCTGACGTGATTTTCAGAAGTGGCGAAACAGAGAGCTTGCGTCCTGCGCGACCAGTAGAATAATGACTCTCGCGAACCACCGTCCCTCATACATCAGGACGAGGGTTTGACGAGTTGTCATTCAGCGCTCCCTGCGGGGGCACCCTCCGGCTCTCGTCTTCGGGTACTTCCTCGGCCACCCGCTTGGCGGGTACCCGGCCTCGGTCGTCGAACAGGTCCGCCTTTGGCGGACGTTCGAACCCAAAAGCAAAAAAATGGCGGCAACCCTAAAGGGTCACCGCCATTTTTGCGCTCCCAGTCAGTCACTACGCGAACCCCATAGTAGAACCGATTTATGTCGATATTGATATCAGGGTTACATAATGTCGGTAGTTATGAATAAATACCGACGTATTGTAAATCGAAGTCGTAAGCAAAATTATACTCGACATTCCACCGCAATATTGGTATTATTCAACCAATATGAAAGCGACATTGGTCTACTGGCACAAGGCCCGTTTACATGTTGGAAATGGAGATTTACGATGTGAGTAAATCTGCAAGGTATCCGGAAGGCGTGAAATACGGGCTCATATTGACTGAACCTAAAACTGGAAAACAAGTCCTTATGGATAATCATCATCCAAAGGGGCCTCATATACATATAAACGATCAGGAATTGTCGTATGAATACATTGATGAAAAAAAACTGATAAAGGACTTTAAAAAACTGGTTTTAATAAACATGGAGGTGAAGATATGAAGCGCTTAATTATATCATTAAAGACATCCGATGAAGTTCTCGATGATTTTGCAAAAGCCTTTAAAAGGGCTAAAAAAAAGAAAGCTGCTGAACCTCACTACGAAATCAGTTTTGACAGCAAAAATGACTTTGATCGTTTTGTGAAAAACATCTACATCTTAAAATACATTTTGGTTTTTAAGCCAAAGTCTATCTACGAACTAGCCAAGATTATCAAGATAGACGTGTCTAATTTAAATAAGGTTATTCTTTTCTTCGAAGAAGTTGGAGCTATCAAGGTCAGGACGACACAGGTCTCAGGGCGCGAAGTGAAGACTCCTATTGTTCCTTATGATACGATAGAGTTCAATCTGGCGGCGTGATGCTATATAAAGAGTAAGCGGTGGAGCGTAATGCCCCACCGCCCCTCAGCCAGAAGTTAATCAACACAGATGGCTTTTAGCAAATCAGTAGCGAGTATTTTGCTGAGTTGATTAAGTAAGGATGCATTCTCTTGACGTCCTTCTTTCCTCAGTTTGTAGGCAGCCGATTCTATGCCGGCAACTATCACTCTGAACAAGAAGTCTCTCTTTGATGGAAGTGTTGGGCATTTTTCATCGAAGAAGAGGACACGTTCCCGATTTGAAAAATATAGTTGCCTGCCGTTGTCGTACGTCATTAGTCCGTTCATGTCTATTTTGGCTGTAGTCCATTCACACATCGAATAGTAGCGCGATTTCCATGCCTCGGAAGCAACTTTGATCGTAAGGACTTCGTTCTCCAGCTTAAGCTGGTTACCGAATCGACACATTGGCTCTACCTGTGGATCTGAAGGAATTGTCATAATATCGCTCTTAAAATTGGATACTTCGATTCTATTTTTTGTTGTCATTTTATTCTCCCTATTTTTTTGGTTAACAATAACTCATTAAAGGAACCTCTGAAAAATTGACCGTTCGTGGTGAGCTTGTCGAACCATAAACGGTCAAAGTGTTGAAATGTAAGAGCTCGTCCTTCGACACGCTCAGGACGAATGGTAAATAATTCAATTTTTCAGAGGTTCCTAAACAATTTTTTGAATACCTATGTGATCTGGGGACAAACCCCATAAGACACCTCCTCGTTAAAAAATAAAAAACCCACCAGTTGAGGTGGGCTTCAATGCAGAAAATAAAAAGCCCACATTTAGCGGGTGGGCCATGTTAACCGTTTATACAAAAACTTAATGGACCACTCCGCCTCCATTCTTGTGATGGCTATGCGGTAGATGCGATGTGATCCGTAACATATTCATTTTCATTACCTTTGCGGTCCTTATATACTTACTCGCATAAAATGTTCAAGCTAAATCTGCTCTTTCACTTTTCAAACCCGACTTTGGCTACAGTTTTCAAAACCCACATATATATCATTAAAGGGATATGGCTTCGACTATCAGGGGCACAGTGTGCAAAGTATAAATGCGCCACGAAAGGTTAAAATTGAGCATGTATGACAAATATTGGCGCTCCTTAAGGCGCAATAGTAGAACCTTATAAAACTGTCTGTAAATATTCAACTGATTCGGCTTTGCTGATGTTTTGAAAATATATTGGCTTTCCTTCAAATTCACAGGTGTTTTCTTGTGTTTCATTAAATACGATCCCAAAGGGCGATTTCGGATACGCTCGCAAAAAAGCCTTCATACCCGATGGGATTGAACAGTCTTTTAAATTCGATTTCACTTCAACCGGTACCGGTACCCTGTTTTTGATCAAAATAAAGTCGACCTCTTCTCCTTTTTTGGTTCGCCAAAATCTGATTTCCATATTCGGCTTAAGTTGCCTGTACATGTGTAGGAAAACAAATGTCTCATTTAGTGTTCCCTTGTCTTCTCTAGCAGTAAACAGTCTAAAATCCTTTACTAGGCAATTTCTAATTCCGATATCGAAAAAATACGATTTAATGGATTTCTTCAACTCGTTTCCAAGGTTGCCTGAGAAACTGTTTAGCATGTGGCATACATAAGTTTGTTTCAGTATTTCCAGATGCCTTGAAACTGTTGGCTCGCTGATCCCTACCTCTCTTGCTATTTCCGATTTTACAACCAGAGAGCCCTGATTGGACGCAAGCAGATAGAGCATGGTATTGAAACCGCGAATATTTTCTTCCCTGATCAAACTTTTTATATCCTTTGTTATGTAGGTGCTGACAATATTTTCTAGGATGTTTGATCTCTGATCATCTGTTTTGCAGTGAGCAAGTTCAGGAAGCCCTCCCCACTGCAAATAATCGCCGATGTTTGTCTTTGGAATCTGCTCTATCTCAGAAAGGGTCAACGGAAAGATCATCGTTCTATAAAACCGACCCGCAAGGCTTTCCTTCAAGTGTTTGTGAATCTCCATCGACGATGAACCTGTCGCAAATATCTTTACCGGTGCCTTTTGATCGTATATGGCCTTAAAAATCTTCGAAGCGTTTTTCAGATAATGGAATTCGTCGATAAAAACGACATCGCCGCCTGACAGGATCTGATCGATGACAGATTGTTGATCGCCGGACAGCTTCATCAGGTCAGCGCTTGATTCCAGATCATAGAATGCGGTTTTTTTGCCATCTTTTTGGGCTATCTCCTCGATGTCATGCAATAGCGTTGTCTTTCCGACCTGCCTCGCCCCAAGCAGAATCGAGATCTTCGGTTCCGATAATTCCGCTTCTAACCTTTTGATTATGTTGCGGTTTATTTTCATAGAACCATTCTAACATGGTGGTTTAGAATAGTATAGAAAAATTTTAGGTATAATGAAGGAAAAAACACTTGACAGGTACGAACCCGTGTACTAGTCGATGAGTACATATGGAGGACGGTTGGAGAAAAGAATTAATTGAACTTTTTGCTTCCGCAAAAACCAAGGTGGAAATCAAGGAGTTATTATCAGTGCTTCTGACACCAAAGGAGTACGAGGAACTGGCGAAGCGCTGGCAGATTGTAAAGAGGCTTATTGAAGGAGTTCCGCAAAGGGAGATCAAAAAAGAGCTGGGAGCCTCGATTGCCACAGTGACGCGAGGATCGAGAGAAATACAGTATGGAAACGGTACATTTCAAAAATTCTACAAAAGGCTTGAGGTTCGCCAAACCCGCTAGCATTTCTCTATCCATCATTACCGATCTTCACATCTGGTGGGCGTAAGCCCAAATGCATCCAATTAAAATCTGTTTGTTCGTTTATTTTAATCAAAATTTTAAGGAGGTATTTTTATGTCTACAAAATGCATTACTCGGGAAGTGCCAACGATGTACGCAAAGCCGCCATGCTTCCCTTTCGATGACGGTACTGGCAGATGTGCTGGCTATCGATCCGATGTGGAATGCGGCGTTGTGATTTCTAATGAATCCAGCGATGAATTTCGCAAAGTAGCGGCAATGTCCGGGTTTACTTATGTGTTGAGTGAAGAAGATGTTTTTAGATTCTATTGCGCCAAAGGCATCGCCGAAAAAGAGATTGCTTCAAGAACAGGCATATACGATTCTATGGTAAACTTTATATTTGGACGCGAATACATAGAGAAAGTTATTCACGACAACGAACTGATGAAGGTAAAATATCACTTCGATTATTTTCTCGCAAAAAAACATTATGACAGTCTGAATCTGCGCGCCCTTAGAAATAGGGCAAAACAATTTGTGGAACGTGCCCAAGACCTTGACGGAAAAACACAGCCAAGAAGACCATCTCTTTTTGAGGTCGATTCTCGTGGCCGTTGCCTATTCAAAGACAGACATGGTTTCCCGCTTTGTGGGCGCTAATCTTATTTGTTTCAGGATAGCCGGAGAGGGCAAGCATCCTCTCCGGTTTTATCTGACTGACGCGGTATGGATATTTGGAATGGTATTTGGGGTCTATTGCCTATCGGATTCATCTTCACTGTCATCTGCAAGACCGGCAAGAAGAAGAAAGAAGAGAAGGAGCCGGAGAAGATAGCGATTACTCCCAAGAAGGAACTGCCTCGCAAGAATCTTTATGAAGATGAAGGCTCCCCGTGGATTCACGGGGAGTGGTGAAACTCTCCACTGTTCCACTCCACTCTAAAAGGTGGTGGACCAGTGGAGCGTCTGAAAAAAACTCCCCACCGCTCCACCTGACTTTAGGTGAAGTGTGGCAGTGGAAAGTTAGTCTTTTACCGTCCTAGCCGTCCTTACCGTCCCAAGGGTTTTGAAAATCGGTCGAACCCATCAGGTTCTACAGGTGCCTTGGGGTTTCAGTTTCGACCAGACGAGATTTCGAGAAGTGCACAAACAGAAAAGCCGCGCTTGGCGCGGCTTCTGTGCTAGCGACCCTGGCGAACCCACGCCGGACTTACATCCCAGCATGGGTTCTACCAGTTGTCACTTGGCGCTCCCTGCGGGGTTCGAACCCGCGATCTTAGCCTTGAGAGGGCTATGTCCTAGACCGCTAGACGAAGGGAGCATTGACCGTTTTACGGGTCGATATACTAATCACAAAGTTGTCAAAAAAACTCCAGGCTGCGGGGTTCTCCTTTCCGCGCTGTCGCGCCCTCGCCCACCCAACCAAAGGTTGGGTCCCCTGTCTCGGTCAGAACCCGCGATCTTAGCCTTGAGAGGGCTCCTCCTCCGAACAGCTCCTGAACGTCGCCGTTCTATGGAGCCGACTCGGCGGGCTGACGTTCGGTCGCCGGGCCGCTCCCTCACTTTTCAGCCACTGGCTGCGCCCGCCTCGCCTGGCACTCACTAGGCCGTTCGTGCCAGCCTAGACCGCTAGACGAAGGGAGCGTTTATTTAAATGGGGGGGGGAACGACCGGCTCCAAGGCTTGCCGTTTTTCCCAAACCCCTCTCGCTCGAACTGGCAAAACCATGTTCTCGCTCGCAGTGGGCAATGGGAGCACCTAGCAAAAGGTGCCCTAAAAGGCAATTATTTTATAAAAGGGGCTTTTAGGGGGGTATTTTGGTGACAAACACGGAAAAATAATTTATGCAGGCGCACAACTTAAGGAGACTACCATGATAATCGAAAGATCCGAATACAAAGGCAATCCGATGCTTGTGATAAAAAGGAACGAAACGGACAAGTTCCCGTTCTCTTTCGGACTGACCAAGGCCAAGATGATCCTTGAAACGCTGGACGAGATCAAAAAGTTCGTGGCAGAGAACGACAAGGAAGAGAAGAAGTAGCCGTTCTACCTGTCGATCTGCTCACCGAACCAGCCGCCGGTCATGGCGTCTAGGTCGGCTATTAATTCATCCTTTAAAAGGTCCATCTTTTTGGGGCTTTCTTTAGGATCGGGGAATTTGATCAATTTCTCCAGCTCGAAATATCTCTTGTTCACCTCGGCGAGCAACAGCCTTCGCTCACGCATCTGATATCGGGCCTCCTGAGTTACGTCTATCGTGTCGGGATTGTAGATGAGCTCATTTAACGACCAGACGGCTTTTACCTCTAACGAAATATCATCATTGGAGTCCTGCTTAATGTTGGAAGTGGTGGGGCCTATCTCTGTCCCCGCCGATGTTACGGAGACATTGTCATCTATTGCAACGTTCACGTTGTTCTGGATGGCCCTTTTGGCTCCTATTTGAAAGGTGGGAAGGATGGCCGCCCGGCGCGAACGCCTTTTAAGGTCAGAGAGGTCTTCGGGATTGATCCTTGCGTAGTTGAGCGCCATCTTGTGAACAACGGAGATGTCGGGCAGGGTCATTTGGACGGTGCCCGCCTGCCCAATTCGAGAAACGACAAGGAACGCCATGATGAATATTTTAAGCCTCATGCCATTCACCTTAAGCAAACATCGTGCCAAGTTAGCATCATTGAAATCGTTGACTATATTTGTTCACCGGGGCAGGACAATGTGTCCAATTTACGTCACTTATAAAAAACGGTTAACAGGTTGGTGGTTTTTCAGGTTAACAGGTTAAAAGGCAGAGCTTCCTTATAGATCAACTTGTTATGAACCCGCCGGCCTGCAAATCTATTAACCTGCTAACCGATCTACTTCTGGCACGAATCTTGCTAGGTCATTTCACATGAGACAAATAGTCATAATAATATGCGCGCTCATCTCATCATGCGGAAGCTCGTGGAATGTGGCAAAGGGGCCGGACGTAAAAGAAAGAAATCCAGCGCTATCTGGCAGCAGCGACGGACTTCTAAAAATAGTGGTTTTAGATGTGGGCGAGGGGGCGTCCCAGCTTGTTATGTCTCCCGAAGGAGAGGCCGCTCTTATCGATACAGGGATAAAGGGGAGCCTTAAAGATAGGTTAGGCGGAATTAATATCAAATACCTTTTTATTACGCACGATGATTCGGACCACAACGGCGACATGGAAAATGTCGGAATACCTCCTACCGAATTCAAATCAGGCGATCTCTTTTATCTGGGCGGTGATGTTCGCATCGAAACGCTTCTAAAAGATTGCGAATATATCGATGGGTTTGAGGTCGAATGTGAGAACGATAACGAAAGCTCGGCCGGGCTTCTCATATCTTTCGGAGGCTTTAAATATCTCGTGACCGGCGACCTGCCCGGCGGCGGGGGAGAAGCTCCGTACACAACGATAGACATGGAAACCCATCTGGGGGAGCTCGCCGGCGATATCGACGTTCTGCATGTCGGCCATCACGGAAGCAATACATCTACCAATCAAGGGTTTTTGGAGCTGACCTCTCCTGAGGCGGCGATCATCTCAGTAGGAAATAATAACGACTACTGGCATCCTCACCTATCGGTCATCAAGCGCCTTATTCAGAACGATATTGAGATCTTCCAGACAGAGCGAGGCTGGCTAAAGAACGAGTTCGTGGACAAGGCAAACATCTTAGGCAACGTCACCATTGAATCCGACGGTATTTCATATGACATACATTGATATTTTTGATATCTTCAAGAGGCAAAGCGAAGGGGGCGCATAATGAAAAGAATTGTGAGAGCTTTAATCTCTTCGCAGAAATTCTGGCGCGGGAGAGAATAGAGATGAGCGAGAAAATTTCCTGGTTGCATGGATATTGGTCATTATTTTTGCCGGATTTGTAGAAGCGATCATCTGCTTCTTTTTAGTTTACAGGAGTCGTAAAAAGGGATATATTCAGATCGAACTTAAGCGAAGCTAACCGTCCCGGTCGCGAAGGCGGCCGGACACAAAAGGAGGAATTTTATGGCAGCAAAAAAAGCGTTCGGCGGGTACACCATCAACTTTAAGGGGTGTAAGGACCCGATAGAGAAAGTGTTCGGAGTAGCACCGATCGGCCCCAGCGAAATGACAAAGAAGATCTGGGCCTATGTCAAGAAGAACAAGCTCTCGAAGAAGTGACCTGAGCGATGTCCGCGTGAGCGGACGAGTCGAGGGATCTCCCGTATGCAATTTTACAAGCGCGATTCTTCGCTATGCTCAGAATGACCAGAAAAGTTGACAAAACAGTAGATGGGCGCCTGTCAAGGTTGGTGGGTGCCCATTTTTCTATCAGCGGCGGCCTTTTTGAGGCCGCGCGTCGTGCCGGGGCGCTTCATTGCAACACCATCCAGATATTCACCAAGAACTCCAACCAGTGGGAAGCGACGCCTCTTCTGGAGGCCGACATCGTAAGATTTCAAAATGAATGTTCTGCCCAAGGGGTTAGGCTCGCCTTTTCACACACGGGTTATCTTATAAACCTGGCCACGGCCGAAGATGGGGTTCACGGCCTCTCAATGAGATCGATGATGCAGGAGCTAAAAAGGGCGGAAAGTTTAGAGCTCCCTTTTATTGTGGTCCATCCCGGTTCCCACAAAGGGGCGGGCGAGATAGTCGGTATCGTGCAGGTAGTAGAGTCTCTCAAAGAGCTCATCGACGATACAGAGGGGTTCCGCGTCAAAATAGCCCTAGAGACAACGGCCGGACAGGGCCGAAGCATGGGTTACAAGTTCGAACATTTTGACGAGATATTCAAAAGGCTTCCCGCGAAATACATGAAAAGGATAGGCGTCTGTATGGACACCGCCCATATATTTGCCGCCGGCTACGACATAAGGGATAAAAAGGGTTACGTCGCCACCATGAAAAGCTTCGACGATCTTATCGGAATAGAAAATCTCCTTGCGATACACCTGAACGACTCGGCCAAGGACCTTGGGAGCAGGGTCGACAGGCACGAAAATTTAGGCAAGGGATATATTGGACTTGATGCCTTCACTATGTTACTAAGGGACAAGAGGTTCTTTAATGTCCCCTTTGTCCTGGAAACGCCAAAAGTGGATAACGACGCTAACGACAAGAAGAACCTGAGGATCATAAGAAAAATAGTGGGGGATATATAAATGAAGAGAAAAATATTTTCGATTTTCGGGCTGGTCTGTATCGTGGCGTTCTTTCTGCCATGGCTAAAGGCCTGCGACAGGGTCGGCAGCGGTTTTGAGCTACTCATACTCGACTCCATTAAGAGCTTTGCAACAAGTTCGCTCTCCTCCCTCAATACCGGCCTTCTTCTGCTCTTGGTCCCTCTCTACGCCATCATTGTGGCGTGGCTTTTAAGGCCGGAGCATTGCACAAGGTCGTTTAAGTTCCTCTTCGGGTTCTTGGCCCTCCTTTCCGTCTGGAACTCAGGCATTTGGGGCGGCCTTGTAATAAGTGCTCTTAAAGAGGAGTTCGGAACAACGAGTCATATCCACGCAATGAAGATGGCAAGGCTTTCAGCCATCGCCATAATAGGCGCCATTGCCCTCATTGTATTTCTCGTAAGATGGCTAAGGACCAAGAAATTCAATTGGGGATGGTCTCTGGCGGTTCTGATCATTCCAATCTTTCCTGCGCTAGGCATTGGTTTTACAATGAAGCCAAACTTCTATGGACTCTGGATATACACAGGCGCTCTAATAGTTCTCTTCATCGGCGCCGTTTGGGACGGTATCAAGCCATACGCTAATCCCTCTGAACTTCACGATTGAGGGTGTTCCTTTGTGGATCTGTAAGGTCTGCGTAGCGCAGGTCAAGCATCGGGCCGAGCGCGTTATCAAGGCCCTTCAAATAGATCGACTGGTAAGGGGGATCGGTCCTGTGTGACGCAAAATAGTTCCTGAACCTTTCTGCTATGTCTCTGTTAGCAAAGTTTATCACCGGACCATACGTCTTCATGGTACTGTCCAGCAGGCATCTTAAGAACAGGCATCCGTCCGAAGGCGTCGTTTCTAGCGATCTTAGTATCTCAAGGAATCTTTTCACGAAATCGCCGCGTTTAAAACCGTTCAGTGAGTTAGGCAAACATAATAGTAGGTCGGATAAGAATTCTAACACGTAGAACGATAATAACAGGCGGCGGCGTCAAAATTTACATCATTTAAAGTATTTTAGAACTTTGCCAGAACGTCTTCGAATGTCGGATTACCTATCTCTTCGATATAGTAGCGGACCCTCATTGCAGGCTTGTCGAGCTTGATGACCCTGCGGATATCTATTGGGCTTGCGACCAGTATCACATCACACGGAGTTGCCTTGACCGTCTCTTCCAGGTCGTTTAGCTGATCCTTATAATAACCTAAGGCTGGGAGTAGATTTCCCATGTGAGGATATTGCTGATAGGCCTTCTTTATCGAACCAACGGCGTAGGGCCTTGGGTCAACGAGTTCAGCCGCCCCGAACTCCTTGGCGGCAACGACCCCGGCGCCAAAGCTCATGCCCCCGTGGGTGAGAGTTGGGCCGTCTTCAATTACAAGGACGCGTTTTCCCTTTATCGCCGCTGGGTTTTCGACCGTTAACTTGGAGGCGCCGTTTATGATGAGCGCGCTCTGGTTGCATTCGCGGATATTTGCAAGAAGCGTGTCGAGTTGCTCTTTGTTAGCTTGTTCGTACTTGTTTATAACAAGGACGTCGGCATCGATAAAGTTGACCTCGCCGGGGTAATACTTTCTCTCATGCCCGGCGCGTAGCGGGTCAAGAACGGTTATGTGCAGGTCCGGAACGTAGAACGGAACGTCGTTATTTCCGCCGTCCCAAATGATAACGTCGGCCTCTTTTTCGGCCTGACGCAAGATCTTTTCGTAATCAACGCCGGCATAAACGACCAATCCTTCGTCGATGTAAGGTTCATACTCCTCGCGCTCTTCTATCGTGCACTTGTGGTCGTCCATGTCCTTATAGCTGGCGAATCTCTGGGCTATCTGCTCTGTCAGGGCGCCGTAGGGCATCGGATGACGTATGGCCACCACCTTCCTTCCCTTCTTTTTGAGGGTTGAGACGATCTTTCTGGAGGTCTGGCTCTTTCCGCAACCTGTCCTCACCGCGCATACGGCAACAACTGGTTTGGTCGACTTTATCTGGGTGTGAAGAGAGGAGAGGAGCGTGAAGTCGGCGCCCGCCGCAAGGGCTATGGCGCTTTTTTGCATCACCGTTTCGTAAGAGACGTCCGAGTATGAAAAGAAGACCTCATCAATTTTTTCGTTGGCTATAAGATCGGCAAGCGTCTTTTCTGAATGAATGGGAATTCCCCTTGGATAAAGGCGGCCCGAAAGATCTGCCGGATATTTTCTCCCTTCGATGTTCGGGATCTGCGTTGCCGTGAAGCCCATTACTTCGTAGTTGGGGTTGTTTCTGAAGAAGACGTTGAAATTGTGAAAGTCCCTTCCTGCCGCGCCCATGATCAAAACTCTTTTCTTGGTCATAAAGTATCCTTTTAAGGTTTTTTAAATCCGGTAATTTCTAGCAGAAGATGTTTTTTTATGCAAGCACCGCATAAAATTAGCCCGACTTCCGCAACTGGGGGCGGAAGTCGGGTTAACCTCACTTACAATCATAGCCTCTTTCCATCCATTCAGTGCGGCCAACGTGTCCGCACGTATGTATATATGCCTTGAGTGGAAACTGAGGCTAAGTTCGGATCTGGAAAATGAGCTTTTCTTGAAAAAAGGTTGCAAGTCCTCATAAACTTTATCAACTTTTGACAGGAAAGTGGTTTTGAAAGTCCAGCAGGCCCATTTCATGATATGGTTTTTTGACCCTGTTTTTGGGCGATTTCATGCCTTCTTATACCACTACCTGAGCTAAAGGCCTAATCAAACGCTGACATGTTGAAATTGTCAGATCCGAACAAAACGCACACACCCAAAACTGTAGCGTTTCCGTCACCCCTGTAAATCTTGACTCCGTCTTGTGGTTATAATTCAATATCAGAAAATGCCAGAGAGGAGGATGTTGGCCACCTCTCCGGCCATCTGAATAAATCCACATCATTCTTCGTAGTGATAATCACTACAACGGCGACCATTGCATGAATCGAATAAGGTCATACCATAATTGACCTGGTCGCAGTGCACATTCTTACCAAATGGCACACCACTGCAATCAATTGGTTTCTCTGCCGATTTTTCAGCTACGGTCTGAGCTTGTTCCACAAATTGTCTTGCTCGATTCCTGAGAGCATTTAGGTCCATATTGTCATATCTTCCTTCTCAGTAGAAATGATCGAAATGATACCCTGCTTTGAACAGTTCGTTGCCGCGGATAGTTTCTTCCGTATATTCGCGTCCGAACATCAAGTCTACGATAAAATCGTATATGCCTGTTCTTGAAGAAATCTCTCGCTCAGCGACACTTTTTGCGCAAAGAAACCTAAAGGCATCTTCTTCACTGAGCACATCCGGGAAACCTGTAAGCGCCGCAACTTTTCTATACTCGTCATTTCCAGAAATGGGTACGCTGATGCCGCATTCCGTAATGGTTGTTGATCCATAGCACTTACCATCGCTCTCATAACCGCTTGGGAAACATGGTGGTCTGGCATAATATGTAGCAACTTCTCTTGTGACACATTTTGTAGACATAAAAAGTCCTCCTTAAAATTGTTGTTACGGTTAAATGAAAAATAGAATGACAACGAGAATATGATTGGGCGTTACGCCCACCAGATGTGGAAAAATGAGTGTGTAAACATACAGGGGCCGCGGGTTTTATTGCCCCTGCAATCGTTTATAGAACTTTTGAAAAATACCGTTTCCATATTTCAACTCTCTTGAGCCACGCGTAATCGTGGCAATTGATGCCGAAAGCTTATCTCGAATCACCCTTTGCGGAACACCCCCGATAAGCCCACAAACTATCTGCCACCGTTTTGCCAATTCCCCGTGTTCAGCCGGTGTTAATAAGGTTTTTAACAAAACATTTGCCTCATTAGCTCCTCTTGCCGAAGCCACCATCCTTGCCAACTCTTTCTTCCATGCATCTTTCATGCACTCACGAACTAGTGCATAAAAGCAATCCTGTCAAGCATTATTTTCAAAGCGGCCTCCTTTTATAATGGCCACAAATGGTGAAAATAGGTTCGAACTTTGTTCCAGATGGGGCCGCCAATCAGGGTAAGTGGGGCCTAGTGACAGCCCATGCAACCATGCGAGATTTGACGGAAATCAAATTCTCTAAAGCGCAACGATCCTCAATGGTTATCATCTTGCCTTCCACTTTAATGAGTTTTTGTGCGCGCAGGCGCTGAAGCCCGCGTGAAAAAGTCTCCTGTGTGATATTTAATTGCGAGGCAAGCTCCCCCTTTTTGAGCGGGAGCTCAACGGAAACTTTTTCGCCGGACGTTCTATTCTTTACGAGCGACAGGATATATTCAGCTATCCTTGTCGTGGCGTCTTTGAGCGTCAGGGAATGGATCTGCTCGACCATAACGTGCAGGAGCATCGAGAGATTTCCGATGATCTTGACCGACAACTGCGGGTTGTTCAAAAGTATGTCTTTGAACTCCTTTACGGGTATGAATATGAGCTCTGTCTCATCGACCGCTTCGGCGTTTGCAGGGAATATCCCCATCCCGAACGCCGCCGCCTCGCCGAAACAATCGTTCTCATGAAAGGTGTGGAGAAGGTGTTCCTTCCCTTCGGGAGAGAGCTGAAATATCTTTGCCGCGCCCCCGACGATTATATATATGCCCCTCGCCTCATCACCCTGATTGAAAATAAGCATTCCGTCGGAGTATTTCTTCGCCCTTGCTATCAAGGCCATCTTATCCAGTTCATCCCTTGAAAGGCCGGAAAAGAGCCTGCTTTTTTGAAGGCCATTGACAATTGGCATATTTGTTTATCTAATGCGGTCTTAACCATTAATCAAGGGGATACTTATGGAGAAATTCTTCAGACCAAAAAGCGTGGTTGTCGTCGGCGTTTCCGAATCGCCGAGGAATCTTTCAAAGAACATCGTCGCGAACCTTTTGGAGTTCGGCTTCAAGGGGATAATCTATCAGGTCGGAAGGGAAGAGGGGACCCTTTTCAGCCGGAAGATATACAACTCCATAATGGAGATAGAGGACCCGATTGAGCTGGCGGTGATTTTGACGCCGGCGCCGACCATTCCGGCCATCGTGGAGGACTGCGGCAAAAAGGGTATTCGACACGTCATCATAGAATCGGCAGGATTCAGGGAATATGGCGAGAGCGGCCGCAAGATAGAGGACGAGATAGTAAGGGTGGCAAAGAAACACGGTATCCGCTTTATCGGCCCCAACTGCATCGGGACCATGGATATTTATTCCGGGCTCATGACCTCGTTCCTGGGAATGAAGGACACGTTCAAGCGCGGCAAGATATCGGTGATAACCAATAGCGGAGGGGTCGGTTTTTCGTATCTGACCATCTTCAAGAACGAGGGTTTGGGTCTTTCTAAATTTGCGAGCATCGGCAACAGGATAAACGTGAACGAGAACGACATGCTTGAATATTATCTGAAAGATGACGAGACCGATATTATCGCCATGTATCTGGAGGGGATCAGCGACGGCAAGCGTCTGATGGAGCTTGCAAGGAGCTCAAAAAAACCTATCATTATCCACAAGGCGAACATAGGGACCCATGCGAGGTCGATAGCCGCCACTCACACCGCCTCTCTTTCCAGCGACGATTCGGTGGTCTCCGCAGCGTTCAAACAGTGCGGCATTATTCGCGTCAGGGACAAGGAGTCGATACTTAATTCGCTTAAGATACTTCCAATGCCGCCGCTTAAAGGCAACAATCTGGCCATTATCTCAAGGTCCGGGGGGTACGCCATAGTTGCGGCAGATATTTCGGAAAACGTTGGTTTTGAGCTTGCTCCTTTGAGCGAGGCCCTCAAGAAGAATATCGAAAAGAAGATGCGCGGGAACGTTATAAAGATAACCAACCCCATAGATGTAGGCGACCTTTTTGATTACGGCATGTACATAAAGATTATAGAAAAGATGTTGCAGCAGAAGAATGTGGACGGGGTCGTGTTCATGCACATTTACTTGAGCGCGGAAGAGGGGGAGATGACGAGGAGCCTTCTAAAGAACATCTCCGAACTTACCAAGAAATATAACAAACCTGTCGGCGTGTGCGTTGCCACCGACGAGGACGAGTTCCAACGTCTCAGAAAGGACGTATCGTTCCCGATCTTTCCGGTCCCTTCGGCGACCATGTACGCCATGGCGAGGTCCCGCGATTTTTGGAGGCGTCAGTGTGAAAAGCGGCATTCAGTTTCGGAGAAGAGCGCCAGCGTTCCTAAGGGTGCCAAGGCAAGAGTGGCTAAGGTAATAAAGCTTTGCAAAAAACAAAAAAGAAATCCGCTGATCCATGAGGCTATGGACATATTCAAGGCTTATGGAATTTCTGTGGTTGACGGTGTGTTGGCCAGGAGTGCGGACGAAGCAGTTAGGGCGGCGAAGAAGTTCCGCTATCCGGTCGTTATGAAGATAGTGTCGAACGAAATATCCCACAAGACCGACTTTGGCGGGGTTCATTTGAACATAAGGGGAGATGAACATGTTGTGGATGCATATAAGGAGATGATGAAAGGCGCTTCTCGCGCACTGTCATCCCTGCGGAAGCATGGACCTAGAGCGGGTGAGAGAGGTCCCCGCTTTCGCGGGGATGGCATAGAAGGTGTTCTGGTCCAGCCGATGTTAAAGGACGGATGCGAGCTCATCCTTGGCACAAAGATGGACCCGAACTTTGGTCCCACGGTCCTTGCGGGTCTTGGCGGAATATTTGTGGAGATATTGAAGGACTCACGTGTTCGGGTCTGTCCGTTCGATCATGTCGAGGCGGGCGAGATGCTCACAGAGCTTAAAGGCTATTCCATACTCAAAGGTGCGCGCGGCGGAAAGCCTTACGATACGGACGTTGTAGAAAAGTCCCTATTAAGGCTCTCCAGACTTGCCACCGATTTTCCCGAGATAAAAGAGATAGACATGAACCCGTTCTATCTGCTTCACAAAGGCAAGGGGGGGGTTGCATTGGATGCGAGGGTGATACTATGAAAAAAACTATAAAAAGAATAGGCGTTCTGACCGGCGGCGGTGATTGCCCGGGGTTAAACGCGGTCATCAGGGCAGTTGCCAAGAAGGCGATGAACGACCACCGAATGACCGTGCTGGGGATTGAGGACGGATACGAGGGGTTGATAGAAGGAAGGGCGAAGGACCTAATCTACTCGAGCGTTTCCAACATCCTTGCCGTCGGGGGAACCATACTTGGCACCTCCAACACGGCAAACCCTTTTGAGTATGCGGTGATCGAAGGGGGCAAGGCAGTTAAAAAAGATGTTTCGAAAAAGGTCGCGGAGAATTTTGAGAAGTGGGGGCTAGACGCCCTTGTTGCGATAGGCGATGACGGCACATTGACCGTTGCGCACAAGTTGGAGAAGATGGGGCTTCCGGTGGTCGGAGTTCCAAAGACGATAGACAACGACCTTAACGCCACCGACCTGACCTTCGGCCACGATTCGGCGGTCCAGGTCATAAGTAACGCCATAGACAATCTTCATGCCACCGCGCAGTCGCATCACAGGGTCATGGTCGTTGAGGTAATGGGGCGCTACGCCGGATGGCTTGCCCTCCGAGGCGGACTTGCAGGAGGGGGAGACGTTGTCCTGATACCTGAGATGCCATTTAGCATGGACGCCGTAATTGAGACGATAAACGATCGCAGAGGGTCGGGAAGACGTTTTTCGATAGTCGTCGTTGCAGAAGGGGCCCACGAAAAGGGAAGGGACCTTGTTGTTAGGCAGAGGATAGAGGACAGCCCCGATCCCATAAGACTCGGCGGCATCGGCAAATACGTCGCCGACATAATAGAACAGAGGACCGGCGTCTCATCCAGGATAGTCGTTCTCGGTCATCTTCAGAGGGGCGGCACTCCGACCGCGTTCGACAGGCTCCTTGCTACGCGCTTTGGCGCCGCGGCGGCCGCGCTCGTCGCTGAAGGCAAATTCGGCAGGATGGTGGGGCTCAAAGGAGGCGAGATAAAGGACTCATCCCTTCTCGACGCGATAGGTAAATTAAAGACCGTCCCGCCCGATCACGAGCTCATAAGGACCGCCAAGTCCTTAGGCACATTCTTCGGATAATCATCCGGGGAGACCCACCGCGTGTGTCCACGGAATTTATTTCATTTTGGGAAAATATCTGTTATACCGTTTCTAATATGTGGCTCTCGCCAAAACGATCCGAAAAGGCAAAGAAGGCAAAGATCAAGAAGATCTGGAAGTGGCTGAAAATAACTGTATTTTTTGCCGTATGTTTCACCCTGTTCGGCGTCTGGTATCTGAACCACCTCACCCGTTCAATAGAACAGCGTTTTGAACTTTCGCAGAAATGGAAGATACCTTCAAAGGTATATTCCGATGCCGAATATCTTTACCCCGGCGTGGGCCTTTTACATAAGGGTCTACAACTAAAGCTAAACCGCCTTGGTTACCGGGACACTGGCGATAAGATAACCGGTCCCGGCGACTACGCGTTCGGCAAGGGTTATATCGACATCTATCTCCACGATTTTGATTATCCGGACGATAAGTTCACAGGATTTTCCATAAGGCTTACGCTCGACGGCGAAACGGTCTCAAAGATAAATAATATTACAAATGAGGAAGAACTTTCAACGGTGAGGCTGGAGCCGGAGCTTATCGCCCCCGTTTTTTCCGATGAGATGGAGGACCGCACCCTTGTCACAATGAAAGAGGTGCCGCAGCATCTTATCGAGGCGGTCGTCCTTATCGAAGATGAACGTTATTTCAAACATAAGGGTGTGGACCCAACAGGCATAGCGCGCGCGGCGGTGAAGGACCTCTTTGCGATGAGGATAGTTCAGGGGGGCTCGACGCTCACGCAACAGCTTGTTAAAAACTATTTTCTTCACAGCAGGAAGACGTTCACAAGAAAGATAAACGAGGCGCTCCTTGCGATGATACTCGAACGCCGGCACACAAAGGCCGAGATACTCGAGGCATACCTGAACGAGATATACCTGGGCCAGCGCGGACGTTCCAGCGTTATGGGGGTGGGAGAGGCCTCGAAGCTCTATTTTGCAAAGAACGTGGACCAACTAACGCTTGGCGAATGCGCGCTTTTGGCCGGCATGATAAGATCCCCGAGCGAATATTCGCCATTCAAGCATAAAGAAAAGGCGAGCGTCCGCCGCGATTTCGTCCTTGATAAGATGTATAGCGAAGATCTCATCACCGCGCGAGAGCTTGCCGACGCCAAGGCCGAGGCCATAAATCCGCCTGAAAGAACCACTCAGCCGGTAAAGGCGCCTTATTTTATAGATTTCGTCAAACAGCAGATAGTCGACCTTTATCCGGCCGACGTGCTTGAGAGCGAAGGGCTTAAAATATTCACTACGATCGACATGACCGCCCAGCTCGATGCCGAATCGGCTGTGGATAACGGGCTCAAAAAACTTGAAACAACCTATGCCTCGATCCTTCCCAAGGACCACGAGGGCCCCCTTGAAGCGGCTCTCGTCGTCATTCAACCACAGACGGGTTACATAAGGGCGCTGGTAGGCGGCAGAGATTTCTATTCGAGCCAGTTCAATCACGTGACACTTGCAAAGAGGCAGCCCGGTTCCACTTTCAAGCCGTTCGTATATCTTACCGCCTTCGACCCCAAGAGGAGCAAGACCCCGTTCGCGCCATCCACCTATGTTGAAGACAAGGCCTTCACGGTAGAGGCGGCGGGGAAGGATTGGACGCCGTCAAACTATGACAAAAAGGAGCACGGGCGTGTCACATTGCGCAAGGCGCTTGAACAGAGCTATAACATTGCAACGGCGAAACTAGCTATAGAGGCGGGGCTTGATAACGTCGTCAAGACCGCGCGCGATATCGGGATAAAGAGTGACCTCATGGCGGTGCCAAGTCTTTCGCTCGGATCCTTTGAGGTAACGCCTTTGGAGCTTGCCTCGGCCTATACGGTATTTCCCAACGGAGGTGTCAAGGCAGAGGCGATATCTATCATAACCATAGTCGATAAGGACGGAAAAGTACTTGATAAACGTTCGATTGAAATGAAACGAGTTTCCGACGCAGGCCCTGTTTATCTTACAACCGACGTTATGAAGGGTGTTGTGGACCACGGCACCGCGGCCTCGGCGAGGAGACTTGGATTTAAAGGCATAGCCGCCGGTAAAACAGGGACCACAAGTGATTATCGCGATGCATGGTTCGTGGGATTTGCGCCGCAACTTCTGGCCCTTTCGTGGGTCGGGTATGATGACAACGCCCGGATAAATATGAGCGGCGCTCGTGCGGCGCTTCCCATCTGGGCCTCTTTCATGAGGGATTATGTTGGCAACGATCAGGAAGATTTTGCTCGACCGGGCGATGTGATTCTGGTAAATATCGACCCGGAAACCGGACAGCTCGCGACGAAGAACTGTCCCGAGACGTCGTTCGAACCATTCGTAGAAGGATCGGAACCCAACGAACCATGCGCGTTACATCCTGCCACAGGTCTTCTAAAGAAAATATTTGGAAACTGATTCTGCCTCTTGCTTCATGCCTCCTGCTTCTCTCCGCCTGTGCCGGAGTTTCCAATAAATCTGCGCCCAAACGCTTTATCTCCAAGCCCAAAATAGAGCGAGTGGAGGAGACCGGCGCCAAGAAAGAGGTGATCCGCCCCGAGCCCAAGCCCTTGATGATAGCCTCGACTCCAAAGGCCCGTGCATCGGTCAAGGTGGTTGAAGAGGGTAGAAGAGAGATGGCCGCCGGAAATTTTGAGGTCGCCGAGAAGCAGTTTCAGGAAGCTATCAATATCGATCCCAATAACGGCATTGCCTATTATTACCTTGCCCGTTCCGAGTTCGAGCTGGAAAAATATGAGCAGGCAAGCGGAATACTTGACAAGGCCGAAGATCTTCTGGCGGGCTCAAAGGAGTGGCTTGAGGCGGTGGCAACGCTTCGTGATATGATCAAGGAGAAATCCCAACGGCCAAATCACAATGACGAATAACATCACAACGTTTCAATTCCCAATAATTGGGCATTGAGATTTGGATATTCATTGGTCATTGGATTTTTTTCGCGAAACGAGGTATCCATCTAGGCACCAAAGCTTTATACCTTTTATATTCATCGCGGTACCTGTCCTCTAGCGAAGGCTCTTCAAAGGCCATGACCCAAAAGTGTACGCAAAGCGAAAGTATCACCGCGTAGAAAAGGAGCGGTACCGATCTTAAGAAGATAACCTCTCCCCAGAGTATCAAAAGCCATCCAAGTATGAACGGATTTCGCATGTATCTGTAGGGTCCCGCCACGACCATTCCGTCGGGCGACGAATAGGGTGCCGGATGCCCTTTGCCCGGGACAAGGAGCAGGAACGAGCAGTAGGCCGCAAGGGGGGCTCCGAACAGCATGAGTAGAACGCCGAAATACTTGAACCAGCCAAGGGGTATCGGGGGGGCGAGGTAATCAAGCTGAACCGCGAAATAGGGCCCCGCAACAAGTGCTATGAAAAGAAGGATCGTGCCGATCACTATGGTCTTAAACTCGATCATCAATCGGCGATTATACTCCTTAACTTCTTGCTCGACAACAGCTTATTTTAGACGCATATATCTTCCCATGAGGCATATCATTATCTTTTCAACGGCCCCTTCCGAGAAAGAGGCGGCAAGAATAGCCAAGGCGCTTGTCGGCAAAAAACTCGTTGCATGCGTAAACATGGTCCCAAAGCTCCGCTCTATTTACAGGTGGAAGGGGAAGATATTCGACGAACCCGAAGTCTTAATGATTATGAAGTCCCAAAAGAAGCTATTCGGTCAGATCAAGAAAGAGCTTAAAAAGCTCCATTCATACGAATGCCCCGAATCGATAGCCATGGATATTGCCGATGGCTTGCCTGATTATCTGAAATGGATCTACGATAGCACGAGATAAGCCTATCCTTCGCCGATAAGCTTGCTCTTTAGAACATGGCTGAAGCCGAGTCCGGCGTGGATCAAGAGCTTGCGAGCGGAATCTTGGCTCCTTTTCTGCGCGGCGAAGGCCTCGTTTAGAATAGCCTCTCTTATATCTACCGGATGATATTTCTTGCTAACGATCTTCTTTTCGATCTTTTCGAGGTTCTTTAGAAACTCGACCATGTCCTCTACCGAATAGCCCATTAAATAGAGCATCCTTCCGGCAAAGCCGTCTGCGTTGGCTTCGTCTTCGCGGCGAATGGCCATCAGCTCATCATATGAATTTCCCGTGAGCTCCTCTTCAGAAGGCAGCGGCGACACCATATGTCCCCATTCGTGGGCCATGATCCCGGCAAGCAGGTCTTCTCTGTCCTTATACTTTTCTAGGAAATCGACGCCTACATAAACAATGTCGTCTTCATCTACACACGCGGTGCGGCCCTTGGTAGCGGCAAGGCGTTTGGCCTGTTTCTTGGTGATCGACTCAAGTTTCTTTCTTATCTTTTGAAGCGTCCCTTTTTCTGCAAAGAGCGCAGCTATCTCCGGGGGTATGGAATCGAGGTCGAGCTCCTCCGGTTTTGGATCGCCAAGAAGTTTACGCAGTTTTGCGCGGACCTCGGAAGAATCACCAATGTATCCCGCGGTCGCGATCACGCGCGCAAGAAAGTTCGGAGATATTCCTATTCCGATATTTGGGACCTTGTCTACTGGCATAGATATACTTACACCTCTTACTACTATTATCGGCAGAACGACACCAAAAGTTGCTCATAAAATACATTGTCTGTTCGGAATCCCTAATTCCGGACATGTAATCTGTTCTGAAATCTGAACACTGCCACATGGCGCAATTCGCAACCTATTGAAAAATAAGAGCTTCACCTAAACGCTACTCTTGGCACGAAAATTGTCAAGATGAAGTTCGAAAACCACAGAGAGCAAACAAACATGGGGAGGCGCTATGACAACTATGATGAAAGGGATACATCAGAAGAATTTATTTTCGCACATGAAGACGGTCGGAGTCTACGTTCCGGAGGAGAGGAAGTATCGGGCGCTCAGCGAATGCTTACCGTAGGTAGAACTAGCGGAAGTAGCGAACCGGCATCGGTAGAAGCTTACGGATATCAACCGTGGTGCGTCGCTCAATCTGCGGTTGCATCTTGGGGCATTTATTATGCAGACGATGGACGGGCTGACAGACCGGAAGACGGAAGAGACGGTAAGGTATCATGCCGGGGTGCGCTTGTTGTGCGGCGTGGATGGGACGGCGGAGACGATCGATCACACGAGTATCGAGGATTTTCGGAACACAGTTGGGCCGGAGGTGGCAGAGGAGCTGAACAAGATCATCGTGAGATATGCTGTGAAGGAAGGATTTACAGGGAGCAAGACATGTTCGTCGGATACAACGGTACAGGAGGCTCCGATTCAGCAAGCCGCGGGCGAGGTCGGGGGAAGCGTGTATCACAAAGGGGCAGATGGCAATGTTGGGTACCAATCTAAGCAAATTGCTCAGGGATTTGAGAGGAGATGTTCAGATAGCGGTGGCCGTGTGACAGAGGAAGAGATAAACAGGGAGGCTACGGGGGATGGTGACAGAGAAAAAACGTTCGGATCGTCTGAAAAAGAAAACAGGGATCCTAAAAACGTTTTTTTAAAACACTATTTCCCTAATTTCAACTAGGAAAAAGATTGACTCCTATTTATAGTCCTCATCGTCGGCAAATATCTTTTGCCTGTTATTTCCACGCACAATGATATGATAAAAAGCCCCCGGAAATTCTATTCGCGGCTTGCGTGTCATACGGCGTATGGCTATGCCCCCTTTTTACGTAGGCACATTTTTGTCAATAGCTAATTAGGAAAGCCTGACCCCTTTTTTTATTATGTCCGTCAACAAAACGACAAATCAATCTGTGTTGAATTTTTATCAGCAACAGATATTTTCTGAAGGCAATTTGAGAGAGCTTAAGGGCCGTCTTTTGATTTTGCCGGAAGGAGTTCGTCGGCATATAGAAATGCTTGTTAATCTATATTTTGGAGCTAAAAGCTCGCTTTCCGTTCGCGAGTATTTTGAAATTGATCCTAGCGATTTTTCGCGTTTGCAGGAATTGTTGGCCGAAGTAACGCCCAAGATATTGTGCATCATGGTTGAAGGGGTTGAGAGCGGCAATATCGATTTGATAGCTCTTGATAAATCATGGCACGAGCTTGCGGGTTTGATGTTGGTTTATAAAGATGCTTTGCCGGCAGAGTTGATATCGTGGAAAAGTTTGGTGGATTTGGAAAGCTATAGATGGCGGGAGAGCGATAAGTATGTGAAAGCCGCTACGAGCGGGGCCGCGAATTTGCTGGCGAAAAAGGCAATGTCTGGAGTGCCGGCACTTTTTGGAAGAAAAGCACCCATCCTGAAAACAATAAATGATGTAGCGGTCAGGTTTGCAGATTACTACCATCTGAAGAGAGGAGTAGGTGATTTTCTGTTAGAGCAAACGTTGGACGATATAGAGGAAGTTCTTTGGGGTATCGTAGATCACACCGGAGCCGTAAGCATAAAAGATGTCGGGAAGCTTGGATTTAGCGAGTTCAGGAAATTTTTAATAGAGCAGGCGGAGTTGAACGATAACATGAGTTTTAGGACGCCTTACGCGTCTTTGCTAAAAGAGCCTCGTTTTGGGCCGCTTTTTGAGGTGCTTTACGGTCGTGCGAGCGGAAAAGCGGTTTCATATATTTTGTTCACAGATTTGCGTGATTTAGCCCGCGATTTCATATCGGAAATGATAGATATAGACGAAGACGCGATAGTAGAGAGGTCGATAAATAGCGAGAGCGGCAGGAGGCGGCTGGCCGGAATAATTTTAGACGACAAATACAAGCTTCAAATCAGATCAGATTTAATCAAAGCTGTTGGCAGAGTTTCAAAAGCATATGTTTCTACCGAAAGAATCGAGGGGATTAGCGATTATATATCGACAATAAACTATTTTAACTGGGCGGAGACCGGACATAACGTTGCCAAGGCTGGAACTGCGGCGTTAGGGATATTGGAAGAGATTGGAATACAGGCAACGGGATATAAAGCAGAAGGAAAGCCAAAGAGCGCAAAGCTTAAGGATCAGATAGAAGGCAATTTGGCGGAATTAGAAGAACTTGCCAGGGCCGAAAGTTATTGGTCAAGCATAGACAAGGGAATTAGAAGCAGTTTAAGGGGGTACGTAGAAAAAAGTGCAAGAGAATTAAGGGAATCTTTAGGCAAGGTAAAGAGCGAAGAGGAATTTGATAAATATCTAGAAAAATTGCGCAAATTTTTAAATCAGCGGCTTAACTTTTTGGTAGAAGGTTCTGGATTTAGGCTTCTTATGGATAAGTCAGGCGGGTCGCGAATCGATCGAGATCTGGCAAGGGGTTTATCTTCGATAATGTCTGGTATTTCGCCGTCCTACAGGAAATCGTTAGACCGTCTTATCTATGTCGCAGATATTGTTTATCATGCCAAAGGTATGGGAGAAGCAGTAATAGATAATCGTGAGCCGAAGGCAAGAGATAAAGATTTAAGCGCCATGATATCAAATCTTGCGGGAGCGCTTGACGAGACGAGATTTGCGTTATGGTACAAGTACAAGAGCCACGGCGCTTTATCGAGATTAATCGCTAACGCAGAAGAAGCAAGAAGCATGGGAGATATAGTAGAGATAAGGCGGGCGTGTTTGGCGCTGCGATTGATAAAAGGGAAATTAATGGGAGCTGAAAGCAGTGAAGACATAAACAAGGCGATATCGATTTTGATAAGGGAGTTAAGAGAGAATCGTGTAATTTACAATGGGTTGGAATCTGCCGAAGTGGACGGCATCGAGGCGTCGATAAATCTGCTTCAGACGACGCTCGAGATAGTTGTTTTGAGCATGGCGTTAAAAGGCTCAGGAATAGGAGCTGGGGCGGCAGGCGCTGGCGCAGAAACCGTTTCGTGGGTTACAAGATCTTTGCGTGGATTTGGGCTTGGAGCGTATAGCTCAACTATGGAGAATATAGTGGGAAGAGCAACAGATCAAGCTGGGATAACGTCAACTACATTCGAGGACTGGCTAAAGGATGCGGTAGCGACTGGTTTATCGATGGCGATAACAGGCTTGCTGCCGGCGACAGCGGGAGGCGGCAGGAATTTAATCGAGAACGTATGGCGCAGGTATACGGTAAATGGTTCTCGATCCGCGTTTACATTTTTAAGAGACACAGGTGTTGAGATATCTGAAGAGATGATCGATCAATACGTACGTGAAGCGTTTAATGGCAACTATGACGTGATGACATTGAATCAGGTTTTAGAAACCGTATTAGTATGTCTAGCCGGCGGCGGATTAAAAGTGGGAGCGGTTGCCGAAGCGATAGCCGGGGATAGAAGAGGCATCGTAGATAAGTCCGGAGGCCAGGGAGAGGGGGAAGTCCGTCATCCCGACGAGACCAGTCATCCACGCGCAGGCGGGGATCTAGTGCATCCAGATGCGACCGCAACACCAACTGCGGCAGTTCAAACAACCGCAGTCACCCCTCCGGGAACGGACTTAAGTTATGGAGTAACGGAGGCAGATAAAATAGCAAATGCGATGGCCAGGGTCGAAACAGACCCCAAATTTGTCGCAGAACATATAGGGGATTTTGGGATAACCAACCAAACCGCCCCTGTTGCAATAGCAACAGCGATCGCTAGTAAAGATAGTAAAGCAATTTCTAAGCATATCAAACAGTTTGGTATCATTAAAGAAACCGACCGAATAAAAATAGCGAAGATAGCCGCCGTGCAGAATGGAAGGGGGACTTCAGCCCGTATCCAAGACTACGGCATAAAAGATCAGGCCGAATTAGTAGCGATAGCGAAGATAGCCGCCGTGCAGAATGGAAGGGGGACTTCAGCCCGTATCCAAGACTACGGCATAAAAGATCAGGCCGAATTAGTAGCGATAGCGAAGATATCCGTCGCGCAGAGTGGAGGGGGGACTTCAGCGTTTATCCAAAACTACGGCATAACTGCTAAAGCGCCTCGTTTAGAAATCGCACAGATCGCATTTAGATCAAGCCCGGATATAAAAACGTTGAAGCCTATTGTGAGTAATTACGATCTAGATCTTCCTCGAATATCTTTCGGCGAAGAATTTGGGATTGAAGATGTTGAGTCGTGGGCTAAAGAGGCGCTTCGCATGAGGGGGCTGGATGAAAGCATGGCAGATAGCCTCTATGCAGACATGAAGAGGCGGGATGCCGGGATTAGCCTCCTTTTTGAGCTTTTGGTCCAGTTAGAAAAAGATGAATCTGGTCTTAAAGCAGTAGCGACAAAAGGAAATAAACAATTATCGCGTTATCTTCTTTCGAAGATGGCAGGGTTCGATGTTAACTTGAATGATGGCGTTAGATATTCGGAAAAGGCGCTTGGCGACCTCTATGAGCTTTGCACGGAACTTCAGTTGAAAGGTGTAGCAGGTGGTGAATTGGGCCTTCATTTGGGCGTAGAATTATTTAACGATCGCCGGCTTCAAAAGGTTTTGTGGCTTCTTAATAGCATAATAAGAGTAAAAGGTATCCTTGGTTCCGATGTAGAAACAGAAATTGCTGGTATTTTTGCAGAGATAGGTGGAGCCCAAGGGCCGCAGATCACGGCTAGCGCAGAAAATGTAGGCGATATTATCGTAAGCACGGACGATGTTTTCTTAAAACTCTTCAGAGAAAGGTTTAAGATCGAAGGTCGCCAGGTAATAATGGGAGAGATCGAGGCTCTGGAAAGAGAATGGGGCGATCTAAAGGTATTTTACACATTGGTTGCGAGGTTTTCGGGTAATAGCGGTTGGAGGCAAGAGGTTCCGGTCATTGGAAGAATCGCCAGGACCGTTCTTGATAGAAAATTCCACAGATATAAATACGAGGGATTTGAGGGTGATGCCGAAGATATTAAAAAGGCCAAGGCCCAACTTGCCGCGCTTGGAAGCGACGACGCCGTGGCCGGCTGGAAGGCAAATTATTCAAAGGTCGAAGTCTACGACCCAGTCGGAAGGTCAGAAGGCGCTAATCAAGAGACCCTACTCGCCCGGTCAAAGGATATGCTGACGCAACAGGTCAAGGGTCATGTGGAAGATGCGTTAAGCGGAAAAGGAGAGGTCGACCAGGTGAAAGTAGATGATATCAAGGCCGAGATAAGAGGAGATCCGAAGACGCCCACGGTTCTAAGGTTCAAGAAAAATCGAGGAGCTCTAGTTCGAGCGTTGTTCGATCTATTGGAAGAGGCAGGCACATTTGGCGAATATCAGAAGATAGTAAAGCTGATAGGGGCGAATGACGGAGCAATGGGTTTATCCGGGCAGTTGAAGGAAGATGTAAAGACCTTAGACGATCTGCTTCAATATAAAGAGAGCTCAAGCGAAGGCATTATATTCACGACTACAACAGATGACCCCAAATTACTATTAATGACCGGCGATCTTGTAGACACATCTTCATGTCAGAATTATCGCACGGGAACTCATATAGGAACACTTCCCGGATACGTAATAGACGCGGATGTTAAGCTACTTTTAACCTATCTTGTTCGTGAGAATGATTTTGTGAGCGCGGCCGAATATAAAAGAGCCAAGGCTCTGGTGGCGTCCGGAGCCGTGCCTACGTTTATAGCGGCGAAGCAAGTATTAAAGATAGGGGATATAGAGTTCAGCCTACCCAGGGCATATAGAAGACACGTTGTAAAACTTGGGAAGACCGAAAAAGGTTCTGCAGGTCTTGCGTTAGAGAGAGGATACATTCAGAACCATCCCGCCGAAGGTGCAATGGAAGAACAGGCGATGGACGTCTTTGAGACACTTGCAAACGCTAGCGGAGCGAGCACAGGAGTAGAAATAACGGCCTCCGGCTCCCGAAATCCGGGAGGCGTTTATAGCGATGCATCCGGTGGCAGTAAAAAAGACGAATACAAAATGAAAGGCGTTGAAAAGCCGAGGAAGCCCAAGTCAGACGACCCTCCACCTTCGCCGCCCCCGCCTCCAGTAGCCCCATCAGACCCAACGCCTCCTGCTGAGGCCCGTCATCCCAGCGAAAGACAGTAAGGATGACAGAAAAGCGAGCCCTATCCATTTGAACCCCCTCAAAAGTGTCGGACGCCTTTTTGGGGGGACCTTTTATATAAGCGCACCCATTGGTCATGGGAGTGGTTATATCCAAGTCGAGTAACGCAAATTAAATAGTGGAGACTGTTGAAAAGGTCCTATTTTACTGAGGGTAAATGGGGCCACCCATTAGCGACGGTGTCAAGGACAACTGCCCCATCTGCGGCGGCTCTGGCAGGGTTCCCGCCCAATATAAGAACGATTAAACCACCGGTCACGGAGCAAATGGATAATAGTCTTTATTTATCAAGGGTATTGTTGACCCCCGGGGTTATTCTGCATATGCACTTGACTACTCAAGTGCATATGTAGGGGGGTTATAGCCAACATCTTGATATTCAAAGGCATTTGGGCTGTTTGCTCCGTGACGGGCGGTCAATTAAAAAACTTAGCAACTTTTTCACCATATGGCCGATATCACTATGTCGATGCCAACCGAGATCACCCTGTCGGCATATTGGAAGACCTCTACTTTTATATGCTTGGCATCGCTCAAAGTAAAAACGCAGATTCTTGCCGCCATGATCGCCTATTTACTTAGTGATGATATTACGATATTCGCTGAAGGCGAAGATCTCTATGCCTGATGCCATGGCTGTTATAGCCACGCTACTGCTATTGAATGAGCCAGTGTCGAGGATCCCAGGCACGCTTCCTGCTGTATCCCGCTACCCCCCTAGATCCCAGCTTATGCTGCCTCTCTAAATTCTACCGGACAGCAGTGGAAGAACTCCCTATTTCTGTAAAGTTGATCGTGCCAGTTCGTACATCTCCGGCCAATCGTCCAGTTCTTCGGGATAATCTCCGGTAAAGCAGGCGTCGCAGAACCATTCCTTTGGCGAGGCCTTGGCGAAGAAATAGAGCGCCTCATGCGAGAGATAACCCAGCGAATCCGCGCCTATGAACTTACGGATCTCTTCTATCGATTTAGAACTTGCGATAAGTTCCTCGCGTTTTGGGGTATCTATCCCATAGAAACACGGCCATGTGGTAGGGGGGCTCGAGATACGCATGTGGATCTCTTTTGCGCCGGCGTCCCTCAGCATCTTGACTATCTTCATGCTCGTTGTTCCGCGAACTATAGAATCATCGACGCAGATGATCCTTTTCCCATTTATAAGTTCTCTTATGGGGTTCAGTTTTATTTTGACCCCAAAGTGACGGATCTCTTTTTTGGGCTCGATGAAGGTCCTCCCGACATAGTGATTCCTTATGAGCCCCATCTGAAAAGGAATGCCCGACTCTTCCGAATATCCTATCGCCGCAGGAACGCCTGAATCAGGAATGGGAATAACGATGTCGGCTTTGACCGGATGTTCCTTGGCAAGCTCTTTTCCAAAACCGACCCTTACATTGTAAACATCGCGGCCGTAGGTATGAGAGTCCGGGCGCGCGAAATAGATATACTCGAATATGCACTGCGCCACCTTCTTTTTGGGCGCAAAGGGCCTTATGCTCTTGATACCGTTCTTGTCACATATGATTATCTCACCCGGCTCCACTTCGCGGAGATATTTTGCGCCGACAAGATCAAGCGCGCACGTTTCGGAGGCGAACACTATCGACTTCTCGCCGCCCCCGTTAACTTGCAGCTCTCCCATTACAAGGGGGCGCCATCCGTTTGGATCGCGCACGGCTATAAGCCGGCTTTCTGACAAGAACACAAATGAGTAAGAGCCGTTGACCTGCTTTAGGGCGTTTATCAATCTATCTTCAAGAGAGTCTGTACCGCCCTTTGCGAGAAGATGCATGACCACTTCCGAGTCGACCGTTGCCTGGAATATAGAGCCCTGCTTTTCCAAAATGGAGCGCATCTTTTTGTAATTCGTAAGATTCCCGTTGTGGGCCACGGATAGCCAGCCGTGGGCATATTTTATGACGAACGGATACGCATTCTTGAGCGATGATTCGCCCGAGGTTGAATATCTGACATGCCCTATGGCATTGTTCCCGGGAAGTTTCAGAAGTTTCTCGCGGGTGAAGATGTCGCTCACATGCCCCATCTCGCGGAGTTGATGCAATTTATTTCCGTCGGAGGTAACAATCCCGGCAGATTCTTGTCCTCTATGCTGAAGGGCGTAAAGGCAGAGATAGGCCAGATTGGCCGCTTCGGGATGGTTATATATTCCTACTATTCCGCACATATTTTATTGTCATTGCGAGTCCGCCTTTGGCGGGCGAAGCAATCCAGTTCGCTTACTTGGATGCGGGAGATTGCTTCGTCGCTTCGCTCCTCGCAATGACCTCTATACAGCCGTTCCAAAGTTTATAGATCTCATCCATGTCGATGGAGATGAGGTTGTTAATTATCAGCATCTTTCCGCCGACCGCACCTATTATCTTTGCGGGACAGCCGAACGATTTTGCTATCGTTAAAAGAAGCTCTTCGTCTCCCTTTTTGCAGGTGATTATCATCCTAGAGGCGCCCTCGCCGAATAGAAGGGCGTCTTTTCTGATGGGGGGAACGACCGTCTCGGAAGACGTTTCCCCCCAAACCCCTCGGCTCACCGCTGGCAAAGCCAGACGGTTCGCCGCTGTTGTATCGTCTTCGATCATAATTTCTGCGCCGATGGTCTTTCCGTTATCCTGCATGGCGCACTCTGCAACGGCAACCGCCAGACCGCCGTCGCTTATATCGTGCGCCGACCTGACAATTCCGCGGCCGATGGATGCGAGCACCGCCTTATGAAGATGTTTCTCTCTGTTAAAATCAAGGGGCGGCGGCATTCCCGCAACTTTTCCGTGGATCTGTTTCAGATATTCGCTTCCGCCCAGCTCTTCGGTGTTCTCTCCAAAGAGAACGATCACATCCCCTTCATCTTTAAAGAACTGCGATGTGTGGGTCTTTATGTCGTTCAGAACTCCTACCATTGCAACGCAAGGTGTCGGATATATCGCCTCTTTTCCGGTCTCATTGTAAAAGCTCACATTTCCCGAAACAATAGGGGTTCCGAACTCCTTGCATGCCGCGGCCATGCCAAGGCACGATTGTTCGAACTGCCACATGATATCCGGCCGCTCCGGATTTCCAAAGTTAAGGCAATCGGTCACCGCCCGCGGCTCGGCCCCGCTTGCCACAAGGTTTCTGGCGTTCTCGGCTATCGCATGTGCCGAACCCCAATACGGGTCCAGATAACACCAGCGCGGGTTGCAGTCGACAGTCATGGCAACGCCTTTATCTGTCCCCTTAATTCTAAGGACCGCGGCATCACTTCCCGGCAGGACGACCGTATCGGTCCCGACCATATGGTCATACTGACGATATACCCACGACTTGCAGGCAAGGTTTGGCGAGCCGATCATCTTCTTCAGCACAGCGTTATAATCTTTGGGCTCTTCTATTTTCTTAAGGTCGAGCTTCTGGAGCTTTTCCTGATTCGTTGACTTTTTGATAGGTCTTTCATAGACTGGCGCCGCATGGACAAGAGGCGCGATGGGAAGTTCGCAAACAGTCTTCCCGTACTGACGAACCCGCATGACACCGTCGTCGGTAACTATGCCTACGACCTCGGCATCGAGGTCCCACTTTTTGAAGATGTCTATTATCTCCTGCTCGCGGCCTTTCTGCGAGACCGCAAGCATCCTCTCCTGCGATTCAGAAAGCATTATCTCATAAGGAGTCATTCCCTCCTCGCGAAGGGGAACTTTGTCGAGGTCCATCTCAATGCCGGTCCCGGCGCGCGACGCCATTTCGAACGATGAACTGGTAAGACCTGCCGCACCCATATCCTGAATGCCGACGATGGCGTCGGACTTCATCGCCTCAAGGCACGCTTCGAGCAGGAGCTTTTCTGTGAAGGGATCGCCGACCTGAACGGTTGGCCTTCTCTCTTCGTTGCCACATCCAAAGACGTCGGACGCCATCGTAGCGCCGTGGATGCCGTCACGTCCGGTCTTACTTCCAATATAGATCACCGGATTGCCGACTCCGGATGCGAATCCCTTGAAGATATCCTCTTTGCGGACGATGCCGGCCGTGAAGGCGTTAACAAGATTATTTCCGTTGTAGCATTCGTCAAAATATACCTCGCCGCCAACCGTTGGAATACCCATGCAGTTGCCGTAGTGCGCTATCCCAGCAACGACACCCTTCAACAGGTAAGGCACCTTTGGATGGTCTGCGGAACCAAAACGAATGGAGTTAAGATTCGCTATGGGACGCGCACCCATTGTAAAGACGTCCCTTAAAATTCCGCCGACGCCGGTCGCCGCCCCCTGAAAGGGTTCAATGAAGGAAGGGTGATTGTGCGACTCCATCTTGAATGCAACGCAAAGGCCGTCACCGATATCAATGATGCCGGCATTTTCTCCCGGACCTTGAATAACGAAAGGGCCGGATGTCGGAAGTTTCTTCAGATGAAATTTTGAGCTCTTGTACGAACAATGCTCGCTCCACATAACGGAGAATATCCCGAGCTCGGTTATATTAGGTTCCCTTCCCAGGGCTTTTTTTAAGCGCTCGTACTCTTCATCCGAAAGTCCGTGCTGTTTTACCACGTCCGCTGTGACTTTTGTATCCTGTTTCATAGTTAACAGCCAGCAAAGTTAAATTCTTAACCTTGCTTGCCTTGCTGGCCTGTGACTTTGCTGGCCAATATTGATTCAAACACCTTCAATCCATCCACTCCGCCTAAAATGTCCTCGCTTATTCGTTCCGGATGAGGCATCAGGCCAAGAACGTTCCCTCGTTCATTGGTTATGCCTGCGATATCCGCTATGGCGCCGTTGGGATTTTCACCGTGATATGAAAATGCTATCTGCCCCTTTGCCTTAAGACGTTTAAGCGTAACTTCATCGCAGAAATAGTTTCCGTCGTTGTGGGCGATGGGAACGGTTATAACCTCACCCTCCTCATATTTGCCGGTGAACGGTGTCTTATTGTTCTCTACCTTTAGCTTCACGTGCTTACAAATGAATGAAAGTGTGGCATTTCTCATGAGGACGCCCGGAAGGAGACCGGATTCGGTAAGGACCTGAAAGCCGTTACAGATACCTATCGTAAGACCGCCGCTGTTGGCAAAATCAATTATCGACTTCATTATGGGCGACTGTTTTGCAATGGCCCCGCAACGAAGATAATCACCGTAAGAAAATCCGCCTGGAAGGATTATGCAATCAACATTCTTAAGGTCCTTTTCCTTGTGCCATAAATAGACCGCTTCCTGACCCAGGACGTTCTTAGGGACATTGAAACAATCGCGATCACAATTTGAACCGGGAAAGACCACTATTCCAAATTTCATAAAGGCGGCCAGCAAGGTTTCATGGCAGCAATACCCGCAAAGTTAAAATTCTTAACCTTGCCGGCCTTGCCGGTCTTGCTTGCTTTGCTGGCTAGTTTTCTATCACCTCAAATCTATAACTTTCTATCACCGTGTTCGCTAAAAGTTTCTCGCACATATCTTTTACGTGCGCCTCTGCCTCGCTCTTTGAGACCTTGCCAAGCTTAAGCTCAATGAACTTTCCGATGCGAACGTCCATTACCTCATTAAACCCGAGCGTTGCAAGGGAGTGCTTCACGGCCTTACCCTGAGGGTCCAATACGCCATTTTTAAGCGTAACGTAGATTTTTGCTAGCATATTTTATTATCGAGGCATGAAACAAGAAACAAGAAGCATAATCTTTCATGCTTCTTGCCTCCTGCCTCCTGCCTCCTGCTTCTTATTTAGTTATCTCCCTTAATACCTCTTCAACGGTCCTCATGTTCTTGAACCAAAGGCGCCCCGTTATCTCGTTGCACGCGGCCTTGTAAAGTTCGGAGACAAGCGCGCTTAGGCCTGCCGAAAGTCTTTCGGGACGGCTCACGACCGTCTTTTTCCATTCAACGCCGCCCGTTCTCTTTGCCTCTTCTACCTCATTATGCCACGGGGTTCCCCTGTAGTTCATGCGAAGGATCTCTTTGCTTACCGGAACTCCGCCGTATGTGAACCTGCATTCATCAAGGGTCCCAACGGTGTCTAAAAGGATCATCTCTCTATTTTCATCGAAACCGAATTCCACCTTGCCGTCTTCATTCGTAAGCTTTGCCTTGCCGGCCTCTTTGGTAAGAAGCTCATCTATACGAAGGATGTTCTTCTGCAGAAGAAAAAGCTCTTCTTCGCTCAGGCCCGAGATATCCTTCGCCTCATCCCATGAAAGATATCTGTCCGTCGATTCCATCTTTGTCGAAACATCGAATATGGGCTTATTAAGCTTCGTGCCCGGCGTCGGCATTTCTTTAAGACCGATAGATTCTAGTTTTAGCGAACCGTCCTTCAGGCGTTTGAAGACGCTCGAACCTTCGGGAAGTGAATTTCTGTATATGACCTCCAGAGGTATAAGGAAATTATTCTTTTCGTTCTTAAAAATTTTGTAATCATAAACGGAACCTGTGACCCGAGGCCTCACAACGCGGACAAGCTTCACTTCCATTGAGCCCTGCGGACCTTTGAGGTCTTTAAGTCTCTTTGGTTTTCCGTCCTCGACCACACCTAAGTAATGGGTCTTGACCCCTTCTTCTTCGAGGCGCTCAAAGAAATAGGCGGATGTGATACAAAGTGCGGCGCCTTTGCCGTATATATGATCGGGCATTTCACCCCAATCAAATACCGAGTATCTGTCCGAAAAATTGAATACGCCCCTGCCGGTAGAGTTTTGTGTCGCCGGCTCGATAACCGTAAAATCTTTTACGCTTCCCATATTTTGGCCAGCAAGGCAGGCAAAGCCAGCAAGGCAGGCAAGGTTAAGAATCTAACTTTGCTGGCATTGCTGGCCTGAAACTTTGCTGGCATATTATTTGAAAACCCTTCTATAAATCGTATCCACATGCTTCAGGTGATATTTAAGATCGAAGAGCTTATCTATATCGCCCGGCTTTAGATATTTTTTGATATCTGCGTTTTTCTTTAAAAGTTCATTGAAGTCCGCATTTTTACCGGCGCGTACATCCGCCCACACCTTCATCGCGTTCTCCTGAACCACTCTGTAGGCGTCTTCGCGCGTCATCCCTGCCTCGATCAATGCCAAGAGGATCCTTTGTGAATGGACAAGTCCTCCCAACTTTGCAAGGTTTCTTTTTGTTGAATCGGGATAGACAACAAGGCCATCAAGCATTTTAGTAAGGCGCGTGAGCATGAAGTCGATGAGTATCGTAGAATCGGGGCCTATCACTCGTTCAACGGAAGAATGGGAGATGTCGCGTTCGTGCCAGAGCGCAACGTTTTCCATGGCCGCAACCGAATTGGCGCGGACTATCCTCGCAAGGCCGCAGAGATTTTCGGAAAGAACGGGATTTCTCTTGTGCGGCATGGCGCTGGAACCTTTTTGACCCTTCGTAAAAGGCTCTTCGGCCTCAAGCACTTCCGTGCGCTGAAGATGTCTTATTTCTGTGGCTATCTTTTCAATAGATGAAGCGATCAAGGCAAGCGTTGAAAAATAGTGTGCGTGACGGTCCCGGCTTACTATCTGCGTTGAGACAGGTTCGACCCCCAGCCCCATCTTCTTGCAGACATATTCTTCAACCTCCGGCGGAACGTTCGCAAATGTCCCCACGGCCCCGCTTATCTTTCCTACGGAGACATGTTCTGCCGCAAGTTTTAGAATTTCTTTAAGGCGGCTGAACTCGGCGTACCATATGACGAACCTTATTCCAAAAGATGTCGGTTCGGCATGGATCCCGTGAGAGCGCCCGATCACCGGAACATCTTTAAGTTCAATGGCGCGCTTTTTAAGCACGCCCAGAAGTTTATCTATATCTTCAAGTATAACGCTCGTGGCAATTTTTAGTTGATAGGCAAACGCTGTATCTAGAACATCGCTCGAGGTCATTCCCATGTGGATGAAACGCGAATCGGTACCCACGCTTTCGGCAACTGCTGTTAGAAATGCAATGACATCGTGCCTTGTGGTCTTTTCTATCTCTTCAATACGGGAAAGATCCACACTTCCTGCCTTCTTTTTTATGACCTCAAGTGAACTTTTAGGGATCTTTCCTAACTTTCCCCACGCTTCGCAGGCGTGAACCTCAATATCGAGCCACGTTTTGTATCTAAAACCATCGCTCCAGATCTTTGAAACTTCCTCTCTTGAATACCTGGGTATCATATTGATATTATTGGGTTTTATTTGACCCCTTGGGGAACGTAGCGGACTATATATAAGAGAAATGTTTTATGCAAGCGGATAAAAGAGGTAATATGGAACTCGGAATAGACAGGAATTATTGGAATCTGCCATGGATCACATCTGTTTGATAATGCGGATATAATCTTTCATCGTCTCGTACGCCATGCACGATATAAAATTGAAGAATGGAACACTGTTACCATGATTCGTCTTAACAAGTGCCGTAATATAATCGGCCCTGACAACGGGCGGTATAATGGCTATAGGGTATCCATTCTGCAAAAGAACAAGGTTCATAAGAAGCCTTTCGACCCTTCCGTTGCCATCTACGAACGGATGGATGTTCGCTAATTCCAGATGGACATGCGCGGCCAGCTCTACGGGATGTAGCCTATTTCGTAAATCTTGAAGTTCCTTCACGAATCTTTCCATTTCCGATGGAACTTTCGCCGCCGGAGGAGGGATATAATCGGTCCCGGTTATTACGACGCCCGTTTTTCTATAATGACCGGCCTCATTTTCGTTTATCCTGTGATAAAAGAGACGGTGGAGTTTTAAAATATCCTGTTCGGCAAATCCTCTCTTCTTCGCAAGTTCACATATCTCGTCGTAGGCATCGCTGTGGCCCAAGGTTTCCATGTGGTCATTGACCGGCTTTCCTGCTATCGTTATGCCGTCTTCAATGACCACCTTTGTTTCGCTTTCGGTGAGGGTATTCCCTTCCACCGCATTGCTTGTGTAGGTAAGGCCTATACGAAAATACTCCTTGAGCTGTTTTAAAACATCCGGCTTAAGCGGTCGATATTTATCCAGCTCGTTCTTTAGCTCCGCAAGCTTTGAGAACTTCGAATCGTACAACATAGCGATGCTAGAATATCATATACGGGATAAAACTCAACAAACAAAAAACCCCTCCATCATTTCAACCTTACAAGCTCGTCCCATTTTCTTTCGGGAACGGAGCGGGTCAGATACCAGACCTCCTTATAAAAGGTTATAAAATATGCGCAACTTGCAATATTCTCATTGACGATAATACTCTATGGGGGTATACTGTATCCTAACAAAGGGAGATAAGCATGATAAACCAAGAGACAAAAGAGGCTTCACTTGCAAGGCTAAAAAGAGTAGAAGGGCAGATAAGGGGGATACAGCAGATGGTCGAAGCCGAAAAATACTGCATCGAAATAATAAATCAGATCAATGCGGCGCGCAGGGCCTTGGAACAGGTGGCATTACTTGTGATGAAGAGGCACATGGGAAGCTGTCTCGCCGATGCGATCAAGACAAAGGGCGGAGAAGATAAGATAAATGAACTGATAGAGTCGATAGACCGGTTCATAAGGTGATACTATGAAAAACCAATTTGTTTTCTGGTCATTTATCATTGGTTATTTGCTGATGCCTAATTTTGCATTTGCGCAGACCTTGACCCTCGATGAGGCGATAAACGCCGCCCTTTCAAACAACCCGTCCATCATCGCGGCAGGCGAAGAGACGAACGCTGCACGGGCCAGACCTCCGCAGGCGGCCACCCCGCCCGACCCTTCCTTTATGGTTCAGGCAACACAGGTACCGACCGACACATCAGATATCAACAAGGGTATGATAGAGTACATGGTGCAACAGGAGATACCCTTTCCCACCAAGCTCGTCTACGGTCACAAGGAGAAACGACATGAAGCGGACGCCATCTCGCATCAGCGTGATTCCACCGAACAGACCGTTGTAAGGGATGTAAAGCTCGCCTATTTCGAAGCATGGGGATTGCAAGAAGAAGAAAGGATCAATCGACAGACGCTTTCCATATACGATCTGAACAGAAGTATATCCGAAGCGGCCTATGCGTCCATGCAGGGTCCCATATCCGATCCGGTGCGGGCAACGGTCGACCTAGGCGAGATCGAGGCAAGACTCGCCATGATAGAACAGGAAAGAATTGAAAAACTTGCCGGACTTTCGAGCCTCATATCGTCTAATATCGAACCTGCCACTAAAATATCGGAACCTTCAAGACCCCCGGCTGTCGAACCGCTTGAGGATCTGATCGAACGCTCAAAAACACAAAGACCGGAAATAGCCTCGGCAGAGAACATGGTAAGCGTCGGTAAGGACGGTCTTGCGCTTGCCAGATCACAATATGGTCCGGACCTCACGTTAAGGGCCGGATACATGGACATGCCCGACGGTTTTAAAAACGCATGGATGGGAAGGATAATGCTCTCCGTCCCTCTTTGGTCTCTTTCCAAACAGCGATTCGCCGTTCGTGAATCAAAGGCAATGCTCGACCGTGCCTATTCCTTAAAGAAAGAGGTCGAGCTCAACACCATAGCGGAGATAAGATCAAGCTACGCACGCCTCATTTCATCAAAAAAGATAATCGATATCTACGCGGGAAAGGTAGTGCCTCGCGCCCGCGTACTTCTCTCTTCTTCTCAAGAGGCCTACAGGTCCAAAAAGAGCGATTTCTTGAACATCGTCGACAGCATCAGGAGCCTAAACAATGCTGAGCTCATGCTGGTGCGCGCAAAGGTGGATGAGGCCAAGGCCTACGCCGATCTTGAAAGAGCCGTTGGCGGAAATTTGAAAGAAGGAGAATGACATGAAAAATAGATATTATTGTATTGGCGGCGTTATTCTTGCCGTTCTTATCTCAAGCGGCGGTGCTTATTATTGGTATTATTCTCACAATGCTGGGGACTCGCGCACTTACGCACTTACGCACTTACGCACTCCTTTATACCACTGCCCCATGCATCCGACCTACACATCTGACAAACCCGGACAGTGCCCCATCTGTGGGATGAATTTGGTGCCTGTCATCCTGAACGAGCAAAGCGAAGTGAAGGATCTCCCGAATACAACTGAACAAGGAGATTTTTCACCGCCGGAGGCGGCTCAGAATGACAAGAGGGCTGACAGAACAAGCGTAACGATATCCTTGGACAGACAACAGTTGATAGGCGTGAAGACAGATATCATAAAAAAGGCAGGGGCGATAAAGGAGATAAGAACGGTGGCAAGCGTTGCCTTTAATCCGGAACTGGCGGTCGCACAGACCGAATATCTTGAGGCAAAGAAGATGGGCGACAACTCCCTGGCATCTGCCGCACACGACAGGCTCATCATACTCGGCATGAACGATAAAGAGATAAAGAACCTGAAAAAGGCGCAACGAGGCCTCTTTCTTCCCGGCAAGGACGCTTTGATATATCCCATAATATATGAATATGAACTTCCCTTTGTAAAAACTGGCGGAGATGTCACAGTGGAACTCCCGGGAAACCGGACGTACAAGGGAATAATAAGATCGATAGACACGGTAATAGACCCTGCCACACGCTCGGCACGTCTTCATGTCGAGATAAAGGATGTCTCCGACACGCTCAATCCGCTCTCATTCGGCAACGCCAAGATAAAAATAGCTCTGGGCGAAAGGCTCCTCGTTCCAAAATCAGCGGTGATCTCCACCGGTGAAAGAAATATCATCTTTATGGTCCATGACGGAACACATTTTATGCCGATGGATATTAAATTGGGTGCTGAATTAGAAGACAACTACGTGGTTGAAGATGGATTAAGTGAGGGCGACACGGTCGTCACAAGCGCCAATTTTCTGATAGACTCGGAGTCAAAGTTAAAGGCGGCGATAGGGACGGCGGAAGGCGGTGGAGGACATAAACATTAGGGCCGTCATTGCGAGGAGCGATAGCGCCGAAGTAATCCCCCGCAGAAGATTGCTTCGCTTACGCTCGCAATGACACACATAACATATGATAAAACGGATTATAGAAATATGCGCCACGAATAAGTTCCTTGTCATGATAATCGTCGGCGCGACGGTAATAGGCGGGATAATTGCGCTTAAAAATATCCGCCTCGATGCGATACCCGACCTTTCCGACACGCAGGTCATTATATATTCGAGGTGGGACAGGAGCCCGGATATCATCGAAGACCAGGTGACATATCCAATCGTTTCCGCTCTTCTTGGCGCTCCAAAGGTAAAGGCGATAAGAGGATTTTCGGACTTCGGTTTTTCATATGTTTACATCATCTTTGAAGACGGAACGGATATTTACTGGGCGCGTTCGCGTGTCCTTGAATATTTGAGCAAGATATTACCGCGTCTGCCTCAAGGCGTTCAAACAGAGCTGGGTCCGGATGCCACAAGCGTCGGCTGGATATTCCAATACGCGCTTATAGACAAGACCGGAGAGAACTCCCTTGCCGACCTTCGCTCATTTCAGGACTGGTACCTGCGTTATTATCTGCAGAGCGTTCCGGGCGTTGCGGAAGTTGCAAGTGTCGGAGGATTTGTCCGTCAGTATCAGGTGAATCTGGACCCCAATAAACTGATCGCCTACAATATTCCGATAACGACAGTGATGAACGCCGTTCGATCGGGAAATAACGATGTCGGCGGCAGGCTCGTTGAATTCGCAGGCGCGGAATATATGATCCGAGGGCGAGGCTATGCAAGATCAATAGAGGACATTGAAAATATAGTCGTCCGCGCAGATCCAAAGACGGGCACACCTGTCTATATCAAGAACCTTGGTCGTGTGGAGCTAGGCCCGGATATAAGACGAGGGATAGCAGACCTTAATGGCGGGGGAGATACGGTGGGCGGCATAGTCATCATGCGCCACGGTGAGAACGCGCTGAACGTCATAGAAAGGGTCAAGGAAAAGATAGAAGAGATAAAGCCTTCACTTCCAAAGGGGGCCGAAATAGTAACGACATACGATCGTTCTATTTTAATAGAGAAATCAATAGACACGCTCAAAGACACTCTAATAGAGGAATTGATCATCGTCAGCATAGTGATCCTTCTCTTTTTGTGGCACATACCTTCCGCCATCGTCCCTATCGTTACCATTCCCGTCTCCGTGTTGCTTTCGTTCATACCGCTCTACTTCATGGGCATCACCGTTAATATTATGTCGCTCGCCGGCATCGCCATCTCTATAGGTGTACTTGTGGACGGCGCCATAGTCGAGGTCGAGAACGCATATAAAAAATTGCAGCTATGGCAAGATTCCGGACGAAAAGGTGACTATCATAAAGTAAGGCTTGAGGCGCTGAAAGAGGTCGGGACATCGGTATTTCTCTCGCTCCTTGTCATAGCTGTCGCCTTTCTGCCCATATTCACACTGGTCGATCAGGAGGGAAGACTATTCAAACCCCTCGCCTATTCAAAGACCTTTGCCATGGCCATTGCCGCGGTACTCGCGATAACGCTCGACCCCGCGATGAGGATGTTCTTTACAAGGATGGATTTTCTGCACTTTAGACCCAGATGGCTCTCATGGTTCACAAATCAGATAACGGTCGGCAGATATTACGCCGAAGAAAAACACCCGATAAGTAAGACTCTCTTCAAAATCTATGAACCAGTCTGCCGAAGCGTCCTTAAATATCCAAAAAGGACAATAATCGGGGCCGTTCTCGTAATGCTCACTACCGTGCCGGTCTTCTTCATGCTGGGAAGCGAGTTCATGCCGCCCTTGAATGAAGGTTCTATCCTTTATATGCCGACAACGCTCCCGGGCATCTCCGTAACAGAAGCAGGGAAACTCCTCCAGAAACAAGATGAGATACTCAAATCCTTTCCTGAAGTCGAAACAGTGTTCGGCAAGGCCGGGCGCGCAGAGAGTTCCACCGACCCCGCCCCGTTCTCGATGATGGAAACGACCGTTATATTGAAACCGATGGACAAGTGGCCTGAAAAGATATCGTGGGATGAGCTGATAGATAAGATGAACAAGGCGATGCAATTCCCGGGCGTCACCAACGCATGGACAATGCCAATTAAGGCGCGTATCGACATGCTCTCAACCGGTGTCCGGACACCTGTCGGGATCAAGATCTACGGCAGCGATCTAAAAGAGATAGAACGGATAGGTGCCTCGATCGAAGGAATACTGAAAGATGTCCAAGGAACCAGGAGCATCTTTGCAGAACGCGCGGCCGGCGGCTATTTTGTAGACTTTGATCTCAAACGCGAAGAACTGGCCCGTTACGGGCTTTCGGTCGAGGATGCCGAAATGGTCATAACATCCGCGATAGGCGGCGAGAACGTTGGCACGACCATCGAAGGGCGCGAGAGATACCCCATAAATGTAAGATACGCCCGCGAGCTGCGTGATGACATTCCAAAGCTCTCGCGCGTCCTGGTCACCACCCCGTCCGGCGCGCATATTCCGCTGGCGCAGATAGCAGATATCAATATTTCGCTAGGGCCTTCGATGATAAGGGATGAGAACGGCATGCTTGCTGGATATGTATATGTCGATCTTGCCGGAAGAGATGTGGGAGGTTATGTCACAGACGCCAAAGAAGAGGTCTCAAAACGGTTGAAACTTCCCGAGGGCTACTCACTGCAATGGAGCGGCCAGTATGAGAACATGCTCCGCGTCCGCGAACGTCTAAAAATAGTCCTGCCGCTGACGTTCTTCATCATCTTCCTGCTTTTATATGCGAACACAAAGTCGGCGTTCAAGGCCGGGGTTGTAATGCTCGCCGTTCCCTTCTCCCTCGTCGGAGCGGTGTGGTTCCTGTGGATGCTTGGGTACAACATATCGATAGCGGTCTGGGTCGGCATGATCGCCCTTATGGGGCTTGACGCTGAAACGGGTGTCTTTATGATGCTATTCCTGGACTTGTCCTATAATGAAGCTGTGAAGAACGGCCAAATGAAGACAGAAGGAAATCTTGTAGAGGCCATAATTCACGGCGCCGTAAAAAGAATAAGACCAAAAATGATGACAGTGACAGCGGCCTTCATGGGACTGATCCCCATCATGTGGTCGTTCGGAACGGGCGCCGATATGATGAAACGCGTCGCGGCCCCGATGGTCGGCGGCCTTGCAACTTCATTTGCCATGGAACTCTTGGTCTATCCGGCGATATATTTCTTGTGGAAACAAAGGGAATTAAAAAAGTCAGGGCTCTAATATGCAGAACATTCATCCATTGTTCGTTCATTTTCCGATCGCCTTGCTGATATTTAGCGTCGCGTGCGATATTTTAGGAAGGCTCTTTAAAAAGGGTTCGCTGGAGAACGCCGGCTGGTGGAGCCTATTTTTCGGCATGATCGCCATAGCGGCGGCCGCAACAACAGGCCTTTTGGCGGCATCCTCCGCGCCGCATCTCGATGCGGCGCATGAGATCATGGAAGATCACGAACGTCTTCAGCTGATCGCCGGCGCAATATTTCTGATATTGTTCATAATAAGAATAGTGAACAGAACGCGCCTTCCGCAAATGAGACTGATGCTCGTATCATATATCGTACTTTCATTGATAGGTGTTGGGATCATCTCTTTCGGCGCGCATCTTGGCGGAAGGCTCGTCTATGAATACGGCGTAGGGACAAATATAATAGGTGAGAACATCCAGCACGATATCCATGATGGCGAACATCACCATCATAACGATACAGGGGAACCCAGTCATGGTGACTAGGACCCAAATACATGTACCCAAAGGAGGAAACGCTATGAAAAAGATACTGATCGCAACATGCGCAATGTTTGCGCTAACGGTTGCGGGGCGAGCGATCGCCGAAGAGGGACATAAGGGCCACATGCGTGGCCACGACGATGCAAAGGCCGCAACGCAGCAAGCGGCGGCGTACAAGTGCCCGAACCACCAGGACGTGACATCCGCTACGCCGGCCAAATGCCCAAAGTGCGGAATGGAGATGAGCAAAATGGATGGTTATAACATCAAATACCGGTGCCCGATGCATAAAGATGTCGTTGCTGACAAACCTGGAAAATGCAAGGAGTGCGGAATGGCGCTTGAAAAGGCTCCGGAGGAGCATCTTGGCATCCATAAATAACTATGGAATATCTTATCGGCATATTGAATTCTTCCTGGCAGATACTTTTGGACGCATCTATCTTTATAATATTCGGCCTGTTCGTGGCCGCGCTACTTAGAGCGTTCATATCTGCGGATACCATAGTAAAATACATGGGCGGCAGGAATATGAGGTCGGTCTTTCTGGCCGCCCTTTTTGGAGTACCCCTGCCTTTGTGTTCATGCGGAGTTGTCCCCACAGCCATCGGTCTCAGAAAACAAGGGGCAAGCAAACCCGCAACGGTCTCATTTCTCATAACAACTCCGGAATCGAGCGTCGATTCCATCGCAATTACCTATGCGCTTATCGATCCCTTGATGACGATATTCAGACCCATAGCAGCATTCATGACCGGCATCATTGCCGGCTTAGGCGAGATAATGTTCGGCAAAAAAGAAGACGAAAAAAGATCTGACGCTCATGAATGTCCGCATTGTCATGAAGACGAGGCAGGAGGCAGGAAGCAGGAAGCAGGAACAATAAAACATGAACATACGATGAAGGAACGCCTCTCTTCCGGTGCGCGGTTCGCGTTCGTGGACCTTTTAACGGATATAAGCAGGTGGTTTCTGATAGGAGTGGTGATAGCCGGCGTCATAAGCTACGCAATGCCCGTAAGCTTCATTGAAAATTACATGGGCGAGGGATGGCTCTCAATGTTCATCATGCTTGCCGTGGGGCTTCCTTTGTATGTATGCGCCACCGCATCCACACCGATAGCGGCGGCGTTGGTACTCAAAGGGATGAGCCCGGGCGCGGCCCTTGTATTCCTCCTTGCCGGTCCGGCAACAAATGCGGCGTCGCTCACGGTAATAGCCAACCTGCTTGGAAAAAGGACCGTCGTCATTTATATCATTTCTATTGCGACATGTGCGGTCCTTTTGGGAATGTTTCTCAACTGGCTCTATGCATATCTCGGAATAAACATCCACGCCTCCATAGGCCACGCGCATGAGATGATACCTGTGTGGCTTAAATGGGCGACGGCGGTGCCTCTCTCCATTGCAATAACGATCGCAGCTATAGTTAAGAAACAGTGACCAATATCCAAATCACAATGACGAATAAATGCTCAAATCCCAATAACACAATATTTAATGAGGCTCTTCTCCCGATCGAGCGGGTCATTTGCTGGACAAGATGGCGGAAAGAAGCGATTAGACGTGAATCATCTGTTTATAAATGAAAAGAAAGTTGTTTTCAAGCGCGACAAGTAGTTATCCACGCACGCGCACCAGCCCGTAAGGAGCTGGTGTGCGCGTGGGTGTAACTTTTTACTAACAATGCATTTGTCATTTTTTACTTACCCAAGAATGTTATGAGCCGCTCAGCATAAATGTCCTCAAATCACCCACTCACTTTGGAGAAGAGCCATTTATGATTTGAATAATTGTGATTTAATTCGTCATTGGAGCTTGGTCATTGATTATTGATTCTTTCGAGCCCGTGCATGTATGGGCGAAGAACTTCGGGGATAACAACGCTTCCATCTGCCTGCTGATAATTCTCTAAGATCGCAACTACGGTCCTCCCTACAGCGACACCGCTTCCATTCAAGGTATGAACAAATCTCGTCTTACCGGCCGAATCTTTAAAGCGAATATTCGCGCGCCGCGCCTGAAATTCCTCAAAGTTCGAACAGGAAGATATCTCTCTGTAGGAGTTCTGTCCCGGGAGCCATACCTCGATGTCGTAGGTCTTGGCCGATGAAAAACCCAGATCACCAGCACAAAGAGCAACAACGCGATACGGAAGGTTAAGCCTTTGCAGGACCATCTCCGCGTTTCCCGTTAAGGATTCCAGTTCGTTATATGAATTATCGGGATGCGCGAATTTAACGAGCTCCACCTTGTTGAATTGATGCTGGCGGATGAGGCCTCGGGTATCCTTGCCATATGATCCTGCCTCGCTCCTGAAGCATGCGGTATAGGCGGCATATCTAATTGGAAGTTCGCTCTCCTTTAATATCTCATCTGCTAACATGTTCGTAACCGGGACCTCTGCAGTCGGTATCAGATAATAACCTTCGGTCGTCTTAAAAAGATCGGCCTCGAACTTCGGGAGCTGCCCTGTCCCCGTCATCGCCTTGGCATTGACCATGTAGGGAGGCAAGACCTCGGTGTAGCCGTTCTCGCGGGTGGCGAGGTCCAGCATAAAGTTGATGAGCGCCCGCTCAAGCTGCGCGCCAAAACCTTTATATATTGTGAATCTTGCTCCCGAGATCTTCGCCGCACGGTCAAAATCAAGGATGCCCAGCTTTTCTCCGATATCGAAATGTTCCAGCGCCTTGAATGAGAACAACGGGATATTCCCCCATTTTCTTATCTCTTTGTTATCGTCCGCCGATGTCCCTTTGGGAACGCTTTCATGGGGGATATTGGGCAGTTCAAGGAGCTTATACTTAAGTTCGTCTTCGATCTTGGCCAGCTCCGGCTGGATCTCTTTAACGCGTGTAGCCGCCTTTTGCATGGAATCGATGATGACGCTTGCATCCTTCTTCTCTTTTTTAAGTTTGGCTATCTCTGCGGAGGCCTTGTTCTGTTCGGAACGTAAAGAGTCGAACTCCTGCTGAAGTTTTTTGCGCCTGTCGTTAAGGCCTTCTAAAGGTGAAAGGTCCTGCTCCTTTCCCCTTTGGGCCAACATGTTCTTGATAACATCCAGATTAGAGATTGCAAATTTGAGATCTAGCATAATAAAATGTCATCCTGAGGCCGGAAGGCCGAAGGATCTCGCGAATCAAATCATGTTAAGGAGATCCTTCGCTTACGCTCAGGATGACACTAATTCAATTACTTGTTCAGTTCCTGATCGATGACCACTTTAAAATCTGCATAAGGTCTCGCGCCTGAGAAGAATATCCCGTTAATAAAGAAAGAAGGCGTCCCTTGGGCTCCGACGGAGGCGCCGTAGGCAACGTTTTCTTCCACCTCTTTGGTGTATTTACCCTTATCCAGACATTCATCGAACTTCTTCATGTTAAGTTTGGTGGCCTTTGCATATTCTTTGAGCTTGTCCGGTTGCAACGCCTGCTGATGTGCCCAAAGCTCGTTTGAATAATCCCAATATTTTCCCTGATCGCCTGCGCAGCGCGCCGCTTCATGCGCCTTCTTTGCGAACTGATGGAACGAAAGAGGGAAATCGCGAAGGACATAGCGGACCTTATCCTTATACTCTTCGGTTATCTGCTTGATGGTCGGGCGAACTCGCGAACAGAACGGACACTGGTAATCCGTGAATTCGATTATAGTGATAGGGGCGTTCTTGGGTCCTATCGAAGGATTGTCGCCCACCTCGACCTCTATGCGCGGCGGAGAGAGAAGAACCTTAACATTTCCCGAGGCCTTCAGCCCGTTCAGGAGCTGTGCCCTCACGGCCTGTTTTCTTGACTGCTCAAGGTACGCCTTTATCTGACCTTCGGCCTCTTTAAATGACTTCCCGCCCATCTGTTCTTTTCTCTGGTCGTAGAATTTCTTGATATCTTCGTCCGTCGGGGCAGAGACCTTGTCTTCTATGTTCTCCTTCATGTAGTCATCGGCCGATTTACCCTGTTTCTTGGCGGCCTCTTCTATAAGCGTGGTTTCGACAAGTTCGCTCAAGGCGCCCTTCTTTATCTCATAGATCTCCTGGTCAACGCGCTGAAGCCTTCCCTTTATAGCGATATCAAGGTCGGCGTTGGTGATGTTCGCACCGTTCACCGTGGCGACCACTTCTGTAGGATTGGCGGGTACGACCACTGCGGTGGTGGTCCCCTTGTTGCATGACAGAAGAAGCAGGAAGCAGGAAGCAGGAAGCAGGAAACAAAGCGCAATTCTTTTCATTTTTTTCTCCCCATTATTGCTCATCCTGAAGTTTGAAGTCGAAGGATGAAGCTTTAGAATAAAAAGCCGTTCATGGTCAGGCCGGCCCACCATGAACGGCTTTCATTGTTACCAAAATCTAGCTAAATGTCAAAGTATAACGCAAATTCGTGAGGCACAGGCCTTAAGGCCACCGGCGCTATCTCATGTTTTGTCTTATAATCGATCCACATGTCTATGACGTCTTTAGTGAAGACATCTCCTTTCAGCAGGAATTCGCAATCCTTCTCAAGCGCCGCGATGGCTTCTCCTAGCGTTCCCGGAGCCTTCGGAACGTTCTTGAGCTCTTCGGGTGAGAGTCCGTAAATATCCTTATCAAGCGGCGGACCCGGGTCGATACGTCTCTGAATTCCGTCTAAAACCGCCATCATTATTGCTGAGAATGCAAGATAACCGTTACATGAAGGATCGGGCGTTCTGTACTCAAGTCGCTTGGCCTTGGGGGACGCCGAATACATAGGGATTCTGACCGATGCCGAACGGTTCCTGCTTGAATATGCAAGATTGATCGGCGCTTCGAACCCGGGGACAAGTCTTCTATAAGAGTTTGTTGTAGGATTGCAGAACGCGCTAAGCGCCGGCGCATGTTTCAATATGCCGCCAATACCCCAAAGGGCCATTTCAGAAAGCCCGCCATAACGATCGCCTGCAAATAACGGTTTGTCGTTCTTCCAGAGACTTATGTGAACATGCATGCCGCTTCCGTTATCTTCAAAGAGCGGCTTTGGCATGAACGTTGCGGTCTTGTTGTGCTTCTTGGCAACGTTCTTGATAATATATTTGAACCACATCAGCTGATCGCCGCTTTGAACAAGAGGCGCATACTTCATGTCGATCTCGGCCTGACCCGCCGTGGCAACTTCGTGATGCTGGCATTCAACATGGATGCCGACCTGTTCCATAACGAGCGTCATCTCGGTCCTTATATCCTGCTGGGAATCCGTCGGCGGAACGGGGGAATATCCTTCTTTGTAGCGCGGTTTAAAGCCAAGGTTCGGAGACTCTTCGCGGCCGCTGTTCCACCGGCCCTCTACCGAGTCAACATGGTAATAGCCGCTGTTGTGCGTCTGATCGAACCTGACGCTATCGAAGATAAAAAATTCCGCTTCCGGCCCGAAGAACGCGGTATCCGCAAGCCCTGTGGACTTGAGATAGCTCTCGGCCTTTTGGGCTATGTATCGGGCGTCCCTTGAATATGGCTGTTTGGTAATTGGGTCGAAGATATTACAGATAAGAGAAAGTGTCGGGACCGCATGGAACGGCTCCATAACGGCGGTCTTCGGGTCCGGTATGATTATCATGTCGGACGCATGGATCGGCTGAAAGCCCCTGATGGAAGAACCATCGAAACCGAATCCGTCCTCGAACGAACCCTCGTCAAGCTCGACCAGCGGCACGCTGAAATGCTGCCATACACCGGGGAGATCGACGAATTTGAAATCGACCATCTTCACCTTGTTCTCTTTCGCAAGAGCCAACACTTCCTTCGGGGTTGATACTGCCATTTTTGCAACTCCTATCCGCTCATCCTGAGCTTGTCGAAGGATGAACCGCTATATTTGGCAACGCCCATGGTTCGACAAGCTCACCATGAGCGTCGATAACTATATCGCCTCTCTTCCTGTCTCCTTTGTGCGGATCCTCATCGCCTCTTCGACCGGGATCACGAATATCTTTCCGTCGCCGATCTTTCCGGTATGCGCGGCCTGCTGGATGGCGCTGACCACGTCCGTTACAGATTCATCCGCAACGGTCACTTCTATTTTCACCTTTGGCAGGAAATCTACGATATATTCGGCGCCGCGATAGACCTCTGCGTGCCCTTTTTGGCGTCCAAATCCTTTAACTTCTGTGATGGTCATGCCGGTGACGCCGACATCTGTAAGCGCCTCTTTTACGTCGTCAAGCTTGAAGGGTTTGATGATTGCTTCGACCTTCTTCATTATGGGAAAGTTCGTCTAGCAGGAAAGATCTACAATGTCAATTGCGCTGTGATTAAAAGAGAGCATTTCAGGCTATCCGCCCAGATCTGAAGGCTTTTCTTCACATTACATTAGGAACCTTTACCCGCATCGTATTCAGCGAACGAGTGAGTTATCCATACCTCACGCGCCGGCGCCGAAGATGGCCGGTGCGCGTGGGGGTGTGGATAACTCGCCTCGCAAATCAAAAAAAATAAAGTTATCCACAGTCCGCACACACCAGCTCCTTACGGGCTGGTGTGCGGACTATGGATAACTTTCTTCAACTCCCTCCATTCTCTATCCAACATATACCTTATCCTCTTTATAAGGGGGATACGATGTCTGTTCCGTGTTCCACGATAGAAAGTTTTTTTACTTTATTATAAAAGGCTTATTGTCTAGTATGCCGGTCTGTGAAAGTATCTTTAAGTCTTATTTGCCTTATTTTTTTATTGTGTGTCTTTGGACAAGTTTCCCGCGCCGACGAACCTTTGCGCTTTACCATCGAGCAGGCGATAGATCTGGCCATGAAGGCGAACCATGACGTAAAGATAGCCAGGGAGCGTCTGAATAAGCTCGATGCAACGATAGGCGAGGCAAGGTCCGGGGCATTGCCTCAGTTGACCGCCAACGCCGTCTACCAGAGAAATTTCAGGTTCCCTCAGCTTATCATAGCGGGACAGCAGTATAAATTAGGTTTCAATAACGAATATACCGCCGGCGCCTCGCTTAATCAGGCCATATATGCAGCCGGCAAGGTCATGAAGGCGCTTAAGGCCGCAAAAGAAGAGACGATGAGCGTTGACGCCATACTCAAAGACACAAGAGAAGAGATAAGGCTTCAGGTGAAGCGCACATTTTATCAGATTCTCCTGACCGACAGGGTCATTGACATAAAAGAAAAGACGCTGAAACAGCTTACCGATCAACTTCATGCCATTAAGAAAAGATACGATACCGGCATTGAAAGCGATTACACCTTAATGAGGCAGGAGGTGCAGGTCTCTAATATCCAGCCGGAACTTTCGGCAGCAAAACAGCAGAAGATGGTTTATGTGAACGCCCTCAAGGATCTTTTGGCCCTCCCTCCGAGCGAAGAGGTGGAGCTTACGGGTACGCTCTCATATAAAAAAATGGCGATGTCGCTTGATGAGGCCCTTGTTTCAACGGCGCTCTCAAAGAGGCAGGATATCGAGGCAAAGACCCGCCATGTGAGGGCGCTCCGAAATGTCGTCGGCATAGAGTTCGGCGGATATCTGCCCAGCATAGGTCTTTTTGGAAATCTTAACTGGCAGGGGCAGACCGATCACTGGAAGCTGAAAGATTCAGAACACTTTTATTCACTAAATGCCGGGGTTGGCATAAGCATTCCCATATTTGACGGCCTAAAAACGCACCATAGAATAAGCGAGGCAAAGGCCGAACTGAAGATAGCATCCGAAGAGGAGATGAAGCTCAAATCGAACGTGGCAAGCGAAGTGAAGAACGTGAACGCCCTCTTTAAAGAGGCTGTGGAGCGTGAGACCAGCCAGAAAAAGGCCCTGGATCTGGCTCAAAAAGCGGTCGATATAGCAAGCCTTCGTTTCAGTCACGGTCTGACATCCCAGCTGGAACTCAACGATACGATACTTCAAAGAGATATGGCCGACCAGCTCTACGCACAGGCCGTCTTTGATTGTCTAAATGCCGAGGCGACCCTTAAAAGGGTCCTTGGAGGTGAAATATGAAAAGAAATGAAATGTCATTGCGAGGGTCAAAGACCCGAAGCAATCTAGTGTGGGAGATTGCTTCATCCGCCGGAGGCGAATTCGCAATGACAATGCTGGTCATGCTAGCATTACTTTCCTGCGGGCCGAAAGGCGATCTCGGAAAAAAACAGAGAGAAATAATAGTGACAAGGCCCGAGATAAGGGACATCTCGCAGACCGTGATGGCGACAGGGAGCATCGAGGCCGAAGATTTCGCGAAAATCTACCCAAGGGCGCCGGGAAAGGTGACGAAGAAGCTTCTGAAAGAGGGTGATCCCGTAAAAAAGAACCAGCCCATCATGCTCACTCTGCAGGACGAGGTTGGTTATAAGTTCAAACAGTCCCCGGTAGTATCCAAGATAGACGGGTATGTGGGGCGCATCATGGTAGATGTCGGAGGAACGGTCGATCCGAACACGCCGGTCGTTACGGTGGTTCAACCGGACAATATGAGGATAAAGATAGACCTGCCGGAACAGTATCTTCCCGACGTTCATGAAGGGCTTAAGATAGATTTTGCGACCGGATCGGTCCCCAATGAAAGATTTTCCGGGGAGATAACCTCCATTAGCAGCGCCATAGACGTTGCGAACAGGACCTCGCGCGTTGAGGTGACCGTTCCTAACGAAGGCCATAAGCTAGTTCACGGAATGTTCACCCGCCTTGATATCCCCATAGAAACGCATGAGAACGTGGTCTCAATTCCGGTATCGGCGGTCAGCTGGGAGGCCGAAAAACAGTTCGTTTATAAGGTGGAAGATGGAAAGATAAAACATCATCCCATTAAGGTTGGCATAAGAAATTCATCATATGTTGAGGTCCTAGAGGGCGTTTCAAAGGACGATGTCCTGGCCAACGGAAAACTTATAGATCTTGTCGAAGGGGAGACCGTTACCACCAAGGAAGAGGACGCAGATATTAAAACCAAGGAAGACTAGACGTTCGTGGTGAGCCTGTCGAACCATGAACGAATTCCATCCTTCGACAAGCTCAGGATGAGCGAATTATGAAACTAACGGAAGTGTTCATAAGAAAGCCGATATTCGCCACCATGATCATCATGGCGATGGTGGTGTTCGGCGTCTTCTCATTTTCCAAGATAGGTGTAGACCTCTTTCCGGAGGTCGATTTTCCCGTGGTCGTCGTTACGACGAATCTTTTGGGCGCAAGCCCCGAAGAGATAGAGACCGAGATATCCAAAAAGGTAGAAGAGCAGATAAATACCATAGCGGGCTTGGATGAGCTCCAATCTTTCAGCTATGACGGAAGCTCCATGGTAGTTGCGCAGTTCATTCTGGAAAAGAACGGAGATATCGCGGTAGAAGAGGTGCGCGACCGCGTTAACCGAGTTGTTAACGAGTTCCCCTACGGCACAAAGATGCCCATAGTCGAGAAGTTCGACATGGCCGCGTCCCCCATCATGCAGGTGGTCGTTACCGGCGACATCCCCATAAGGGATCTGACCCGCATAACCAGAAAACAGGTTAAAGAACTTCTTGAGAACGTCAACGGTGTCGGAAATATAAAAATAGTCGGCGGCCGCGAACGCGAGGTCCACATAATAATAGACACGATAAAGCTCTCTGCCAGAGCGCTTTCTGTGGCCGACCTCGAAAAGGCGCTTATAGTCGAGAATATTGAGCTCCCAGGCGGGCGCATAACCGAAGAGCCGCGAGAGCTTGTTGTGAGAACGATGGGAAAGATAGTCGATGCGGAAGATTTCGGGAACATTCCGATAGATGTCGTTGGCGGCGTTCCCGTTCTGGTAAGAGATGTTGCGCAGGTAAAGGACGTGGAGCAGGAACAGCGCAACTTTTCTCGTTATGACGATTCACCCGCGATAACGCTCATCATCAAGAAACAGTCCGGCGCCAATACGGTCGACGTGGCGGAAAGGGTGCGGGCCAAGGTGGATGAGATAGCAAAGACGCTGCCTAAGGCCATTAAGGTCGAATGCGTGCAGGATCAGTCGCGTTTCATCGTGGCGGCGGTCCATTCGCTCGAAGAGGATGTTATCCTGGGGGCCATTCTTGTTTCGCTCACGGTCCTCCTTTTTCTTAAGAACGTTCGCAGTATGGTTATCTGCGCCGTTTCTATTCCCGCATCCATCATAGCAACTTTTACCTTGATGAACTGGATGGGCTTCACTTTTAACAACCTGACGCTCCTTTCTCTCTCTCTTGCCACCGGTATAGTCATCGACGACGCCATAATTGTGCTCGAAAACATCTTCCGTCACATCGAAGAGCTAAAAGAAAAGCCTTTCGTCGCCGCCGCAAGGGCCATCGAAGAGATAGGTCTGGCGGTCGTATCCACTACCCTGTCATTGATGGTGATATTCCTGCCGCTGGCCTTTATGAGCGGCATCGTGGGCAGATTTATGTACAGCTTCGGGCTCACCATGGCCTTTGCGATAGGGGTCTCTCTCGTATTTGCGTTCGTGTTGACCCCGACCATGAGCGCCCGAATGTTGCGCGAGACCGATACAAGCGGGGAAGGCAGCTCAAAGGAGAGCGCAATAAACAGGTTCCTCGATCATCATTATACAAAGATGCTCAAGTGGTGCCTTGCTCACAGAAAAGCGTCGATGATCGCCGCAGTCGTCATAATGTTCACCACCATTCCTTCGCTGATGTTCGTTGGAAAGGACTTCGTTCCCAAGGACGACAAGAGCGAGTTCAACGTTCATGTCAAGGCTCCGGTGGGGACCTCGATAGCCGAGATGGACAATATAATGAAGGAGCTCGAAAAACAGTTCCATCAGGTGAAAGGGGTGACGGACCTTCTTACCTCCGTCGGAAATGGCGACAACAAGGCGGTCAACGAGGGCGATATCTATGTAAAGCTTTTGGACCTCAAGGAACGCTCCTACACCCAAAAAGAGGTGATGGATACCATGAGGGGCCTCCTTAAACACTATCCAACCCTCAGGACCTCGGTTCAGGATATCGGCGGTCCCGGAGGCGGAAGCGAGGCCACTTTCCAGATGAGGATGACCGGTCCCGATATGGAGAAGCTGAAAGAATATGCCGAGAAGATGATGACGGCGATGAGAAAGCAGGGAGGTTTCGTCGATGTCGACACCACGTTCGAGCTTGGCAAGCCGGAGCTAAGGATAAATATAGATAGACAGAGAGCGGCCGATCTCAAGGTAAGCGCGAACGATATTGCCTCGGCGTTGCAGCTCTACATCTCCGGCGAGAAGGATATTACAAAGTTCAAAGTGGAAGACGAGCTTTATGAAGTGAGGACGCGTCTTGAAGAAAAATACAGAAAACATCCGTCCGACCTCTTGAGCCTAACGATACCCGCATCCATAGGCAATGATCCACCGAACCCCGTGAGACTCGATCAGCTGGCGAAGGTAGAAGAGACCACGGGACCCTCGCAGATACAGCGTTACATGCGGCAGAGGGCCATAGAAATAAACGCCAATCTCAAGGATTACCCGATGGGCGCGGCAAAGAAGTTCGTGACAGATGAGATGAAAAAACTCGATTTTGAAGCGGGTTATAATATCTCGTTCGTTGGCCAGGCCAAATACCTGCAGGAGATGCAGACCAATTTCATCCTGGCGTTCCTCCTGTCGTTCATTTTCATGTACATGATACTCGCCTCCCTCTTTGAAAGCCTCACTTATCCGATTGTCATATTGTTGTCTCTGCCGCTTGCCTTTCCGTTTGCCATCTTCTCGCTCCTCATTACCGGCATGACGCTTCATATCATCTCTATCTTGGGTCTCTTTCTGCTTATCGGTATCGTTAAGAAGAACTCCATTTTGCAGGTCGACTATACGAACACCCTAAGGGGAAGGGGCATGGAGCGCCATGAAGCGCTTGTTACAGCTTCGCGCACAAGGCTGCGTCCCATCATGATGACGACACTAACGCTTGTGGCGAGCATGATACCGGTGGCACTTTCGCGCGGGCCCGGTTCTTCCAGCCGCGCGCCAATGGCCGTTGTCATAATCGGCGGCCAGAGCTTATGTCTGATGGTCACGCTCCTTCTGACGCCCGTATTTTACTCCGTATTCGACGATATGCAGGTGAAGTGGATACCTTCTTTTGTGAATAAGGCCAGGTCGAGGTTTGGCCCAGTAACAGGCTCTACTGAGTCGATCCTGACAGATATCAGAGCCGGAATCTCGGGAATATTCAAGAAGAAGCGCTAAGGTAGCTGTTCAGGATACCTTCAGCTCTTTGTCGAGGCCTGTCATCACGAATATCTTCATGACAGAAGGGCTTGTGTTGGTGATGGAGAAATCGCCTGTGGCAAGCGATTTTGCGGTCTGTAGGCATATCCTCACGAACCCGGAGGCGATATAATGGACCTCGGCAAGATCGAATACGACCTTTGCAGGAGAAGCCTCTTTCATCTTTGAGGCAACGATCTTTTCCGCCTCCATTGAGGCGTGGCTGTCCATCCGGCCTGTGAATCTGCAGGTAAGTGACCCGTTCTCAAGAGTGAAATCTGTCATAATGATTCTCCTTTATTGGTTGTGATGGTAGGCCTTGTCTATCTCCTTCTCGCCCAGTTTTTCGTCGATTATCATATCGCCTGAAACTGCGAGCCATCTTGTGTTCGGCCTCCTGTGGCAGACACGCTTTATGTTGTAAAGATGCTTGGCGGTTATATTCTCGGCGGTGATGTTCTTGCCCCCAGCCCCGCATCCGAGTGTCAGAGATGGGTGGAGCATATTGAATATGCCCCCGACCCCTCCCTGCGACGACGGGGTGTTGACCACCACCCGTCCGGCGTTCATGAGGTGGCCAAACTCGGTTATTTTCTCTTCGTCGTTGGAGTAGATGCTCGCAGTATGTCCAATTCCGCCCCGGTAGTTGAGTTCGAGGCAGGCCTTGAGCGCCGACCTGAAATCATCCGCCACATACCATGCAAGGATCGGCGCCAGTATCTCGCCGGAGAGGGGGTATTCCGGCCCTATCTTTGTCTGCTCGGCCATCAGACAGACGGTCTCTTTCGGCGCCTTTATCTCCGCCATCTGGGCGATCGCAAGGGCCGGCCTCCCCACGATGTTGGGGTTCATAAGGCCCGTATCCTTGTTGATGCATATCTTGGAGACCCTGTCCACCTCGTCGGGTTTAAGAAAGTATGCCCCTCTTTTTTCCAGCTCCTTTTGCAGCTTTTGCGCCACGGCCTTTTCCGCCACTATCGCCTGTTCGCTTGCGCATACGGTCCCGTTATCAAAGGTCTTGGAGAGGAGTATGTTCTCGGCGGTGAATGGTATGTCGGCTGAACTTTCGACATAGACAGGAACATTCCCTGAACCGACGCCTATGGCCGGCGTTCCGGAACTGTAGGCCGCCTTAACGAGGGAAGGCCCGCCAGTTGCAAGCACGAGGGCCGTCTTCGGATGCGACATCAGCTCCTGGGTCAGTTCTCTGCTGCTTTCAGGCGCCCATTGGATGCAGTCGTCAGGTGCTCCCGCCGAAAGCGCCGCCTCATAGCATATCCTTGCCGCCTCTGTCGTTGCCTTATACGCCGAAGGATGCGGGCTTATTATGATGGGATTCTGTGTCTTTGCGGTTATCAGACACTTGAATATCACTGTCGCTGTGGGGTTCGTTACCGGTATCACCGCGACTATCGGCCCTAGCGGTTGTGCTATCTCTGTGATGCCCGCCATTTCGTTGCGCGATATTATCCCAACGGTCCTTTCGTTCTTGATATCTTCATAGACGAGCTTGGCGGCGAGGGCGTTCTTCAGCGCCTTGTGCTGCCATATGCCTATCCCGGTCTCGGTGTTGGCCATCTTGGCGAGAGAGATCCTTGCCTCCATAGCCTTCATGTATATCGCTTCGACTATCTTGTCGGTCTCTTTCTGGCCGAGCTCGCTATAGACACCGGCGGCGATGGACGCCTTTTCCATCATCTCTTTAGCTGTTCTTTTAGGACCGATCATCTTTCACCTCTTTATCTTTTTTATAAGCGTAAGCCTGTTGAAATCTCCGGCACGGGCATATTCTACCACGTCGGTCATTTTTTTAACAAGCTCTATCCCCAGCCCGCCTATGGGCCTTTCGTTTATTTCGAGCGAAAGATCAGAGGGTGATGCCTTCACGGGGTCGAAAGACTTCCCGTCATCTATTATGGTCGCTGTTATCTTTCCGTCTTTGTGGACCAGGGAGATATCTATCGTGTGCTTTGAGCCGGATTCAAAGGCGAACTTTATTATGTTCACGACCGTCTCTTCTATCGCAAGGTCTAGCTCGTTCACGAACTCACCGCCGCAGTGAAGACGTGAATAGAAGCCGGCGGCAAGGGCCGAGACCTTGCGAACCTCCGAGATATCGTTGTTTATCGAGATGTTCAGTCTGTTGCCGTCGCAGAAAAGGAGCTTGAAGCATAGAAGAGCTATGTCGTCCGAAGGCTCAACGCCCTTGGCATGGTCTTTGACAGCAGATAAAACGCATTCGACCGTCTTCTTGGGCGATGACCTCGGGTCCTTGGATAGCTCCTCAATAAGCCGCTCTTCACCGAAGAGCCTGTTTTTCGTGTCGATGGCCTCGGTCACGCCGTCGGTGTACATGAGTATCTTGTCGCCAGGAGAGAGCATGATGCTACTCCATTTAAACCCGGCGTCTCTGTCGACACCCAACACCTTTCCTTCACCGCCTTTGAGGAAGGCCGGCTCGGCGCCCTTCCTGATGATGACAGGCGCCACATGTCCGGCATTCGCGAACCTGAACCTCCCGGTCCCGCTGTTGAGCATGCCGCAGAAGAGCGTTATGAACATAGACCTGTTATTACGGGTGATCACCTCGCGGTTGATTATCTTCAAGAGCTCATCCGGATGCGTCAGTCCTTTTGAAAGCCCACGCAGAAGGGTCTGGACCACCGCCATCATGAACGCCGCATGGACCCCCTTGTCCGAGACATCGCCCACCACGAAGAAGGTGTGCTTCTCATCCATTTCGAAGCAGTCGAAGAGATCGCCGCCTACTTCAAGAGCAGGCACAAGCATCCCGCACGCTTCGACATTGTTCATTCCGCCGACAATGTTGAGTTCCATGGGGACAAGGCTCTGCTGCACGTCATGCGCTATTTTGAGCTCGTTGGTTATCCTCTCTTTGGCCTTGATGCTGCCCGAAAGCTCGGCGATATATTGCTTTAAGTCTCCCTGCATGCCGGCAAAGGACCTTGCCAGAGCCCCTATCTCATCCCTTCTATCCAGCGCCGGGAGCTTTGTTTCCAGATCGCCTTTTGCGACCTCTCCGGCCGCAACTGTCAGGGCGTTCAATGGTTTCACCATACGGCGGGATATGAAGAATACGGCAAAGAAGAGGGCTATCATGCCGACAAGACCCAATGCTATCATCCGGTGGGCGATGTAAAGAATGTTCGAAAGAAGATCTTTCTCCTTGAATACGACGCCTATCGACCAGTCGCTTAGGCTCACTGGCGCATAGAATATCCACGACGACTCGCCGGTTATTATATCATCAAAGCCGGCTATACCGGTCTCCCCCGATGTCATTCCGGCTGCCATGCTTTTCATCGACGGGATGTCGTTTATGTTTTTTTTATTCGCGAAAGAAGGTTCGGGAAAGGTTATGAACCCGCCGTTCTTCGAAACGAGAAAGGCGTAACCGTCGTTCTTGCCGGCCGCCTTCGAGATTATGTTCTGGAGCCGGTCAAGAGAAATATCGGCCGAGACGACCCCCTCGAACTCCATCTTGTCCCCGGCTTTCCTGTAGAAAGGTGCTGAATGGGAGAGTATGTAAATTCCCCCGGTCGTAGCGTCGGTATAAGCGTCGGTCCATAACGAGCTCCCGCTCTCTTTGGTATCCTTGTACCAGGCTGTCTTGAAATAGTCGTAATCCTTTCCGCCGAGCATCGTGCAGGTTGCGTCATCCACTTCCCTGTAACAATAAGGAGAAAAATACCTTTCATTCTTATCGGCAAGATAGGGGCCGTAGGAAACGGAGATCCCAAAGACATCCTTGTTGCTGCTTACCACAGCTTTCAGTATATTAAAGAAGTCATCTTTGTCGTCCAGCCTGTAGCGTCGTACCACAAGCTCCATCAGTTTTGTGACGCGGCGGACCTCATCCACCACTTCGTCTATCCTGTCGCAGGCGGATATGACAACGTTATTGCCGACATCCTTCACGTTCTTGTATAGGATGCGGTTAACGAAGGAGTATCCGATTCCGAAGACAAGAAGGTAGATGAGCAAAGATCCGGCTATGACTGCCAGCGAGAGCTTTACGGTGAGCCCGATTTTTTTGAGCATCCTCATTTGATATGAAGTTTTTTATATTCTTTCAGGGCATAATTCAAGATTTAAAGCGGCCAGAGTTCAAAAACGAAATGTACCAATTTTACATGGTGTCCGTTCCGCGGCCGAATTCCCCACAGCCCCCACCCTTTTTATTCAACAGGAAAACTTCACTTGGGAGTGTTCACGCGTGTTTTAAGAAAACCACCGCTTTTTCGAGCTCGCCGTTTAAAATTGCCTCGGCATGTATGGGGATCACCTTAATAAGTTGGCTCTTCGCGGATTTGAGTGGGTCATTTGCGGGACATTTATGCTGAGTAGCTCATAACATTCTTGGGTAAGTAAAAAATGATGAATGCATTGTTAGTAAAAAGTTATCCATCAGGTGGCGCGCCGGCCCCCGAAGGGAGAG
>Ga0210019_1000282_pt1 | contig 66872 bp, 69 predicted proteins | sample CryGeyCG2114_020_2_FD_183969 | JGI IMG/M metagenome (GOLD analysis project Ga0210019, IMG submission 183969) | Groundwater microbial communities from aquifer - Crystal Geyser CG11_big_fil_rev_8/21/14_0.20 (SPAdes) (version 2) | ecosystem: Environmental > Aquatic > Deep subsurface > Groundwater ...
TGGCTCCGCGGGTTGGACTCGAACCAACAACCTTATTCTTAACAGGAATCTGCTCCACCATTGAGCTACCGCGGATTGTTTTATTTACACATCTCCATCCGATAACTTTCACTTACCATTGGTCCCAATAAATTGGGACATTAATTCGCCTAAGCTCGCATTTCGTTTTACTCGTGCTTGCTAACAGCTCATTGAAAGCTACCGCGGATTGTTATGTAGCACGGATATTTTACAATAGGGGCTACCCTTTGGAAAGGGCTACCCATATAATGGGTATATGAATTTAAAAACTTCGATTTCCCAAAAGGGAACTTATCTTCACTCCGCGATTCTTGCATCTAATGACGGCCTTGTCACAACGTTTGCAGTAGTTGCTGGATCTTTAGGCGCGCATTTAGACCCAAAAGTTATCGTAATACTAGGCGTTGCAAGCCTTTTTGCTGATGGATTTTCAATGGCAACGGGAAACTACCTTGGAGCAGAAAGCGAAAAAGAATATCAGGAATCAAACAATCAAATCTATTCAAATAAATCCTCGACGCTTACAAACGGCTTGATAACTTTCTTTACCTTCGTGATTATAGGCGTCTTGCCAGTATTTCCATACTTTTTCAAAATAGACCACCAATTTCTGATCTCGGTTGCCCTAATGGCTCAAGCATTATATGGAATAGGCATGGCACAAGGCTTATTTACAAAAAAGAACCCAATGTACACAGGCCTTAGATCCCTAATAATAGGTGGAATAGCCGCCACTGTGGCATATATTGTCGGCGTTCTTCTAAAAGGGCTACCCTTATTTTAATCCAGATAGTCTCTTAACTTCCTACTTCGGCTTGGATGTCTAAGCTTTCTTAGCGCTTTGGCCTCAATTTGCCTTATACGCTCCCTAGTAACTCCAAAAACCTTTCCGACTTCTTCAAGTGTTCGTGGCTTATGGTCTTTGAGGCCAAAGCGCAACTCCAAAACCTTCTGCTCTCTTTCACTCAAAGTATCCAAGACCTCAACAATATGACCTTTTAAAAGTTCATAAGAAGCCATATCTTCTGGAGTTTCCGTTTCTGAATCCTCAATAAACTCCGACAACTCTGTATCTCCTTCCTTTCCAACTTTAGCTTGAAGACTACTTGGCTCTTGAGAAATCTTAAGAATCTCTTCAACCCTTGAAGGCTCAATCTCCATAACTTTTCCAATTTCCTTTGCCGTAGCTTCTCTTTCATACTTTTGCTCTAATTCTCTTTGAATTCTTTTAAGCTTATTAATAGTTTCAATCATGTGAACAGGAATTCTTATAGTACGTGCTTGATCAGCAATCGCACGTGTAATTGCCTGTCTTATCCACCAAGTTGCATAAGTTGAAAATTTAAATCCGCGTCGCCAATCAAATTTATCAACGGCGCGCATAAGACCAATATTTCCCTCTTGAATAAGGTCTGAAAAAGTAAGACCGCGATTCATATAACGCTTGGCAATAGAAACAACAAGTCTCAAGTTAGAATTAATCAATCTATACCTTGCTTTTCTCATCTTAAACGTTCTTCTTGTTGATATAAAATCCTCTAACTGCTTTTTTGCCTGATCAACTCTTAACTTTTTACCAACGTCATCAAACTCGCCTTCGAGCATAAGCTCTGCAATCTGCTTATAATTTGGCCTCTTCACACCATTTTTGGTTAGCTCTGCAATTGCTTTTTGATAAGCCTCAGCTTCCACCATTTGAGCTAACTCAACCTCTTCGGCCGCTGTCAAAAGTCCTTCTCTTCCGATTTCTCTTAAATACATACGAACAGGGTCGCCAGTAATTGCACGATCCAACGTCGATTGAAGACTCGTTTCTTTTAATTCCTTTTGTAAATCCAAAGGTCCTTTTGCTGCCTCTGCTTCCAAATCAATGTTCTCTTCAATAACCTCAATGTTATCCTCCAAAAACACACTATAAAGCTCATCTAAAAGTTCAATATCATTTTCTACATCTGGAATAGAAGCTAAAATCTCTTTATACGTAACGTGACCCTTACTTCGTCCCTTGTTAACAAGGTTTTTAATCTTTGGATTATTCTTAATTGAAGAAGAAGACATAAATTTAAAGATAGACAGATTTAACTAAAGATCCGAAACCTCTTTAACCTCTTTTTGCAAACGTGCAACAAGAGATGAATCTGAAACCGCTTCAGCCTTTGCAATGGCAACCGCCAATTCTTTTCGCCTTCTTTTTTGAAAGGCTTGTTTCAAGCGCAAAATAGCGAAAACGATTTCGTCTCCTAAAGATCTTGAATCCTCGAATCTGCCGCGTAAATAAACTTTTTCAAACAAACTATATACATTCGGGTGACTGTGCAAGATTTTATCATAAAAAGCTTTAGCATCAAAGTTTTTTGAAGATTTCATGCTAACCCCAAGCTCTAGAAATAAATCCCTAATAAACTCGTTTGTGAAAAAATCCGGGTTAATTATTTTAGAAAAAGCATCAAACTCATCCTTACTTGCGTCCATTAAAAGAGTTAAAACATAAATTTCTGAACCTGGATAATCTTCAAAACCACTTTCCAAAACTATTTTTTCTGGAACATCAGCCGTAAAACGATCACGATTTAGCGCTACACTCTTATCAAGCTGATTTTTCACAACTGATTCATCAACATCAAAAAGAACTGAAAACTTCTTGATATAACTTGACTGAACTACCTCGTCGTCAATTTCTTTGATAATTTTAATCAAAAACCCTGAAGCTTTTTTCTTTTCAAAAATATTCGACAAGTTATATTTACTTGAAGCATAAGAAAAATAATAATCCCACAAAGGTAAAGCATTTTTCACAACATCACCAAAAAGATCTTTATCTTTTTTTATCAATTCATCTGGATCTTTTAAACCTTCTGGCAAAACCGCAATTTTTATATCAAGTCCGCAATCCTTAATAATATCGATTCCACGGATCGATGCGTCGGCACCAGCGACATCATTATCAAAAATTAAAACAATTGTTTGAGCATATCTTTTTAATAAATTCACTTGACCCACTGTTAAAGCAGTTCCCTTTGAAGCAACAATATTTTCAAAACCTGCTTGAAATGGCGAAATCATATCGAATTCGCCTTCAACAATAATCGCAAGATTATTTTTACGAATCGCAGTTTTTGCTAAATCTAGACCAAAAAGAAAGCGCTCCTTGTGAAAAACCTCCGTCTCTGATGTATTTATATACCTTGGATCTTGATCTTCAAAAAGTGCTCTTCCAGAAAAGCCCAATATACGCCCCATATTATCCCTCAAAGGAAACACCAATCGTCCACGAAAAATGTCATATGTATTTTTCGAAGATTTTCTATATTTGCCAAGCCCAGAATGAATAATTTCTTCAGCTGTAAACTCTTTTGAAATCAAATACCTTGAAAGACTATCCCACGAATTTGGCGCATAACCTATGCCAAAGTCCTTAACAATTTTTGCGGAAACTTTTCTTGTTTTTATATAGTCTCTGCCGACTTGGCCAAATTCATGCTTATTTAATAAATGCTGATAAAACTTTGAGGCGGCTTCGTTTATTTCATAAATTCTATTAGTCGCATCTTTTGACTTTTTATTGAAACCGCTCGGTTTCAGATCAATCTTTACGCCTGCTCTTTCGGCAAGAACTTTTAATGCTTCGAAAAATTCGACGCCTTCGATATCCATAATAAAATTAAAAATATCTCCGCTTTTCCCACAACCAAAACATCTGTACCTTTGAAGATCTTCGGAAACCATAAACGATGGAGTTTTTTCGGAATGAAATGGACACAAACCTTTATGATTTTTGCCAGATTGCTTTAAAGGAGTATATGTACCAATAAGATCAACAATATTAATTTTAGATTTTACTTCGGAGATGCTGTCCATATGGATATTCTAGCATTCTATGCGGGCCTGGCCCCAAACACCCTCGTTCCTTACAATCTAAATGTGAAGCTAGTAATCAACAACCGCAACATAAAGTTAAATCAGGACTTTATTTTCATGGCAATGTTTTTCATTCTAGTTTTCCTCCTCTTTTTTCTACCTCACGCCGACCCTGATTTTGGCTGGCACTATAGATGCGGATACGAATTCATCCACATGCAAAAGCCATGCGTGGGAAGGCTTTTATAAGGGCTACCCTTATTTTAATTTCTGTTTATTTTGCTTGGTCAACTTTAGTCCTCGGGTTTAGATCCCAGTTCATGACACTTTTATTTTTGTTTGCAGAAATTTGACTTCTTTTGAATAAGCGAATTCACCTCCTCCCCGCTTTATTTTTAATATGGGCAAATACACATGCAGGCTTTTTCTTGGGGCCTCTAATACTCGGAATTTACACAGCTGGCATCTTCTATAAATGGATTTTAAAAAAAACCGATCTCCACGAATTAAGAAGTTTCATATTAATAATAATTACCGCAACGATTGCAACATTAATAAATCCCTTCGGCTATAAGCTATATCTCGGAATTTATAACCACATGCAAATTCCTATGAACACATTAATTGCCGAATGGGTGCCACCTCCACAAAATTATGTCCTTTTGATACTTACAATTTCGGGACTTTTAATTTATAAACATTTATCAAAAACAAAGATCAAAGATTTTAATGTGTTTTTTTAGGGTTCATTCTTTTGTCGACATACCTTGCAATCTCCGCGCGCAGGAATCTTCCAATTTATTATTTTTCAGTTGCAATATTCGCAAGTTATGAATTCAGAAAATTCAAAATCCCAAAAAAATAGACTACATTTATTCACGACCTCTCATTCTTAGCTCTTTTTGCAGGCATACTTTATTTCGGATTTACGAATGTAACCTCGATTTACACTTACAACAAAAGCCAAGATCAATTTCTTTACAATCAATTAGAATTTTTTAAAGGCAAGCCAGAAAATGTTTATAGCACTTACGAATGGGGAGGATTTTTAACATGGAAATTACCAAACATGAAATTTTTTATAGACGGAAGAATGCCAGCATGGATAGGCGAAAACGGCGAAAGCCCATACACAACATGGTTAAAAATAACACAAACCCAACAAGACTTTGAACAAACTTTAAACAAATACAAAACAGATTATTTGCTAATCGCAAACGGAACATTCCTTGATTTGCTTCTTCGTGAAAACCCTGCAAAATACAATTACAAAGAAGTACAAAGGGATGCACAAGGGGTGATTTATAAATATAAATCTAACTAAATCACTCCTCAATGACACTAATTGATCTAATTTATAATAATTCTTTTCTTATTAAAATCACTCTTTCGCCTTTGCTATATTCTTTCCATTCACCAGTAATTTCTTTGACAGCAAATCCCCATTTCCCCGTGCACCAAATTCTAACTTTTCGCGTTGCTCAAAGAGAATTTGGTGCACTCGGCAGGATTTGAACCTGCGACCTTTCGCTTCGCAAGCGAATGCTCTATCCAGCTGAGCTACGAGTGCACGTATATCTCGGGCCAGGTCCGATGTAGCTTCGTCCCTAATTATACGATAAAATAAGCACGTACACGAAAACATATTCGCGGAGGGGTGCAAGAGCGGTTTAATTGGCAGCTCTCGAAAAGCTTGCGCCTAACAAGGCACGGGGGTTCGAATCCCTCCCCCTCCGCCATAAATGCTTAATCCCTATAATTCAATCGAAAACACAAAAAACCCTATAGGGCTTCCGCAGCTTGCAGAAATTATCACACTTGACCAAATTGCTCCAAATATATTTGACATTCACATGGATATTGTCTTACCGAATGTAACTCCAGGACAATAATGGGTTTACTGTATCAGCGGAGTAATCAAAATAGAATCAAAATTTTTCTAACTCCGGATATCGAAAAAATAAACAAAGCGAGATTATTCACTTCATACCATTTACTAAATACAGAGGTTTTCAATCCGCACGACTGGCTCCATGATTGTGAGAATTGGTATACAGATTTTTATATACCGACAGCATATTCTCCACAAGCAAGAAACATCCAAATACTAAAAACCGATGGTTATATAGCATGTGCAATTGGTATTTGTGGCAGATGTGCTAACGCGGACGGTCAGTTGGTTTGTTCAGACGGCCCGATTTTTATTTATTAATCGAGGATCTTATCAAAAATTTATCTTTTTTGATACTTGGTTCATGAATTTTTCCATCATGGTTATTTCTGGTTTTTCGATTATTGAGATATAGTCGTTTATTATTTCTGCTAATTTTGAGTGGTTTGTTTTAGCATCAAGCAAAAGCAGTATTCTTCCAGGTATTGGATTTTTAGTATTGATAATTAAAAAATCTGTGTCGTCTTTTTTTTCAATATAAAAGGATTCTAGTTCTGCCCATTTGTATAAATGCTCTGAAGCATAGTCGAGTCCATTTGTTGTTATTTTGTGATGAACGACTTTAGGCGGAACTGTATGAAAAACGTATACAACGAAAAATACAATTCCTAATACACCGATTATCAAAAACTCTTTAATTATTAAAAGTAAAATCGCAAAAAAGATGATTATAACGCCGGTTCTTCTGTAAAATTCGCGGGGCTTTGTTTTGAAAACTCTTTCGGGCGCATCCCATTCAATTAATACTTGGGAAGGTTTAATTATATCGTCCATATTAACTGGATTCTACCACAACAAAAGCCTAAATCCTTGTTTCGTAAAGATGCGTATGAGCGCCATCGGAAACCGTAACAATATGCTCAAACCCACCAGAATCAACATCGATAATTGTTAAAGATGAATTGCTAACCATAAAATGTGCGAAAGCTTCGTGATTTCCATTTGCAACAATTTTTACAAGTAAAACCCTGATCCAATTTCCATGAGTAAAAATGGCAACTTCCTTATCTTTATCTTCGTTTATAACTTGTTTAAAAATCTGATAGATTCTATCTGATGTAACTTTATAATCCGCTAAAATTTTTGGCTTTGTTATTACAGTAGGTTGTGGCCAATCTTCGGAACCAACTTCATTAAATTTCGAAGAATATACAACCTCGTTATCATGTTGCTCATTTACTATCTCACAGGTTTCAATGGCCCTTTTTATCTTACTGCAGTACATAACGTCAAACTTATTGCCCGACAATCTTTTTGCAAGCTGAAGTGCTTGAACTTTCCCAAAATTATTTAAATGATAATCGTTAAGCTGAACACCTTCTTCATCATACGCATCAGCATGTCTAATTAGATAAATCCTTGTCATACTAAAAAGTATATAATATCCCATACCAATAGGAAGCATTAAAATGCTAAAATACAAAAAAAGATGGAGGGGTGGCCGAGCGGTTTAAGGCGACGGTTTGCTAAATCGTTGAGGCCAAAAGCCTCGCGCAGGTTCAAATCCTGTCCCCTCCGCCAGAAAATAAGGGTAGCCCTTTTTTCCAAATTGTCATAGTACGAAGGGTGGAAGCAAAGCTTGCACCCTTCAAGAGTACTTTCGGGGTGTGGCGCAGTTGGTAGCGCGCATCGTTTGGGACGATGAGGCCAGAGGTTCAAGTCCTCTCACCCCGACCAAAAAAATGTATAATCCGTGAATGAATTACACAAATCAAAATAACGAACCAGAGTTTTCTCAAGCAGTAGAAGAAGTTCTCGAATCTTTGGCCCCTTTTATTAAAAAGAATCCTAAGTATTCCGAATCAAATTTAATTAAAAGATTAACTGAACCAGAACGCGTGATTATATTCCGAGTTACTTGGGTAGACGATAAAAATGAAGTTCAAATAAACCGTGGATTTCGCGTTCAATTTAATAGCGCGATTGGACCATATAAAGGCGGATTAAGGTTTCACCCTACTGTAAATTTGAGCATCATGAAATTTTTGGGATTTGAACAAACATTTAAAAATAGCCTTACAGGACTTCCAATGGGTGGATCTAAAGGTGGAAGCGATTTTGATCCTCACGGAAAATCAGACGCCGAAGTTATGAGATTTTGCCAAGCTTTTATGTCAGAGCTTTATAGACACATCGGAGACCAAACAGACATTCCAGCCGGCGATATTGGAGTTGGAGCAAGAGAAATTGGGTATCTTTTCGGATACTATAAAAAACTTGTAAACAAAGTAAACGGAACATTCACAGGAAAAGGCCTCGAATACGGTGGTAGTTTAATCAGACCGGAAGCCACGGGATACGGACTCGTATACATAACAGAAGAAGTTTTAAACCATGTTGGCGAAAGCATAAAAGGCAAAACTGTTTTAGTTTCAGGGTCAGGAAATGTTGCGCAATACGCAATCGAAAAAGCAATCGAACTTGGAGCAAGAGTTGTAAGTGCATCAGATTCAGACGGAACCGTTTTTGATAAAGATGGTTTCACAAAAGAAAAGTTGGAGTTTTTAAAAGATCTAAAAAATGTAAAACGTGGAAGAATAAGCGAATACGCAGAAAAGTTTAAAGTCGAATATCTAGCCGGGCAAAATCCATGGAATATAAAAGCTGATATTGCACTTCCATGCGCAACTCAAAATGAAATATCTAAAATGGATGCAGAAAACTTTGTGAAAAACGGCATTAAATACGTAATAGAAGGAGCAAACATGCCTTCAACAAAAGAAGCAATTGAAATTTATTCACAAAATAAAATCGTATTTGTTCCAGGTAAGGCCTCAAATGCAGGAGGCGTTGCGGTATCCGGTTTAGAAATGACACAAAACAGCCTTCGCTATTCATGGTCAAAAGAAGAAGTCGATGAAAAGCTAAAAACTATAATGAAAAATATTCATGCTAAATGTGTCGAATACGGCGAAACAGATATTTCAGGCGAAAAATCGGTAAACTATATGATGGGTGCCAACATCGCAGGATTCAAAAAAGTCGCAGACGCAATGATCGCTCAAGGGATTATTTGACCAGATAAATCCCCATCGCATCTTTTACTTCCTTCATTGTCTCTTGTGCGATTTTTTGTGCTTTTTTTGTCCCAGCATCTAATATTTCCATTAGTTTTTGTGGGTCTTCAAACTTCGATCTTCTTTCCCTAATTGGTTCCAAAAATGTATTTATGGCTATTGCGAGTTTCTGTTTTACTTCTACATCTCCGACAGCACCTTTTAAATATCTGGATTTTAAGCCTTCAACCTCTGGCTTATTTGGATTAAAAATATCATGATAAATAAAAACAGGATTTCCTTCGACTCTTCCTGGATCCGTCGCCCTTATTCGATTTGGGTCTGTATACATGTTTTTCACTTTTTCATTTACAGACTCGACGGTGTCAGATAAATAAATACAATTCCCAATCGATTTGCTCATTTTTGCGTTTCCATCTGTTCCGACCAACCTTCTATTTTCACTCAATAAAACTTCGGGTTCTGGAAAGACATTTCCATAAATAGAATTAAATTTGCGAACAATTTCACGTGCTTGTTCTATATGTGGAACTTGATCTTCACCAACCGGAACAATTTCGCCTTTAACAATAGTAATATCAGCAGCCTGCGAAACCGGATACATTAAAAACCCTAAAGTTAAAGATCCTTTAAACTTATCCGCCTTTTGAGCAATTTCATCTTTTACTGTTGGGTTTCTCTCAAGCCTTGCTATAGAAACAAGATTTGCATAGAAAATAGTAAGTTCTGCAATTTGTGGAATTGCCGATTGCAAATGGAAAGTAACTTTTTGTGGGTCGAGTCCGACTGAAATATTATCAAGCAAAACCTGCAAAGTATTTAATCTTACTTTTTCTGGATTGTCAAAATTATCAGTTAGAGCTTGAACATCAGCAATTAATATATATGAATCGTAATCATCTTGAAACTTCACTCGATTTTCCAAAGAGCCAACATAATGACCTAAATGCAAAGGACCAGTAGGACGATCACCCGTAAGAATTCTTTTCATAAAAACAGTTTATCATGACAAACTCACAATAAGGGTAGCCCTTATTTGGTGGCGGCGGGTAGAATCGAACTACCAACCCCAGCTTTATGAGGGCTGTGCTCTAACCGTTGAGCTACGCCGCCAAACCATGGGAATAGTATACTAGACATATGACAGACAGAAAAGCGAAGAATAGCAGGTTTCCAATAATAATAACTTTAATATTAATTGCTGTTTTAGGAGGAATACTTAGATCAACTTTTAGATTGAATTCAAGCATAAAAAAGATTGATCAGGCGAAAGAAAAAATCGTGGAGCTTGAAGAAACTAACAAAAAGTTGACTGAAAAAATCGAATATGCAAATACCCCAGAGTTTATCGAAAAAGAAGCAACGGAGAGGCTAAATTTAACGCATCCTGGAGAAAAAATAATCATAATGGGAGATCCTAGTACAACCTATGAAAAAAAGGAAAGTCGCAGCGCCAATTCGGCAATAAAATTGCCGAATTGGCGCCTCTGGTTAGCAGAATTCAAATTTTAGCTATAAAACCTGGCTTTTTGTCATTAGAGGTTGTAAAATGAGACACGTAATATCGACGCGGGGTAGTGGAGTAGCAACCACGCGAGGCTCATAATCTCGAGACCCAGGTGCAAATCCTGGCCCCGCAACCAAAAAGTGTCAAATAGTTATTGACACCTTTTTTTGCAAAGATACACTAAGCTTATAGTTGTTTGATCTGCCCAAAGATAATATAACTTATAACCATGACATTACTGTCTTCAGCGAGGGAAAAATTTGTACAGAGTTTGATTTCTAAAGGCAGAGCCAGCGCTACTGTAGTGGCGTATGCAAAAGATATTGAACAGCTTACTGATTTTGCAGTCAGGCAAAATATTTCAAGCGCACATGAACTTAGCAAATCAATAATCGAAAACTTTTTACGAAGTCTATCGGATAGCAGCTATACAAAAAAAACTATCTCAAGAAAAATAAACGCAATAAAAACTTTTTTTAAATTTTTATCCGACGAAAAAATTATTGAGTCTGATCCAGCCAGGTTTATACAACATCCAAAGCTCGAACAAAACGCGCCAAGGATATTAACAAGGATAGAATATCGTGCCTTAAGAGACACGGTTAAAGACGATGTCAGAACTCGTGCAATAATCGAAATATTTTTACAAACAGGTGTAAGAATTTCCGAACTTGCAGCAATTAAGATCGATCACATAAAAATCGGGACAGAAAACAAGGGTACACTTGAAATCCCTGGAACAAAAGCAACTCCAGGAAGAACAATCCCTCTTAACGCAGCAGTAATATCAGCAATACAATGCTTTCAAAAAGAAAGATCATCTTCAAAACTCGAGCATCTTTTCGTAACCAAGACAGGAAACCCGCTTTTAGTTAGAAATATAAGAGCAACAATTGGAAGATATCTTAAGCAAATTCAGCTCGACGACGTCACGGTAAACGATCTAAGACACACATTTGTAGCTGAACACCTCAAGCGAGGCGCAAGCGTCCTTCTCGTTTCTAAAATCGCAGGACACAAAAGATTAACCACAACAGAAAACTATCTAAAATACATAGACCGCAAAGAATCCGGTATTGGAGAACTTGAAGAGCTATAAAATAGGGGTAGCCCCTATTTTAAGAGGGCTACCCTTAAAGTAGAATTGGCGCAAACCTCTGGTTCGGTTTTTCAAATTTCTTAAAATAATCATAAGCTTTTCTATAAGATCCAAATTCCATAACTTGGCAATTTTGTCCAAACCATTTTCCCGACGGTAATCCATCTAATACGTTCATTAAGCAAATGAAAATTCCAAATAAAACTAAGGCTGAATAAATCAAAACCCTGAATTTCCCAATTAAAGCAAATGCCGAATATAAAGCCAAAAATGGAATTGCTGAAATCAAATATCTTGGACCAAATGGTGTTGCGCCAAAACAATCAGGCCAAAATGAATATAATAAGGAAATTAATAAAACATAAGATAACGATAAAATCGCTAAACTTATTTTCGTCTTTTCTTCTCTGATAAATTTCATAAATCCAGGTATAGAAAAAACCAAAAATGGCGATATTAAAAATAGTCCCTTTAATGGAGATAGATATAATCCCCAAATTCCATATAGTGGATTTTGGGTAAACGCATGTTCAGCTCCAATATTTAATGCTTGCTTTTGCTGATATAGAATTTGCTCCGCCATTAAAAAGAAAGATCCGAAATGAATCTTGTTGTATATACCAAGCAACAAGATAGCCAAAATTACAGGAGCAGAAAAAAGGGCTACCCTTTTTATAAAAGATTTTCTTTCACATAAAAGCATTAATCCAACAGATATAGAAAATAATATAGTCGGAAATTCAGTCAAAAAAGCCAACCCAGTTAAAATCCCCGCATATAAAAACCGCGATTCAGACTTTTTGCTAGATATTAAATAATATGCATAAAAAATAAAGAAGGCAGATTGAACATGGTTAAAAAAGCTAACACTATAATTAATCAAAATCGTTCCGAAAAGAAGTCCGATTAAAGTTAAAATTGAAACAGCCGACTTTACCTTATAATTTTGTAATTGCTTGAATAATAAAATTCCTATAAGTGAATAAAAAATAGTGGAAGGTAAACTAAGAGCAAGACTTTCAAGAATCATGGAAACATCACCATTAATCGGCCCAAAAGCTCTTGTATAAATATAACTAAAGACCTGAAGCCCAAAATATGGAACCGCCATAATTACAGCATTTAACGGAGCGTATGCAACATATTTGTCTCCACTCGAGGCAGTAATCACATCAACTCCAGAATTTCCCCAGTATTCATTAACATTAAAATTTCTTGATAGGGCTAAACTTTTCGCTGTATATACATGGCCTACCCCAACAGACATATTAGAACTAAAATCTATGTAGCTATAAGTAAAGAGTAATGAAATGAAAAATCCTACAAAAATTATCAAAGTGGAAAAATCAAAACTTAGTTTTTTCATGTTCTCTTACTGTATTTAAAATAACTCCATCACGTTTTACCTCATACAAAATTTTTCCAGTATAATTTCGTTTCATTTCATTTTCACTATCACAAATAGTATAATTCGCATATTCAGGATAACCGTATGTCATAAAAAACTTTTTCCCTGAATAATAATCCACAGCATAATCTACATTACATGCATATATAAAATCTTTTTGCGTTAAGTCTGTATTATTTACAATCCATTCGGCCGCTTCTTTATAGCTAGCTCCCCAATAATCTAATTCGTACTTACCAGAAGCTCCACGAATTCCTCCAACTAATTCATTAAAGTAAATGTATTCATATGGATGAAGAATAACGAAATTCCAACCAATTGATACAATATTTATCGAAATAAGGATGCTAATAACAACAAAAGCTTTTCTATTCTCAATTACTTTATACAAAACAGTTGTCGAAATAATTACCATAATCGGAATCAAAAATAGGAAATGCCTGATACCGTTATAAACAACAGGTTGCAAAATAAGATATAAGGCGATGTTAACCAAAAAAGCAATGCTAGAGATTGCAAAAAGCTTGTTTTTAAATAGCTTTTTGCCAAAAAAAACTGATGATCCTATTAAAGCTAAAATATAAATTGGCATTGTAATAAAAATCCAAGTGAACAAATAATACCAAGGTCGATCTGCCTTAAATAAAAATTCTCCTGCAAAAAATATTGTGTCATCCCAATTCTGAAAACTTTTCGCATCTAAAAGTAAATGGAAAAAATTAGCAAAAAAGTTTGAACCAAGCCACGGAAATATTGACATAGAAACGAACAAAGAAAAGACAACAATTATAAAAAGCTCAAGTACGAAATCTGCGATTTTAGAAATTGAAAATTTTCGTCCTTCTATAAATTCCACATAAAAAAAGTAAAAAATGTAAACAAAATAAATTGAAAAGCCAACGGTTCGAAATGTTTGAGTTATGCCAAAAATAATTCCTAATGAAATTATTTTTAAATAAGCAGAACCCTTTTGCTTTTGATTCAAAAAAACATATATAAAAAATATGCTAATCAAATAGAAAATCGCAAACGGAACATCTTTATTATTTGTCGGAATATCACCAAACAACCTTGCGCATGAGACTAAAAAAATCACAGGGATGATGGCTTTTGCCAAGGATTTATAGTGCAAATAAAATAACGCATACGTAAAGATAAAAAGCACGGATCCAAATATCAAATTGAGTAAATGTCCCCATTCGTAATATCCTTTGAAATTAAAATAATTTTGAACCAACTGATACGAACGTTGATATTTTGTAACAAGGGGGTGATGGCCATAAACAACATTGATTTTATCGTTGTAATTAAGATTAATTATGGAATCATAAGATGTCGGAGACTTTAAATATCGTGATAGATCTTGGGCTGCACGTCTTTCCGTCCACTCATCGCCTGTAGCACCATAGTCTTTGTATGTTAAAAATGTAAAACAAAAATAAATCGCAAGAAATATCAATAATGGGACGTGTGTTTTGATATAAGACAAATTCAAAGTAAATAAAGTATATCAAAGAGATTCCAGGTGATAAGCTTTTGATATGAAAATGCGGTTTAGTTTTACCACCATCACAATCTTTTCCTTTCTGGTTTTCGTTGCATCTTTTTTGTCTGTTTATCTTACTAAGCTTAACAATCTAACGCTTCAAAGCGAATATTTTTTAGCAATTGCAACAGTTCCATTTTCTATAGTTAAAGAAGGCAATTTAGATTTGAATGAATATTATGGCACTTTGTCGTCCGCCTACCCTCAACCAGATGACGCGACTCAAACTCCCTATTACCTAAAGCAAGTTGGTGAAAAATATTATTCAAGTTATCCAATGTTCGCGGGTTTTTTAGCAACGCCTTTTTATATAATTCCATCTTTATTAAATTTGGATATTTCAATTGAAACAATTCGTGTCATGAGCAGACTTTCGGCATCTGCAATGACAGCGCTTTCAGTTGGATTTTTCTTTTTGCTTTTACAAAAGCGCTTAAAATCAAATAAACAAATTTTGCTATTAACTATTATTTATGCATTTGCAACAAATACTTTTAGTACTTCAAGTCAAGGCCTGTGGCAACAAACTTCAAGCCAACTTTTATTTACAGCAGGAATTTTGCTTTTGGATTATAAAAAATATGGCCTTGCCGGACTCGTTTTCGGATTTTCATATATGGCAAGACCAACAAATGTTATATCGATTGCAGTTTTTGGCTTATACATATTATGGCTACACAGAAAAAAATTTAATGAACTTTTAATGAACGGTTTCAGATATGGATTTATGGCGATAATCCCGTTTATTTTCGATGCGACTTTAAATAGATATTTATTTGGTTCGCTTTTAAACATCGAATACGGCGACAGGTTCGGAGATTTTTATGAAAAATTAATTGTTGGTACAACAGGCCTTTGGATTTCCCCAAGCAAAGGCGTTTTAATAGTTTCCCCTATTTTAATTTTTATTTTCTACGGAATTTATAAATATGTTAAAAACTGGAAAGAAAATCCTTTTGAAATTGCCATAATCTCGATAATTATTTTTCACACGCTTGTTCTTGGAAAATGGTACGCATAGTACGGTGGATATGCTTGGGGATACAGAATGATGACTGAAATGATTCCTTATATGGTTTTACTTTTAATTCCGTTCATTACTTCGAAATATTTTGTTAAAAAACCGTTTAATATTATTTTCTGGACGCTTTTTGCCTTTAGCATTTTTACTCAATTACTTGGAATTTTAATGTTTGATGGAAACTGGCACACTTTATACGACGGAAAACCTGGATGGCTTTGGAGCATAAAAAACAGTCAAATAGTTTTCGCTATAGAAAGAATTCTATTTAAGCTGGGTATCGGAAATTCGCCGTATGAAATTTAATGTAAAATATTCGAATGGAAGAAATTAAATTAGTAGGATGGCAATCTTGGACTGATTGCACAAATCCAAAAACATTATTTTCAAGAATAAGATATTTCTCCCCTTTTGGAAAGTTTGCAAAAACCGCAACAATTAATAAGCAACAAAAGCAAAAACTACTTCGCGGCTGGTCATCTTGGCCATACTTCGGGAGAAACATCACTCAAAAGCCAATCATTGAAATTGCTGAATGGATAAAACAAAATAAAAAGTTAATTCCTCCTTTAAAAAGATTATAAATGAATGGAAATATGAACTGCTAAAACTCGACTTTTTATATGCGGGACACTACAATACAAAATATAAATCCAACGAAGCGCCAGATAACCTTTTATCTACACTTTTAAAGGATATAAAAGCAATCGGAAACGTAAAAATAATTGCTTGTGGTTGTCCACTTTCGCCAGCTGTAGGAATTGTTGACGCAATGAGGATTAGCGAAGATATAGTACTTCCAGAACTAAAAAGCATTTTCCCTTTAAACAACTTTTTACACACAAAAAGATTAAGCCAACTAGCTAATAATTTAAAGGTAAGGCTTAATACAAAAAAAGCGTGGAAACAAATAGAAGATAGATAATTACAAAATAATATCGGTAAAAAAGTTGCAATCTTGCCCTCTGCGAGAATTATCCCAAGTAACATTTTTAGAGAACCGGTAACTGCAACAAAAAATATGGCCACAAGAAGAGAGAATTTCTTCAAATATTTTGAATACAGGAAATTTATTAAAACAAGTACGGCAACAGTTAAAAAAGTCTTTGGAAAATAAAAATACACTCCAATTACACCTAATAAAATACTACTAATCAAAAAATATAAATATTTATAATAACTTTCTTTTCCTAAATCAGGATGATCTTCTATCCAATTAAAAACATACAAAGCTCCGTATATAAAAAAGCAAATAAAATATTAGTAAATCAATAAGTGCTGTGATAGAGATGCTTTTTGAAACTATTAAGTAGCCAAAAACAACAAAGAGAAAATTAAAAGTTTTATATAACCTTGCATATCTGAGATATTGATATAAATCCTGGATTATCATCACATTCAGTATAAAATAAATCTAATGAAAAAGATCACACTTCTTTTCGATATTGATGACACACTCGTACACGAAAATATAAATTGTTTCAAAAAGACCAAGATCACAGGTGCGTTAGAAGGACTCTCTAGTGATTACAAGCTCGGACTATTTTCTCAAGGATTTTGTAATATTCAAATATTAAAGCTTAAAGTGGCGAACTTGTACCACTTCTTCTCTAAAGACATAATTTTTATATCACATAATAAACTTAAAAAGCTAAACGATATTTTCTTCGCGCATCCAAATATAATAATTATTGATAATTCCAAGGCCGTTCAAAAGATAGCAAATAAGCTTAATATCAAATTCGTCTTAGTTTCATCAAGAACCACAAAAGACGAACTAGTCAAACAAATAAACGAAATATCTAAATATCCTTAATCAACATCAAATTCAACTTTGTCTGATTTTGTAGAGGCTCCATACTGGTCGTAAGCAATTGCATATGTGTCATGTGATCCGCCATCTGGTTGCCACATATAGTAATATAAATCATCCACGTTCATAGTTTCAGATTCGAAACATATAACGCTTTCATCTAGGTCTTCAGAAGTTCTTACATCATAAAATTTTGACTCACCAACAAAGATATGAACAAATCCTTGAGATATCCCACAACTTTCTGACTCTTTTGACCATTCTTTGCTTTTTCTATAAATATATTTAATATCACCATCATCAACTTCATCTTGAATATCGTTTCCAATTTGTTCCGTTATATCAACAATATCCTCTGGATCATCTAGTAATGTTTTTGATTTTCCACCAATGTTACGTGGCAAAACTGTTGCTTTTTTATCACCATCAACATAAATTTCAACCTTAGAAATATATCCATCAGAATCTTTTGCACGAGCAGAAATACTTACTCCTTTATCAGAATCATGGTTCCAGTCAGCAAGTCCATAAGAAAGTATATTAACCTCTGGCTTTTTATTATTTGAAGGCGCTGTTTTAGTTGTTTCGGTTTCTACGGTTTCTACTTTTTTTCCCTCTTTTTCAATAACCGCAGGAGGTTTTTGAGGAATAACTTTTGGCACATCTGGACTAATTCCTGTCGAATCAGGCTCTGGAGCAGACGCAGGAACTGGAGTATTTGAGACTTCAACTTCAGGAACGCTTGCAACTAATTCAATATCCACATCTTTTTTATCAAAAAACATAAAATAAGCCGCTGCACCTGCCGATGAAAAAATTAAAAGAAAAATAACAACAAACAAAACTATTTTTAAATTACTTGGCATGACAAAATACTAACATAGAAAAGATTGAAAACGTTATATAATCAACATTATGAAAAACGCCGTTTTGATATTAGCCGCAGGAAAAGGAAATCGAATGAAAGTTGAAATTCCAAAAGTTTTAGTAACTTTGCACGGAAAACCCTTAATAAAATATTTACTAGATACTATCGATTCTATTTTTCAAAAATCGGACATACATGTCGTTGTTGGGTATAAAAAGGATGAAGTAAAATCGGCCCTTTTAAACGAATATAATTTCATCGAACAAACCGAACAACTTGGAACCGGGCATGCAGTAATGTGTGCAAAAGAATCTTCAATTAATAAATTTGATAATATTTTGGTTTTATATGGAGATATGCCGTTTATTTCAAAACAAACAATTAATGAAATTTTAATTAAACATTCAGAAAAGATGGCCGACCTTACAATGGCTACAATTTCTGTTGATAATTTTAATTCATGGCAATCATGTTTTTATGATTTTGGAAGAATTGTTCGTGATAAAAATAATAATCCAATAAAAATAGTAGAAAAAAAAGACGCAACCGAAGAAGAACTAAAAATAAAAGAAGTAAATCCTTCATATTTTTGTTTTAAGTCAGAATGGCTCTGGGAAAAAATTACAGAAATTAGACAAAACAACTCACAAAAAGAATACTACCTAACGGATCTTTTATCACTTGCCATAAAATCAAAAGCAAAAATTGAAACCGCATCAATAAATCCAAAAGAAGGCATTGGAATAAACACACCAGAGCAACTCAAATTCGCGGAAAGTTTATTGACGAATGCCTAATTTCAAAACTCAGGTAATTAAAATAATTAATTCAATTCCACGTGGCAAAGTAGCCTCGTACGGCCAAATTGCTGTTTATGCAGGAGCTCCGCGTGCTGCTAGGGCTATCGGTATGATTTTGAATAGACTCCCATCTGACACAAAACTTCCATGGTGGAGAATTGTAAACAACAAAGGGAAACTCACAATCCGCGGATCAATTTTTAACAGAAATGACCAACAATCACTTTTACAAGCCGAAGGCGTACAATTCAAAAAAGAATACGAATTTAAAATTGAGGAATATAGATTATAATATTTACAATGCTAACAATACTCCCAACAGTATATATTCTTATTCGCGTTGCTTTCTCTTTTTTTAAAACCTATAAACTCCCTTCAAAGAAAAACGAGATTTCAAACCATCTTGTAGGCTTAGGGTTTTTCTTATTTTATTCACTATTTCTTTTTACTGGAATCAATACAGTCCAAACATTATTATTAGAAAAATTCAGCCAAATCACATCCGTAATAATCACCGTGTCGACGCTAGAAACAGGCTACAGATTAGCAAAATGGGCAACTTCTAGAGTTATTCCTGTTAGAAAAGACAAACAAACCTCGTTCGCACTTGAGACTTTCATCTATTCATCCGGAGCAGGAATAATGGCGGTGGTTGTGATATTGATAATCGCATTACTCTAAATAATTACAGCATCTATAAAACTAAGCAAGGTCAATTATTTTCTGTTCTATCTTGTGGAGCATTATATTTGTAGCTTTTTCGAAATCAGGTATTTTATTATAAATCTCTTCGGCTAATTTCTCGTTATATGTATGACTTGCGAAATTTCTCATCTTTATATATTCAAACCATTTTTCTGGATCATCTATAATCTCGTTTTGAGCAGCAATTCTAACGCAATCTCGTGGACTAAAACACTCCGTACCTAAAAAGGTATTAATTGATTTTAGTAGTTTCCAAGAAAGTTCAAAGCAGAATTCAAACCGCTGAATAGTTCCATCTCTAACTATCTCCATATCAACCGTACTATTCAGTGCTTCCGACAATTTCAACAGTGCTCTAGATAAATCGCCTATTTGCGATAATATTATTTCTTTGCTGTCCATTCTTTTGTATTGGCAAGAGCAACTCTTTTAAACTTTTCTGAAACTTTTTTAAAATCCACAATGTCCACTTTATAAGGGATATCAGATTCTTCTAGCTCTTCTTCTATTTTGTTCAATACTTGTAGCTTGACTTCTTGTTCACCTAAAATCCCGATATCAAAATCACTAAATTTTCTGGTTTTGCCCTTTACACGAGAACCAAACATAAAAACTCTATATTTTTTTGCAGGAATATTATTAAACAAAATCTTCTTAATTTTAACCTCTGATTGAATATCGTTCATGTGAAAATTATATCACTATTAAATTTCTGGTGGGCGAACATGGACGTAAACCATGAACCTTCATGGTATAAGCTTGATGCTCTAACCAGTTGAGCTATCCGCCCGCGATCGGAAGATTTTGGCAGATAAGTGGCGAACTACAGATTATAATTGATTCAAATGATACGGATTATAAACGTTTATTTCCTCAAAAATCCCCATGTCTTTGACGTTATCAGTTGCAATAATTTTTATATCATTTGAAAGCATTGTTGCAACTAGATAACAATCGAATATTATATTGGAGTTAATTTTGTATTTTATAGCGAACGCCTTTGCAATTTTTAACGTCCCGGAATCAGGGTATATGACACGGCACAAGTTTTCAAAATTTTCGCTCTGTTCTAATGCTTTTTTTAATGTGTAAGGCTTTTCGTATTTCGAATGTGTCAACACTCTTATCATTTCTAAAATATTTTGATGCGCAACTACTGGCACGAAAAAGTTATTCACGGCAAGTTCCCTAAACTCTACAGCTATCTTATTTTTAGTCGAAACGGTATTTGAGGAATATACAAGCAAATTGGTATCAATTAGAACTTCCTTACCCTTAATTCTGGAAGAATCCCTAATTATCATAATAATCTTTTCTACTTAGATTATTCATATTTTTGTCAACAGCCTTATCAATAAATACAATTTCTTTGATTGCGTTAGTATTTATGTCGTTCACAAACATTCTCAAGGCATCATTAAAAAGTTTTTGGAAAGTTGTGTTTTGATCTAAAGCCCTTTTTTCAACAGCTTTTTTTAATGGCTCTTCAATGCGAAGTGTAGTGCGGACTGTTTTCATAAATGCCATGCTAACACATTGGCATAAATGTGACAACGCTTGAGTGATTTATAAAACCTTTAGAACAAAAACTATAATCTTAATTGCCACAATAATATCCTTGGCCATCTTACACACACTCTGGATATTATACTAGCTAATACTCGCCAAGGCCTTAATAACAGCATTTATCAAAAGTTGATTACGGGAGATTTTTCCTTTAGACAAAAACAAATACGGATCTTTGTTCTCTTCACCATATTTTTTTTGAACCAAAACCCCAAGATCAGCGTATGGATCTGGTACAAGATCTGTCATCTCTTTTGGAACTTCAAGTTCAGTACTGATTGAAACAGATCGACGTCCTAATTTATTTTCTATGATGCAAACAGAAAGTCCATGGACATTATGTTTTTGATGCAACTTGGTGATGCCAGATTCAATCGAAATCAAATATTCATAAGCTTTACCTTCAACTTTCTTTTTCAAATCAGTTAAACGATTTTCTGCACCTAAATACGTTTCATCAACGGAAAAAGGTTGTTCTGAAACTTTTGATTCAGTTTTTATTCCCAAAACCTCGCATTTTATAGCAAATTCCCTTAGTCCAAAAGATGTTGCGCTTAATTTTAGTACGCTTTCAGAACTCAAATATGCTTTTGATAATTTATTGTAATACTGATTTATCTTGCTTAAATCGCCATCAATTATAATCGGACGCATAGCCTCAATTTCGGCTTTATATGAAACCATTGGTATAGGATTCAAAAAGAATATATCTCTGTTTAAGGTAAAAGCAAAACCTATTTCCATGAGAGCATTACCACCAACATAGTTTTGTACTTCATTCTTGTCATGATTTATAACAACAATTCCATCACTTTGTTTTATATATTTATAATGCTCATTGATATAATCGTTTTGGATCTTTCTTTTAACGGCTTCATCATGAGAACCGGACTCTTTATACGATGCTAAATCAGATAGACCACCAGGGACAAATACTTTAAAACCATCAGCTTCTAAAACCAACCTTGTTTCATCCATCTCTTTTGCAAATCGCATGCTTCCGCAAATTGTAAGTGTAATCATAAAAGGATGAAACAAAAATAATATCTTCTGGTGGGCGGACATGGACTCGAACCATGAACCTTCAAGGTATAAGCTTGATGCTCTAACCAGTTGAGCTATCCGCCCATAATTGTGTCTAAAAAAATCTAAAAAAGGGCTACCCTTTTTTGGCATTCCTCGACACCGTTTGGCATATTGCTTGAAGGTTATATTCACTCAACTTTCACCAAGCACGAGTATTCTAACAAAAGTCTAAAAAAAGGGCTACCCTTATTCACATTATATCAGCGGTTGTTATTTTTAATTTGGAGCTATTTGAAAAGAAAACCGTCCCAGGGGCATCAATCGCCATTAGAATTTTATCTAAACCAACATAGTCATACTTTGAAGCAATCCAACCAACAAATAAATCCCAAATCGATGAATCTATTTTTCGGTAAATAAAGACCTGACCAACATTTGGCAAATCATCTTTAACTCTTGAATATTTTATATCTGTAGACAAATTAGTTACATTTCCTTCTGAAGACTCCTTCATCTGATCTAAATATTCTTTTGAATTTGAAACCAACAAGAAATACATGGATTTATCTTCGGTTCCTTCGGCTGGCTTTATTTCCACAACCCCTGCGAAATAATCATGAAAAATAAACTTATTTTTCTCTTTCTTCGCTTTTAAAATCTTAACCTTTGAATCCGCGAAACTTTTATCAGCTGTATAAATTGAAAATCCCCAAGTAGAAAAATCTTCCTTAGGAAATAAAACTGCAAACCCTTTCGAGAAAAACACATCAATATCACTATCTGAAATATCAAATTCAGTTTTTATATTTTTCAGTACGTCCAAATCATCAAAATATTTCGTAAGAACATCTGAAATATTAAAAGCTGAAACAATAAGTGAAGTATCTGGAGTAGCAAATTGAGCAAAATCATATTGATCAAAACTGCCTTGCTCATGTTTTATATCTAACGGAATTGCCTTTTCCTTTGAATCCGAAATTTCGACAACATCACTAACAACTTCCCCAGGCCTTACATCTACAGCAGAAAGTACAAATGGGCTAATATAATCTGGAGTAGTATAAACAAATCTCCAATATGCAAACGATCCAATTCCAAAAAGAAGCACACCAAGAATTAGAGGAAATAAAAACTTAAACTTTTTCGATTTAGGAATATTGATTTCAGGTTTTTCAAAAGCCGCGTTTTCATTTATAACGGAAGCCAAAAAACCAAATTCTTCTTTTGAAGCGATTGGCTGATCATTTTCTTTGTTTGTGAATTCTGCAAAATTCCCGCACTTTAGGCAAACTAAGCCAGTAAATGCACCATCACACTTTTCGCAAATCTTAAGAGCAGAAGACATAAAACAATTCTAACAGAATAACATCAAAAGCAATTAAAACCGCTTTCCGCCACGTCGGTCATCTCTTCTTCCTGTACTTCCAAAACCACCTCCTCCTTGTGGTCTAGGTTTTCTTTCAGTTTCGACATATCCTTCCGGTCTTTCTTCTAAGTCCTTTTTAGATAATGAGATCTTTCCATTTTCTAATCCATTAACTTTAACTTTTAATACATCTCCAATAGAAACCAATTTAGTTATATCTTCAACAAATTCATAAGAATACTCTGAAACATGAAGCAAACCTTCTTTCTTTGGAGCGATTTCAACAAACGCACCATATGTTTCAACTCTTGTTACCTTTCCTTCGAAAACATCTCCAACTTCGACAGGAGTAACAATTGATAATATGAAATCCTTTGCAGCATTTATTTTTTCAATATCAATACCTGCAATTGAAACTAATGCGTGATCTTCTTTTTCACTTACATCAACTTCACAATCATAATCTTCCATAATACCTTTAATTACAGAACCGCCTGATCCAATTACTTGTCCGATTATGCTTTTTTCGATCTTAATTGTTACAAGCTTTGGGGCATAAGTACTCACAGAATCTCTTGGAACGCTAATTGCTGAATTCATAACATCTAAAACCTTAAGTCGAGCTATTCTAGATTTTTCGAAGATATTTTCAACAAGCTCCAAAGGAACGCCTTGAACCTTCAATTCCATTTGAATTGCAGTCATGCCGTTTTTAGTACCGGTCATTTTGAAATCCATATATCCGGCAAAATCTTCATATCCAATAATATCTGTCAAAAGCATATAATCAGAAACAGCTAAATCGGCTTTATCTGAATCAACAAATAATCCAATGCCAATACCTCCAACGTGTTCGGAAATAGGAACTCCGGCATCCATCAAAGAAAGCGAAGACGCACAAGTAGCAGCCATTGAAGTCGATCCATTCGAAGAAGTAATTTCCGAAACAACTCTTATCGCATAACCAAAATCTTCTTCCCTTGGCAAAACAGGAACTAAAGCCTTTTCAGCTAACATTCCATGGCCGATTTCTCTTCTTCCTGGACCTTTTAATCCACGCACTTCACCAGTTGAATATGGAGGGAAATTATAATGATGCATGTATCTTTTTTCTTCCTCGCTATCCATATTTTGAACCAATTGCTTTTGTGCACCAGAAGCCAACGTTGTAATAGATAACGACTGTGTTTTTCCTCTATTGAAAAGCGCTGACCCGTGAACCCTTGGCAAAAGCCCGACTTCTGCTGATAAAGGCCTTATTTCATCAATAGATCTACCATCAATTCTTTTATTTTTATTTAAAACCAAATCTCGTATAAATTCTTTTTCTACCTCGGAAACCAAGGCTTTTACCTGCATTAATGAATAAATTTCTTTGAACTTTCCAAATAAAACATCTTCTACTTCTGAAATTCCTTGATGCCACTCCTTACTTTCAAAAACAAATCCTTTGTCGTACATGTTTGAAACTACAGGCAAAACATCAGCTTTAAAATCATTAACAGCATCAGCGTTTAGCCATGCTCTTGTATATTCACGAACTGGAAGGCCCATCTTTTTCGCAAACTCAACTTGAAAATCAAATAGCTGCTTTGTGACTTCTGCTCCAGAATTAATAGCTTTAACAACCTCTGCCTCCGGAACAATATTTGCGTGAGCCTCGATTGCTTGAATCTTTGAACCATTTTCAAGATACGTAACAATCAAGTCCATATCAGTATCTTCATCTGAATCTGATAAACCAAAAGTAATTTCACCCTTAGTCTTTTGAATTCTCAAAGGGACAAGCGGACCTTTAAATGGAATTCCACTAGCAAATAGAGCTGCAGAAGCAGCTAGAAAACCTAAAAGCACAGGACTATTTTTACTGTCATAAGCTAAAACTGTTGTAATAATTTGAGTCTCGTCCATGAAATCTTTAGGAAAGAGTGGTCTTATAGCGTGGTCCATTAACCTTGCACTTACAGAAGCCTCGTCTGTTGGACGGCCTTCTCTTCTAGTAAATCTTGAACCGCCAATTTGGCCTCCTGCATAAAAACGTTCTTCATACTCAACTCTTAAAGGAAAATAGTCTCCTTCTAAAAGTCCTGGACTTGAAACAACAGTAACTAAAACTACTGTTTCTCCTAAAGTTGCGGTAATTGCAATAGATGCACTATTTGCGATCTTTCCAGATTCAAAAATCAACTTCTCACCATTAAACATGGTTTCAGAAACAACTACTCGTTGTTCATTTTTAGCGTCTTCAACGCGAGATTTCTTTTCATTCATTTTTTTATTGATAAAAAAGAAAAAGCAGAGGAAGCGGTAGTTCGTAATCGAATATCTAACGACTCAATTGGTGATTCACCAGATAATCAACTACGAGAACTACGAATTCAACAACTATCTTTTTATCAACCTTTTAATTTTAACTTTTTAACTAAATCTTGATAAATTGTTGCTTTTTTAGACTTAAGGTAGTGGAGTAGTTTTCTTCTTTTTCCAACCATCTGTAATAAACCACGTCTTGAGTGGCTATCTTTTTTATGAATTTTCAAATGATCAGTTAAAGCTAATATACTTTCGGATAAAAGTGCAACTTGAACTTCGGCAGAACCAGTATCGGTTTCTACCCTCTGAAAACTCTTTATAACTTTTTCTTTCTTTTGTTTTGTTAATGACATAATGTGTATGTATTCTGACGCCTCGTTACACTCGGCTATCAATGCGCGCTACGCTTACATTGTGACGCTACGAATACGTATCTACCAATACTCGCGTTGCTTACATTGTAGCAATATCGATAAAATAAGGCAATCAACGAGATTTCAACTAATTACTTAAACCAACTAAAAGACTCTTACTCGCCTTTTTACTTGGAATATATCCCCACTCTAAAAACTTGCTAAAAATTAATAAAGATATGGAAGACGCCGAAAAATCAACAATATTTAATGATCCATAGTTTTTATTCTTTGGAGAATTATCAATGTTTATGATTTCTGCTTTTTCAAAAACAACCTCATTCTTAGAATAAAAATCACCTAAATCGCTAAGCTCAGACAAGCCGATTGCAATAATTAAGTCATAATGAGCGCCAACAACATCAAAGCTAACTCTATCGTTTTCAAATTTATCAACAATCGGACTTACCTCTAAAACAAGCTTACTGTCTCCATCTTTATAATAATCAACCGTCTTAATATCAGTGTTGGAAAAATCAATGGAAATCTTTAAGGATTTCTGCATAAATTTTGATTTAATATCTGCCTGTGAGAAAAGTTCAGAGTTCACAATTGAAAAGTCTCCGCTGTAATAAATATCGGATTTCCTTCCATACACATCTTCTATATAGGATGCAATCGCAATCCCAACAGGAACCGTTGACTCACCAGACAATCCACAAATCACTGCTATCGAATGAGACTTTTCTATTAAATTTGTTATTCTAGAATCTTTCTTTGACATAACGAGACAACGGCTATAGGCCGAATCGGACAATAATACTATAAAACGTGGAATGTATCAAGCTTCGCGACAGGATTTCACAATGCAACAATGCGATCATCAAGATTTATATCTGTGGTTTCTGGTTTAAAAATCAAGCCGACTTCATCACCTTTATTTGCAATTTGAACTTCATTTGGGCCAATGTGCATACTTTTAATACGCGCTACATATACTGGTGTTTCGGATTCTCCTCGGTAAACACCGATTCTACTATTAGTTTTAAATTTACCAGCCTCAATTAAAACACCGGCAACTACCGTACTTGATTTAGGAAGAACAAACTTTTCTATTACAAAACCTTTTCCTTTAACCTTCGCTTCCTCTATTTCGACAACTCCTTGAAGAGCACCTTCAATTTCCTCAAGCAACTTATAAATTATTTCGTGCTCACGAATAATAACTTTTTGGGCTTCAGCTGCTTTTGAAATAGATGGAGGAACTCCTACCTTAAATGCAACAACTACAGCTTTTCCTGTTGAAGCTAATAAAATATCTGATTCTTTTACTTCTCCTGTACCTGCAAACATTATATTTGCAATTGCATCCTCAACCCATATCTTATTTATTGAAGCAATAATCGCTTCCAAAGTTCCGGCTGTATCTGCTTTAATAACCAAATTCAAAGACTTCAAGGATCTCGTTGGCACCAATGGTGTTTCAGAAACAGGGGAAACTTCATCGCTGGATTTGACCTCAACTTCTGTGGATTCTTCCTTCGATAAATTTTCGAGATTTTCTGGAGTCGTAATAACGTCACCAGATTGAGGAGTATCTGTAAAACCTAAAATCTCAACGGCGTCGCCTGGACTTGCAACAGAAATTCTTTTTCCGCTGGAATCAATAATTGCTTTAACTTTTCCAGAAACATCCTTTGTACAAACTTCATCTCTTAATTTAAGACTTCCACTTTTAACGATTCCTGAAACTATAATTCCACTTCTTGGATCATGCCTTGATTCAATTGCCAAAACTTTAAGTGGATCTGAAACGTTTGAAGTCAAAGAACTTTCTTGCATTTCAGCGATCAAATTAATAACATCTAAAAGCTCGCTGATTCCAGTTTTCTTAGTCGCTGAAACAGAAACAGCAACAATATCGCCACCAAAGCCCTCAACTAAAATACCGTTATCAGCTAATTGTTTTTTGACTCGCATTATATCGACACCAGGAATATCTACTTTATTAATGGCAACTATTATAGGGACTGCGGCTGCCGTCGCGTGCATAATGGCTTCCTTTGTTTGAGGCATTACTCCGTCATCAGCAGCCACGACTAAAATAACAATGTCGGCAGCCGCCCCTCCACGAGCTCTCATTTTAGTGAAAGCTTCATGACCAGGAGTATCAATAAAAGTAATCTTTTTACCAGACTTCTCGACTGTATATGCACCTATATGTTGTGTTATTCCACCAGATTCTTTTTTTGTTAAATGAGATTCGCGAATCGCATCTAGGATAGAGGTTTTTCCATGGTCAACATGACCCATTAAAGTAACAATAGGCGGTCTTAAATGTTTGATTTCAGGATTTTTACTTTTTTTTGTTTTAGCTGTTTTCATCGGAAACTTCCTCCTTTTCTTCAGCAGGAGTTTCAACTTCGTTTCCGTCAATATTTATGCTCCATCCGGTAAGCTTTGCTGCAAGCCTAGCGTTTTGCCCTTTATTTCCAATGGCTAAAGAAAGTTGATCTTCCGCTACTATAATTTTTGCAGACTTTTCAGACTCATTTAAGACAACATCCAAAACATGTGCTGGTGCTAAAGATGCTGCAATAAACCTATCAGCGTCTCGACTATAATTGATAATATCGATTTTCTCACCATTCAGTTCATCAGTTACAGCTTGAACTCGTACACCACGCTGGCCGATACATGCTCCTGATGGATCGACCTTTTCTTCAGTCGAAGAAACTGCGATCTTTGTCCGTTGTCCAGCTTCTCTTGCAATACTTTCAATCTTCACAATACCTTGTAAAATTTCCGGTACCTCTTGTCTAAAAAGTTCTTCAATAAAACCTGCGTCTTTTCTTGAAAGAATGATATTAGAACCCGAACTATCATCAGAATCTGCAACATCCTTAATTAAAACCTTATATTTTTGATTAACCATATATCTTTCAGAAGGGATTTGCTCAAATACTGGCAGAATTCCATGAGTCTTTCCGATATCCATGATAACTGTGTCTTTATCCATTCTAAAGATATAGCCTTGGACAATTGTGCCAATCAATTCACGATATTCTTCCGCAATTGATTCTTTTTCTGCCTCCCTGATTTTTTGAAGAATTACTTGTTTCGCAGTTTGAGAAGCAATACGGCCAAAACCTGCAGGAGTTACATCTTTTCCATTTCTTAGTATTTTAACTTCACCAGATTCTGAATCGATTTCCGCCTCAACTTTATGATCGGAATCTTCTTCTATATCTGGATTGTCTTTAATATATGCAGCAACCAATGCAGTTCTCAATGTATCCAAAACATCTTTTGGAGTTATATTTCTTTCACTTGCAACTTGGTTAAGTGCTGACATGAACTCTGTTATCGCCATGCGACAAAGATATCAGACAATTTACTTGCAGTCAAAAGGCTAAATGATAGAATAGCTCAAAATGAGGCTACTAAATAATGTCCTTCGAATGTCATTTGATTTCGAAAAAGACATCAACAATACTTTCGTTAAAAAATTCATATTCATATTCACAGAACTTGGAAGTTCAGTCGGTGCAGGGATAATGATGCTAGCAATATCAATAATAAGCGGATATAGAACAATGATAGTTTTCATTCCAATCTATCTAATACAATTATTTATCACAGAATTGATAAAGTTTATTTTAAAAAGCCCCAGACCAAAAACCATATTAAAAAATAATTTATGGGGAATGAATTTCTCAAGTGGTGCATTTCCGTCTGGACATACGTCAAACATCTTCACTCTAGCAACTCTAATGACAATCTATTACAGATACAACACAATATTTACTATCCTTGTTTTTGGCATTGCTGGAACAGTCGCAATAAGCAGAATATTTCTTGGGAAGCATTATCTAGTTGATATTATAGGAGGAGCTTTCCTTGGACTTTCAATCTCTATATTAGGATCATATGCACTGGCAACGATATTACCCATGTTCATATAATATGATTGTTGATACACATACACACATCTCCTCAAATTATAATGAAAAAGATCGGGCCGATATCGAAATATTAATTGGACACACACTAGAAGAAGCGAAAAAAGCCATTGAAATTTCAAAGACGAATAAGCATGTTTTTGCGACATGTGGACTTTACCCACACGACATAATTCCAGAGAATGAAATCTCCGACCAAGAAAAAATAAAAATCATAAAGGAACTTGCAAAAAATGAAAAAGTTATTGCAATTGGCGAATGTGGCTTTGATTTTACAAATCCAAGACTTCCAGAAATTAAAAGGAGCAAGGATGATCAAATTCCGTTATTCATTTCCCAAATAGAAATCGCAAGAGAACTCAAATTGCCTATCGTAATACATTCAAGAATAGCAACTGATGAAACAATTGATTTATTGAGGCGGGAAATTCGGCAAGCCGAATTTCCCGCCGTCTGGCACTGCTTCACCGAAAATTATGATATTGCAAAAAAAGCATTGGACCTAGGACTAATGCTTTCGATCACTGGAATTATTACGTATAAAAATACGAGTGATTTACGTGATGTGATAAGAAAGGTTCCGATTGAAAGAATAATGCTTGAAACAGACTCTCCATACCTTGTCCCTGAAAGCGAGAGAAAGGCAGGAATTAAAGTAAACTCATCAAAATATGTTAAACTTATTGCGCAGGAAATAGCTGAAATTAAAGGCATTTCGCAACAAATCGTTGAAGATAAAACGACGGAAAATGCTTTTGCTTTTTTTAAATTAAAATGATTGATACTAATAACAAGTTTGATAGATTTTTAATGGCAGTTCCAGGAATATTAACCTGGACAATGCTTTTGATGCCAGTATGGCTAGGATTAATTGCTCCCAAAATAGCTGCTTTCATTCTTACATACTTGGCGGTTTATTGGGTATATATGGCAATTACACACGGAATCGGGCTTGTTAAAGGATATAAAATATATGAAAAGGAAATCTCTATAGATTGGTACCAAAAATGCAAAGACCTCGATTTCAAAAACCTTCCAAATAAAGCAACTCTGCCTACTTCGCTTGATAATTTAAAGCATTTCATTCTTATTCCTACTGTTAACGAAGGCTATCAAATGTTAAGCGAAACAATTGAAACTATCGTGAATTCATCTTTCCCTATAAAAAATATCTTATTAGTAATTGGAGTGGAAGAAGTTGGAGAAGAAAGAGTTAAAGAAACAATAGAAAAAATAAAATCAGAATATAAAAAAGATAATTTTCCACAACTAATGTTTTTCGTTCACCCAAAAGGACTTCCAGGCGAAATAGTTGGAGTTGCCTCACCAAATAGAACTTGGGCTGCTAAACATGCAGTAACGCAACTACAAAATGAAAACGAAGATATAAGAAACTATATTTTCACAACATATGATTCTGACTGGAAAATTCATAAAGAATTTTTATCACGAATCGCGTATGAATACTTAACCGATGAAAAACGTTTCAATAGATTCTATGAAACTGTCGTACATCTTTTTAGCAATAATATTTGGACAGTTCCATTAACATCTAGAATCGAAGCCAATAATGTAACACTTGGAATGCTTTCAAACTGGACGTCAGGTCATCTCTTTAACATGCCAAAAGAATCGTTTTCTTGTTATTCATGTGCTCTTGATACATTAGTTACGGCAAATTTCTGGGATACAACATTAATTGACGATACCGTCTTTTATTGGAGAGCCTTTACCGCAAGACAAGGTGATTTTTCTGAAAAACATTTTTATATCCCAATCTATGGAGACGCAACTGGTGGCAAAAACTTTTTAAATGCTAATAAAAATTTATATAGGCAATTAGTAAGATGGGGTTGGGGATCTGTCACAACAGTCATTGCTTTAAAAGCAATTTTAAAACAAGCGAATAATAAAAAAGCAACGCTCGAACAAAAAATATTGTGGGTCTATTCCAAAATCGAAAGACATTTATTAATGAGAACAAGCGCTTTTTTAATAACAGTAGGATTTTCGGTTGTGACACTTGTAAATACTACGTTCAAAAACTCATCAACCGTTTATGGATTACCACAAGTGCTTAGTATTATATTAACTGGTGGTCTTTTCATTTTTATTCCAGCAACTTACGTTAGGATGAAGCTCTACAAGGGTAGCTTGCCAAAAAAGTGGCCCCTTTGGCGAAGATTTATCGCAGTAATCGAAGGTCCAGCATTAATGTTAAATTTACTCACGTTTTCGTTCATTCCATTTTTGTATGCTGAAACTAGAATGATGTTCGGAGAACTTCCAAAAACAACGTTTTATACTCCAAAAACAAGATGAAATTTATAATAAATTCGCTAACATGGATTTACGTGACATGCATAATCATTCTATTGTTAAGTGCTTATTACGTAAAAATCGCGTATGAATATTTACCTTTAAAAATTCCTTTTTTATATACATTGCCATGGGGCAATTTACAACTCGCAAACAAATCAAGTATGTGGATACTACTTGGTCTTTCTGCACTTATTATCATTACAAATGCGGCACTTTCATTTTATGAAAACTCGAAATCAAATTTTTATATTTCAAGATTTTATTCATTTGTAACGCTTCTTTGCACAATTGTTATAAATTCATATGCAGTTAGAATCGTTTACATATCATCGACAAAGGAAATATTATTCCCTATATGGATTAAACTTTTGTTGATTCCAATGGTTTTAGCGTTTTTATCTACGGTAATAATTACTCCACTAGTTATAAAATTTGCTAAAAAATATAATTTTATGGACGACCCATTTAGACATAAACACCCAGGAATGCTTTTAAAAAAACCGGTTCCAAGAGCGGGCGGGTTTGCGTTTTTACTAGGAATTCTAATACCAGGGATATTCTTATTGCCAATAATTACAAGTCAAAAAATTATTGGAATAATAATCGGCTCAATAATTTGTGTTGTTGTTGGGCTCGTTGACGACAAAAAAGATGTAAGTCCTTACAAAAGACTTTTAATTCAAGCGCTATCGATTTCTATTGCAGTTTTATCGGGGATAATTTTGATTTACATATCTAACCCGTTTGGTGAAGCCATAAAGCTTGATTCATATAAATACGTAATAAATTTCGCAGGCGAACATAAAATCTATTATTTTGGAGCACTTGCAGCCGCACTCTGGATTGGCTGGACAATGAATTTTATGTCATGGGCAAATGGAACTGATGGAGTATATGCAGGCCTTGTGACAATTTCAGCTTTCGTCATTTCAATTTTAATGTTACAAACACTAGATGAAGATCCAGGGGTTGGAATCTTTATTAAGCTTGCAGCTTTAACTTCTGGAGCTGGGCTAGGAATGGCGATTTTTACATGGCCTCCTCAAAAATTATTATGGGGATTTGGTGCGACTTCCGCAGGATTAATAATTGCTGCATTATCAATACTTGGAAGCACAAAAGTAGCCACAACATTAATCGTACTTATGATTCCATTCCTTGATGGACTCTTTGCAATTGTAAGAAGATTAAGACGAAAACAACTTCCATTTTGGGGTGATAGAGAACATCTGCACCATAAATTACTCGAAGGCCTTGGCTGGAGCAAACAAAAAGTCGCGGTTTTTTATTGGTCGACTACAATTTTATTAGGTGCAATAGGAATATTAACTTCAGGGCAAATTCGCGCCTTGTCCTTAGCAACAATAGCAACATTAATTATAGCTGGCATTGCATCAATCAACTTTATAAAAAAACCAAAACAATAGGAATTAATTGGTTATAAGAATTACAAAGATAATCCAAAAAATTGCGGTATAAAACAAAGGCTTATCATCCAATAAAACGCGTTCCGGACTTTCCCCTTCACTTTTCTCATAAATAACATAGAGATATCTTCCGACTCCATATATAACAAGAGGAATCGTTAACATTAATAACTTTGCACTAATTAAAGTAGAAGGTATATATGACTGCAAATCACGCCCAATAGAAGTTTCTGGTGAAACTTGAAATGCAAAAAGAGAGTATGTAATTATTGAAAATGATGCGGACATTGAAATCATAGAATCAAGAAGAGTATCTGGATAATGTCTAAGTATTGACCTTGTGCTTGCTTTTGACATTCCTTGAGATTCAAGCAACGTCCTTTCTGCTCGCCTTTTTCCAAAAGCTAAAAGTAATGAAACACCGGTTATTGCTAGGATTAACCAGGAAGATATTGAAAGTGGTATTGCAAGGGCTCCCGCAAAAGCTCTTAAAATAAACCCAATTGAAATAGTTAATGCATCAACGATAATGACGTTTTTTAGCTTAAAATTGTAAGCTAATTGCAAAACTACGTACATAACCAAAACTATTCCGAAATATTTTCCAACAATCAAAAAAGAAGATGGAATTAAAATCCCGTACAACAAAGCTATCGCCATCCAAGCAAACGGTTTTGGCAAATCTCCGGAAGCAATTGGCCTATTTTTTTTTACAGGATGTAACCTATCTCGATCGACATCCCAAAGATCATTAATTAAATAAGAAGCAGAAGCAACACCACAAAAAAATAGAAAAGCTAAAAAGGCTTTAGAAAAATATAACGGATTGAATAAAACTCCTTGGAATACTAGTGGGGCAAATACAACTGTATTTTTAATCCACTGTCTAGGACGTAAAGCTCGCACGAAATGATAAATAATCATTGCAGAAAGTATATCAGACGAGGGTCCTATGAGGGCTACCCTTTTTTTAGAATTAAAAAGGGGTAGCCCTCATTATAAGCACGGAAACATCCACAATCTTTGATTTCACCAGATCGCCAGAATGCATCACGACCAAATCTTTTGATAAACCGTTATCTAAAATCTCAAACGAGTAGCCTGAATCAGACAAATTTCTTGGAGCTACAACATATTCAGAATATTCATCAGAAAGATATTCTTCTGGAATAACATTATAAAATTTCTGTGAAGAATCACCAGAAAGGGACAATCTCAAATCTACCTGATCTAAAACCCTTACTTTAACTTTCATCGGGCTGTCGGAATTAACACCCAATATCCGTGACGGTGCTGTATCGAGTTTAGGATAATCAAAAAGGCTAAATCCTGACATCGGCAAAACTAACAATCCAGCTAAAACGGTAACCAATAAGGAATTCTTAAATACTGTTTTCATGATACAAATATTTCCTCTGCGAATTTAACTACGCGATTGGTTGGCTCTAAAGGCATATTGAAAATCTCTTTATCAGACTTAATTTCTCTTTCTATATCAATAACTAGAAGAGCTGTCGCTAGGATAGAAAAAGCTAAGGAGAGTAAAAATATCCAAAGATAAGACAAACCAAAATAACTATAAACTCCAAAAATAATTGTAATTAACCAGGCAAATGATAGCCAAATAAAGGCTTGTGCGTAGATTGTTTCCGTTGTGTGAATAAGATCTTCTAAATTCATGCTAAATAGCATTGCAGAAAACGAAGGTCTTATATGTGTATCATGAAATAGATTAGCTTTCACAATTACCCAACCAAGACCTGAAAGCACAGCAAAAAACATAACAAGGGATGAATATGAATTGATTGCAACAAATGCTTCAACACTTTCGAAAACAATCCTTACGCCCTCTGTCTTATATGAAAAATTGAAATATTGTGAAAATAAGATAGCTGAACCAACCTTTGCAAAGGCGATTAAAACCGCAGGAAATATTGCATAGTCTATCAGCTTGACTAAAGTTTTAGCGTACATAGCAGGTACTAAAATTAATTTACGCTTTCGACATACGTTCCACTAACCCATCCTTCTTTTCCAGTTTCATATGCGATTTTATACCATCCAGATTTAACTTCAATAACATCAAAAGTTGCGCCTTCATCAACTTTTCCTAATTGAGTGCTACCAGTCGAATTACTACTTCGGACCTTTAAATATCCTATTCCTGTTGGTTTTATTTTAATCTTTCCATTTGCACCAGAAGCGACAACCTTTCCTGTAGAGGCTTCAATTGAAGCTTTCGCGGAATCTGAAATATTCGAATCACTTGAAGAACCAAGGTACATAATTACATTTCCTGATTCGGCTTTTAAATCATCTGCAGAAATCTCGTTGGCTTCTGCGTTATATATTTTTCCATCATCAGAGATAAAATAATCAAACTTTTCGATTTTATTCCCGTCAAAAATAATTGATCCGTGGGCGGAAATCCAGTAGGATGCGGCTTTTGCCCAGACCTTTCGGTCGGCAAAAGCCGCATCCGTCATCCCTTTAAATCCGACAAATCTAATTCCTTCGTCAAAACCAGTTAGTGAAACAAGTTCCGCAGACATTGGCTTTAGGAACATATCAGTTCTGATATTTAATTCATACCCAGGCTTTACCTTTACTTCAACTTCTTGGTCTTGATATTTATCTTTTTTGAAAGTAATAACATATTTACCTTCATCACTTTGTTTTAATAAATCATTTGTTGAAAATTTAATAGGAGTTTTTCCCATTTCCACACCATCAACAATAACCGAAACACCATCTGTATCTGGAGATATAACCGAAATGCTAGAATCATCAGCACTTCCTTTTATAAACCAAATATTTAAGCCTGAACCAAAAGCTCCGCCAACGCCAAGTTCTCTTTTTATAACAGCCAAAGTTCCAGCAGAAGGTTTAATAATTGTGCTATAGGAAGACGCCTCACCGTTAATTTGTACGTTTATATTTTTAGCATTTAATTCTTCTGTATAAACGGGGGTCTCACCCTTGTCTTTACCGTTTATAATGACAGCAGCTTTACCATTTTGTACATCAACGCTTAAAGCGGCTTTTCCAAAACCGCCAAAAGATAAGTTATAGATAAAAACACCAATAGAGACAATTATTGCTACAGATAGGATAACGGTAATAACTTGATAAATATCGAATTTTTTCATTTTAAATACACCTAAAAGCTAACATTAAAAGCCTACCTTTGCAACGAAAGATAAAGCTTATTCATGTTAGAATATACACAAATGGCCCGGTAGCCAAGTGGTAAGGCAGGAGTCTGCAAAACTCTCACCGCCGGTTCGATTCCGACTCGGGCCTCCAATTAATTCCAAAATAGATCAACCCTGTTTTACCCCTCGTATGTATTGTAAAAAACTTCCAGGAGTTATGGTGATGATTTTTAGATCTGCCTTGATGTCTTCTTGTTTATAATGCTTCAAGTTGAATGTTATTAAAAATCCTACATTCAAATTCACAGCGCTCCCAATGATATGAACGTCATTAATATCTAAAACATATTTAGAAAATTCTTTCTTAAAGTTCTCAAGTGAATGATTAGTTTTTATAACCTTAATAGAATTGATAACTTGTTCAAAAATACTTTTAGAGATATGAAGTCTTTCAGAAACTTTCATAATTTCCTGTAAGGAAAAGTCCGAGATGACAGGAAGAAAAAGTCCATTTCCAGATGTCAAAATTCTTGATGCGCCTTCTTTTGACATCATCGAAGAGATAACAACATCCGAGTCGAGAAAAACACGCATCCTCTTCATGCTTTTTCTCTAACACTTTTAAGCTCAAAATTTATCTTATCTAAATTTGCCAAGTCTGTTTGTTCCGCTTGATATAAATCATAATCAAGCCCTGTAAACATAAAAGAAAGAGAACTTTTAGGAATTCTATATACTTTGCCGAACTTTTTGGCCAAAATTTCACCACGACCGATAAGATCGTAAACAGTATTCTTATTTAATTGAAGCATTTCAGCTACCTGTTCTGGAGTATAAACCTTCTGTGGATCTTGCATGGCTAAACAATACCAAACAGGTCTAAACTAGTCAATACAGGAAGTCCACTTTTCAAAAAGTCCTTACACATACTACAATACATATACAATGCCTAAAAACACCTCCGCCGTAAACTTAAAAGGACGAATACCGGTTACCAAAACCATAAAGGACTTTTTTGGTTATAAATTCAAGAAGGATAAAAAATACGTCACAAAAAAAGACGATATCGAAAAGGCCAAAGAAATTAATGCAAGCATAATATTACGCGAAGGAACTGAATGACCTGCTACTTGATAGATACAAATGTTTTTTTAAAAGCAATTCTGTCTGGGTGATCATAAAACTCAATCTGCTAAATCAAACAAATCTACTCATTTGACAAACTAGACTCAAAAAGAATAGAACCTTAAGAAAATAACACCCAAGCAATCTTCGTAGACTTCCTATTACGTTTTTAATCTCGAGTTTCATTTTGTTTAGCCTGATGTAAATCGTAGTCAAGATCGCAAACTGTATTTTTATTTAACCTAATCATCTCGATCCGATTTTTCCGATAATACTTTGACTAGTTTTGCGTTCTCCCACTCACTAACTGAGTAAAGCAATCCAAAATCACGGTTAAGCGTATGATCTAAATAATGGGCAACCGGTGGAAACAAATCCATCCCACTAACTTTTTCTAAAGGAATCCACCTAGATTTTCCTTCGTCCGAACTAACAGTTTTTGACTTATCCGAAACAGACGCAAAAAAACCAAAAATATTCCATGTCTCGTTTCTATCTATATGGTAATGATAGGAGATAAACTTAAGTTTTAGATCTGGACAAGAAACCACCAAACCTGTCTCTTCTTTTATTTCTCGGATGCAAGCTGTTAATGGATCTTCAGAAAAATCTATATGTCCTCCAAGAACAGACCAAAAACCAGGAAATACTTTAATTTTATTATCTCTTTTAAAAAGCAGGATTTCATCTTTGTGTACAATAAAAGCTTCTACAGTTATACGCAATTTGTTAGGATTATCTTCAAGATGAATAATTAACTTTAGCACCCGAGTAAACAACATGTCAAAACAATTTCTGATAGAAATCTCTGTCAACATATTAACTCCACTCTTAGTTGGATATTTGTTATCGTTTAAACCAAATGAAATTGGTTTACTGATATGTGGCTCTCTCTTAATCGACATAGACCATCTTTTTTATTATCTGTTTTCTAATCATCCAAAGGACTTAAAATCGGCATTACAATTTTTCAAACACGAATTCAAATCCCACACTCCACATTTTTATATTTTTCATAATTTCGAGGTTCTTTTTATCCTTTTAATCCTCTCGTACCTATTCGGAGGCTATCTATTTTATTTATTCCTTGGATTTCTTATTAATTTTGCAATAGACATTTTCACATATCTCATCACTTATAAATCCTTTTCCCCGTGGCTTAAATACTTTCCATTGACACTCAAGGGCTTGGTCTGATATATTTTAACTCGAAGCGTTGAGTTTAATTAATATTTTAATAAAAATCATATGACCATAAAACCACTTTCAGACAAAGTAGTCCTTAAATTACTTGACCCAAAGGAAAAAACTTCTGGTGGAATTTTTTTACCAGACGACTCACAAGAGGAAACTCACATGGCAGAAGTAATCGCCGTTGGAGAAGGCCGTTTTTCAGAATCGGGACAATTAATTAAACCTGAAGTCAAAAAAGGGCAAACAGTTTTGATAAAAGGAAAATGGGCAGGAGAAAATGTAATGGTAGATGGAGTCGAATATAAAATAGTTAACGATAGCGACATACTTGCCGTTATCGAGTAATTAGTTAAAAAATAAAAATGGCAAAAAAAATAATTTACAACCAAGAAGCAAGAAATAAATTAAAAGCAGGAGTTGACGCACTTGCAAATGCAGTAGGCGCAACAATGGGGCCTTTGGGAAGAAATGTTGGACTTAGCAAAGAATGGGGAGCTCCAAACGTTACACACGACGGCGTGACTGTTGCAAAAGAAATTGATCTAAAAGATAAATTTGAAAACATGGGAGCGAAGCTTGTTTTAGAGGCGGCAACAAAAACTAATGACGCCGCAGGCGATGGAACAACAACGGCGACTGTTATTGCTCAAGCACTCGTTGACGCTGGGCTTAGAAATGTTGCCGCCGGCGCAAATCCAATGTTTATTCGAAGAGGCCTTGAAAAAGCAGCCAAAGAAATTACAAAAGCAATTGCTGACATGGCAAAACCAATAAAGACAAAAGAAGAAAGAGCTCAAGTTGCAACAAATTCCGCTCAAGATGAAAAAATTGGACAAATCATCGCTGAAGCAATGGAAAAGGTTGGCCCAGACGGAGTTATCACAGTCGAAGAAGGACGCGGACTAGAAATGGAACTCGAAACAAAAGAAGGTATGAACTTCAATAGTGGCTACATGTCTTCATATTTCGTAACCGATCCAGAAAAAATGATTGCTGAAATAGAAGACGCGCACATTCTTATTACTGATAAAAAAATCAGCAATATTCAAGACTTGGTTCCAATGCTAGAAAACCTGGTAAAGGTTACACAAAACCTCGTAATAATCGCAGAAGACGTAGAAGGACAAGCTCTAGCTACACTTGTTGTAAATAAAATGAGAGGAACACTTAAGGTTTTGGCTCTAAAAGCCCCTGGATTTGGCGATCGCAGAAAAGCAATGCTTGAAGACATCTCTGTGGTTACTGGCGGAAAAGTGATAACAGAAGACGTTGGTCGTAAGCTAGATTCCGTAACAATAGAAGACCTTGGACGTGCCGACAAAGTTATATCAACAAAAGATGACACAACAATAATTGGAGGAAAGGGTTTAAAAGAGGATATAAAACACCGAGAAATACAAATCAGACAAGAACTTGAAAAATCAACTTCTGACTACGACAGAGAAAAACTACAAGAAAGATTAGCAAAATTAATTGGAGGAGTTGCAATAATAAGCGTCGGAGCGGCAACAGAAGCTGAAATGAAAGAAAAGAAATACAGAGTAGAAGATGCCAAAAATGCTACTCAAGCAGCTGTTTCCGAAGGAGTAGTACCAGGTGGAGGAGTCGCACTTCTTAAAGCCAGAAAAGTTTTAGAAAAACTTACGTTAGAAGGCGACGAAAAAGTTGGTGCAAAAATATTATTTGAAGCGTTAGAAGCTCCGTTTAGAAAAATCGTTTCAAATGCAGGAATGGAACCTGGAACATATATCAAAGAAGTCCAAGAAAATCTTGACAAAAATATAGGCCTAAACGTACTAACAGGTAAAATGGAAGATTTGGTAGCAGCCGGAGTAATAGATCCAGCTAAAGTTACAAGAACCGCCGTAGAAAATGCAATTAGCGTAACAATCAGCATAATAACAACGGATGCATTAATTGCAGATGAACCAGAAGAGAAGCCAGAATCACAAGGAATGCCACAAGGTGGCATGGGCGGAATGCCTGGGATGATGTGATAAACTTTATTCAAGATGGAAACACCTGTCCAAACATCAGAGTTCGCTGAAAAAAAACCGCTCTTCGAAAAGTCCTTTTATAGAAAACTATTTAAAGGACTTTTCTTCTTTTTCGGATTAATTGCAATAGGTATCGGAATAGTAATTTTTATTGCTAGCCAGAAAAAGCCAATTGTTCCAGAAGATCCAACTCCGACACCAGAAATTCAACCAGAAAAAACTGTCCGGAAAGAAATTAAGTACCTTTTTGCTTATATTAAAAATGGAACTTCAATATTTGCTTTAGAAGATAACTTTCAAGAGAAAATATTAATTTCAGAAATCCCTGTATCCGCAGACGGAATTTATACAACGCTTGCCTGGAAAGAGCCTGCGATTTTGACCTACTCCAAATGCCTTACGCAAGGCAACGCTTGTGAGCTTTTCTCATATGACATTAAAAATAATTCACTTAAACCAGAGCTAGTCTCAACTGCATCAAAAATAAACGCTTTCGAATGGAGCCCAGATAGAAAATATATCGCCTACATTTCCGAAGAAGGAAACGCAACTAATCTAAGATTTAAATCAGGAACCATCGACACACAACTTAGGGCAATCCCTCTAGTGTCAGATTCGACGAATACTTATGCAAAGGTACTATTTTCAGACGATGGACAATATTTTGTTTTCTCAACCTTAATGCAAACACAGGTTGCGGAAAAAGTTCAAGCTAATACCTATCCAGCCGTTTATATTTATAGGATTAATGGAATTCAAAACGATCTTATATCTGGCGCATCTGATCCATTTTTCGTAGACAACCAAATAATCGGATATAAAAAAGATGGAAAACTGCTGTATAAAGCTATTGGAGAAGAAGGCGAATCCGAAATCACTAACTTTATAGGTTATAATCCTCAAGTTTCACCAAATGGAAAATCGTTTGCTTATTGGTGGAACGAAAACAATGATCTTACTGTAGTTTTAGGAGTTTATGATTCAAAATTGAATATTCACAGAAATATTCTTAGAGGAATAATTTTGCCAACTTGGATAACACAAGATAAAATCGCAGGAATTAAAGCTGACAGCTGTCTTGGTGAAAGTTGCCTTTTGTATCAGTTTCAAACGGCAAGCCTTGCAATAGTAGATATTTTAAACGGAGAAGTAACTCCAGTTGATCAAGCAAAATCAATTTCGAATATAACATTTAACCGTGCCAATTAACGAGGAACAATCAACAAGCAGACAACATCCAGTACCTCAAAATGTTATGGATGTTGAATTTAAAGTAATAGGGGACCTTACAGTAAGACAATTAATGTACTTGTTTGCTGGAATGGTTACTGTTTATTCTTTTTATAAAACAGGCCTTCCGACTTTTTGGAAATATATTTTTATTTCAATATCTGGTGCTTTGTCTATTGCCGTAGCCTTTATTCCAATTCAAGAAAGAGGGCTCGATAAATGGCTAGTAAGTTTTATAAAAGCTATGATTTCACCGACCCAAATGGTTTGGAGAAAAACTTATTCGCCTCCAGCATATTTCTTGGCCGACTATGCTGAGATTATTAAAAATGAAATTATTACACTAACCCCCGCAAAAAGCAGAAACAAACTAGATGAATATTTAGGACAAGTCCCAGAATCAATGACAAAGCTTGACAAATTCGAAAGTAAACGATTAGACGATATTCAGTTCGCTTTCTCAAAACCATACGAAGGAAGCATTCCTGTAAAGATCACTCCAAATCCTTCACTAATAATAGGGATGCCAAGCGGATTAATGTATCAAGAACCAATTACGGAAACAATTACAATTCCAGATTTAGATGAACCAGAAGATGTAGAAGAAGACATAAAAATTGAAAAGAAAGAAGAAAAAAAGAACGATAAAAAGGAGATAAAAGAAATAGTAGAGGAGAAAAAACCACCCCAAAGGAAAGAAATAGTTAAAAGTGAAATGGACTCAAAAATGGAAATGTTAAAAGCCATGCCACGGGTTGTAATAAGAAATGAATCCTTAAACCAAATAGATAGGGTAATGACAAATCTACCAGTCGAATTAAAAGGTGAAATTAACATAAAAACCACATCCAGAATTCCAAGAACGATAGTTGCCGAAAGTATTAGAAACCTAAAATCACAAGAATCATCATTAGAAAAGAAAGTTGCAGAACTTCTTGATGTCGCAAAAAAAGCAAAAACAGAATTAAAAGACAAGCCGGAAAAAGCAGCTCAAGCACAAAGTAGAATTGAATTTTTCAGCAAAAAGTTTAATAAGCTAAAAGAAGAGAAAGAAGATTTAGCCACAGCACTAACAAAAAGCTCAAGCAGTCTTGAAAACATCGGCGATTCAGAAAGCAAAGAAACATTAAATACCGAAGTAACTAGCTTAAAATCAAAAAACGAACTTTTAACACAACATTTATCTGCAATACAAAAAGAATTATTCGAACTTAAAAATCCTGGTAAAACCTTCGTGAAACCAGATGATACAAACCCACCGCAATCAGAGCCAGATATAAATACTGCTGACGTTCATCTACCACCACATTTAAGAAGAAAGCAAAATCAAATTGCAGATCAGAAATCAAATATTATTCACGGAATAGTAAAGAACAAAGATGGTGATCTACTAGAAAATGCAGTTGTGATTATTAAGGATGCAAACGGTGATGTTATGAGAGCATTAAAAACAAACCAACTTGGACAATTCAAAACGCAAACTGCAGTACCAAATGGAGGATATTCAGTCGAAGCAATTAAGGGTGGACAAAAGTTTGATATAATTTCGGTTGAAGCGTTTGGACAACAGATTCGACCTATTAATCTTATCGCCAATGAATAATAAAAAGATAAAATCAACAACTCAAGATCATTTGGATATCGCCGATATAAGAGACAATTTAGTTGTCCTTAACGATGGTGGAGCAGTTGTCATTCTAGAAACAACGGCAATTAACTTTGACCTTCTTTCTGTACTAGAACAAGATGCAGCAATTGCTGCATATAGCTCACTTTTGAATTCTCTTTCGTTTCCAATTCAGGTGACTATTAGATCAAAAAGGATCGACATTTCGGAATACTTGGAAAAAGTCAAAGACATCGAAGACAAACAACAAAATCCAAAAATCCGCGATCAAATAAAAAAATACCGAAGCTTCATACAAGACGAATTAATCACAAAAGAAAATGTTTTAGATAAAAATTTTTACGTTACAATCCCATATAAAATATTTGAAATTGGAAGTTCTGCTAATCCATTTGCCTCATTATTTGGATTTAGCGGAAGTTCAAACAAACAAAGAATAAACGTCGATAAGATACTACAAGAAGCAACTGCTGACCTTGAACCAAAAAAAAATTTTATAATAAAAGAATTCGCACGAATCGGTATTAAAGCAAAACAACTTAACACAACAGAATTAATCAAATTATTTTATGAAATATATAACAGCGAAACCGCTCAATCACAAAAATTAAGAGGAAACGTTGAAGACTATACATCAGCCCTAGTTGAACCTAAGATTGCATAAACATGAATTTAAATATAGGCAAGAAAAAAGAAGATAAAGAAGTTGAAGCAACTGTAGTAAAAACACAAGAAAGTGCAGAAAGAAAACTTGCAAAAGGCATACCAAGTGTCAAAGATATAATCGCGCCAAGCGCAATCGAAGTTGATTATAACTACATGAAAATTGGAGACAAATATTTTAGAACTTTATTCGTTTCTGGATATCCAAGATTTGTCGGAGCGAACTGGCTTGAACCAATAATAAACTTTGACCACTCAATAACTATCACGATGTTTTACTATCCGATGAACGCAAGAAATGTCTTAGACGATCTAAGACGAAAAATTGCAGAAATGGAAGCAACAATAAACATTGCAAAAGAAAAAGGTAAAGTCATAGATCCTTCTGTACAAGCAGCACTTGGAGATGCAAAATCGCTACAGGAACAACTTGTAAAAGGGATCGAGAGATTCTTCCACTTTTCATTTTATGTGACAGTGTCAGCAGACACATTAGAGGTTTTAAACAATATTACATATCAGGTTGAATCAACACTTGGATCTTTATCTTTGATATCCAAAAAAGCAACTTTAGACATGGAAGCAGCCTTTCAATCAACAATTCCGACATGCTTAGACAAACTAAAAGTAATTAGGAATATGGACACAACATCGGTTGCAACAACATTCCCATTTACATCAAGCGAATTAACTTCAAGTGAAGGGATTTTATACGGGCTAAATAGGCACAATGGATCACTAATCATATTTGACAGATTTTCTTTGGAAAATGCTAATTCAGTAATTTTTGCAAAATCGGGTGCAGGTAAATCATACTTAGTAAAACTTGAAGCCCTAAGATCATTGATATTTGGAATTGACATAATTGTTATTGATCCAGAAACTGAATATAAGAGATTATGCGAAGCCGTTGGCGGCGAATACCTAGACTTTAGCGTAAATAGTTCAACAAAAATCAATCCGTTTGATTTACCAAAAATCCCTGAAGTAGAAGATCAACTAAGTTTAAAAATACTAGGCCTTCATGCACTGTTTAGAATTATGTTAGGAGAATTATCAAGCTCAGAGTCAGCAATTCTGGACCGTGCCCTTGTAGACACGTATAGATTAAAAGGAATCACTCAAGATCCAATGACTCAAACTAATGAACCACCGCTATTAGAAGACCTATACAAGGTTCTACAGGCCATGGATGAGCCCGAATCGAAATCTCTCGCAGAAAAAATGGAGCGATACATAAAAGGTTCTTTAGCTGGAGTTTTTGACCAAAGATCGAACATAAATTTAGACAACAGCTTTACTGTCTTTTCGATAAGAAATCTTGAAGACGTACTAAGACCAATTGCCATGTTTATGATTCTTGACTTTATTTGGACAAAAGTTAAACACGACTTAAAAAAGAGGTTGCTTTTACTCGATGAGGCCTGGACATTAATGAAGTACCCAGACTCTGCGGCCTTCGTTTATTCTTTAGCAAAAAGAGCTAGAAAATATTACCTTGGGTTAACAACAATAACTCAAGATGTTAACGATTTCTTAAGTACAGAATACGGAAAAGCAGTTGTCACAAACTCTTCAATACAAATATTGTTAAAACAACATCCAGCGGCTATTGATAAAATTGCCGAAGTATTTTACCTGTCAGAAGGAGAAAAAAACTTCTTACTTTCAGCTGGAATTGGCGAAGGTTTATTTTTTGCAGGAACAAATCATGTTGCAATGCAGGTAAAAGCATCTCAATCAGAACATGAACTTATTACAACAAATCCGCGTGAAATTGCTCAAAGACAAAAAGATGAAGCCGCTGTAACAGAACTTGCAAATAAGGTGGCTGCCAAAGAACAAATAAAAAGTCCGACCATACCAGGACAAATGCCAAACCCATATTCATCTGGACAGGAAGGAACCGAAGATTTTAAAAACGGGACAATACAAATAAATCAATCGTAAAAATTACCAACTAGATTTCATTGGCATAATAAGATGAAAATATCTTTTAAACCCATTAATTTTTTTACCTTCTGCAAAATAATTTTCCTCTGTATTGACTGAAAATAAAACAGGCTTTAAAGGATCGCTTGTTTTAAATATAATATCTCCGCTTGAAGACTGATTACTAACAAAATCAAGAAGATATTTAGCATTAAAAGCGATTGCAATATCTTCACCTTCAACATCTGCTGACATTTTTGTAATATTGCTTCCTGATTCTGATGGTTGAGAAATTGATTCAATAACTCCATCTTTTATTACAAGTTTAATCATATTCCCAATATCGCGAGCAAAAATACTTGCGAGCTTAATTCCATTTGAAAACTCCGAAGAATCAATAACAATTGAAGTTGAAAATTCAGATGGAACAACTGATAAATAATCAGGATACTCTCCATCTATCATTCTGATCTGCGCAACATAATCGTCAACTTTAAGAGTTACAACATTATTTTCTGGATAGATTGCAAAAGTCATGTCGTTTGATTTGCCGGCGAAGGCTTTTATATTTTCTGAAAAAGCCTTCGCCGGCACAACACAAGAAACAACTTCGTCTTCTTTTATTCCAAATGGAGCATTTTGAAGACCAAATGAATACTCAGCCATTCGATATCCATCAGTTCCTGCAATTACCAATTCGTTTTTAGTTATTTTGAAATAAATTCCAGTTAAAACAGGCCTTCCTTCATCAATTGCGACAACATATTGAACTTTTTGAATTGCTTTAGAAAATAAATCCGAAGGCAATGTAACTTCATATCCTTTTTTCGGTCTATCCATAACAGGAAACTCCGAAGCAGGGATTCCTGATAAAGTTGCGTTTACTTTATCTGTCGATAACTTTAAGACAGCCCCACTTAAAGAAAAATCAATTTTATCGGAATTTACTTGGTTAACAAATTCAATAAATATTTTTGCTGGAACTGTAATTTCTCCGGGTTCATCAATTTTCGCTCCTACACTTGCAGAAATGCTCATTTGTAAATCAGAAGCAAAAAGTTGAATCATCCCTTTTTCCGTTTTTATTAAAATATTTGAAAGTATTGGAAGTGGACTTCTCTGGTTTACAGCTTTACTTACGACGTTTAATGCGTTTGATAAATTTTCTCTAATTACAGTAAATTTCATTTTGAAGTTAACTACTTTCGGGGACTATAATTACCCTTCGACTATATCCTTCACCTTCAGAAATTGAAGAAACCCCATCTAGTGTTGATACTTTTTCATGGATAATTTTCCTTTCATAGCTATTCATCGGATATAAGGCTACTGATTTATTTATGAATCTGGCTTTATCAGAAGCACTTATCGCAAGCTCAATTAATTTTCTTTCTCTTTCTTGCCTATAACCAGAAATATCAATAACAACTCTAGCCTGTTCTTTAAATTCCTTATACAACATAACATTTAAGATGTGCTGCAATGAGCTTAAGGTTTCTCCATGATATCCAATTAGTAAATTTGATTGTTCAGTCTTAATTTCTATTTTGATTGAGTCAGCGTCTGTTTCTACAAATTCGATTTCGTACTTTATCCCTAATAGATCAAGTAATTCGACTAGTTTCTCGTTTATTTTATTTTTAATATCATTTTGATCCATTTTTATTTTTATTAAGAATCATGTACTGAAATACAGCTAGCAGGGTTGAAACAAACCAGTATAAAACCAAACCGGAAGGCAAACTGATACCTATGACCAGTGTCATAATCGGCATCATATACATCATTTGTTCTTGCATATTATACATAAAATCATCTTTCTTGTCAGGAGTATCCTTAACTACCTTTTCTATTTTCTTTGAAGACTGCATCATATATTTTGAAAGTAGAAATTGCGATGCTGCCGACAAAGCTGGAACAATATAAAGCGGGTCTGCTTTTGCCAAATTTAAGTATAGGAAATTAGTGTTTAATACAGCGTCGTTTGCGAATTTAAGATAATCAAAATTATATAAAAGGCTGTTCAATTCACTAATTGAAACTCCATTTGCACTAAGTATGTGTGTGAATGCACGATATAACGCAATGATAACAATGAATTGAATAATCTGAGGCAAGCATCCAGAAACAGGATTTATTCCGTTTTGTTTAAACAATTCCATTTGTTTTTGTGCAAATTCTTGTTTGTTTTTGTATTGAAGTTTTAATTTTGCAATTTGAGGTTGCAACTCTTTTTGTTTTTGAGCCGCAATTATCGAAGGTTTTGTTAAAGGGTATGTAAGAATTTTGATAACTACAGTAATTGCAATTATTGCAAAACCAAGGTTATTAAAAAATATATGATAGAAAGCAATTAACAGGTTTAATAACGGAACATATAAAAATAGGTTCCAAGCTTCAGTTAGAATATTCATAATGATTTATTGTACAGGATCATAACCACCTTTTGAAAATGGATTACATCTTAATATTCTGTATATTCCCATAAACGACCCTTTAATAATTCCATATTTATCAACTGCCTGATAAGTATATTCCGAACAATACGGTTCAAATCTGCAAACATTTAGATGGAAAACTTTTCCGAGAAAACCTTGATCAAGAGAAAACCACTTTTGATAAAAACGTATTAATTTCAAAATCAATTTCTTTAGCATCTATTGATACTTTATCATTAAACAGGACTGTTTTTTTGGGAATAAATACGAAATTGTAATTAATTGGAAATTTCGATACGTTTTTTTGTATAGAACCTGCGATATATCGCCTAATCTTATTTTGAATAACAGCTTTTTTTGAAAACTTATTGGAAGTTATTATTCCAAATTTCAAACCGTTTGATTTCTTATACTTTACAAGGAGAAACCTAGATGAATAACTACCTTCACTTCTTAATATATTGCGAAAACTGAATCTCGTTTTCAAGCTATATTGTCTACTGTACATTAATGAAGTGTTAAGCTACCCATCCACGATTAATAGCAAGCCTTGTTCGTCCTTTTGCACGTCTTCTTTTTAAAACGTTTCTTCCTGCTTTTGTAAGCATTCTTTTAAGGAATCCATGCTTTCTATTTCCTTTTTTTACTTTTGGTTGCCAAGTTCTTTTAGGCATAATTGTGAGGATTCTAACACAATGTTTAAGATGGAAGCAATATATCTCTCGTGGATAAATAACAGTTGACTGTGGATAACTTGATGAATAGAATGTCCATATCGTGAAAGATACAAGATTAGATGAAATATGGAAATCGGTGAAGGGTGAATTAGAAGTTGTTGCAAATCCTTCATATTTCAAAGCATACATACCAGGTTGTTATATAAAAAGAATCGATGAAACAGATAAAGTAATCGAAGTTACAACCACAAGTGAATTCCAAAGAAACTTCGTTGAAGAGCGTCTTTATGGATATATAAAGGAAGTCTGTGCAAAAATAATAGGCCCAGAATTTCGCTTAATGTTCACCGTTACAAAAAAAGAGCCAACACAAATTTCAATAAATGATCTTGGACCACTTTTCAAACAAGACGACAACCTTGCAGAAGAAAACGCATTCTCAAAAGCTCGTGAATATGGAATAAACACTCAATACTCATTTTCTCGATTCATAGTTGGAAACAATAACCGTCTGGCCTATGCGGTTTCTACAGCAATCGCAGATGCTCCTGGAAAAATATATAACCCGTTCTTTTTATATTCCAGCGTAGGTTTAGGAAAAACACACTTAATTCAAGCTATCGGAAATGAGATCCTGAAAAAACATCCAGAAAAAATAATCATTTATAAAACAGGTGAAGAATTTTTAAATGAAGTTATAGATGCAATTCAAAGAGGAAAAGGAAATAGCACAAAAAGAACAGCATTAAAGAAAAAATATAGGAATGTAGATGTCTTAATTATTGACGATGTTCATTCAATAGCCGGAAAAGATGCAACGCAGGAGGAATTTTTCCACACTTTTAATACGCTCTACATGAATCATAAACAAATAATTCTGACTTCAGATAGACCTCCACATGAAATAAGAACATTGGAAGAAAGGCTTTCATCAAGATTTTCAAGTGGAATGATTGCGGATATTCAAAAACCAGATTATGAAACTAGAATCGCGATTTTAAGATCAAAAAATGAGGAACTAAAATTAAATGCTCCCGATGATGCAATTGAATATATTGCATCTACAGTTGAAAGTAATATACGGGAGCTTGAAGCAAAATTACTTCAAACAGTAACAACCGCAAGAAGCCAAGGACAAGATCTAACCAAAGAATTAGCTTCATCAATAATGGGGAATATTGAAAAACAAAAACAAAGCCGGATTACATATTCTTCAATAATGAGAGAAGTTGCTAAATATTATGGAGTCACAATTAAAGATATTAAAGGAAGTAGAAGATTAAAGACTTTTGTATTGCCAAGACAAGTTAGCATGTACTTTATTAGAGAAATGACTTCTTCAGGTTTTCAAGTGATAGGGGAGTTTATAGGAAATAGAGATCATTCAACCATAGTTCATGGTGTAGAAAAGATTATCGATTTGATAAAAACCGATTTTGATTTTGCAAAAGAAGTGGATCAAATTAAAAATAATATTTTATCTTCCGATTAAAAGTTATCCCGTTTTCCATTAGTGACTAAATAAAGTTCAAAATACAGAAGTAGATGTAGTAGTGTCTGTGGATATGTTTATAACGTTAAATTTAGTTTATATACCTGCGGAATTCTGTTTTGATATTGTTGATATTTCGTTTCAGCTTTTGATATTAAACGTTTAGGATTTTGTCATATTAATTTTCCTTTTATATCAGTAGTCGGTTACTGTTTATTCATTTCTATGTTCTGGGTTAAATACGGTTGAGAAATGTGGCACTTACTAACAATGACCTATATTAAAATACTAAGTTATACTATATATGCGACTATCGGTTACAAGGTTCTCTAGCCGTTAGATTTAGCTGATATTCTGATGTTATTTTTGAACGGATTATTTATTGAGAATCAAATTTAATTGCATCGGCAGGTCACTTCCGATAAAATCCTTTGCATATGATTCCAACTTTTAAATTACCGAACAAGAAATTTCTATTTATTGGTGTTTTTATACTTGTTGTGGTTCTTGCTGCTTTTGCCTTTTGGTATACGAGGAAGGATAAAGCTCCAGTTTCAAAACCAGTTACTTTAGAATACTGGGGAATAAATGAGTCCGAGGCAGATATGACAGTATTGATTGAGCAATACAAGGTGCTTCATCCAAATGTAACTATTAACTATTCAAACAAACAATTTGATGATGATTTAGTTAGATATAGACAAACTTTGTTATCTAGGTTAAAAGAATCGACTGGGCCTTCTATATTTAGAATACATTCGACATGGGTTCCTGAATATTTTAATGAATTATCAAGTGCCAAGGGAGAACTTTCAAACGCATCTTCATACAAAAACAGATTCTATGGAATTGCAGTCGATCAATGTGGTTCAACGACAGGAGAGATATATTGCGTTCCTTTAAAATATGATGGCTTGGTACTTTTATACAATACAAATATGTTTGATCAGGCAGGGCTTCAAAAACCCGTTACTTGGGAGGACATTAGGTCTTTGGCATTAAGATTAACAATAAAAAATGGAGATACAATTACTAGATCTGGTTTGGCGCTTGGAACTGCATTAAATGTTACTAATTCAACTGATGTTCTTGGTTTAATGCTTACTCAAAGTGGTGTAAGTATTCCTTCTGGTTTAGATACTGATGCTGCTTCGGCCGCCTTAAGTTTTTATAGAGCTTTTGCAATAAAAGATAAAGTTTGGAATAGCTCCATGCAAAATTCTATTTTATCCTTTGCCACCGAGAAAGTTGCGATGGTCTTTGTTAAAAGAGAAGATATCGAAAAAATTCTAAGCATAAATCCAACTTTAAAGTTTGGAGTTACGGATGTTCCTCAGTTACCTGATATTGATGGAAATATTAAACAGAAATCGTGGGCTTCGATCTGGGTTGAATCAGCTAGTGCTGATTTAGATGATGATCAAAAAAATGCGGCATGGGAATTTTTGAATTGGTTAAGTGCAGCAGATCAGCAAAAAACCTTGTTTTCAGAAGTCAAAAAAACTAATAAGGTTGGATATGTATATAGCGACAAGAACTTAGCCTCTGAACTGAAAAATATGCCGTATTTATATCCAGTTGCTGAGCTTGCACCATATGCTAGTACTTCATTTATTACTGATAACTCTGGAAATGATAATTATGTTCAGGCTTTAAAAGCCACGATAGATTCTGGAGGAGATCCAATTACAGATCTTAAAGTTGTGAAGGCTATTTTGTCAAAATGAATAAAACGTACGATCATAAAACATTAGAAAAAGAGATTTATGTAATGTGGGAAAAGAGTGGGGCGTTTTCGCCCGAAGGGGCGAAAACGCTGAGAGAGCAAAATGGTTTAAGAGACTCCGACAATGAATTTTCTGGAAAGCCATTTAGTGTTTTGATGCCTCCTCCAAATGCGAATGCACCAATTCACTGTGGTCATGCAACATATTCTTTACAAGATATATTAATTAGGTTCAAAAGAATGCAAGGTTACGATGCTTTATATTTTCCTGGAACGGATCACGCTGGCTTTGAGACTCAATATGTTTATGAAAATAAATTAAAAAAGGAAGGCAAAAGTCGTTTTGATTTTGATCGCGAAACTTTTTTTAACGATGTTTTGAGTTTTGTAAATGAAAATTCAGATATCGCAATTAATCAATTAAAACTTTTGGGTATGAGCGCTGATTGGAAACGAAATACTTTTATGCTTGATAAAAAAGTTGTTGATACTGTTTATGACACTTTTATCAAAATGTATAAAGAAGGTCTGATTTACCGCGAAGGTTATATGGTGAATTATTCGACGTTTTATGGAACGACCTTTAGTGATTTAGAAACCGAATATAAGGATTCGGTTTCTCCTTTGTACTATGTCAAATATGCAATAGGGGTAGCCCCTAAAAAAGAAGGGCTACCCTCATATATGACAGTCGCTACGGTTCGTCCAGAAACTATTTATGCTGATGTCGCAATCGCCGTTAATCCAAAAGATAAGAGATATAAAGGATTTGTTGGGAAAGAAGTTATAAATCCGTTAACAAATGAAAAGATTCCTGTTATTGAAGATGAATATGCTGATATTGAATTTGGAACCGGATGTTTAAAAATCACTCCTGGGCATGATTTTAATGATTATAAAATCGGCAAAAAGCATGGTCTAAAAATCATCTCTTTGATAAGTCTTGATGGCCGTATGAATGAAAACGCAGGTGAAACCAAAGGACTTTTCCCAGCTCAAGCAAGAAAGAAAGTCGTAGAGATTTTGCAGGAAAAAGGTTCAATCGAAAAGATAAATGATAATTACGAAAATCGCTTATTAGTTGATTACAAGGAAGGAAATGTAATCGAGCCAATGATTCTTCCGAATTGGTTTATAAATATGGATAAATTGCTTGATCCTGTTATTTCCGCTATCGAAAAAAACAAGGTTAAATTTAACCTGCCTGAATGGAAACGAGACACTTTAAGATGGATCAAGGAAAAGAAACCTTGGCCAATAAGTAGGCAAACAGTTTTTGGAATCAGAATTCCTGCTTGGTATAGTGTTTCTGAAAATCCGAATTTGCAAGTAACCTTTTTGACAAACTTCAAAGAATATAAAACTGGCAAGGTCTCCGACCTTCTAAAAGCTGGAATTTCTCTTTCTGAAATAAAATCTGGTCTTCAAAAGGTTATTACAACCGAAGATGCGAAGTATGTTATTCAAAAGGATTCTCCAGGCGATGATTTTCTTCAAGAAACAGATACTTTTGACACTTGGTTTAGTTCTGGACAATGGCCATTAACTACAACTGGATTTCCAGATTCAGGGGATTTCAAGAAATATTACCCGACAGATTTCTTGGATTCTGGTTATGACATTATGTTCTTTTGGATTGCTCGAATGATTATGTTCGGCCTTTATTTAACAAAAGAGATTCCTTTTAAAAATGTTTATTTTCATGGAATGGTTACAGGAAAAGATGGAAGAAAAATGAGTAAGAGCAAAAATAATGGAGTTAATCCTGTAGAAATGATCGAAAAGTACGGCACAGATGCTTTGCGCATGGGACTTATTGTTGGCGGAAATACCGAAGCAAAGTTTTCACCATTTGATGAAGATAAAGTTCGCGGATATAGAAATTTCGCGAATAAGATTTGGAATGTAGGAAGATTTATTAATCAAAAGATAGAAGAAAGTAATTTAAATATTCCAGACGATTTGCCTGATGCTGATTTAAAACCCGAAGAACTTGAATTTTTGAAGAAGCTAGAAATATTAATAAATGAAGTTACAAAGGATCTCGATAGATATAAATTTAAACTTGCCGGCGAATCAATTTATGATTTTATTTGGAACACCTTGGCCAATGATTATTTAGAGTCTATAAAGTCACGAGATGATGTATCAGCCATGTTTACATTAAGAAGAGCATTCCTTACCGCAATCAAACTTTTGCATCCTTTTATGCCTTTTGTGACTGAAGCTGTTTGGCAGGAAATTAAAAAACCGAAAGGCGAATCAAATTTTATTATTATCTCAAAATGGCCGAGTTAATGGGAACTTTTGTTTCCCGTGCAGGAGACAAACTCGATTTCGCACTAACTAATTTCAATATCGATGTTTCAGATTTAATTTGCGCTGACCTTGGTTGTAGTACTGGAGGTTTTGTTGATTGCCTTTTAAAACGCAATGCAAAAAAAGTTTATGCGATTGATACTGCTTATGGAGAATTAAATTGGGGATTAAGAAATGATTCGCATGTTGTTGTTATGGAAAGAACAAATGCTTTGTATGTTGAGTTAACCGAAAAGTTTGACTTTATTTGTATCGACGTTGGTTGGACTCCTCAAAAAATGATTTTAGCTAAAGCAAAACTAATGCTCAAAGAAAGAGGAAATATTATTTCTTTAATTAAGCCTCATTATGAAGCGGATAAATCTTTTTTGAAGCAAGGTAAAGTTTTGGATGAAAAATTAAACGAAGTTTTAGATAAAGTAAAATCTGATATTAAAGATACGGGATTAAATTTTAAATCTTTAGTAAAGTCCCCGATTGAAGGCAAGAAGGGTAAAAACAAAGAATTTTTGGCTTTGATTACTCTTTAGCTTCTTTAGAATCTTCTTCGCCTTCCTCGTCTTCTTTCTTGCCTTTATCTTCTACTTCAACATCTTCGACTGATTTTTCTTCTTCGACTTCTAATTCCTTTTGTTCAGCGAAATCAAGTTTTAGCAATACTTCTGTTTTGTCGGTTAGTATTGTGACTTTTGATTCATCAACATGAATTGCATCTGCGATTGAAATCATTTCTCCGATTTCTTTCATTTGGCTTACATCAATTTCAAAATGTTGTGGAAGATCTCTTGGTAAACATTCAACTTCTATTTCAGATAAAACTGTTAGCAAAATTGCTTCTCCTGCTTTGGTTATTGGATTTAATTCTTCACCAATTATTTCGATAGGAATATTTGCAGTAATTTTGGAAGTTAGATCAACTTCATAAAAATTTACGTTTGTTAAGCTTAATGTTACAGGGTGATATTGAACTTCGGAAATAAGACATTCTCTGGTTTTATCTTTTTCCACAACTACTTTAATAAGCGTTGACTCTCCTGCGTCTTTATAAAGTTTAGAAAAAATGGTCTGATCAAGCGATATTTTGATTGAATCGGTTTTTTCTCTTGATGATTTTGTTGAAAATATTGATCCAGTAATTAAGCCTGCTCTTCTTAATTGGCTTACCTTTGAACCTTTAATTGTTCTTTGTTTTGCAGATATTTCCATAAGTTGTTTATTTCTGATCTAAATAACGTTTTTAATTGCAAAATTTCTTGATATTTAATTTTTTCCTTGTTAACAGTATTTTCTTTTAACTTATTATTAGCAGGTTGTGACTTGTTTCTTAAATCTTTGTTCAATTCCATATTGATCAATCAAGACTGGGATATTTTAGCACCAGCACTATATTCTTCAAAGGGGCAATTTGAGTATCTCGTCTTTTTCTAGTTTTATACTTTTTTGTCTGCCAGATATTTCAATATTTACTTCTTCTGGCTTTGTCCCCGGCTGTTTTTGAACAGATAAACTAAAGGATTTTCCATCGTATGTCTTTGGTGATGATTCATAATTAAGTACTAATGATGCCGTTTTTTCTGGCATAACTAATATGTCTGTTGAATAAATTGTAAAAGGTCCAAAAGATGATGTTTTTATGCTTCGAATTATATTTGTTTCGCCGGATTCTGTTACTAATGTTGCTGAATTTAAAAGCGCATCATTTGGAACAAAAATCCTTAAATAATTTATGTATTCTGAATTCCCCGAATTTATTTCATTTGATAAATTTTTATAAGTAATAACTAATTCTCGATTTAATCCATTGTCTGATTCAGGAAGGCGGGCTTTGTATGAAACCGTTTTTTCGATATCTTTGTTTATATCGTTTTTTCCAAGATTTGTATCGACAATATAAAAATAATCGTCTGTAGCTGATTGGCTAATTTCTCCGGTCCAGCTGTTTTTTGATAATGCGTTCATTATTTTTTCGTTTTCGTTAAAGATTTGTATGTCCTTTGTTAATAGCCCGTTTAAAATTGAATGTACAAGTGCTGTTTGAGGTTCTCCGTCTTTAAATATTTCATCAAAAATCGCACCTAGGCTTTTGTCTGTATTCGTGATGGACAGAGACTTTACGAATGGATAATTGATTGCGATAACTCCATCAATTTCTGATTTTGTCCCTTTTTGGTATAAGTCTTTTATTTTCATTGCACTTTGTTTAAAGTCAGGATTCCAATTAGCATCTCTTAAATGGAACAGGTCGTCATTAAATGCAGTTACGATTTCTTCTGGAGGCTTTTCCAGCGCATTATTTAATTCAAGTTGTTCGTCAATTTCAGATATTGGTCCTGTCTTTGTTATATTGAATTTCCCATTTTCGATTTTTAAAATGGCATATTCTTTTATCTTTCCTCCAGTTGCTCTCATTTCTTCTGGGTCTTGGAATATTAGAAGATATGTTTGATTTGACGTGTATCCGAGCAGATCTCTAATTGCTGGATTTATGTTTTTCATACCTTCGATTACTAATTTATTTTTTTGAAATTCAGTGTCGCTGTAGATATGAAAAACATCAGACTCTACAAGGTTTGCAAGCTCATAAGCTTTATTTAATTCGATGTCTTTTGTTTGATCAGCAGTTGCACCTAATACGTTGTTATCACTTAATATATTAGATTTGTTTTCGCTTATTCCAAATGAGGATGCAAAATATATCATTTCCGAAATGTTTTTACTTGTATTTAAAAGGCTGTAGGAATTATCTTTTGGAATTCCAAATATGCTTGATATTGCAAGTATTGGATATGGAATAGATTCGATGTTATGAAGCTTGTCGTATGCTTTTTTGCCATATACATTTGCAGTTTTTAGATCAAGTGCATTGAATGCTTTTTGAGCTTTATCGATATTCCCGATTGATGAAGCTACGGAGTAGATAAATATAAACGATGGCAGTGCGAGAATTAACGCAAAAGTCGCTCCAAGTTTTAATAAAGTTTTTGCAGGAATTTGTTTTTTAATCTTCGGCGTGAGAGCTTCTTCCATTTTCGGTTTTGACTGTTCTAGTCTGCCTTCAAGCTTTGCGATTTCATTTTCTAGTTCGCTGTTTTTCTTTTCATAATGCTCGTTTAGTTTTAATCTTTCTTCTAGCAAATCCTGCGAAAGTCTTGTTTGTATTATTGTTAGTTCTTCTCTTTCTTCTCCTTTTAAAGGAATGTCGTATTTTTTGAATAAATCTTGTAAGCCTTTTTCAAGCGTAACTACAGGTTCCCAATTATTGGGGAAGTATGACGTTGTTTCTTCATCTAATACATTTGTTTCGAATTCTGATTCGTCGCCTGAATATTCTATTTGTGTTTTTAAATCTGTTAAGTCTTTTATAAAGTGAACCATTTCAATTTCAGTGATTGGTTCAGGGTTAAATAGTGTATATTGAGCTTTTGATTCGCCAGTTTCGAAATCTTTAAGTATTTTTTCTATTCCAGAAACAAGGTCGTCTTGATGCATTAGATATAAATCGTTTACGTCTTTTACTATTTTTATTGGCTTATTTGCGAGTATGTTTGATATTAATTCATTTAGGCTTTGAGATGTGTTTATATCTTGGCCGTAAATATCTTCGATTTGAATTATTGTTGATAGGTACCCGTTGTTTTTTCCATATTGAGAAATGAAGTCGATTGCAATGTTTATTGAGTCTTCAAGTTTTGGCTCTTGGTTTTCTTTATATATAAAAAGATATGGAGCGTTATTTACTTTTGCCGCATCCATTAATTGTTTGACGGCTCCTGTGTTGTGTATGAATCTTTTTGAGTCTTCATTTGTGTCTTCGGCGTTTGTTAAATCGATAATCGCTGATAGGTCTTTGTATGTGAAATTGTTGATTTCCCCGAGGTTTTCTACTTCGACAATATGTCCACTTTTTGATAAAGCATCTTTTAAATATGAAGTTATTTCGTTGTCACCTATGAGTAGAATTTTTGACATGGCAGTTCTAATTTAGTCTATCAGCTTTGTGCGAAATTGGTATATGAAAGTCTCTGTCAGCTTGGTAGTATATGCTCATGTCTGAAACTTTTTCATTAAATACAGATGGCGGTGCAAGAGGTAATCCGGGGCCTTCTGCCATTGGAGGAGTTATTAAAAATTCATCAGGGGAAATTGTTAATCAGTTTAAGGAGTTTACTGGTGTTTCTACAAATAATGTTGCTGAATATTCGGCACTTATCAAAGGTTTGTCGGTTGCTTTGGAGTTAGGAATCGATTCTCTTAACTGTTTTTTGGACAGTGAACTTGTTGTTAAGCAGATAAATGGAGCTTATCGAGTCAAAGACGAAAATCTTAAGTTACTTTTTGAAAGGGTTGTAAATCTGAAATCAAAATTCAGTCAAATAAGCTTTAATCATGTTAAGAGAAAAGAAAATTCATTGGCAGATAAGTTAGTTAATGAGGCTTTGGACTCGAATACATAATTCTGATGAAACAAATCTTTTTGACTTTAAAATTTTTTGATGCGATAGATCATTTGCCGACAAGGGAGGAAGTTCTTGATTTTTTCGTTACAAAGAATTTAAGTAGGCAATATAAGAGGGATGAGCTGAATTCGATAATTTCTGATTTAATAAAATCTAGAGAGGTTGTTTTGTTTGAAGATTTATATCTTGGATTGCCTGATTCAAATTTCGAAATAAGAAAAGCTAAACAATTAGAGAAAATCATGGTTTCTAAATTGATTTTGAAAAAGTTAAAAAAGCATAAGAAGATTTTTAATTTTATAGATTCACTTGACCTTTTTGGATTATTTGGAAAATATTCTGAAATTAATTTGATTATTTTGAATGAAAAGCTTAGTCCATTACACAGGTTTATTTTAAAGTTAATGAAAATTAAGGATCCGTTAATTATTTATGAGTCTGATTTAAGGTTTAAAAGTGGTGATATCAGAAGCGCTTTTTATTTATTGAAAATGCCACATGCTTATTCAAAGCCAGGAGTTTATGAAAAATTCATTTTTAAAAACCCTTGGATATTTGAATATTTTGGGAATTATCCAGTTGATAAAATCAGCCTAAGTTATAAGGTGGTAATTTAATTTTTATACTTTTGTGCGAGTGCTTTAATTTCTTCTACCATTGCGGGTGGCAAATCATTTATTGTTGGATTTGTTGATTTTATTTGATCCTTATACTTATTCATCAAATTTTGGACATCGATCAAAAAGCCTTTTTGGGTTTGCGTATCACCCTTTGGATTAGTGACTGGAGAGGAAGATCCCTGCGAAACAGGAGCTTCTGTTTTAGTGCCTTGAGTTGGTCCAGATTGAGCACCTTCACCAGCATTAAAAGGCCCAACACCATCGCAAGTGGGTTTTAGAGTTTGACATATCTGTGGACTTGCCGCTGGATACCCTCCATATTGGCCTACTTTGTATATAAAAAAATCACAGTAGCTGATATTTTGTCCCCATCTATTTTGTGTTTCTGCTGTTGGATTACACTGCCTTGTCCCATAATATCCACCAGACGCATAAATAGCCATTTGTGGGTTATACATAAAATCAGCGGAGTCAGTAACCCAACCTTGTGAAACAGCGTAATCTGCCTTGCCTTTTAATATTCTTGCGGCGATTTCCATTGCGTGTTCAATATGGCACCTGCCATCAGAGCTGAAATCTTCTCCTGCATTCCAGGTTTTAATATTCCAATCAATTGGTTCAGTTCCTCTTAAATATCCGAACACGGTCCCATCAGTAATTTGCATTGGACCCGTTGCCGTTGCCGAATTTCTCGTGCATGTGTAATTGTTTGGATCAAACTCAACAGATCCAAGTTCTACTTCTAAAATTGCTTTTAATACCGCTGCAGGAACTCCGTTATTACCCGCAGCTGTTGCAATGTCACTTTCAACATTTCCAGAAAAAGTAATCGGAGTTGTTGGGTCAAGTGAATCTAAAGGTGCTCCATTTCTATTTCCTGGATAAAACGCAAACGAATTACAATTATCCTGATAATCCAAAGAAGCCGAATTGGGAACCCTAGTAAACTGATCTGCCAAACAAATACTGCTATACAAAGGTTGATAAAAATCATAATACTCAACATTAATCTTCTTCGTATCGCCTTCTTTGATTCTGAAGTATTTTGCATCTTTTTGTGCATCAATGTAAAACTGTCCTGATGTTTGTATATCAATATCTTCCGGTTTAAGCTTTAAAGATACCGTAGACATTGCGCTTTCCTTAGTGAAATATTTATCTGTTTGGCCTGGAACCTTAAATATTGCTTCAAGTGGTCTTATATATGATGTTTTATTTCCGTAATCTCCGATTAAATTACTAGTAGGGTAGGCATATAAAGCGTATTCTGCAGCGTTAAATGCACATTGCCACTTGCCATTACCACCTGTCTCCCATGTTGTGCATGGGCAAGCTCCTTGATCAGGTAATGCACAAGGGGCTCTATTTGTACAAAACGAAGAACTTTCTCTTTGACACGAGATTTCATTTAGTCCAATTGCGTTAAATAATGTTCCAATAACAGGAATTCCACTAAAAGAGAAGTTTATGTCTACATCTTGGCTAAGTGGGACTTGTTCTTCAACATCTCTTATTCCTGATTGACATTTGCCATCTGAACATTCGTTTACAGTCGGTAGTGTCTGTTTTACTATCTTTGCGCAAGCAGAGGCTGGCGCCCATGATGGACAATTTCTACAATCAACTGGAGGTGGTGGAGGTAATGTGCCTCCGCAAGTTGTAGTTAGCACACCGTTTACTTCGCTAATTGTGCAGGATTGTGTGTCAGAATCGGGACATATACCTTGTGGGCCTGTTCTATTTCCTCCCGTTGTTACTGTTACTGTAAACGGTAGCGAAACATTATCAAAGGATGGAGCACCTCCCCATCCTGGTTCTAGACAAGCATCATTAGGGTCGTCGCTTGTTGTCGATTTCCACAGGTTAATTTGCGTTCCATTTATTACTGATCTTAAATCTCCCATTCCGCATGGAGATTGATGCCCTATACAATATCTATAATTAACGTTGTATCCACTACCGTTTGATGACGCTCCAAGCGTTATGCTGCTATTTAAGGATCCGCTAGGGTCTGCTGCTTTTACTTTTGTAACCTGTGCTTGCACTTGTTGTGGTGTGTATGCATTGTAATTAACGTTATTTACCAAAAGGTTCTTCTGACTTTTTGCTTTTGCGTAAGAACTATTTTCATCTTTTATATCCGAATATTTTTTGCCTAAATTATCTAGAGATTTTGATACTGTTAAAAGATCCGCAGGTTCTTCAAAGCTTAGCTTGCCACCTAGTGTAAATACCTTTCCGTAGGAGATACATCCGCTACCATCCCCAAGGTTATCGACTCCATCGACGCATTCGTGACAATTAGGTTGTCCTGCAGGACATTGACTATTAAACAAGTAGCTTTCTTTTAAGCATTTTTCTACAGCTGGATTACATGTAAGTCTTTGTATACAAGCTTTAAAATTCGTAACCTTCATTTCTGCTTTTTCCCCGTATTTTTCTTTTTGTCCTAGTGAACTTGTACTTGTGTCAAAGACTCGTTTTGTATAATCCTCTTCATTTTCATCTGGTCTTTGGTATTCTTGCGGTCCAATGCTAAATCCAGAAGGTTCTATTTTTCCTGGGACTCTTGAAGATAATTGTGTTGGTGCTTTAAAGTCTTCGACTCTTGTTGCAACATTTTGTGTTCCTTCAACTTTGGAACCTACTAATTGATTTGCAAATGGTTCGAGATTGAAATGAGGATATGAGTTAACCGTTTCTAAAACAAAGTTACTTTTAATATAATTAGAGGCTGAATACAAGTCACCATCGTCTATCTCTTTCGCATTGAATTTTGCAGTAAACCTCCAAAGTGCCATTTCTGCTTTAAATCCAACTTGGTCTAGGTCAATTGGCCCTCCACAGCTACTACCCGGTGCGTTACCAAATTGTAGGTTACATGCATTTTGATCAGGTGCATATCCCAGTAGGTTTCCACTTATATCCTTGCAAGCAACAATAACCCCCTGTGTCAATAAATTTTGTAGCCATGCTTGAAATTTGGCAGGATCTCCGACCCCAAAAATATCAAGTGCAGCTAATGCTGATCCTAGGCCAGGATTATCTGCAATAATTTGCATAATAGCTGCTGCAATATCTGATGTTGATTGATGCGGATCTTTCGTGAAAATTCCAAATCCCGCAAAGTTAGAAGCAAAACTTGGATTATTTGCAAGCCAAGCAACAAATTCCGTTAGTACTTGTCTTAGATTATTTATCTCGTATGTTGGCCTTGCTCCTGGCGCAATGTATCCAAATTCGCTAAATCTCCAAGCTTTCCCCAGGGGTAAGGATGAGAGAACATCCGCCAAGTTATTATTTCCTAAAACCCCAAAATTACCGGTATTAAAGTATCCACTGATAGAATAAACATCATATAAATCATGATAATTATTTACTCCGGGAAATTCAGATTGGTGTGATTGTATATATTGTGTTACTGCGGCCCAAACATTTTGTGGGTTTTCCCCGTTCCACATGTCAAGCATCTCACTTGCTAAAAGAATGCCACCTCCAGCTTGGTTGATCGCTTGTCTTGCTGCATATTGCGTTTGTGCTATAGCTTCTATCTTTTCCTCATAACTTAAACCCGCCCAAGCATAAGAATCTGTCGGTTCGTTATTTATTCTAATGATCGGGTTTGTACCTATAGGATAGGACAGCATCATAGCTATAGCTGATTGAATCTCTTGTGCAGTGTGTGGTCTTGAGTCGTTATATAGTCTAACTTCAATTGTAACCATATCACTGTTTTGTTTGCCATTATTGTAATTTTGTACTATTTGAGCAGTCCTTCTGTAGTTTTCGCCCCAGTTTCCGACTGTTCCTACTAATCCGATTACTCCTCCGTTTTCAAGGCATGTTGTAACGCCACTTTCCGACCAGTCAGCTATGTTGAAAATGCATTGTGCGTTAGCTTCTTTTAATGAAAGAGCAAAAGAAAAGCAAAAAACTAAGACTGCAATTATGATATTTCTAGCTAAATTATTTCTCATTTCTCGACTGCCTCCATTATTAGATATGTTGGCCCAGTCGCTCCAGTTTCTGTTATTGATTGTGCTTGCAGTATATAGACTGGAACTAATAATCCATCGATTGCATAGTATGCCAGTTTTAATGACTGAATGTTTGTGGATTTTATTTTTTGTCCAAATGGAGTTTCTGTTTTTATAATTTTTAACTTTCCTTGGTTTATACCATTTACAATTTGATCTGTTGTTTTCAATTTAAAAACAGATGTTTTTGTGCCGATTTTGCCTGTATCTTGATAATCAACTCTAACAATATTCTGATTTACATCAAGCCAAACTCGAACTAAATTGCCACTTGGATCTGTACTGTTATCAATTATTGGAAGCTCATTAGCTTTGGCTAAAAATAAGACCTCTATTATTTTTGCCCTTGTTGGGGAAGATGTTTCTTCTGCTTCTGGACCTGCAATCGAATAATATTTAGTTTTCGAAAATACAAATGAACTTAAATCTATTCCAATCGAATTTAAATAACTTTCCGCTTTATTTCTGTATATCTGTGGATCTGTAATTGACGTGAAGTACGAAAGCTCCCCTACAACATTTTTTGAATAAGACATCATGCCTTGGTCTTCATAAATACTTAATGAAGCAGTTCCATTTGAGACAGAAACTGATCTACCTAATAAATCATCTTGTCTTGGTTGATAGGGTATATTTTGAAGTCCAAATGTTTTGAAAAGGTTAAGTTCATTCTCTTTCTTTAAGTATGTTGATTTTTCATATGTATACATTGGGGCTTCTTTTGGAAGATTAGAAAACGCCGAAGTATTAAATTGATTTACTATAGAAATTGATGGATTTCCAATCGACGTAATATTTAGGTCTTGCTTTATGTCCGGAAGAATATCAACTGTTGCCAATGGATAATCTGCTTTTTTATTTATGTTTAATTTATTATCAATTTCATCGCTAAAAGTTATGTAAAGCACAGTTAGTGCTGTAATGAACATGAAGATTATTAAAATTCCTTTATAGTTTATTTTTTTCATGGTACTGAAATATTACACGCCCCTGAACCATAACATGCAACTGGTATTGTCTTTGGAATATAGCTTTGTCCATTAACACTTTCTAGTTTTAACTTATGACCGGCTAAACATTCGTAATTTGCATTTCCGGTTGGAGGTCTAAATTCATAATGTAAGTGTGTGCCTGTTGAGTTTCCTATATTTCCCATAATGCCTAAAACCCTCCCAGCTTCTACTAGATCGCCACTTCTTATAGATCCATCAAAACTATTTAAGTGTGCATAGTATGTGGAATAACCTCCGTCCGAAGTCACAACTGCTAAGTTTCCGTATCCTGTTAAAGACATGTTAAATGAAACTGTCCCTCTGTGTGTTGCAATTATTTTTTGTCCATCATTTACATTATAGACGTAGCCACGTGGTGCAATATCTACGGCCTCGACTCTTCCGTGGGAACTGTTAGGATTTGTTGTGTGTGGCCCTTGTGTTACCGCAAGATTACCTTTGTAGTCAGTAAATGGCCATCCTGTTGGACATGTTATACATCCGCCTCGGCCGATATTGTTGCTGACCGATGAAATGGCTGATTTGCCTGATTCGCCAGCAGCTGCTACTTCTATTGTATTAAGATAAGTTCCTTCGATAGTGTTATCGACTGAATAAGTAAATGAAAGGGATGTTGCTACGGTTTTTGGTGTGTTTGCAGGAAAATCTCCTGTGACACTAGAAACCCATCCGCTTCCCGTATAATTTGTAGTCGCCCCACCTTGGTCGCATGGATACGTGAAGCTCAGCCTATCAACTATAGATGTAACATCAACCGAGGCTTCACCTGAAATATTTGTGATAGTAACCGTGTAATTAATTTTATTTCCTGAAACCTGAGAAGCTTTTGAAACATCAATCATTTTTGATTCAAGGTCCGCCTGTGAACCGCCCCCAATTCCAAAGTTCGCCAGCTGTGATGCTATCACTATTATAATTAATCCGATTGGTGCAATTATGCATCCGCATCCGCAAGCAACAGGATAGATGATTACCTTTTTTATAACTTCCCACTTGGCCTGGAGTAATTTTTTCGATTCCATGTACGCGCCTTTGAAATCGAGCTTAAGAACATTCTTTCCAAAAGCCCAAGCAACATCGCCGAAGGCGGCGACAACCCAGCCGATACCTCCGGTTAAAGCTCCGCCAAGGCCTGATAATAAATAACCGGCGCTTTGCAAAAGGGCCCTTCCTGCAGTGCTTTTAGCTAACGCAGCAATTGTTGATGAGAGTATTTTTCCG
>Ga0210019_1000283_pt1 | contig 66572 bp, 64 predicted proteins | sample CryGeyCG2114_020_2_FD_183969 | JGI IMG/M metagenome (GOLD analysis project Ga0210019, IMG submission 183969) | Groundwater microbial communities from aquifer - Crystal Geyser CG11_big_fil_rev_8/21/14_0.20 (SPAdes) (version 2) | ecosystem: Environmental > Aquatic > Deep subsurface > Groundwater ...
GGCCGCTAGAAAACGAAGAAAGACGACCAAGAAAGCTACTAAAAAGGCTACTAAGAAAAGAAAGAAAGCTTCTAAAAAGAAGAAGAAATAAGTAGTAGCCGTTCTTATTCTTTCGCGCTGCCTGTTTAGGCAGACAAAAAAACCGCTCTTAGGAGCGGTTTTTTTGTGTTCTTAATCAAATTTGCAGAACCGAATTAAATATCTGCACCTTTAACTGTCTTTCGACCATTTTCTTTGGTTCTTTCGGCCGCCCGTTTTACAATTCGCTCGACTTCGGCGTTCAAAGCATCAACGGCATCGCTACCTGTGTTGCAATCCAATTGCTTGAACATTTCTCGAACTTTACTTTGAACCACTAAACTCTCTGCCATATAAAGGCCTCCTATTTAATTATGTATTATCAATTTAACTTATTTTCCTCTCAAAAGCCCCGTTTAAGGCCCCCAGAGAGTCCCTAGTTAAATTCGCCTAGGCTCCTAGGTCAAACAATTCCTCAACAAAATGATCAGCATTGAAGATTTCAAGATCTTTTTCACTTTCTCCCTTGCCAACAAACCAAATTGGCTTTCTAAACTTTCGATAAAGCTGAAAGATTACGCCACCTTTTGAAAGTCCATCCAATTTGGTCAAAATCATTCCGGTCAGATCCACAGCTTCATTGAAAACTTCTGCTTGGTTGATGGCATTGAGTCCCAAGCTAGCATCTAAAACCAACCAAATATCATGTGGCGCACCCGACAGAGCTTTATCGCCTACACGCTTCATCTTCTTCAATTCCTCCATAAGATTCTTTTTGGTATGCAACCGACCGCTGGTATCGACGATGATAATGTCCTTCCTAACAAACTGCTTAAGCCCATCAAAGATGACCGCGGATGGATCCGCACCCTCAGATTTTTCATCACTTACTTTGTAGCTAAAGAAATCTACCTCATTCTTAGTACACTGCCGTTCTAGCTGCTCGATCGCCGCCTTTCTAAAGGTGTCGGCCCCTATCATACCGACCGAAAGTGACTGTTTTTTAAAAAAATAAGCCAACTTTACAGCCGTCGTCGTCTTACCCACGCCGTTGACTCCAACAAGAAAACAAACCCAGGGTTTATGATTTTTCCAAACTTCCTTAGGCGCCTCTCCAGAACTCAATATGTTCTTCAAGCGGGACTTGAAGAACTGGTCAGGATCTTCGTTGGCCGAATGCAGGTCCTGCAAAAGCTCTGACGCTAATGTCGGGCCCATATCTGACATGATCAAGACCTCTTCCCATTTTTGGCTATCCTTTGATTTGGACTTCAATAGTGGTATCCACGAAGCAATGGCCCGAGAGATCTTGGTAGGTTGTTTAGTTTCGAGTAGCACCGGAGGCTGAGGCTCGAGCGCTTCTTTCGCTAAAGACTCAACATCTTCACTATCTGGACTTGGCGCCAACAAATCTTCTTTACGAAGTCCAAATTTTCGATACGCAAAGATGGCCATTCCCACGGCAAAAGCAATGCCAACAACAAGTCCTAGAGCAATGAAATCGGAGGTGTCCATAGCCGTGCCTTTTTAGCGGATGCTTCACGATTAGCAATGGTCTTTAATAGATTTAAGCCCACGGACTGGGGCAGGCTGTCCTCAATGAAGGGACACCCCAACCTCATTGGTGAGAGCCGCAAAACGGCAAAGACTTGATTTGAGCCGAATTCAATTTGGTCCTAAATTTGCAAAGCCTAAAGGCATGGAGGTTGGAATGCAGTCTCATCGACTAGACACGCATCGTTCAATTGTGACAATCATTTCAATTTTCAGTTTTTCCTTTTTAAACCTTGAAGCAAGCACGTTATGCGGGGATGATCACGTCGCTTCAAGTCTTAAGACCATTACTGAGAGCGTTAACAAGGCGGAGCTTTTAGCTCAACTTGATGACAAAGATTCAGCAGTTTTTTTGAATGCTCGGGACTCTTTGGTTGAACTTGCCAAAATTGATGAAGACCTTCGAGAAGAACTCTTTAACCGAGTTTTGAAAGATTCTCGCGAGCAAGTTTCACGATCGGCTTATATCTTGGCTTCGATGGGGACACAAGGGATCGCCTATTTAAGTCGAGCCTTCGAATATCACCGCGAAACTGGTGATCAAGAATCCGGCACTTCTATTTTACCTACTGACACAGCGGCACCTATTAGGGGACAAATCTATGGCTACGATACTGAAGCTGAGAGAGATGCAGCCCTCTCAGAATAGACTCGGCAGTACGGCCTCGTGGGGCTGGACTATTCGACTGGTGAGAGTTCAACGAAATCAGGACTCTTTTCCAAAAAGCAAAACCACTATACGATTAGAATTCGGAAAGAACCTTTAAGGCTAGGACTCCCCGAAATAAGAGAACCCATTGATGCGCCTGGCGTCCGGTCTTTGGGCGCACACTATTTGGCATTTATGGCGATGAAGCATCCCGAACTGGAATCTTCAGTACTTGAAATCTTGAAACCAGGTCTCGATCCTAACATTGAGTCCTCAAACAAAGTGAGAATTAGCATCATCAGCGGCTTTACGAATTTCAGGACGGAAGAGAGTCTAAGCTTTGTCAGAAAACTAAAAGAAGACTTGGAAAAAAATGACCCCAAATCTAGAGAAAGTTTTTGGGCAGGCAATTCACTCAAAATACTCGAAAGAAACCACGCTCGTTATATGAACACACCTGAAGCCTCGGTCGCGGTGTCCGCACTTTCATCGGAAAAAGAGAAATCGGCAAAAACTTCCGATCTAGGCCTCGAATTTGAACCCCTTAGGTTTGACCTGAATCTTAATCAGAGCGATCCGTTGGAAAATAAAGATCCATTCAATCTCTCAGCCCCGATTAAGCAACGCTAGCTTTAGCGAGCCATAAGATTTTTTTTCAAAGAAGGCGCCTACGCAGTTGCTGTAAAAGCTCGAGCGTCTTGCAAGTTGACACCAACGATTCTTGAACATCCAGGATCTTGCATCGTCACACCAAATAGCGTCTGAGCCACTTCCATCGTTCGCTTGTTATGCGTGATAACAATAAACTGAGACAAACTCGACATCTCTCGAATGATGTCATTATAGCGACGGGTATTCACATCATCCAAAGGCGCATCCACCTCATCTAAAATACAGAAAGAAGATGGCCGGTAAGCAAACAATGAAAACAACAAACTGATGCTCGTCATGGCCTTCTCACCACCACTCAAGAGCGACATAGCTTGAATTTTTTTGCCCGGAGGTTCGGCAAAAATCTCGACACCAGTATTTAACAAATCATTCTCGTCGGTAAGACTCATATAGGCTTTCCCACCGCCAAAAAGCTTGGGAAATAAAATCTGAAAATTATGGTTAATGGCTTGGAAGGTTTCTCGGAATCTAAACTCTGTAATACGATTAATCCGATCGATAATACTCTGAAGAGTATCCAGAGTTTTTAACAGATCATCCTTCTGCGCATTCATAAATTCCAGACGCTTCTTAATTTCTTCGTATTCTTGGAGAGCAACCAGGTTTACGTCGCCAAATTTAGTAACACGATCACGAATTTTGATGGCTTCGGTTTCGACGCGAGCCAATTCTTCTTCGCTTGTTAAGAGATCTAAAATTAAATCCTCAGCGACTGTCTCGAGGAGTTCTTGGACGCCTAACTGATAACGCTCGTGTAAAAGTTGTGCCAACTCTTCAATCTGAAATTTTAATGTTTGTCTCTCAAGCTCGAGCTGCTTCAGTTTATCTCCTCGCTCTTCCTTATATCCTTGAAGCTGCCGTCTCTGAGCCTCATCTTCTTCCAAGCGACGATGGACGACGCCCAACTCTTCTTTTGACTTGGCCAATTGAAGCTCAAGGCTTCCCAATTCGGCCGTCAACTCGTTCCGTATGGTAGTAATCTGATTGGAGCGAGCTTGAAGATTTTCAATTTCATCCACCCAGGCCTGAATATCGCCCTGATACATTCCCTGATTATGAGAATATTCCAACTGAGTCATATCGACATCAACCAACTGCTGGCGAACTCGATCGTAACGTTCCTGCACAGCTCCAGACTCAATACGATACTCAATCCACTCCTGATCAAGGTTTTGCTTTTCCACTTGAACCAACTTCAAAGCTTCTTTGGCTTGCGCCAACGAATTCTCTAGAGCAGAAAGATCTTCATCAACCTGCATTTCTAATAACTGCTGTTCACGTTCCTGAATGACCGCATCAAGCTCAGCCATTTGAGTGCGATAACGCTCGACATTGGCTTCGGCCTTCGCCGAAATTTCTCGGGCTCCAGAAATTTGAGACTGAAGACTATCAATCTGCACTTTAAGCTCAACAATCTTAATTTCCAAGTCCTGCTGCTTCAGTCGCAAGCCGGACTGCTGCTCAAGATTCCCAGCAATTTTGGCTTCGATCTCATGAAGACTCAATTCCACTTCCTGGCGCTGCCGCTCTAAATCTTCAACTTCTTGGTGACGACTAAAGGGACTTTGATTGCGGTCGATTTCTCCACGGCTCTCTCGAATAATGCCCTTCGAAAAAGGTATTCTTAAATTGCCCTGGTGGTCCATTTGAGCATGCGCAACAAACGACCCATCAGGCAGCTCATCAACGAGCTCAATACTCTGCAAAAGCTTTCGCAAACTCTCATTGTCACAGCTATCAACTGTTAAAAGTAAATTTGATTCAAACGAAGAAGACGCTTCCGTAAGAAGAATTTGAGTCCAACGCTGATCAACAGCTTCAAAACTTTGATCGGCCAAAACAAAGCTTTGTCCTATCTCCTCAAGAAGGAGTTCTCCCAATTTTCGATACTCCGACTTAAATCGAATACTATCCATCAGAAGGGGAATATTGTTCTTTTCTCTAAATGCAATCGCTCCCGATTCATAACCCACTTGATGTTCCTCGAGCGACTTCAGACTTTCTAATTGAGATGAAATCTCCGAGATCTTTGCCTGAAACTCATAGCGCTCACTCAAAAGATGGGCATGCTCTTGACCTACTAGCTCGATATCACGATTCGCTCTCGTAAGCGCTTCTTCACGCTCTTTGATGTCTAGCTTCATCCGGGTCTCAAGATCTTTAAAAGCCTGAAGCTCCGACAGACTTTGCTGTAAGGCCTTTTGAGCCCCATCAAAGAGACGCTCTGTTTCGGCGCGTTTCATTTCAAATTCAACACGCTCGGCCTGCACATACTCCAGATGCTGCTTCTGTCTTTCAATCGTTGTGCGGCGCTCACTTAGAGAGGCCAAGCCCGACTCTACAAGCTCTTGTTTCTGGCTCAAATTTTTATCGGAAAGAGCTAGTCGAGCTTTAAGCTCAGTACCACGTCCCTCGCGAGTTTGCTTTTCCGTCTCGAGCTGAGTCAGTCGCTGAGCAAGCTCCTTCTTCATGCTCTCTTGATCCTTATATTTTGACTGAATTCTATCGAGATCTTTCTTTCTCTCTTCAATCTGATTTCGAAGTAGTTGCGATTTCTGCTGGCCTAACTCATATTCGGTTGAAAGCTGCGCTAAATTCTCTTTCTTTTGAAACAAACGCTCATAGTCCGTATTGGTCGCCTTTTCAATATTGAGTGATTGAAGTCTAAGTTCTTCTAAGCTTGCTTCAATTTGCTGAAGTTTAGAGGCGACTTCTTGATGATCGATTTGTTGGCCCGAAAATTCAGATTCATTCGCTACCGCTTTTTGATCAATTTTTCTTAGCTTGGCTGAAAAAACTCTCTCGTCAAGCTGTCGAAGTTCACGCTGAAGCTCTCTAAATTTTTCGGCTTTCTCGACTTGCTTCTCAAAATGGCGCGCGTTCCGCTCCAATTCGCCCAAAATATCATGAACCCTTTCGAGATTGAGTTTAGTCGTCTCAATTTTTCTCTCTGCCGATTGCTTTCGAATTTTATACTTAGCAATCCCCGCCGCTTCTTCGATTAGAAACCGGCGATCTTCCGGCTTAGCCAGCACGACTTGATCTACTTTGCCCTGAGCAACGATGGAGTAAGCTTTGGCGGACGAGCCGGTACCTAAAAACATATCGTTGACATCTTTAAGCCGGGCTTGGACGTTGTTAATTAGATACTCACTCTCGCCCGTTCGATACAGACGACGAGTAATCATGACTTCACTACATTCGGTATAAGGAGCGGGCGCCTGACGAAGTGTATTGTCAAAAACCAAACTGACTTCGGCGAAACCAGCGGATTTGCGAGAAGGCGTGCCCGCGAAGATGACGTCGGTCATATCCTTTCCACGAAGGCCTTTGGCAGACTGCTCGCCCATCGCCCAGCGAATGGCATCAACGATATTGCTTTTGCCGCAACCATTGGGGCCAACAACACCGACGATCTGATGCTCAAAGACCAGCTCAGTTCGGTCCGCGAACGATTTAAATCCTTGCATCTGTAAGCGCTTAAGCTTCACGCCATTTCACCTATATCTCTGGTTGATTTGCATCCCCAATTTGGAGGTCCACCCCTTTACCCCACTGCCTACACACTTCAAAGCCAAATACCGCCACCGATATCCCCAAATTCAAACAGCGTACTTTTACTGTGGGAATCCGACAAGCGACAATACGATCTAAGCCTCTGTTTTCCCAAAAGCTTTCAGCCACCCCCTCTTCCTCATTCCCAAAAATCAGGACCACATCCGATCCAAAACTTTGCTCCCAAAGGCTAGCCGCCCCCCTTTTTGTTGCAAAAAACAACTCGCTACCATCCGATACGGAAAATCGACCCCAGAAATCTTGGGAATCTCTATAGGTGACTGGCGACAGTTCATTCCAGTACCCCACCGAAGCCCTTTGAAGCTGTTTTTGGCCGAGATGAAAGCCCAAAGGCCCAACCAGATGAAGCTCCGCTCCCAAGGCCTGGCAGGTTCTAGCAATGGTCCCCACATTCTGTGCAATCCGAGGCGCAACCAATACGATTCTAAGTTTGGGACTAAGCCTACTCATCGCTAGAGGCCTTACTGGTTTTCGATCTGCCCTACAAGATCAAGCTGATCCCCGGATACATCATAAATATCCAAACGATCTCCATTTAAAAAGCTCACATAAACCAAGGACGAGCCATCTAAATAAAGCAGTTTTTGAGGGCTGTCTCCCGCGTTGAAAACTTCAACATCCAAAATTTGGGGGCTATCCAAATCGACAGCATAAATTCTCGACTGATTATAACCGCGATCCTTGCTCTCAAGTCCAATGACCCACGCTCGTGTCGCAGCCGAAGCGCCAGTCTGATTATTCACCACCAGATCCGAAAGCCTGGGGAATTTAGCGTCCCCAGTAACCGTATCAGCGTCGCTATCATCCTCATCAAAATCGACGTCAATTTTGCGAACATTTAAATACGCTTCCGTAGTCGGCTGACCGCTAATAGGCGTAACGCCCCCAAAGACCGTATGAGTATTTCGACGCTCCGTATTCCGAGCTTGGCCATCAGGCTCGCGATCCAGAGCCCAAACACTTGGCGGAACGGCATAAATTTTATTGTCACTACGAGAAGAAAGATAAAGATTGCCCAGACCATCTAAAGCCGCCCCACGAAATCCCTCTTCCTTAGTACCGGCAACGCCTGTCACGCCATTTTGGGCCGCACTCAAATCCCACAGCAAATTGCTGTTGTTATCAAAAGCCGAAAAACGAAATCCAAAGGCCGCAGTGTCCGAAAAAGAAATGCCTAAGATATCGGCCGTCGCTCCACCCAGATAGAGAATTTTTCCAATACCCCTTCCCTGTCTCTCGCTCCCCGAAATATTTTTGATTTCCTGCAACTGAGTCGTCGACCCCAGCTTCAAACGAGGTCGCATTTCCATAAATGAGCTAACGTTTTCAAGTCTATCTTTTCGATAGTCCGTAACATTAGCCGCGTCGACACCCAAGTCTCCAACTAAAGCCTCAAGATCCGATTCGGTAAGCACTCGAAGGTCATCTCGAGAAATAAACTGCATCGTTGAAACGTTCATGACGGCAACGGCGAGATAGTCCCGCCCATCAAAACTAAAACCCTCAATTGAAATCGGATTGGAATAGAGAGCAATGCGTAAGGGTTGGCCATCGGGACCGACAACCGGACTAAAACTACCCGCAGACAAACCATAGACAAGTAACCGGTTTTCGTTTCGATCCAACAAAAATACCCTGGGCTCAGACACACCCTCCTCTATATAAAAATCCACAACATTACTTGGAATCTTAAAACTCAAATCAGCATCCAAGACAGGACTACGCGGGGCCGAAAGATTGTAAAATTGCAGGCTTCCATCATTTTGTTGTGCTAGGCGGTTCGTGTTCGTAAGAACAAGGTATTCTGTTGAAGCTATTGTTACTTTTTTCATTGTATAGGGCGCATTTAGATTTTCTATGTTGAATGCTCGATTGCCTACAAAAGGATCTTCACAGGCACTTAGCACCAAAACCAAAAGAGCCATAAAGATCTGTCGCCCATAAATCTGTTTCATCGACGTCCTGCCTTTTTTGTTTTTGACTTTTTACTTTTTGAATTGAGCTGGATTAGTTGCGCTCGTGCCGCCGCCAAGCGCGCAATAGGAACCCGAAACGGAGAGCAGCTAATCGTATCGAAGGATTCGGCATTAAAAAACTCAATACTCGATGGATCCCCACCATGCTCACCGCAAACCCCAATTTCGATATCAGGATTTACAGCCTTCGCTCTCGCAACGGCCATCTGAATCAAAGCCCCAACTCCCGCGACATCCAGACTTTCAAAAGGATCTATCTGAATAATTTTGAGTTCTTTGTACAAACCTAAAAACTTTGCCGAATCGTCCCGAGACAAACCGAATGTAGTTTGAGTTAAATCGTTGGTTCCAAATGAAATAAAATCTACGTCCTTGCCAATCTCTCCCGCCGTGACACAGGCACGCGGCAATTCGATCATCGTTCCCCATTTAGTATGCTTCAAAATATCTTTACGATGGGCTGAATCCACGACATCCAGGCAGGATTCAAAACTCTTCTGAAGCCTTTTAAGCAAGTAATTTAACTCTTTCGCATCCGACACCAAGGGAATCATAATTTTAAGTTTCGTCTTGATCCCTTTTTCAAAGTTTTCTTTCATAGCAAGGGCCATCGCCTTAACTTGCATTTCGTAAACATCGGGATGAGTAATTCCAAGCCTGCAACCACGATGTCCTAACATGGGATTAACCTCTTGAAGAGCTTGCATTCGCTCTTTCAACTGGTTCATGGAAATTGAAAGCGAGCTAGCAATTTCAACCAGCTCATCCTCGTCATGCTCACTTGGTAAGAATTCATGCAAAGGTGGGTCCAAAAGACGAATGCAAACACTCAAAGATTTCATCGCCTCAAGAATTCTTGCAAAATCAAAAACCTGATGTCCTGCCAATTTTTCGACCACTCTGCGCCTATCCGCTTCAACATGAGCCAAAATCATCTTACGAAATTCGCGAAGCCTTTCACTTTCAAAAAACATATGCTCCGTACGACACAATCCAATTCCCGTCGCACCAAGTTCCCGAGATAGCCGCGCTTGGTCAGGAGTATCCGCATTCGCCAGAACTTTAAGTCTCGAAAATTTATCTGCCCACCCGAAGAATTTTTGGGCCGCTGGCGTCCAACTCAAGGCTTGGGTCGGCAAGACACCACGGTAAACCGTTCCAGCGCCTCCATTAATGGTAATAGTGTCTCCCTCTTTAAGGCTGAAACCTCCAAGCCGGATACTCCGATCGGCCTCAGAAATCTGCAGTTCATTACAGCCCACAACGCAGGCTTTGCCCATTCCTCGGCCAACCACAGCGGCATGTGAAGTCATTCCGCCTGTGGCTGTCAGAATCCCATTAGAAGCCGCCATTCCCATAATGTCTTCGGGCGAGGTTTCTCGTCGCACTAAAATTACAGCTTCACCAGCTCTCGCATATTGAACGGCCTGCTCCGGGTCCAGAGCAATTCGCCCTGAAGCCGCTCCCGGACTAGCAGGCAACCCCCTTCCCATTGGAACTTCGTCGGTCGGCTTCAAGCTAGGGTGTAAAATTTGATCAATTTGTTCGTAGGAAATTCGCGACATGGCGTCAGCCTCTTTGAGTCTCTTCTCTTTTACAAATTGAACGGCGTTTTCAATCGCGGCCACTGCTGTTCGTTTTGCCGAACGGGTTTGCAAGATAAAAAGTTTTTTATTCTCAATTGTAAACTCGACATCTTGAACATCATTAAAATGTGTCTCAAGTTTGTTTAATACGACGGTGAGTTCTTTGTAGGTCTTGGGCAATTGCTTATTCAAATGTTCAATCGGATGAGGAGTACGAGTTCCCGCGACAACATCTTCTCCCTGAGCATTCATCAAATATTCGCCATAGATCTTTTTTGTCCCGACGGAAGGGTCACGCGTGAAAACAACACCCGTCCCCGAAAGTTCATTACGATTACCAAATACCATAGCTTGAACCGTAACCGATGTTCCCCAATCTTCCGGAATCCCGTTCAACTGACGATAGTGTACAGCACGCTCGGTGTTCCACGAACGGAAGACCGCTTCGATACTCAATACAAGCTGTTGCCAGGGATCTTGAGGAAAGTCTTTGCCACTGGAACGAATGCTATCGAGATTTTCCAAACAGAGGCCCTCCAAGGACTGAGCTGAAAGTTGCGAGTCATCTTTTACGGATTCGGATTTCTTTTGATTATCAAGTGCTGAATCAAAGCGATGTCTATCCAACCCCAAAACCACATCGGCAAACATCGTTATCAAACGTCGATAGCAGTCCCACCAAAACCGCGCTTGCTCAGGATTCTTTTTAGCAAGCGCTCTCGTAATATCCGTTGTTAATCCTAAATTCAAAATCGTATCCATCATGCCCGGCATCGAAATCGGCGCGCCCGATCGCACCGATACCAACAAAGGTTGATCCGCAGAGCCAAATTTCTTTCCTAATGCCCTTTGCATTCCTTCCAAAGCAAGTTTTGAATTTTTCAAAACCACTTCCGGAAGGTTTTGGCGCATCAAATATATCTGACAAAGCGCGGTCGAGAGGTTGAAAGCTGGGGGAACGGGTACTCGAAGCTTAGCCATTACCGCCAAGCCCGCCGCCTTTCCTCCCAGGCGGATTTTGAGTTCGGGCAAATCCTCTTTGAGCTTAGCCGCAGAATCCAAAGCCTTAACGTCATAACCAAGCGTCACGACGGACCGAGCCAAGCGGTTATTGCTCAGTGGAATGATCCGAGAAGGATTTAGTTTTTTACTCTTGGCTTTCATCTTTTCGTGCAGCCTATTCTCTTGCAACTTTTTCATCGTTTATCCCTCCCTTTAAAATTCAACGTTTAAACTCTCAAAAATTCCTTTTCAAAAAAATCTCTTATCTTCGAATCATCAATACGCACTTGAGTCATCGTATCGCGATCTCGAATCGTCACGCCGTCCTCAAAGTCGACCGTCAAAGCAAAGGGCGTACCGATTTCATCGACGCGACGGTAGCGCTTACCAATGCTTCCCACCTCGTCAAATTCAACAGCCCAAGTCTTCCGAAGATCAGCAAAAATCTTTTGCGCCTTTTCCATAAGGGGTTCTTTTTTCATCAAAGGAAAAATGGCGATTTTATAAGGGGCGATATGACGGGCAAAGCGAAGAACTGTTCTTGGTCCAGCCTCTTCGCCGTCTTTGGCCGCAACTGTCTCCTCATCATAGGCATCGGCAAGCAAAGTCAGTGTAGCTCGATCGCAGCCCACCGACGTCTCTATAATGTAGGGCACATAAGTTTCGCGAGTCTCTTGATCAAAGACACTTAGTCTCTTACCCGAAAATTTTTCGTGCTGGCTCAAATCAAAATTGCTTCGATGATGCACGCCTTCAATCTCCTGCCATCCAAATGGAAACTCATACTCAATATCAAATGCCGCTTTTGCATAATGTGCCAACTCATTGGGCCCGTGTTCATGAAAACGAAGCTTCTCTTTCTTAAGACCCAGCTTAAGGTGCCACTGAATGCGCTTTTCCTTCCACTCTTCAAAGGCATCCATATCGGTCCCAGGTTTAACAAAGTACTGCATCTCCATTTGCTCAAACTCGCGCATGCGAAAAATAAAGTTCCCTGGCGTAATCTCGTTTCGAAAGGCTTTCCCGATCTGCGCAATGCCGAACGGAATCTTGTGCCGGCAACTTGTCATCACATTCAAAAAATTGACATAGATACCCTGAGCTGTCTCGGGCCTCAAATAGACGATCGCCGACTCATCTTCCAGCGGTCCCATAAAAGTTTTGAACATCAAATTAAAGTTTCGAGGCTCTGTGAATTCGCCACCGCACTCGCTCGCCTTCAATGAGGGTTTCCTGGCACAGGTCGCGGTCTTAAGTTGATCCGCGCGAAATCGCGCCTTGCAGGTTTTGCAATCAACAAGGGGGTCACTAAAATTACTGACATGCCCGGATGCTTCCCAAATTTTCGGATGCATAAGAATCGAACTGTCCAGTGGCTCAATATTATCGTGTTCGCGAGTCATGCTATTGAGCCAAATGTTTTTGACCGTGTTTTTGAGCACAACACCTAGAGGCCCATAATCGTAACAAGAATTCAATCCTCCGTAGACTTCTGACGACTGGAAGATAAAACCTCGCCGCTTACTTAAAGATACCAATTTGGCCATGAGGTCGGGGATCGGTTTTGCAGCCATAAACTCCTCGATTAATTAGCAATTTCTCTGACTAAACATCATCAAAAAGCCTCTGGAAATCTAATTGTTGGCTTTGTTTGAGACTTTTTATGACGACACATGAATTTTCTTGAATTTACTGAGTGCATTGCGTTAACATCTGATGTCATAGGGGGGATTTTTTGTGAGGGGATCAATGAGGGGGTCTTTTTGCAGAGCTGGCGTCTACCAGCTTGCGGGAATAATAATCATAGGCAGCAGTATAAGCCAATCGGTGAAAGCGAGAGGTATTGTCGGGATGGAATCAAAGGAACCAACTACCGGCCTTGTTCCATTCGAGCAACCTCCCAAATGGAAGATAAGTTTGGACGCGCTTTCTCGGCCGGAACTGGACTATGAAGATATTCCAATTTTTAGTCGCGAGGGCCTACTTCCCGCGCTCTGGCACACGAAGATCACTGGATCTGCCTTTGCCAAGGAAGAATATCTTTCGGATGTAAGTGAATCTGTTGATGTCTTTGTAATTGATTCCGAAGTTCGACAAGCCGCGGACGAAGTCGTTTCGGATATCAAACTCAAACCTCGAATGATCAAAAAACGAAAACCTTCCAAAATTCAGTGCGCCTTAATGGGCGATCGATGCACCGAAAAATTTGATCTAGGCCTTTCGCATATATTTTGGGGAGAAGTCGTCGAGGTAGTAGACCCTCGGGAGAATGAGTTTATTTTGAGTTCCGAGACAAGCAAATGGCATGGGACTCACGTCGCAGGCACAATAGGAGCCGGTCATAGCCCGCTGGGTGTTTCTGACCAAGCTCGCGTGATCAGCCTATCGGTGAACAATATTCCAAGCTACCGGAGTTTAGAAGGGATGAATGAGGTTTTTGCAAGCTTGCTTCGCCACGACCCTCAGAACTCAATTGTCAATGTTAGCATGAAGTTTCCTGTCGATACCGAGATGTTTCAATCCATAGAAGCCCTTACCCATCGATACAATTCTATTCTTGTTCTGGCTGCTGGAAATGAATCAGAGTCATTCAATGAGAATCCGCTCTATCAAACATTCCCAGCCGAAGTAACAGTTGGCTCGTTCTCGCCATCGGGCTTGCGATCGGACTTTAGCGACTATGGGAAGGGACTCAACATCTTAGCTCCAGGTGAAGCTATCCTTTCCCGAGGGCCTGGCTTTTGGAAAGTTAAGGGCGAAAGTCTCGTCGCATGGTCTGGAACAAGTATGGCCACGCCTATCGTCACAGGCAGCCTTGCCGACTTGCGCGCCATCCTGCCCAAAGCAACAAATACGGACTTGATTAGAATTCTTTATCGTACTGCCTGGGATCTGGGTGCCAAAAATTTCGACAGAGATACTGGCCATGGACTTATCAATAGTCTCAAAGCTGCCTACGCTGCCAAGCGTATTGCTCTGGCAACAGATGGATCATCCGACCAGATTCATAAAGCTCTCCTTGATTCAAATAACTTCGAGACGGAGCAAGAACATCGCCGATTGCTAATTGAATTCGAAAAGTCAGAGGAATGGACGCGCGATTGGGAACAATTGTTGTATGCCAATAATCTGCTCAGTGACGATATCGAGCGATTTAATGTCATCGCTGATGCCATACAACCGCAATTTGAATCGTCAGCATCTGGCTTGCGTATGATGGTTGCCAATCGTTCTGAGGCGTCAGACATTGATGACGAAATTCTAACTTTGCTGGCAGCTCGACTAGTCAAAAGCGAAACTTTAAATATTATCGTAGCCAGAATGCAGGGCAGCCCCGCGACAAAACTTAATCAAATGGCCAGCCTTGCTAACGCGAAGCTCATTCTGAAAGTAGCGGAGTTAGTTGAAACGCAAGATTGGGAAACCATCGCCCCCAATTGTGAGAAAGAGAATCGCTGTGAAGTCTTGGAGGAAGCTTGGGAGGAACCGCTTCAGAAGAAGATTCTTGAAATCACTCTCAAACTTAGAATGATGCAGACTGATCCCTTGCAGTTGGAAGGCTTGACTCAGCTATTTGGCGAAGAAAATTCTGTGACTTTAGTTCAAGCCCCAGCTGCGTTGTAAGAAAGGCAAGAGTTGTGGCATCCAGACATTGGAGATCTTCCGTAGAAAGAAACGGGGGATCTTCAATTCGACTTTCATCGGAAAGAACGTGGCAAAAGAAATCCCGAGCCTTAAGCGTTAGCCTCCATCCTGGCCGACAATCGGTATGAAAAACTTTGGCCTCTAAGACCGAAAAATTTGACTCGGCATGAATGGCCTTATGACATGAGCCACAATCCTTCAAATCCGGATTCACACCATGGCGCCGCATCTCTTCAATAAGAAAGCGGTGATAAGCGGTATGAAACTGATTCGACTCACTCGAGTGAAGTACACCGCATAGAGCTTCAAAATAATTAAGGCTCTGCCCAAGCTCATCATGACTTCGCGCCATCCATTCCAACAAACTTGCCCAGCGCGCATAATCTTCAATATGATCGGCAATTTTTGGAAAAGCCTGATCCAGCTCACAGGATGCAATACGTTTCAATTGTCCCCCCTGGGCCGAACGTGTCCATTCGACATTGTAAATGGCGGGCAAAAAAAATTGATGGGGAAAACGTCGACGCGATCTCTTGGCGGAAGCGGCAAATCCAGAATGGAGAGCCCCTGTTTCACACAAAAATTCTACAATGAGATCAGATTCTCCAAAATCTCGTTTTCTGATCACGAGAGCCTTCACTGGACCACCTCTTCCAGCATCACTCTGAAAACATATATTGGTTGAACAACTTTAGGGTCGTGGAACTAAACTCAATTGGTTTTCCGTTGTACTTTAACGAAACAGTATTTTTCTTAAGATTTTTTATTTCGATCTGTCGATAAACATCAAAGTTTTTGACTGCGTTTGGCTCAATCACGATTTCTTGAGCTGCCCCCTCATCGATTCTAACCACCAACCGCAGCGTTTCCTTCACCTCAATCTGAAGAACCGAGGGCGGAACCGGCGTCACAAGACCTTTTTGAGAAGGTTCGACAGCCGCGTTCTCAGGCTCAGCTGTAACGGTCGCCCCTTCATCAATCTCAATCGATTGAGCCGTATCCTCGCCATCGATCGATGTTCGAAAACTCAAGAAATAAACGACCAAACCGAGCGCCACAACCAGAGCGGTTACACCTCCAAAAATCAGCTTGGGTGATCGCAATAGATTCCAATCAACGGAGCTCCCCGCATTTTCTCCCAACACAAAGTCCTGCTTCTTCATACGACGCAAGTCTTTAATCTGAGTGGGAAGCTGGGAGCGCTTAAATCGATCAAAGCGATCCAAACACTCTTCTGGATCGAGACCTACTTCGACGGCGTAGTTTCTTAAGAAACCCCTGGCAAAAGCCTCTTCAGGCATATTATCGACATCATTTTCTTCTAGTGCCAAAAGATACCGCTTCGAAATTCGTGTAACCCGAGCAATTTCTTCAAGATTTTTTCCGGAAGCCTCGCGATGTCGCTTTAAAAATTCCCCTAAACTCTCTGTAACTTCTCTTAAGCCTTCAATCTCGACTTCACTCATCATCCTTCATCTTTCCCAAATCTATTAAGCTCTTTTTGGCCAACATCCCATAATATCCCTTGGGATCAACGTCATAGGCCTTTTTATAAAATTCCGACGCTCGCTCTTTCTTATCTTCTTTTAAATAAGTCGAAGCAAGGTGATAGTTGGGTTCTGAACAGCCCTTACAAAGATTGACAGCCTCCAACAAGAGCGATTTGGCCCTTTTCAATTGGTTTTGTGATATCAAGAGTTTGGCCAAATTTTGGTACGGTAGATAATAATCAGGTCTCAGGGAAATTGCTTTTTCATAACTCCCTCGCGACATCTCAATATTCCCCTGAGCGGCATAAACCAATCCTATATTGTTATAAATACGCTCAGGATAAAGATAGAGCGGGTTCTGCAAGGCACGATCAAAAGTCTCCAAAGCTAGATCATACTTCCGCTGTTGATAGTAAAGTGTTCCCATATTATTAAGCACGTCAGCCGCTTTTGGACTGATCGTCGTTGCCTCAGTGAATTCGGCCAAAGCCTTTTCAAATTCTCCCTGCCGAAAGTAAATCAATCCCAGAAGATTCATAATCTCTATATTCTTAGGACTTTCAGCTTTGGCTTCAAGACTTGCGCCCAAGGCTCGAACCAAATCCCCTCTTTGATAAAACTCATAGGCAAATTGATATTGAAGGCCCGCCTTTTCCGTCATGGCACTTGAAGCCGGCTCTTCTTTCTTAGAAGAACAGGCTGCTATCAGGCCCCCTAAAATAAGCATTAGGAATAGTTGATATTGGCTATTAAATCGTCTCATCGCGAGCCCTCCTTTTTAAGTTTAAGCTCCTTTAAAGCATCGCTAGCATTGTTACATACTGCTCGAGAAAAAAGGAGTATTTCTCGGCGGTCGTTTCACGGGTCTGATTAGGCTGCTGTGAGCCAGTAACCGAAGTCCTCTCCTCATCGCTTAAAGCACTCATGAAGCTACTTTGATCTTGATAGAAGAAGGGAACCCTCCTCAAAATCCCGCTTCGCTCCTCCACCGAAACTCTTCCAAGACGCAAATCGTCCATCATAAAACCCATCTCCCCTGCAAAGGCCTCGGCCTGCGCCAAATACTCCGCACTCTGTTCCGTCGGAAAAGGGTCAGAAACATAGATCATTCGGTTTCCACTAGGGTCAAAATTCAAACCAATATACAGTAGATTTCGATCCGCACTAATAGAAGCCAAAACAAACCACGCCATCGTCGCTTCCGGTCCCCTTCCGGCAGCCGGCGAAATCTGAACTTGATTTAAGGCCTGGTAGACTTGAATCACATCATTCGAATCAATCTTTATCTGTTCGCCCTTAAACAACTCAAACATAAGGAATCTCTTTACTGATAATTTTACTCAATTCCGATTTTAGGGAATCTAAACGAGATTGATCCGGTGCTTCGATTCGTATCACAACCACTTCTTGGGTATTGCTCGCTCGCACCAAAAGCCATGCCCCGTCCTCAAAGCTTACACGAACCCCATCGATGGAATTTATACGCACCTCGGGCTCCTGCCTAAAATACTCAATAACTTTATTAACTAACCAAGCCTTTTCTTCTCGTGTGCATTCCATTCGAATTTCGGGAGTACTTACGCCCGATGGGAACTGTTCGATCCAGCGATCCAGATCAATATTGAATTCATCTATAACTTCCAAAATTCGGAGACTCGCGTAAAGCGCATCGTCAAAGCCAAAGTAGCGATCAGCAAAAAATAAATGCCCACTCATCTCCCCAGCAATCGCTGCCCCCACTTCTTTCATTCGCTTCTTAATCAGGCTATGCCCCGTCTTATACATTTCAGATTTGCCGCCACGACTTTGAATCATTTGAAATAGTTTTTCCGAACATTTGACTTCGCCAATAATCACAGCTCCCGGCTGATCACGCAAAACCTTCTCAGCTAAAAGCATTAAGATCTCATCGCCCCAAAAAATACGTCCGGACGAACTCACTAAGCCCACTCGATCGCCATCACCATCGTAGGCCAAGCCCAACTCAGCTCCACGCTCTTTCACCGTGTTACGAAGATCTTTCAAATTTTCTGCCACGGTCGGGTCCGCCGGATGGTGGGGAAAGCTGCAATCGATTCCCTCATACAGAATCTCGATCTCGCTACAGTAAGGCGTCAAGACTTCCCGCACCAACGCGCCCGCCATGCCGTTTCCCGTATCAACAACGAGTTTAAATTTTCTTTTGAATGTGAATTGATCGTGCAAAAATTTGAGATACTCACGTTTGAGTTCCCCATTCCAATTTTCGACGAATTTCACATCGACAGGAGAATCGGCGAGCATCAATTCTGCCGCCTCGTCTCCGATCCCCTGAATCGCTTCACCAAATAACGTGTTTTGGCCGATCATCATTTTAAGTCCGTTGTCCTCGCCAGGGTTATGTGAGGCCGTGATCTGAAAACAAGCATCGAGATCCAGACGATGATTGGCAAAGTAAACAACCGGAGTTGGTAACGACCCAAGATTAATCAAATCCACTGGATAACGCGAAAGACCTTTTGCAAGCGTCGCCAAAATTCGATCAGACGAAAGCCGAGCGTCTCGACCAATTCCAACGCGGGGACGGCGCAAAATCAAGCGACTCTGAGCATCGGCTATGACTTTCCGAGCCAAAACGACGCCAATCCGTTCGATGACATCGCATTTAAGGTCCGTCTCAGCATGCCCCCGAATATCGTAAGTTCTAAAAACATGCGCGGGTATTTGAAGCTGCCCAACGATAAAACTCTCCTGATTTCCTTTTGTCCCCTTCAACTTGCTATCCTCGACTATAGTGGCATTAAATCCTAAGCCCTCCAAAAACTGAAGCATTTCCTTTTGGGCTTCCATGCGGTCTTCGTCGGCGACAATACCCTTTTTCTTCGGGATCTCCCGTCCGGATTCAAACTGAGGTTTAAATAAAATAATAAAAGTCGCCTGGGGAAATTGGTTGAGTAACTTTCGAATAAAAAGACGAATCGAAATAAAGGCCACATCAATCAAAACATAGTCGGGAGGTGGCTGAAGCTGACTCAGATCAATTTCCCGAATATCCGTTTCTTCAAATATCTTAACGCGAGAGTCGTTTCTAATTTTTTCGTGAAGCTGGTGAGTCCCAACATCGACGTCGTAAACACCTGCCGCTCCTCGCTGCAAGACACAGTCAGTAAACCCACCGGTAGAGGAGCCCACATCCAAAACCCAGCGATCGCGAAATTCGATGGGATGGTTTTCGAGTAAACCCTCCAATTTGTCTCCCGCTCGCGAGACAAAGCGTGCCTTGGCTTCTATTTCGACTTCCAAATTTTTGGGCACTTTCTGGCCGGGTTTGTCCATGACGATACCACTAGGTTTTTGCCGAACCCGGCCCGCCAAAATTTCCTGCCGCGCCTTCTCACGCGAATCAAAAAAAGCATTCTCAACCAACCACTGATCCAGCCGCATCCCCGAACCATAGGGGTCAGGGCGGTTAAGTGCCAGGTTATTAACCTGGCACTTAACCGCCCTGACCCCAAATAAAGCTGGTCGAGGGAGGCGGTCTTGGTTAGCCTCTCGTCGCCGCAATGATTGATATCCTTATAGTCTACTTCGCCATTTCTGCCCCAGCCACTCCCGAGTGGTGGACGAATTTGAAGCCTCAAGCCCGCTTTCGGCTTCGAGATGAAGAGCGCTTCGAAGATAACAATAAAGCCTCTGGATTGGAACTTGCGGCGCAAGCCAGTATCTACCCTCGGGTTGCACCTTCCACCGAATTTGGACTTGAGCTCAGCACAGCAGGGACCGGACTTGATAGCCAACCTGAATCCGTTAGTCTATCCGGAGGTGCCTCGAACAAAACGATTGCCCTGAGTCAGGCCTATGCGGCTTTTGACATCTATAAAGAAGATACAGATTCGTTTTTAATAAGCGCTGGGAAATTTCATATGCCCTTTCGATGTTCCCCCATGACTTGGGATTTGGATCGACGCCCTGAAGGTTTTTATCAAGCCTACGAATTCAAATCCTTAGACTTGAATTGGCGATTACGACTACATGCTGCACAAATTTCCGCGGACCGGGTCGCCCCATCTGCCGTCGATGGTACGGATCTAAGAAGATCCTGGTTGTTCCTGGAAGGCTTCGATCTTAGCTACCGCGTCCTTACTTGGATTCGAGTAAGCCTTGGCAGCCAATATTTTCATTATTACGATCTGTCCGAGCGACTCCAGGAAATTTCCTCACACCGGGGTAACAATCTCAGAAATCCTTCGGTGTTGAACGATCTTGATAGCAAATTTGGAACTTGGGAAAGTTATTTTGAAATTTCGAGCCAGCAGTTTGGAATATTAACAGCCTTTCGAACCAGCGCAATTCTAAATCTCCTTAATAAGGATCTTGAGCGCGGACTGTTTGCAGAAGTTGAAGTAGGTGACAGTTGGAAGAGTGGTTTTTTTCAAAGTAAGATCTCGTTTGTCTATGTTGAACCCAACGCCAGTCTTGGCTTTTTTAGCGACAATGAATGGGGCTATAACAATCGAAAGGCGGTCAGATTTTCGCTCAGTTATTTTCCTATGGACCAACTTAAACTTGGAGCCTCTTTCTTAATAGCCAACACGATTCAGAATTCAGCTTTCCAGAGAGACCAAAAACAGGCCTTAGCGGAGATGGAGTATCGCTTTTAAATGAAGAGCTGGATTGCCATTATTCTTCTCAGCCTTTCAACAAGTTGCCGGGACGGCCACTTTGAAAAATCCCGCGCTTTTCAATCTAGTGATCGCCTCAAAGTCGATTTGCTGGAGGCTTCAGCGGCTGAATGTGAAAGCAGTGATATCCAAAAGTTTTGTTACGAAATCAGTCTCACTTTAAGATTTGGTGATCGAGTCGAAGGTCAAAGGATTCAATCACAAAGTCTAGCGTATCGTTTTTTGGACCTTGAACACAACGTTCTAAATGCCAAGAAAGTGACAACAGATTCTGATGGACAAGCTATCGCCGCTTTTTCGATCGAAATTTATCCCGAACAGAGCGTCGACACGGCACGCTTCTTTCTCGAAGTTCAGACGAAAGACTTTGGAAAACAGATGTTTTCATTCAATCTTATTATGGATGATCAGTATTCTCCCGTTCAAAAATTTGAGCGAATCGAAACTCTCGGCTCTCAGAATTCCGAAAAAACTATAAGCCATCAAGCCGTCTACGAACTAATTAATAAAGCTATCATCGCGCGACAAGACAGCGATCTCGTAAATGAAGAGATTGAAGTCGAGATGACCCATCAACTGAAGGACAATATTAGTGGTCAAGCATTGGGCAACCGAAACTTAAAAATTTTAATTCATTACTATCTTGAAGATCGAGTAGAGGAGTTGGAGCTCACATCAGATGATTCCGGAACCTTTAAAACCACGCATATCTTCAAACGATCTAAGCTGGAAAATGATTTTTATGAACGCATAGATTTGCAAATTGACCTCAATCAGGAACTGTTTCCCAACCGGGTTAGATGGGTATTTGTCATGGAATTGAATTCAGGAGAAAACAGTGAAATTGTTCGAAATAATTTTTCTTACGAATCCTTAACGGATCATGGGTCCTGGAGAGATCAAGCGATTCAACTTGCTTCCCAAGAAAGTCCAGAGTTCGTTATCGATCGACTCAGTTCCTTTTTTACAAGCTTTGACTCCCAAACATCCGATGCAAAGGCAAGCTTGCAATTTGAATTGCAGATCGGCCTAATGAAAAAAACTTTTTCTGGAACTCGGCGTATTGCACTGGAAGGCTTCAAATGCGATATTGATTTATACTTGGTGGAAATGGCGGATGACCTTAAAACGGCGACCCATCTCATTTTGGAAAAACGCTTTTCTCAAATTGAAATTCGAAATCAGGGACTGATTACTTTTCAAATCCCTGGGGATGAGATTTTGGCCACGACGGATGGCATCATTCCGGATTGGGTAATAATCAAAATTAGTCTAGCCGATTCGGCTTGGGTTCCTCCCGGCTTGTATTTGTATTCACGAACGCGTAGTGACATTATTAGCTTAGATCGAATGCCTGAACTTAATGACTAAGAAAGGAGCTTTGGGTGAAAAACCTCGTTGTCCTCTCCAAACTTCTAGCAACACATTGCCTAAATAAGATGCGTGACCGTAACGCTTCATCTAGATGTTTTCGTGAGGAACTAACCAAGCTTAGCTATTTTCTGGCCTATGAATGTGCCGAAGAGCTTGAAACCGAAACTCGCTCCGTCAAGACTCCAATGGAAACCCTTGCCAATGCCAGTTTTATCAAATCTTCCATTGTACTTGGGTCCATCATGAGAGCCGGGAACGGAATGCTTGACCCCTTCTTGCAAATTTTTCCCGAGGCCGGTGTCGCACACGTTGGAATTTTCAGAAATGAAAATCATCAACCTGTGGAGTACTATTGGCGTGCTCCTAACAACCTAAACAATAAAACAGTTTTGCTTTTAGATCCGATGCTGGCAACCGGAGGTTCAGCAACCAAAGCCATTGAAGTTTTCAAAGAAAAAGGTGCCGGCAAAATTGTTTTTGTTTCTATAATTGCCGCGCCGGAAGGGGTTGCGAAGGTTCATGAAAAGTTTCCAGAAATTAAAATATTTACGGCTTCATTAGATCGAGAATTGAACTCTAAAGCTTACATTGTGCCCGGCCTTGGTGATGCAGGAGATCGAATTTATGGAACCGAACATTAGGACTTATCGGCCAAGTGCAAGCTCTCTAAATTTAGCATCTTCAAGACCCATTTCGAGACAAACACCATCCCGAAACAGAAGCCAAAGCTCAAGAGCTTCGACCATTCTCTGAGAAATTATTGGCTCAAGATCTTTAGGTATAGCTTTTAGCAAAGTGTCCCAAGCTGATTTACGATGATCGCCCTCAACGGAATAATGGACTCGAATCAAATCGGCATCCTTGATTTTCAAACCATAATTCTTGATAAGCCCATGCTCCTTGAGTTTTTTCTCAAGCTTAATTTTTTCTTGGTACTTATTTTTCATTCGCTCTCGATCCTGAACACTACCTTCAACAAATAAGGTTAATAGGACGGCACCAATCCGCCAATCCTCCACAAGAGTCACGCGATCCAAAAAGCACCGATAGCCGAGGCTTGTGGGAAGTAATCGAATGTTTTGAAAATTTTCAATCTTATATCCAAGGCCAGTCATCATCTTAAGAAACAAAGCGGGGTGCGATTGCCCTTTCGAAAATTTAAAGGAAAGTCCGCCTGTTTGTTCTTCGTAAAGATTCTCCGCAATTTCTTTTTTTAGTTGATCATGCCCGACATTCATTCGACCTAATATTCTTGCTAAAAAAATTGGGAAATCTCGAACATAGGTTTCGTATTCTTGTTGAAAATGTAACAGCATCTGATCCCGATGCAACCCAGGTTGAGACAAAAATTCCCAACCCCAATGAAGCTTTTGATCCATGACTTGAAGGAGATTCTCTTTGAATGAAGCCATTCAATGATTATTTGGCGGGGAAAACAAAAAGTCGAGTTCTCTCTGAGAATTACAATCCAGAATCTGAAAACCCAAGCTCAGATATGAGTTGATCAAGTTCAGTTCGAAGTTGCACGATGAAACGATCCAGTTCCACTCTTTTCTTACGGCCAAGCCACCTAAACATCCTGGATGGCTCCATCTCGCGCCTTCGCCTCTCGGCTTCGACTTTTAAGAATCCAAGACCTTGGAACCAAGTTTGCCTTTCATCTACATGGCCTTGCATCTGAGGGATGGTGCGACGAACCTCTTCAGGATGATCGTCTCCAACATTTAAAAGCAACAACAAAGGACCCCTTACAATATCGCCCGGAATCGGAAGACTACCTTCAAATATTCCCTCAATCACGATCACTCCTGCATCGACTCCAAAGTCCGCGTAAGCCATCGCCGCCATTCGAGTCCATAGACGATAGGCCGGATTCATCAAATAGATCATATGGAAGAGATCGTGAGCGTCATCCAAGGGAATAGCGTTGTCAGCCAAGGTACTGGCAAAACTCAAATCGTCCATGAAAAACCCGTCTTGATAAAACTCAGAACCGACGATGACCTTCATTCCTGTCGCACGCCGAAACCTTTGAACAATAGAAGATATGGAAACACCCGAATTCCAGGAATAGTCTGAATGCAACAAGCCAAGCTGCATTAAATTTTCACGAAACTCAGAATCAAACTGAAATAGTCTCTCATAGGGAGCCGGAATCTTTTCAAGTTGACCCACATAACGACCTGAAGGAATGCTCGGCGCCCAAACAATTTGATAGGGTCCTTCCGAGGCCCAGTTCACACGAGAGAGTCGCGAAAAAAGTTTTGCATAAAGATCCGCGGGCGAGCGTGCTGGATCCACGATCGGAAGGTCCCGCACAAAAGCTTTCGCGTCAAATGCCGAACCACTCAAGTTCCGAAACTCGGGACAGCCTGCATGAGTAGTCATCGAGCCATGGACGAAACAGGCTACGACACACGAAAAACTAAAAATATATTGGCGCCAGTATGCCACGAAACCCTCTAAAACCCTAAAAATGCCAGTTGTGTGCACAATGCAAACTGCTAGGCCTGAGGCAGGCACCATAGTCTATTTAATATTAGATTCAAGAGTTTATATCCATTGCGGGAAGATATCTGACTCTAAGGCTGCGCGGATCAGAGCGGAACTTAAGGCCCCGGTATGGCCAGGGAAGCCCTCTTTCGGGACTCTGCGGGTTAGCTTGGCGCGTTGTTGCCTGGGCATTCTTCCCGGGAAGAGTTAATGTGATTTTTCATTTGACTGATTTTTAGGAGGGCTTTTTATTCTGTGCCGATAGTGATTTAAGAAGCCCATCTATAATCCACATAGCTAGCCTGCGCGATTGTTGCTTTCGGAAATTAAAAAAAACTAAAACCTCTTTGAACTGCTGTACTACGGCTCGTCTTGTTCGTCTAAAAACCCATGTTAGTGTTTCCATCAACCGATGAACGACAAGCGAACAAAGGAGAGTAACATGACAACAAAAATATTCCCTCTTCACGAAAAAGCTTTGGCTCTTTCCAAAAACTTTCGACGCTTAGAAAACGAATTGATCGCGGTGCTTCAAGAAATTGAAGCGCAAAAGCTTTATTTGGAAATTGGCTTTAGTTCGTTGTTCAAATACGCGACGACAGCCCTAGGATTGTCAGAAGCCAATGCCTATACATTTATTGTGGTCGCTCGTAAGGCCAAGAGAATTCCTCTTTTACAAAAAAGCTTAGATGAAGCCTCGGTCAGTGTGTCTAAAGTTAAGCATATCTTAGCGGTCTTAGAACCTGAGAATTCCGTAGAGTGGATTCAAAAGGCCAAAGACCTCTCGAAAGCCAAGATTGAAAAGCAGGTGGCGAGTCTTTCTCCCAACGCAAAAAAAAGAGAAAAGGTTCAATATGTCCGAGAAGAAGCTTTGAGAATGCATCTGGAAGTTAACGAAGTGGTGTATCAAAAGCTAAAAAGAGCGCAGGAAATCAGTGCTTCAAAGAATTTAGAAGAAACCTTGGAGGCTTTGGTGGAAGTCTATTTAAAAACAAAGGATCCAATCGAGAAAGCCAGGCGAATCCGAAAAAAACCAGCCGCCGCCCCAGGCTCCCACAGGCCGGGCGGCTCGAATGAAGATAGAGTCGGTCGACAGCCCCCTGCCCGTGTTCTAACGAATGTCCAAGTCATAAAGTCAAAAAAGACTCTTCCTAGGAACAAAAATTTTGGAAGAAAGGCGATCCCCGCCAAAACCAAGCACGAAGTCTTTCTACGAGATGAAGGAAGATGTCAGTATCGAGGAACAAACGGCAAAGTTTGTGGCGAGAGGAAGTTTGTGCAGATTCATCACCTTGAGCCAATATGGCAAGGTGGGGACCATGCAATAGATAATTTATTGAGCCTCTGCCATCCCCATCATGACTACTTTCATCGGGAGGATAAAAAATACCGACCTAGCAAGTTACGACATATCGAAGTCTTGAGCTCCCCGGGCTAAGGGGTCGATGGAGCTTAATACTCTAGTTCAACTCAATCCCAAATCATTCACAAAGAACTTAGCGCCTCCCAATTTCGTCTTGAGCATTGGCCTGCTCGGTAAGAAGCCATTCGTTGATATTGTCGGCTTCTATAAATTCGATTTTTCCGTCTGTCCCGTCCATTCCAGGACGGCCAGGCTCGCCGTCTTTTCCGTCTTGACCATCAGAACCATTTTCTACTCGCTTACTTGACCAAAACTTTTTACCACCTTGGCCGCCCAGGCCGGCTCGACCGCCGCGACCGCCCGCACCTTCTTCACCACCTCGACCAGCCGACACATCAGCATCAATTCGCCGAGTCCAGTCGGCATCATAATTTTCAGGATTCTCGGGGATATAAATAATTCTCACTGAGCCACCATTCCCACCATGGCCTCCATGGGACCCATCGCCAGCCTCACCACCATCTTCCCCATCTTCGCCGGGCTTCGCCTTTTTGAAGAAGCTAGCATTACTTCCACCTTGGCCATTGCGACCTCGTCGACCATTGGCTGCTCGCGCACCATGTCCACCATGTCCACCACGCGCCGATATAAAAATCTTTTTCGGCAAGCGTCGTAACAAAATGGTAATATGACCACCGCTCGAAGCTGAGGTTCCTGATTCGGCAACACTTCCCGCAAGAATTGCTGGAGCCGCATCTTTTCCATCTTTTCCGTCGGCCTGAATAAAAACAATTTCGTCTTCCTCTGGGCCATCCAAAACCAATACGGGTGATGCCTCGACCAACCTGTCCTGAACGGGTTGCAGGTCTCCCCAAATATCTTCCGCCCTAAGCTTACTGCAGGCCATAGCAAAAACCGCTACGACAAAAATAACTAAGAGTGAACGCATTGAGCCCACTCCTCTGATTGATGATCCGATGGATCCCCACCCACCAATTCGAACTTCAATAAACAATCATAAAGCTTCCGATCAACTTGATAGATCGAGACATCGCCTGGGGTGCCGGGAACCCCTGGTCGGCCAGGCCGACCATTTTTTCCGTTTGCACCCATAAAGCCCTGCGGTCCTCGCGACGAACCCCGTCCACCTATACCGCCATTGCCACCAAGCCCTCCCATACCAGCGCGTCCACCAACTCCGGCCTGACCCGCCGAAACGTCCACGACGATATCGGAAAATTCCTCTTTGCTTTGATAGTAAACTCGCACCTGACCACCGTCGCCACCTCTGCCGCCGTCTTCACCATTCTCTCCGTCTTCTCCAGTAGCTCCGCTCTGCCCGCGCTGACCATTTCCGAAAAAGAAATTAAACAAACGAAACCCAAAAAAGGGAATGCTGATATGCGGGGCATCTTGCCCCTTGATACCATCCGTTCCTTGCTGTCCCGAACGTCCATCCCTTCCATCACTACCATCACCTCCGCGAGCTTCAATCACGACATTCCCCGCAAGATGCCGAACAAAAAATGTAACTTGAGCACCATTCCCACCATCGACACCTGATTCAGCATCAGATCCAGATGACTGATTAGCAATCGAGATGCGCGCACCATCTTTAGCGATAAGATTAAGAATATGGATGGATTTAAATTCTGGAAGACTTAGCTCAGAACCTTCATGAAGCTCGATCGTATCAAACACGAGTTCATCCTCTTCACTCTGAAGCTCTAAACGAGAATGAGCTGGGACCTCAACTTTCTGAGGTCCCAGCTGGGTTTGCACCATAAAAATAAAAAGTATCTCTAATGTTCCCATCGTCAATTCATTCTCATTGGTTCAAGCATGATTTTAATAATTCATAAGCCAATCCTTGCTCCATTCCTAAGTCGAGAGTTTGGCGATAACGAACATAACATCGCAACCATTGCTCATCGCCGGTTTCATAAACTTTTACACTTCCGGATTTTCCAGCTTTGCCAGCCAATCCAGCTCTAGCTTGTTCACCGGTAGCGCCCGCGTTTCCAGGCTTTCCATCTCTGGCCCAAATATCTCCAGCCTTTCCACCAACGCCACCCGTCCCGCCAACGCCGGGAACTCCTGCGCGGCCACCGACCCCTCCGCGGCCTCCCTTGGTATTGACATAGGTTTTTCCATTCGCTTCACGAAAGGCATAAATCAATTCGATTTTACCTGCGTTCCCGCCATTACCGCCGTCACCACCAAGGCCTGCGTTTCCTCCGGCGCCACCGTCAAAGCCATCAAAGCCATCACCGATCGTTAAGCCGTTGAATAAACTCAAAATCGCCAAGACCTGGCCAACATAGGGAATGCCAATCGCCGAACCAATCCCCAAAAGCGTATCAATTGGTAACCCATCCATTCCTTTAAAGTGGTAAAGTACCCGGGCATCCATTCCTGATAGGCCAACGCCCCCTTTACCGCCATCACCGCCGTTACCACCGCGGCCACCATTACCGCCTCGAGTAATCAGAACAAGATCGCCCTGTAATCGTGGGGCAATAATTGAAATATCTGCACCCGAAACACCATCGGTTCCAGCGCTAGCATCACTTCCATGAGCCCCAGCACTACCTTTCAATCCATCCATGGCCTTTTCACCATTTTCTCCGCTCTCTCCATCTTGTCCGCTTGTGTCGTAAATACTTTCGTTGGGAGAAACGTCGAAGAAGCCTTTGTCAGACTTGATTTGATCCTCGATATAAACTTCGAGATCATAGCCCTGACTATCGATCGTTGAAAATTCGCTCATATCCAGATCTCGAATATAGACTCGAGCCGGCTCATCAAACTGGACCGTCTCATTCCTTTCGAGCTTAATTTGATCTCCAATATAGATCGCTCCATCTTCGCTTTCGAGCCGATCAAAAATATCAGTCGCCAAAATTGTCTTTGCTGTCTGACTTTGTGCTTTTAATGCCGAATTATCCAAAAGAAGCAGAAACAAAACGCCCTGACCCAGGCTCCAAATTTTACCCGCTGCTCGCATGCCCGTTCCTCCCCTGCCCCACAAACGCATGGGACACGCATACTTCACGCCCTATGCCACGGACTGTGAACAAAAGTTCCCTGGCCTTTCAAGGGCTTTTACAAAAGCACCCCATTTCTGCCTCGAGTGTCACAGCAATTTATGAGCTCTCTACTATGAAACTTTTTGCGAAGTTCTTTGATTGGCCCAAGGGGGGCGATGATTCATAATAAATAGCTAATGCGATATTTGATGGCCATATCAGTGTTTTGCTTTTTTGTAACAACACTCCTAGCGCAATCAACACGGGAAAACAGAGATCACGACGTCGAATGGGTCCGCCCCGAGGCCTATGCAATTAAGAGATTTCAGGAAGTACTAGGAAATTATGAAGAATCGCAACCCGCCTCTCTACAAGAACGTCTAATTCGAGAGCGCGCGTTACTAGCCATCACTGAAGATCGAATGAAGAATGTTGAAATTGGTTTAAATCAGACTCAAAACTCTGAGATACTCCAGACGCAAAAAAAATCGCTCCTAGCGCGACGCGATCATCACCTGAAACAAATTAAAAACTTCGAACAAAAAATATTGGAGCGCTCCAAATAGTCGATCTGCCATTCAAATGGCAACTATTGTTTTTTCGACTCAAAGCAATTAATGCTTGCCCTATGACTTTCGTACGACTGATAATTGGCCGGTGAAGCAGGCCTATGCCACAAATGCTAATACTGACGAAATCAGACTGTCGCGCTGGATTGTCATCAAACAAACACCGATCAATCGAACGCCACTTCTTAAGTCTGTATTAGCCGACCGCTTCCCTGAAATTGAATTTGAGTACACTCGCTTTACATCCAAAAATTTGGCAAAGATTTTCCGCGAACGCGCCTCCGGTCCTTTCAAGGGTGTCATCGCTGAACTGAAGTCTTTTACAGAAGATTCGCTTAAAGACTTCGATTTTCTTTATAAAGCTCGTGAGAACGCGGCTTGTATCCTCATCCTTTCCCCAGCAAGTTACAGCGTTCTCAATAAACGGCGCCATGCGGCGCTGGCAAAATGCTCCATGTTGCTTTCAGAGCCAAAAAGTCTGGATTATTTATCGCATCTCCCTCGGCTACTGGAGGATATCGGCCTTAAAACTCGATTAAGAGCGCAAAATGAACGTCTCAGGAAGATGGTGAAGGCCCCGCAAGAAGTTTTTACAGAACGAATTTTTGATCATGGCTTGGCAGCCAATAGTTTGCCTCCCGCCGGACTCAGAATCATTGTTAAGGAATGGGAGAGAATTCAAAAACACCTGGGGCATGAAGCTCGAAAAGAATTGAGCTCACAATTTGTCAGTCAAATCTGTCGAGTCGTTCGAAACTCCGATCAGGTCATGCAATATAAAGAGAATGAGTTTGTTATCTTCCTAACAAACGTAAGTCTGAAACAAGTACGAGAGTGCAGATCTCGACTTCAGGAGTGCCTCGCTAAGATCAACCTAAGGGCCAACAATAAAGATCTTAACTTAGCCTTCCAATTGTCCCCCTTAACTGATCTAATCTTTCCGTGATTATCAGTGTCTTGAATCAAAAAGGCGGAACCGGTAAGACAACAACTTCTATTCACTTGGCCATGGCTCTCGGTCAAAGAGGCTTCAACACCCTACTACTAGACAATGATCCTCAAGGCTCGGTCGGTGTGAGTCTCAGACTGGAACCTAATCGGCTTCCTGATGTTCTACTTTCTAAAAACTCTCTGGCCTCTGCTTTAATTGCTAAAGATTCCGTAAAGGTATTGACAGGGGGTAAAGACCTTCTGGAGGTTGAGAGTCGATTACATCGACAACCAGAAATTCTTCCTGGTTTATTTAGAGAAAAGCTTTGTGAAATGCGCTCTGAATATACGGTCATTGATATGGCTCCATCTCGATCTCAACTGAACCGAGCTGCATTATTTTATTGCGACACCGCTCTTATTCCCGTCGCCTGCGACTATCTTTCGTTAGTTGGGGTACGGGACATCATTGAGTTTATCGACGAGATAAATCGTGAGCGCCAGGATCCCATTCGTATTCAATCCATATTGCCAACTATGTACGACTCTAGAAGCCGTATCTCACAGGAATCCGTAAAAATATTACGCGAACATTTTTCACATCTTGTGGCCGAGCCCATTCGAATGACAACGCGCGCCAAAGAAGCTCCAAGTCATGGTAAAACTCTCTATGAATACGCTAAGCGATCCTCAGCAGCCTTAGACTATATCAATTTTGTAGATCACTTTTTGCAATCTTAGTGCATGGCGCTAGATAATTTGCTGCGTTGCGCGATCCTGTGTTGTGCACTGCGCCATGGTGTTTGTATTGCTATGCAGCAACAGAAACAGTAAGTTGTGAGTCGGGGGAAATATGAGGGGATTCTGTTTCTCGGTTCGAAGTTGGATCGTATTAGTATGCAGTAGTGTCTGTTTTTTGACAGCTCTCTCATCTTCGCATCTCGTCGCAGATGACAATCTTCAAGACCTTTATATTAAGCAACAGCAAGTTGTTGAAATCCTCAACCGCTTTCAAAAAGGGGCCGAGTCATGCAACAACACAAGCTGTCAAAAAGAAAAACGAATTGCCCTACACGCCATTCACAACAGGCTCGATAGCTTACCGAATTTTATGCCCTTTGCCGCGGCTAATCGCTGGGAGTCTCTCGCATCAGCCCACGCTTTAATTGATCGACCCGCCAAACTGAGAAAATCAAATGGGCCCAAATCTATTGCGGACTGGATTCAATGGTGGAACGCTCGATACGAACTGGATCTCGAGCGCGGTGTTCGCTGGTCCGCGTTTATGCAAGACATCTCGAGTTATCGGGAAGGACTACGCTATTTACTCCGACTTAGCAGACTTCCAATGGATCGCCAGGAAAGGATCCGAGAAACTTGGAATCTTGAAATTGGACGCGCCGCTTATCGTGCATTCGAAGGAAAGTATTTCAGTGAACAAGCGGATCTTGCTTTTATGGAAAGCAACAAATTGCAAGCTGATGAGTTTGATCGACGATCCCATGAAGCCGCCAATGAAGTTTCGGCAATCGAATCAACACTCAAAGTCGGTATTCGCGCCAAACTTCGAGAGATATTTCCAGAATTATCCGAAGAATCCATCATGCTACAAACAGCTTTCTTTTGGAGACTCGGAGAGGATTTTGGACATCAAGATCTTTTCCATCCGGAGTTTCAAGAATATTTAGCGTATATCAACACTGATGTTGTTGAGATTTTCAATCGCGCAACAACTTTCGATGATCTTGAGTATGGAGTTTTGGGATTGGATAATTTTGATAGTCGAGAGAATCCACTCGTTCAATACCAAACCGAACTTAAGATTCAACGCGAACTTGATTCCGTGGATGGCTGGGCGCGCTTCGTTCTCAATTCTGCAAACTCTATGATGCTATTTGCAGCCGCACAAAATCTGGGAGGTGCCAATCGCCTACTATCAATGGGAATGGGCGGAGCCAGTACTTATTTTTTTATGCAGTCCGACATCGACCTTGCCAATTTAGTTTGGAAGCCTTCGATGCGAAGTAAAAATCTTCAATCTCTAATGGATTCTCTTGAGTCAAAGTTACAAATACGTCATGCCAGCCTAAAAATGGGCGTTAGAAAGGCAACAGAAAAGCTTCAACTAATTGAATCACAGATTTTCTCACTAGAACAACAACAACAAGGGGGATTGAGACAATGGGAAGACGAAGATGGTGGCTAATTGGGATACTCGCTTGTGCAGTGGCACAAAGTGTAAGCCTCTACGCACAAGAAGAGGACGTTCCAAATCCAAATTGGATAATTTTTGCAGATGAACTGTCTAATTTTATAGATGGAGCACAGGGCCTTTACGATGATGGTGTTGCCGCGCCAGGAGAAGAGCAAGAACGTCAAGTCACCGCACTGATGGCCGTCGCGCATCGTGTATCGGATGTTTATTATCTTGAAATCACAACTGCGGTTCGCCCAAAAATCGAAAGCTTCTTAAAGGAAACTTTCGAAAGCCATCAACACCTTCGTCCCTATTTTGTATTGATGGGCAATGCTTTCGTCGAGCACGCCAATGCCTTGGTCGAAATGCAAAATGCTAAAAATCGAAAACTTCGAAGCTGGTCCGCGATTGGCGGTACCGTTCTCGGTCTAGCGAGCGGAACAGCCATCCTTTACTTCAAACCGTCGTGGGTAAATGGACCCTTAAAATCCGCAATGCTTGTTGTGGGATTGGGAGCGGCGGGCGGCGCGCTGGGTTACGGTGGTGGATGGGTCGCAACATCATTTTTCTTACCCGCCGATCCGGGAGTTGGAAACGCCAAGGACTTTTTGAGCAAGTATCCAGCTGGAGAAGACTTTGTGCGCGATATCGAAAAAGAAGAGCAAGTTTTACAAAGCAAACTGGATGAGCTGGAGGATTTATGAATTTTATTGGGGGGATTTTGTTTGCATCTTTGTCGACCTTATCGCCCCAACTGGGACCGACTGACAGCGATGCGTTTAACTTATATTATATTGAGTTCACCGAAAATTATCTTGAGCCCAAACATGGGATGAAAAATATCATCGAGAAGAGTCTGGCGGAGGCTGTCTTTTCGTCAAACGACGAAACTCAATTTAAGAACTTCATTCGCCTTTTGAAAAATGCTTCAGAAAGCGCACCTGAGCGGAACAAAGACTTTCGACGTCTCGACCGCCTTTTAGCGACGGAGTTCGAAACACGAATGGAAAACGCCAAGTCAATTCGTTGGATTTATTCCGCTGCGGGAGCGATCGCAGGGGCTGTGGTCGCCTTTCCGATTGGGAAGATGGTTGCGGGTGGACGTTATCTGCTTCTGGCTTTGCCAGCGGGAGCCTTGGCAGGCGCGGGCGCGGGATTTCTCTTAAGTGATCTGATCAATATGCCGCATTATCGATATTCAGAAGGGGATCTGACCGATGATGTGAATTCAAAACTAAATGAGCTTGATGATATTGAGCTCGGGGGAGGAAATCATGAGTAAACTACTCAATTGGAAATTAAATATAACAGGAATAGTAGGTCTGGCATTGCTAAGCCTAAACAGTTTAGCGGCCCAAGAAATTCAAAAAGACTCTATACTTTTCGTCGTAGATCCTGAACACGAAGCTTATTGGAATTCTCTAGAACCAAGTAAACAAGATGAACTTGAACTCTACCGTGCCGACTCCGAAGAGGAACTAAAAGTACTCCTACAAGATGAAAATACAGGGCGGACTTTTCTGGGTGATCAAGACTCACCGCCTCTCAACAAAAAACAAGAAAAAATTCTTCAGCGAAGTCTGCTTGAACAACAACGCTTGAATGAACTACTTGAGACAATCCTCGACGTCGATTTTGACAGCGAGGACGATCAAGCTGAACCTGACTTTAATTTGGTTCGTGACGAAATCGTAAAGCTTGTTTTCTTTGCAGAAACGGAAAAGAGTTTTTATCAACGCCTCTATATTATCAATAAGGCCTACCGTGATCACCCCGAGGATCACGAACGTTTTAATTCTCTAGATCATGCCATAAGAGACAAATGGCTCGAGCTAGAAGAAAAACGAATGAGAATCCGAAAAATAATCGTCAATGTTTCAACTGTTGCGGGTGTCATCGGCGGTGGATTTGTCGCTTACAAATTAAGTGAAAAATTCATTCCCATTGCCGCTACGGATAAAACGATCATGTCCGCGCTCAAGTGGTTGGGCAAAGGCTCTTTCATCATTGCTGGAACCTATGTCGGGGCCTCAATTGGTAAATATGCGGGATTTTTAGGCAGCGATATGTTGCTCTTTCGGCAGTTTGAATTCGTAGATCCAATCGATGGAAACGAGGACTTGCGCGAGCTTCTCGACCTGATTGACGATCTTTAATTAGAGGATTGATCGCAGAGCGGAAGATTGCCATGATCCACGGATGATCTTCCGCTCTGTTTATCTAAGTTCTTTGGCCATCTTCATGATGGGCTTGACACCCGCGGAAGCGACGAAAGTACTCCGAGTTCCCTTTGAAGGAACGGTCGAACTGGGGCTCTCTCCTTATATAATAAGAGCCATTCGCTATGCCGAAGAAAATAAATTCGATGCACTTATCTTAGACATCGATACTTTTGGTGGGCGCGTCGATGCAGCCGTCGAGATTCGAGATGCGTTGCTAGACGCCAAGGTCCCCACGGTGGCCTGGGTGAATAAACGAGCGATTTCTGCGGGAGCCTTGATTTCCCTAGCTTGTAGAAAAATATTTTTCTCGCCTGGATCGACTATGGGCGCCGCTACGCCTATTCAAGCCGGAGCCGACGGCGCGAAGGATGTCGAGAAAAAGTTTGTTAGTTACTTTCGAAGTGAAATGGGCGCAACAGCCGAAAAAAATGGACGATCGAGAGTCATCGCCGAAAGTATGGTACAAGCGGTCGAGGATATCCCCAAACTTGTGGCCAAAGGTGAAGTCTTAACCTTAACGGATGTTTCTGCGCTCACAACAAAAATTTCAGATGGTACAGCTGATAATTTTGACAAAGTAATTAGTTTCCTTAGCCTTGAAGGTTCAGAGATCGAAGTCTTTAAAATAAATTGGGCGGAAAAGATTGTTAGATTTATAACAGATCCAACCGTGTCGGGCCTCTTGATGTCGGGTGGCGTTCTTGGAATTATTCTTGAGATTCAATCTCCCGGCTTTGGACTGCCTGGCGTATTGGGCATTGGTTGCTTAGCGCTTTATTTTTTTGGAAAGTTTATTGTGCATCTTGCTGGTTGGGAGGAGCTATTGTTTCTGATGCTTGGCATTTTTCTAATCGGTGCCGAGCTATTGTTCCTACCGGGATTTATTTTGCCCGGCATAACCGGACTCCTGTTTTTGATCGGCGCTTTATTTTTTTCAGGTATCTCCCCCAAAATACCTTTAGATTTATCCTTTCCCCACGTCGAATCTCAATTGCGCTCGATGGCCATCGGCTCAATTCTTGTTGTGCTTGGTGCTGTCACTATGTACCGGCTGGGTTTAAGATATTCACGAAAAATTCCGATGGTTTTGGATAGCGCACTGCCATCGGGCGCGGGACGAAGTTCTGAAGATGAGCTTGAGCTTAAATCTTTGCTCGGAAAGAACGCTCGGCTTTTGACCGACTTGAAACCTACGGGGCGAGCTGAGATTGAAGGTAAAACTTACGAAGTCGTGTCCGAGTCAGGCTTTCTGGAGAATGGCCTGGCGGCAAAAGTTATTGACGTGAGCGGCGTGAGAATTGTCGTCAGTTCACGCATAAATAGTTCTCCAAGGAGTTCATAAATGTGGTTGCTATATTTTATCGGGCTCGGCCTTATCATCGTCGAAATCACCCTAGTACCGGGAATCGGTGTGACAGGAGTCGCAGGCTTTCTCTGCCTTTTAGCTGCGGCGATTTGGATGAGTCAGGTTTATAGTCTGGCGACCGGCAGTCTTTTGTTTCTAGCCGGCCTTGTTGGGGCTGCCATTTTATTTTTTGCGTTTCTTCACTCTCCTGCCTCCAAACGCTTCGTTCTGAGCCGGACCATTCAAAAGCCTAAAGGTTATGAAGAATGGCTCAAAGTAGGTTCTCGGGGCTTTACTTCTACTCCCCTATATCCAAGCGGAAAGGCCTTATTTGTGGTGGATGGCTCCGAGACACTCATCGATGTCAGTTCCGGGGGAGAATTCATTGAGCAAGGCAAAGAGATTCAAGTACAAGGTATTGATGGAACTCGCATACTCGTTTCAGTCATTTCTTGAAGCGAATGCGATAAATTAAAAAGGAGATACTATGGAATTTGCATTAATCATCGCGCTTGTTGTTTTTGGGAGTATCTTTTTTTTCTGGTTGATCCCAGTAAAGCTTTTTATTGAAGCTTGGGCATCGGGGGCTCCTGTTGGGATTATGGATTTGATTGGGATGCGCCTTCGGGGCGTTAATCCCGCTCTTATTGTTCGACCCCGAGTAGCCGCGGTCAAAGCCGACATCCCCCTCACGTCCAAACAACTCGAAACCCATCTCTTGGCGAGTGGAAATGTCGCTCGAGTTGTTCAAGCTTTGATTTCAGCTGACAAGGCCAATATCAGTTTGAGTTTTGAACGAGCCTGCGCAATTGATTTGGCCGGACGAGATGTCTTGGAAGCTGTCAAAATGACAGTTAATCCCAAGGTAATCACAACTCCGTTAGTTGCTGCCGTCGCAAAAGATGGAATTCAGCTCAAGGCGCTTACGCGCGTAACCGTTCGCGCCAATATAGAAAAACTTGTGGGTGGCGCGGGAGAAGAGACCATTATCGCTCGAGTTGGCGAAGGTATCGTATCGACCATCGGCTCATCATCATCACACAAAGAGGTTCTTGAAAATCCAGATAAGATTTCCAAAACAGTCTTGGCAAAAGGTCTCGATGCAGGAACAGCTTTCCAAATTTTATCCATTGATATTGCAGATGTTGATGTTGGACAAAATATCGGAGCCCAACTCCAACAAGATCAAGCTGAGGCCGACAAGAAAGTCGCTCAAGCCAAAGCCGAATCGCGTCGCGCTATGGCGATTGCCGTGGAACAAGAGATGAAAGCTCGAGCTGAGGAGATGCGGGCAAAAGTTATCGAGAACGAAGCACAGGTCCCTATGGCGATGGCTGAAGCCCTAAGAGCAGGTCGCCTGGGCGTCATGGATTACTATTATATGAAGAATGTTGTATCGGACACATCGATGCGAGAAGGAATAGCAAAATCTGCCTCGCCTAAGAACCGGCCCGAACAAGAAAGCTAACGAGTAATGGGATTCGGTTTTGATATGGCGGCACCTGGCTGGTTTAGTCTGCTCATTGTCGCGATTTGGGTGATAAGTATTCTGCAGAGTAGCAAACGTAAGGCGCAAAAAAAGCGAGAGATGGAGGCCGCTCTCAGTCGAGAGCGCAAGACTCCGAGGGAAGACTTGTTTAAATCTATCATCTTTGAGCAGCCCGCTCAAACTGAAGAACCAACGCTGGCGCATGATGAGGATCTTGACTGGTACCACGATAAAATTGCTGAGCTGGAAAAGCAGAATGAAAAGCTGAAAAAGAAATTGTCTCACTTAAATCGCCTCATGGATCAGCGGAATCATAACGCTGCATTAAGCAAAATGGATCCAAAGGATCAAGCCGAGGTGGCTTGGCTGACGCCAAAGCATTTAGGTCGAGATATGGTGACACGAATAATTTTGGGCCCACCAAAAGCCCTCGCCCGTCGACAGATTTCGGTGGATTGACATGGAGCTTAAAAAATTTTTTGAGATTGATTTGAACCAGAAGTTGGCCTCGCATCCCGAAGCTCTTGCCAACACTTCTGCCTCATATCAACTAAATATCGGCGGTGAGTTCTTCTCCTTGAATCTGGCCAAAGAGAGAAAGATTTATTGCGCAGCCTTAGATAATGCCGATTGTAGTATCCAAATATCGAAGGCTGATTTTGAGAAACTAGTGAGTGGAAGTCTAAATATCCCTTTGGCACTCACATTTGGTAAAATTAAGATTAAAGGAGATCTCCTTTTGTTTGCTAAACTACGGGAGCTTTTCAAATGAGTCGCCTTCTTGAATTACTTAAAGAAAGAGCTTTCGAAAAAAAGAGCGTTAAGCTCGCGTCCGGCAAAACCAGTAATTTCTATATTGATGTCAAACGAGTTAGCCTTCATCCAGAAGGTGCATATCTTATCGGAAAAGAGTTATATGCTCTGATCCAAGAGCAGTTCGCCGAAGCCAAAGCTTGTGGAGGTTTAACCCTTGGGGCGGACCCTCTAGCGACTGCTGTTAGCCTTAACTCTTGGATCGAGAAACATCCCCTATTTGCGTTCATTGTACGAAAAGACGCTAAGGCTCACGGCCTGTCCCGAATGATCGAAGGAGCCGACTGGGTCCCCAAAGGCGCCCCCGTAGTAATTTTGGAGGATGTGGTCACAACAGGAAAATCAAGTATTGAAGCCATTCAAAAAGTAAGAGAGCATGGATGGATTGTTTTGGGCGTCGCCGCTATCGTCGATCGACAAGAGGGCGGTAGCGAAACACTTACAAACGAGGGGGTCAAATTGGCTTCACTGTTTACAAAAAAGGATTTTGGAATCACCGAATGAAAACTCGTTATCTATTTCTTTTAATTTTAAGTGGCCTTCTAGCGATGGCAGCTTGCACGCCGGTTAAAGATGTATCACATTCGCCCAAGTCTCGGCATTTTTTTGATGCTATCGTGGAAGAAAATAATTATGGGCAGACTTTTGACAAATGGACGCAGACCAAACGGACGCAAAGCGATTTTGATCTTACTCTTTTGGTAGATGTAACATTTTGGACCAAGGAGCTAAGGAAGGCCTATGTGGATGAGGCGGCGAACCAATACCGCCTACCTGAAGACGAGGTCAAGGCTCTTGCCCATACCGAACAAATCGAGGACGAGAAATATTTTGTTTTTATTGTTTCGGCCACGACCCGCGAATTGAAGTGGAATGATCTCGATAGTTCCAAAAGTATTTGGAGAGTTACCCTGGAAGATGAAAATCAGAATATTCGAGTTGGTGCGGAGCATGTGCAAAAGCTTAGCTACCGAGATGAGCGAGCCCGCTATTTTTATCAACGAATGAATCGTTTCAACGAAACTTATAGATTCTTATTCCCCAAATATAGAATGCGGAAAGCTAGATCGCTTTCGCTTTATATTGCCGGCCCTCGCGGCCAATTGGAGTTCAAGTTTGACAACCCCGAGCACGTGGCTCAGGCTGAGTCGACCGAACCATGAATATCCGCCAAAGAGATTTTTACCTCATACCCAACATTTTGAGTGTTAGCCGAGTAATCGGCGTACCCATCATTGTTGGCTTTCTATATTTTGAATGGAATATCTCCGCCCTAATTACTTTTTTATTGGTTGGGCTTTCGGACTATATCGATGGTTGGGTTGCGCGACGTTATAATTATGAATCCAAGCTTGGAATGCTTCTCGACCCTTTAGCCGACAAGCTCATTATTTTATCGACCATGATCATGCTTCTATGGCTCGGACGTCTCGAGGTCAAAATTCAGGGTTATCAAACTGATCTTATTGCTCCCATTTTGGTCATCGTTACGGTGGGCCGAGAGATTGCCATCACCGGATTGCGAGCCATAGCATCAACTGCCGGCATCGTTGTGGCAGCTGATAAGGGCGGCAAAATAAAGACGTGGATTCAATTCGTTTCAATCAGCTTACTTTTAACTGGATTTTCATCCTTTGTTGCATTCGGCCAATTTTTATTGGGCGTATCGGTCGTTGCCGCCCTATGGTCCGCGATAGGCTATGTATTTAAATTTATTAAGGGTCTTCCCGCCTAGTCCTCGGTGCGGAATTTTGACGGTCTGTGATTTATCACAGAAATTTCGTATACTTAAGAATTGGACAGGCAATTGTTTTCCGAATAATTCTTTAGAAAGTTATGGCGACGAAGGTGAAGAGCTTCAGACAAACAGGCAAAGACCCTTATGAAAGTCTCAGCCCTGAGACCCTCAAGAAGATTCATCGAACGATGGTCTTAGATCGCTTATTAGAAGAGCGTCTTATTAAAATGAGCAAAGGTGGTGAGGGCTTTTTTTGGATTGGTGGCCCTGGCGAAGAAGCTTTTAGCGTGCCTCTTGGGTTTTTGGTCAAGAAAGGTCAGGGCTTAGACCATGACTATCTCCACCTTCACTACCGAAGCAGTGGCATCGCGCTGGCAATGGGAGCACAAGTTATCGATAGTATTCGTCAGATGCGGACTGTAATGACAGACCCCTATTCTCGGGGCCGAAATTTCGTCAATCATTATGCCATTCCTGAATGGAACATTATGCCGGTCTCGCCAACTATTGAGACTCAGTATTCGACCTGCATTGGAAGCGCCATTGCCCAAAAGAGACACGGGGGCGATGGCATTAGTATTGTAAACGGCGGTGATGCAGGAAGTGCCGAGGGAGACTTTCACTCCTGTCTCGTATGGTCCAATCGCCCCGCCAATCCACTACCGATTTTAATTATTGTCGTTAACAATAGATTTGGAATCTCTACGCCTTTTGAACAGCAGCACGGGGAGGGTGATATTTCAAATTGGGCAAAGGCTTTTGAAGGCATGCCAGGTAAGACGATTAATGGAAATGATCCAGTCGAAAGTTATTTAGCAATAGAAGAAGCGATGCGATATATTCGGAAGGAGCGTAAGCCTTATCTTTTGGAAGCCCGCTGCTCTCGCCTTCATGGACATTCATCATCTTCTGGGGCCAATCGAGTTGATGAACCGGATTGCATCAGTCTCTTCGAAGACAATTTGTTTCAGCGCAAAATGATGACCCCAGAAGAAGCTAAGAAAATTTGGACCGAGTGCCGAGAAATTTGTGATACCGCCTACTCTCAAGTGAAGACCGAGCCCTATCCTGATCCAGAAGATATCTGGAATGGAGTTTTCACTGAGGGAATTGATGATGATTATCCCAAGAAGGGTGGAAGCTAAACATGGCAAATATGGCTCAAGCCATCCGAATGGCCCTTCATTATGGTGAAGAGAATTTAGGCGTTCAGGAAATTTTTGGCGAAGATGTCGGAGCACCCTTGGGCGGCGTGTTTACCGTTACTCAAGGATTAAAAACCGCGTGGAATGCTCCCCTTGATGAGCGCGGAATCGTTGGCGCTGCGATTGGATTGGCCTGGGCAGGATCTCGGCCAGTCGCTGAAATTCAATTTGTTGACTATATTTTTAATACCATCGATTTATTAAAACTTGCGGGAAACAGTTTGTGGTGTTCGGGTGGAAAGTTTCCTTGCCCACTGGTTATTATGACACCAACCGGTTCGGGAATTCATGGATCCATCTATCACTCACATTCTTTTGATAGTATCGCCTCCAAGATTCATGGAATGAAGGTTGTTTGCCCTTCTACGCCAATAGATGCTTACGGTTTAATGTTGGCGGCTATTAAAGACGACAATCCTGTCTTATTTTTGAAACCCAAGGCTCTCTTGCGAGCGAAGGGTAAAGAGCTTATTCCGGGAGAGCCTGAAGATGAGCGCGCGCTTAAAGAGATGATCGATGCGCCTATCGGAGATCGTTCCAAGTGGAAACCCAAATGGCCGAGTCTCGAGGAATTCATTGTCCCTATCGGCAAAGCAAAGATTGCTCGAGAAGGTAGCCAAATGACAGTTGTCACTCATGGACGAATGGCGCCCATTTGTTTGCAGGTGGCTGAAGAACTTGCTAATGCAGGTGAGGCAGATATTGAGGTTATCGATCTTCGAAGTCTGATCCCCTACGATTGGCAGGCCGTTAAGGATTCTATTCGAAAGACTGGCCGAATCCTGTTTGTAAACGAAGAGACTGAGATCTCAAACTTTGGAGAGCATCTTATACGGCGCTGCGTTGATGAAATGTTTTACGAGCTTGCCGTAGCCCCCAAACTTCTATGCGGTAAGGCTATTCCGGGTATTGGCCTTAACCCTGGCCTAGAATTCAACAGCGTCCCCCAGAAGGAAGAAGTAGAAAAGGCTTATAGACGCCTCCTTTCCGAACAGGCCTAGTCTTAACCTGTCTTTACAATTACCATTAAAATCAATTTGTTAAGCTGATTATTAGAATTGTTCTAAATATAATTGTATTTTAAAACAATATATGATCTAATTATTAAATGGATATTCGAGAAATCAAAGAATACCTTAGCGCCAAAGGCATTCAGCCCTCCGCTCCTCGATTGGCAGTAGCGGATTATGTTTTTAATACGATGGATCACCCCAGTGCCGAAGAGGTCAAAGAGGAAGTGGAGCGGAAAACGCCAAGCGTATCAACCGCGACCATCTATAACACACTCAATCTTTTCGTTGAGAAGGGTCTATTGAGAGTGATTCAGGACCCCATTACTCATAAGCATCGTTATGATTGTAATACGCGACCCCATTTCCATTTTTATGATGAAGAGAGTGGCCAATTATTGGATTTAGACCCTAGTGTCTTAAAAGTTAGTCCGAATTTTAATCGACTCCATGACGAGTTTGACATCAAAGATATCGAAGTCGTCGTTAGGGGTCGTAAGAAAAAGAAATCATAAACGCGAATCATTATAAAGAAGGAGAATGCATCTTATGACGACAACAAATACAACTGAAACACCTACCCGACAAGGTACGCTAACCGTCGGCGACACCTTCCCTGATTTCAAACTCAAGGCCTGTGTCAGCATAGACAAATCTTACTTTGATAATTTTAAAGACGTCGCTCTTTCGGACTCAAAAGGCAAATGGCGAGTAGTTTTCTTCTGGCCCCTCGACTTTACCTTTGTCTGTCCAACTGAGATTACGGACTTCAATAAACACTTTGGAGATTTCAAGGATCGAGGAGCTGTTCTGCTAGGCGCGAGCTGTGATTCCGAGCATGTTCATTTAGCCTGGAGAAAAAATCATCCTGATTTGAAAAACCTTCAGTTTCCAATGTTAGCGGATTACAAAAAGGAATTGTCTACGGCGCTTGGAATTTTACACAAACAAGCGGGGGCACCTTTGCGAGCCACTTTTGTAATCGATCCAGACAATATCATTCGCTATGTTGATATTTGTGACTTGTCCGTAGGTCGAAATACAAAAGAGATTTTACGCGTCCTCGATGCCCTTCAAACCGGCGAACTTTGCCCCAGCTGTTGGGAAAAAGGAAAAGAAACCGTTAAAGTTGCTTAATCGCAAAACCGATCCGAAGCAGGAGGACCAACCCCCTCCTGCTTCGTGATCAACCAAGGAGATCGTTTTATGGAACTTGATCAAGTATTCCAAAAATTTGAAAGACAAGCCCATACTGATATGAAGCTTAACTTTAAAAAGTTTTTTGCCGATGGCTCCTTAAGTCCAAAGGATGCAGCCCTTGTCGCGCTGGGTTGTGCCGCCATCACCAACTGCCAGCCCATTAAAGACTTTGCGGTTGCTGAGCTAAAGAAAAGTGATGCTAAAGATGAAGAAATTTCAGAGGCTCTAGACATTGCTGCGGCAATGAACGTGGCTAACAACTACTATCGGTTTAGACATTTTGTTGAAAAAGAGGCTTATCTAAAACCTGCTGGATTTCGAATGAGCGTTTTGACCCGAAATCAAATCGGTAAGCACGCCACCGAATTAATCAGTCTTGCCGTCTCCGTAATCAATGGCTGCGAAAGCTGCGTCCAGGGTCACGAAAAGTCAGTTCTTGAGCATGGCGGTTCTGAAGAGCAAGTGCATGACACAGCCAGGCTAGCTTCCACTATTAATGGCCTTGCACCCATATTCCGAGAACTAGAAGCCTAGCTCTCAGCCTTTTGCACCCCAAATCGGCCTAGACAATCAAAAGCAATTTCGCTTTAGTTTGAAGTTAGTGTGGGAGTAGCACACTCGACGGCACTTCAAATCTCCACTGGAGATTTGAAGGCAGGAGGGGGGTACCTCGCACAGACATAACGAAGTGAAGAGCTTCGATTCAAGCGCGGGAGTAGCACACTTTTTTGAGCTGAGTGAGTACCCGAACGAACGAGGAAGCGAGCAGGGCGCAGCTTCCGAGAGCAAAAATGATTATAGAAACGTCTATAGTCCGTGTTGCTTAGAAAAATAGGTGCCCAACCAGAGGCGGGAGTAGCACAGTGGTAGTGCGTTTGCTTGCCAAGCAAAAGGTCGAGGGTTCGAACCCCTTCTCCCGCTCCACTTCCTTTCGGAAGTGGAGGACTCTAGTAAATTTAAATTAACTAGATGACGAACCTAAGGACTCCAGATACCTTTTAATCGGTTGAGACAAGTTTTCATAGTCTTTGCTTTATTTCAGCTCTTTACAGGGTTTCAGAATCTTTCGTCAGCCGCCTCCGAGAAAGACGACTCCTTCTATGTATCCGTCACTACTTCTGACAATAATCTTTGTTTAAGGCCAAGCAAAAATGAAACGGCTAAATTGGAATTTAAGAATAATCTTTCGAACCTAGTTCAAAAAGATCGCCATTCCAATTGTCCTTGCAAATTCTCTATTGCGGGTGAATTGCTCGATTGTAAATTTGCGCGTTTCAACGGCAAGGCCCTTGGGAAGCCGCGCCCCTCCCGTTCTTTTTATATAAGCCAATAAAATACTGACTATTCCTCTCTATTTTATATTTGAGGAGATAACTCATGAAGGAGAGTTGGCAGTTTACAGCTGTAGTTGTCCTTTCCTTTCCAATGATGATCGTCCTGCTACGAATACTTGGATGGTGGGCGGCAAGAAAAGAATCGAGAAAGAAAAAATTTTGACCGGGAAGTGGAGTCTTAAAGGTTAAGCCCATCGCCCGATCATTAATGAAAAAAGGAAAAAATGAAAATCTTCACATCTTTATCACTTTTGGCGTCCCTATCTTTGCTAGTTGCCTCGACTGCATTCGCAGAAGATCACGGCAAATGCATGTCAAAGGATGGTAAAACTGAAATATCAACTGCCAAAGACAAAGCCACTTGCGAAAAAGACGGCGGCGTTTGGCACGAATAAATCGCTATACAAACTGGGGAGAGGAGTGCTCTCCCCAGTTAAATTAAACCGCAGACAGCAAATCTCTTTCTAGTTTTGATTTAATTCGAATTATTCGCCACTCGAAGCGTTCTTAAAGGATAAACAGCCGAGTAGATTTGAGGCTGGTCCGACACAGGAAAGGCAGGAGGTGAAATACGACTTTGAAGTCGTGTATCGTAAACATAGCGACTCGAATAACCTTTTTGCGGCGTTGAAAGAACTCCTAGAGTCTGACTCTTGTACTCCGAAATTCCACCCAATAATTTTAAGTGACCCTTGCCTTCTTCACTATTCCAGCCCTCATAGCCAAATCCACAACCTGATTTATTAGCAACATTCTCCCCGCAACCATAGCCGGTGACAGCATCATAGTACTCACTGTTACCTGCAAATATCGCCGCATGAACATTCATATCCGCAGGTGCATCCAAATGAACAAGGACATTTCGCTTGATCGACATGATTCCCAAAACAGTTTTGGATTCTTCATCAATTATCGCACCCACATTGGTATCTGTCTGAGCAATCCCAGAACCACCGACTTCTCCTGTCGGATCTGCAACAACCGTTGATCCTAAGGTTCCATCACCCTGAACTTCAACATATTGGGCATCCTCGTATTGGATATCGTTTCGTATACGGATATCGCCTTGCGCCGCGATATTCATAGCAAAGTCTCTCGCGATAGCTGCCTGATTTCGACTAATACCACTCAACTCATCGATTGCCCCTTCGACATGAACCACACCATTTAGACGACTATTGAGAATCGTTGGCGTCCCTGACACACCGTTAAAAACATAGGTGATATCACAACTGTCTTTTGTCCCGATATAGACATCACTTGAGTCAACTCCTGTCGTTAAATGGTCGATGGCGATTTTTTGAAATCGACAGCCCTGATGCTCGGAATCAATACCCGCCCACTGAGTTGAATTGAAATCTTCTGAACCGCGCACGACATCGAGCTCAACAACGGCATCTCCTTCGACAAATATTCCTCCCGTTGGCCTCAAGTCTGAAGGATCATCGTAAGGCACATATATTCCCGCCGGCAGTGGGTCGGAATTTGCCGTCATTGTTCCCCCGGCATAGTAATGCAGCCAATCTCTAAGATTCGAATTCGTTACAGCCGTATTATCCGTAGCAGCTGTGTTCGAAGTATCCCCAGCGGCCAAGCGAGTCGTATTAAAGATATCCGTGGGCAAACTAACTTCCGGGTAGTTATCTTGATAGCCTGAAACAAAGTCTGGAGTTCCAGTGTAGTCGGTACCCGTCAAGAAGGCCCAATCGCCATAGTCGGCACCTGATCTAAAAATTTCATTAAATACCGGACTCCCATAGAAAAACGGAATGCCATTGACATGAACTGGACCCAAATAAACCTCCTGCGCCTGACTTGAGGAATCTCCGCCGGCGAAAGTCAAGATTCCGGCGCCCTGATTGTACATGGAGTCAAGAAACAAGGCCCACTGCGAAAACGGTGCTCCCCTTACAGTTAGGACCACAACCAACCCATCTGTTTGTTCGGATGTTGAAAATTTCTCAGAGCCCCAAGCACGAGTTTGAACAATAAATTCATATTCAAATCGAATAAGCTGCGGACTAATTTCTACAACTGGTTTTAAAGCGTTGATTGTATATTTGACTTGAAGATAATTTGAATCCGTATCATCGGGGTCCATCCACTCACTCGGAAAGGCTGTATCGAAATCTGCAAACTCATTATCTTCATCTAAGACGCCATCTCCAGAATAAGCCTGTGCATTCACACTAGCTCTTATAAAATCAAGCCCGGTACTTGCATCAGTGGCGTAGGTATTGGAGATTTCGTTAAAAGTTTCTGTTTCGGGGCCGCCAACCCATCTGAGCTTAGATTCAAGAACCAAATCATCTACCGCACGATGGATTTTGGCGATCGCCTGTTCCCGAGCCGATTCCATTTGCAGTTTGGAATCAAGCGCATCCTTATTGATACCCGCCAAGGACATAAAAAAGCTCGCCTTTTTCAAAAAGACAACGGTCGCAATCAGACCGATGGCCGTGACAAGGACCACTGTTAAAATGGCGCTAGCTCTTGTCGCCTTCGATCGTGACTTAATAAAAAGCATCAGCTGCCCCCCGATTCTGAGCGATTCACTACTTAATTCTAATTCCGCACTCCAAGGTTATAGCACATCCGCCAGATTCGTGATCGGCTGCGGTATAGGCACAGTCCGCACAGTTGTCGGCTGAGGAGACGCAGTCACCCAGAGCATCCCCAGCATGCTGCGTGAGATGTGTATTCACTGCGCTTGCTCCGACATTAATAGTATGAGCTGCCGCTGGATTTCCAGGAGGTACGTGACAGAGACGAACATTATCCGATGACCCGTGGTCCGCATGGGTGTTCGCGCCATTATCGTCCGCATCGATACTATTGTCATCATTATCGTTGGCACCACTTCCAACGTGAGCCGAATTATCGTCATCTTCATCGTGCGAACTATTACTCGAGTTCCTATTATTATTTTGCCCACCCGAGGAATGATCGTCATTACTATGATCACTCTTCGCGCCAACGGGCATCATAAAGAGGCCATAACAAAGTATCAAACTAAGTGAAAATAAAATACGTTTCATACAAAATGCTCCCTAGAATTGAGACCTATAAAACTAAGTACGCTTATTAAAAGCCTACCAGCAATGCAGCGCCCTAAAAATGCCGTCAAAAAACAGACGGGGTTTCAAATATTGTCACCACCAATGATGGCCATTGTAAAAAAAGTTGCCTGCAAAAGGCCTATAACTTTCAGCACTTATGTTGAAAAATTGACAAGATTCTAGCCCAACGAACCCCCGGAACTTTCAGGTTCTACAACACAACTCCAAGCCTCCTTCGATGCGCTATAATTAAATAGTATCTAGGGTATTTGCGATGACACTAAAAATGAACTCAACAAAAATTATTCGGGCGTTTGCTTTGTGCATTTTTAGCGTCTCAATATTTTTATTCCTTGCCGACGCAACATTGAATTATTCACAGTGGCTTCCAAGTCGAGACCTTAGAAAATTTTTCAATATGACAAGGGAAGATAGCTTGTCCAACTGGATTTCGAGTATCATTCAAGTGTCCTTGGCATGCATCGCGTTCCTAAATGCATTTGTCGTATCCAAGTTGAATCTCCCACGTTGGAAAGTGTGGGCATGGATTGGCGTTGGGGCTCTTTTTTTTCAACTCGCTCTAGACGATGGAACGAAGCTGCACGAACGAATGGGTTCAGGTCTTCAGAGTTTGTTTCCTTGGTATCCAAGCTTTGCCTGGCAAATAAGTTTTGGGGTAGTTTATGGAACAGCAGGCCTGGCGATGTTTATCTTCTTACTTCAAGAATTTAGATCTCGAAATCTGTTCAAATTTGTCTGGATCAGCATACTACTCATAGTGATATCTCAGGGTATGGATTTCTGTGAAGGTTTGGATGATTTATTTTATGTTCCTGCCGGAGCCATGTTGCATATGGATCCCGGTGATCTTTTGCACTTCTCAAAAACCACAGAAGAAATGCTAGAACTTTGGGGTTTTATGTTCATGGGAGTAGCTCTACTCAAATATTTCTTTTTACAGATTGGAAAGTTTAAAAACCTGCAGGAAGAGGTAATTGCATGAAAAGAAAATTTACTAGTGGATTTAGCTTAATCGAACTAATGATTGCTATTACGCTCATATCGTTCTTGGGATTAGAGATTGCGCAATACCTCAAACGGCAACAGGCAACGATGTTAGCCAGCGAAGCAACTGAAGCCAACCTACAACGCTCAGAAATCGTTAAACGATTGTTTAATGAAGACCTAAAAAACGCGGTCTATATCCAACCAAGTTGCGTAGAAAAACCAGGCCCCAATAGAGATGTTGATCGACCCTGCGCGGATGTTAAAATTCCCTCTGGCTTTATGATCTATCCAGGAGCGGGTTATTCAGATTTGAATGAAGCTACGGATTTGTTGGCTCCGGCCAATCTTGAGGCCAACGTTGAAGACCTGACGTATGCAAGCGATGCCATTCGCTTTGCTTTGTATGACTTTGAAGGATCATTCAATTGTACATTGTCAAAAGAACAAAGTGTTAACCCGTCCGTAACGGATGAAGTCGGCGGAGAGGCCGAGCGATTGTGGGCAGGACCCGAATGCGAAGATCTAATTCAGGACGGCCAACTCTATGCACTCGTCGAGATGTTCGACGAAGATCCCTATTCGTATACGGCGGATGATTATCTTCAGTATACGAATGTTTTTCAAGCCACTGATGTTGTCGTGGACGAGGGGGTTGAAGTACAAATCGATGCGTTAAGTACCGACAATTTGTTTAATCAACCTGGTGGACTTGGTTTATCTGGATACTCAAATTACGCGCGCATCTACCCTATTAAACTAGTCGAATGGGCCTTTGACGATGGATCTGGTGAACACGCTAAGGGTCTTTATCGCAGAGAAATCATTCCGACCGCCGCAGACCCTGAGGGTTATCAAGACTGGCAGTTAATTGATGCAACGGTTGATGGCGTTCAGTTCTATCCCGTAACTCTCAGCTCAAGTGGATTCGTCCAACATAATCGAACCATGACATTCGATGGTGCAGATGAAGCAAATGACGGCATGGAAGATATTCGTGGTGTCACCGCTCGAATCGTATTTAAGAGCACTCGATCCCGAACCGATGGTAGCACCTATGACAATCCTTTGACGGATACGGTAGAGGCAGATGCATACCCAAGACTAGATACTAGTTTTTATGTTGGATTTCAAAATACTGAGGCACTCAATTGAGCGACACCAACAAAAATCCTAAGACGGGACTCGATTTTATTAATGACCTCATAGAGTCAGAAGATCTTCCTGTGATTGAAGCTCCGCAGGAACACGAGAAATTTGAACTCAAAGCCTTGCCAGAGGCACTCGAAGCCGAAAGACAAAGAAAATTATTTGAAAGTCGCCGCGAATTTAATCGAGCTGAAAACTCGAGCGCTGAGCTTAATCTAAATTTTACCAGCGAAGTTCAATTTGCCCGTCAGTATATTCAAAACATTTCTTTGGGAGGATTGTTTGTAAAAACAAATCTCAAACGAGAAATTGGCAGTATCCTTCCCGTTGATTTTACGGTTTCCGTCAAAGGTGTTCCCAAAAAATTTCAACTAAAGGCGAAAGTATGCCGACAGGCCGAAGATGGTCTTGGACTTCAATTTATTGAAATGAGTTCGGATATTAGAGCGGAACTTGAAGAATTTATCCGAGACATTTTGCCGCCTGGCCAACAAGTCATTAACCCATCCGCGGCAAAAGCCAGTATAGAGAGACTTGAAAAATCTAGATTAGAAAAAGAGAAAGAACGAAAACGAAAGCAGAGAATTTATATACAAATTGCCTGCCTAGTCGCAATGATCAGCGTCAATATTTATGTAGCGCAAGATTTAGTCCTAAAAAATCTCAATCCTCCGGAAACAAAGTCTCAAAGCTTTCAGCTTGGTAATAAACAAATTCAGCTCAATGAGCTAAAATCATTTAAGAAAGATAGTCGAAAAGGTCTTATCTTGAAGCTCGCCGATGGCTCAGAACTCGTCGTCCCTGAGAAGAGCGTCGAATCCGAAAAACTTCCGGCCCATCTGAGAGTGCCTTATCGAGCCCTACGCAATACTAAGCTCAAATACAGACGTAAATCGGGTAGCGTATCTCATAGTATCAAAAGGCAGCGGTAGTTCTCAATTATCTGCTCGTTTGCTTTCTCTAAAAATCAATTTGATCGCGCCTTCCTGACGTCCCCAATAAAATCTTCAAGACCCTCAGCCTGCAAACCCAACTCAACCCATCGACTAGCGATCACATCCATCACATAAAACATGAGTTCCCAATGAGAATCGTCCTCATACTGAAGAGATACCGGCTCACGTCGAAGAACGGCCTCAATCTCAACTAATTTGCTCTGCGAAAGCTTCTGTAAAAATAATTGTCTCTCTTTGAAGCTTGGACCTTCTGTTACCGAGCTATCCTGGGTATTAGGGCTAAAGAAATTTAGAAAGCCGGAAAGCGTATCTCCATGAGCCAAATAAGCCCCTTCAAAATAACCATTTATTATATTGAACGATATAAGTGCATGTTTCGAAGTATCGGATTCTGCGGAGCGCTTTTTAACGGCTTCCTCTAAAATCAGAAATCTTTCGGCCAATATAAAGGCTCGCCGCCGAACTGGATCTAAAATGTCTGGCATATGAAAAAACATCGCATGCAAATCATCAAATGGAAGGTAGCCCCCAATTAAATATCGCGCGAAAACAGATGACGGATCAAAACCTCTCGAATCCCGATGAAATCGAACCGCCGTATGAAAGCCAAAGGACGCCGCCATTCGATCAAAATTTTCTTCGACTTCTTGAGGGCGAATATTCAGGTTAAAGTGATTGGTCGGCGTAATGAGCCCAAGCTTTCTCCAGCCTTCTACCCATTTGTCCTGCAGTCGAAATCGATATCGTCCGCGATTATTCATTTCCAATTCTATATAGACTGGTTCACCCGCCGGATAAGAGACTAATGCCAGGGCTTTTATGAACTCCATCCACCGCTCTCGAGTTTGAGCAAAATTCATCGTCTTCCATTCACCAGTCTTTGCATCGGGATAGGTCATGGGACTTGGATGATAGGGAAATCGATCAAGAAAACTTTCTACTTCCCTATCAATTTCAATGAGTTGCGCAAATTCAGCAGGACAGGTCGTTGCCGCTATTTCCGTCGTAAACAGACACAGCAGAAAGGAAGCCAAAATGCCAAAAACCCCGATCCTCAACCACATAGATTTGCCTGAGTTCTTCTAGAGCTTCCTCGCAGATCTTTCCAGAAAATTGCGAAAATTTTTTCATAGGCATACGAGATCAATCGTTTGGATCCCGTTTAGCCCCGGCGGTGCATTCCTTGCAAAGGATGGAGTTCGGAGGTGCGTGTGCAAACCAAAAACTCATTATTCATATCCCTATCCATCCTTTTTCTGTCAGCTTGTAACTCGGGCAATGATGCCGATCCTTCGGCATCCTCAAATGTTAGCTCGTTCGATGGCGGCAGTGGGGGATCTACGAGCCTCACTCATGGAGCCAATTGTTACGATGGCCTTACGGACCTCAATGGCGATGGCAAGATTAATGTCGCCGATTGCCGTGGTAGCGACGGCACTAACGGAGAAAATGGGGCGAAGGGTGATAATGGTGATAAGGGCGATGTCGGACCTGCTGGCAACGACGGCGGAGTAAAAAATCCATCGAAACCACTATTCGTCGTGCCAGATCTTAGACCGCAAGCCTTTGGAATCGATGATTCTATTGTAAACAATACGGGGATCCCGATCTTGATTAACGGAAATTTGCAATTTGTCAGCAATGATAATGAAGAGCCTTACAGCTTTTGCTCCGCCGAAATTCAAGTCAAATGGCCCAACGACTCCAATTGGATTCCAGTCGTTCGGGTTTTTAAGGACGATACAGTGAGAAATATTAGATATCCGTCCAGCTTCTTACTCGCCAAGAACGCAAGCTTTAGAATCGTTAAGACGAGCAACAACAGATGTGCCAACAACGAAATTCTATTGAATCCAGGCCTGTGGACATTTAACAAATTGAACTAAGAGACGGGGTAGATAATTCGATCCTGAAGCTCAAATATAAATAATTTTAAATGCTCTTTTGAGCGCTCTTCAATTTCTTTAAAGGCAAAACCAAGACCGACATCCGCGTCCGCAGTGGAAGACTCGTGGTTTTGCCCTTCAAATTGCCCCAATCCGCTTTTGAGCCACCGAAGCTGGCAGTGTCCCTTGATGGGCATAAAAGTTTCGGTCTCAATTTCAAATTCGTAATCCTTATTCAAGTCTCCCGCCCAGCCTTGAACCAGGCCAAAAAATCCTCCCCTGGCCAGATTCATCAGATCTCCTTTGGCCAATTCTTTCCCATCCAATTTCAATCTAAGATAGCGCGGTGCTCGCATCGCACGACCGCTATCTCTGAGCGCGCACAAACTTTGAATGGACTTTGAAATTCTAAAGGCATCGTGAGGCGCTACAAACGTGCCCGACGCCCCGATGTCAAAAGCATCTTCGGCGCTCATCACCTCTCGGTGAGGGCTCAAAATAATACGAAGAGATTTTGAAGCCTCGTCTTTAAGCTGCCCAAGAAGCCCCTTAAGCTCTTCGCTAACTTTACCAAAGACAAAATCGAGCTCCGTACGCTCGGAAATCAAATCCTTGATTTCAACTTCGGGCCGAAGTGGCTCAGCCTTGAGGCCACATGAAGCCAATGACTCCATAAGCTCATCTTCCAGCTCATTCGAAAGCTCAATCAGTCGGATCTCTGCCATTCTTCTATTGAATCTCTTTTTTCCCTTAGACACAAGTTGACGCGCCTTCTAATGAATGATGCTCCACTCAATTTCTAGTTTCTTGGCATAATAGAAGATCATCCTGTGACAAAAAAGACCGATGCAAATTATGGCAAGGGTTACGCTGAGGCAAATGAAAGCGATAGTCTTGAACCCTATATCCGAATTGTCAAACAGCGGGTCAAAGAAGCCGTCACCTCAGAAAATTTTGAAATTCCTTTACTGCCTCATGTGGCGACACAGGTTCTTCAACTTGCCAACAACCCCAATGCTGGGTTCATCGAAATCGAAAAAATCGTTAAGCAAGATCAAGTCATCGCCGGGCATCTAATTAAAACCGCCAATTCCGCATTTTTTCGAGGCGTATCGGAAGTCACCTCATTAAGAGATGCTATGAGCCGAATTGGATTAAAAACTCTTAAAGACATTGTATTTTCACTATCTCTCCACTCTAAAGTGTTTCGAGTTAAGGGCTATGAACCGATCCTGGCAGAAATTTGGAAACACTCAGTTGCCTGCGCCGCGATTGCGCAGATCTTAGCTAAATATGCGGGACTCAATTCCGATACCGCTTTTGTCGCAGGCCTGGTTCACGATATTGGCAAGCCCGTCCTTATCAACGTCATTTCACAATGGGAAACTGAACTGCAAAAACCAAAACCTGAATCCCCTGAAGACAAAAAACTACGCCTATGGGGCAGTCCTGAACAAAAGGAAGCGATCGCCAAAAAAAATTACCGTCCTGATAGCGCTAAAATTCACTCGATCTTTGAAGAAGTGCTTGTGCCTTTTGTTTTTGAAGAATCCCACGCCCAAGTAGGTGCTCTAGTTGCCACCAAATGGAAGCTCCCAAACGAAATAATGGAAGCCATTCGCTGGCACCATAAACCAGAATTGTCTCCTAATAAAATGCCTATAACTACCGTGATCTATCTTTCCAATTTGCTCTGCCACCACTTTGGCTATGGCCACGAAGAAGACCCCATCATTCTTCCCCATCAGAAGGCCTTTAAAGAATTAAACATCTCGGAAGAAAAAATTGGGAAGATCGGTACGGACCTTCCCAAATATGTAGATCAACTTTTAAGTTCGATGGTCATTTAACGAGAGGCCTTGGCCTCGGTCCAGATCCGATCCCACTGTGCCAAGCTTTCTCCAATATCTTTTATCATCTCACAGCGCTGAAGGCTCTCTTCGCTGGGAAATAAACCTGTATTTTGTTTGAGACTGACATCCAAGCCGTTCATCGCTTCAAGACTTGAGGGCGCTACAAACAACTTGCTCGCCCGCTCCGCCTGAACCGGCGAACTCAACAGATAATTTACGAGCTGATGAGCCGCCTCCAAATGAGCGGCCCCTTTCGGAATAGCAAGGTTATCCACCCAGATCGTGCACCCCTCTTCCGGAATAATATAGTCGATATCGCCATTAAGTTTCGCCCGAGCCTGAAGAGCATCACTCGAATAAGCGTGAGCCACAGCCATTTCGCCATTCACAAGGCCGGTAAGAGTCTCCGAAGTGAAGCCCTTAAGGTTCTTCTTTGCGGTAAGAAGAGTTTGCTTGGCCGCTTTGAGCTCAGCATCATCAATTGAGTTTAAGCGGTAACCCCCTCTTTTGAGAGCTGCTCCTAAAGTTTCTCTCACATCGTCCAACATCGTAAATTTTCCAGCCAATGTTTTGTTTTCAAAAAGGTCGCTCCAGCCCTTAAGCTTGTCTTTATATAGACGTCGATTGATGGCTATGCCCGTCGTCCCCCAGTCAAACGGAAGAGACACTTCATTACTTTCATCAAAATACATTTTAAGAAACTTAGGATCGAGCTTTTGAATATTGGCGATTTGAGCTTTGTTAATGGATTCCAAAAGATTGAGCTGGTTCATGACAAAGACCATATAGTCGGCCGGGACAATTACGTCGTAGCCCGACGCCCCGGCTTGTAACTTAGCCAGAAGCTCCTCATTCGACGAATAATTAGAAACATTCACATGAATGCCTGTTTGCGCCTCAAATTTTTCTAACATCTCATCCGTTACAAAATTGGACCAAATCGCCAAATTTACAATCTTAGGCTTATCTGTCCCCAGCTTAGAATCAGACTTTGAGCAAGATGCCAATAAAACGGACCCAAAGAACAAAACCAGGACAAGTCGAAAGGATTTTATGATTTTCATGGCCTATGCACTATCCGGAACCAACGCGTCAGAAAAGTGAAAATTTGGCTTCCTCATTCAAAAAATCGTTTTCAGCCAGAGGCTTTCTGTTATGGTCTTTCGGATGTTAAGACTGCTTGGGCTTCGCAAGAGTTTCGGGACGATGGAAGCTGTTAAGGGCGCGGATCTTGAAATTCAGGAAGGCGAGTTTTTCTCAATTCTGGGACCGAGCGGATGCGGAAAGACAACGCTTCTTAGACTTCTAGGGGGCTTTGAAAAACCAAGTTCGGGCCAGATTCTTTTGGATGGCCGACGCATCGATCAACTTCCCCCTCACCAGCGACAATGCAATACTGTTTTTCAGCGTTATGCCCTTTTCCCCCATTTGAACGTTTGGAAAAACGTTGCGTTCGGTTTGCAGATGAAGGCCATCAAAGGTCAAGCCCTTAAAACGCGAGTCGACGAAGCCTTGGATCTTGTTCAGATGCAAAGCTTTGCAGACCGAAATATTACGACACTTTCGGGGGGTCAGCAGCAGCGTGTCGCCCTAGCCCGAGCCCTAATCAATCGACCAAAGGTTTTGCTTTTGGACGAGCCACTTTCGGCTCTCGATCTTAAACTACGCCAACAGATGAAGATTGAACTTCTAAATCTTCAACGAAAACTCAAACAGACATTCATCTTTGTCACCCATGACCAAGAGGAGGCTTTAACGGTTTCGGATCGAATTGCCGTTATGAATGAAGGCGTGGTGGAACAAGTCGGGACAGCGCAAGAGATTTACGAATATCCGCGAACGAACTTTGTTTCGCAATTTATTGGAAGCATCAACTGCCTTGAAGCCCGGGTAAATACTTTCACAAACGATAGCATTGCGATCTCATCTGATTTTAAACGAAACTTTTCAGTCCGCGCGCCGCGGGATGGCCTCCGCCCCTTGCCCCAAGTGCAAGAGGGGATGAAAGTTCGACTAATGATTAGGCCCGAAAAATTTAAAATCTTGAAGTCTGCGCCGACGCTAGATCAAAATCATATTGAAGCCTCTATTAAAGAGGTTATGTACAAAGGGCCGTCGACACAGTTTTTACTTCAAGCCAAAGAAAGTCCGGAGACATCCTTCAGCGTCTCGCAATCCAATTCAGCCTTAACGGCCAAAAAAACATTCGGAATTGGCGACCGGGTTTTTATTGCTTGGGCACCTGAGGATTGCATTTTGATGGGCTCCGAAAATGCACTTCCTGTTCATGAGAGTTCCCCTGCGCTGGAGCTGCAAGTTGGCTAAGCAACGAAGCTTCCCACCGCCGGCAGCTTGGCCTGGAATCAGCTGGGCCGGGCTTTTCTTGCTCGCTCCCATGATCATTGTTTTTATCTATAGTCTCTTGGTTAAAGGAGTTTATGGCGGCATCATTTTTGAATGGACGATCAAAAATTATGAACGTGCTTTCGACTGGCTTTACCTGCAAATTTTTTATGAGAGCTTAAAACTTGCGGCCCTCACAACTCTATCTTGTTTGTTAATTGGCTATCCGGTCGCCTATGTTTTGGCGACGGCTACAGCTGGAACGCGCAACACTCTGTTGGTTCTACTGATTATTCCTTTTTGGACTAATTTTGTCGTGCGTACCTATGCTCTTAAACTTTTGTTTAGCGAACAAGGTCCGATCAGCCAAATGGGAATATCATTGGGTTTATGGTCAGAGCCCATAATGTGGTCCAACTCTAGTGGAATGGTTTGGTTTGGAATGCTTACCAATTATCTACCCTATATGGTTCTCCCTTTGTATGTTTCGCTCGAAAAGTTTGATTTTGCTCTATTGGAGGCTGGACGAGATTTGGGAGCATCGGCCTGGAATAACTTTTGGCGCGTCCTGATTCCGTTGACCAAACACGGAATTATTACCGGAAGTATTCTCGTATTTACGCCGGCCCTTGGGGAGTTTTTGATTCCCGATATGCTTGGTGGGGCCAAGGTCATGCTGATGGGCAATTTGATCACGGAGCAATTTTTGAAGATGCGTGATTGGCCTTTTGGATCGGCCCTCTCCATTATCCTCATGAGCGTGGTTGTCTTTGGCTTGGTCACGATCTTAAGAATTTGGATGAAAGAAGATGGCAAATTAAAACCGGAGAAGGCCTGAGATGGAACGCTCTCGCCCATCCCCACCTTGGTTTGCCCAGACTGTAACCGCCCTGACTTTCCTGCTCCTCTACATCCCACTTGTTGTTCTTGTGATTTACTCGTTTGTTTCGATTGATCCGGCCAACGGGCAAGCTCTGTTTTCGCTTGAATGGTATAAACAAGCTCTTCAAGATGATGAATTGCGCCGGGCACTCAATATGAGTTTGTGGGTAGGGCTTTGGTCAACGCTGGGTGCAAGTATCATAGGCACGGCTACGGCCTGGGCCTTGGATCGCTTTAGTTTTCCGGGAAAGCAATGGTTGGATGCTCTGACCCTAGTTCCACTTGTCATTCCCGAAATTGTAATGGCGCTTTCATTATTGATTTGGTTCGTGCTTCTCAAATTTAGCTTAGGTTCTATTTCAATTATTCTGGCGCATATAACTTTTAGTTTTTCTTATGTTGTGATTACGGTGCGGACGAGATTGGCGGATTTTGATCACTCGCTAGAAGAGGCGGCCTTTGACTTGGGGGCAACACCGATTCAGACCTTTGGGCGGGTAAGCTTTCCATTGATATGGCCTGGAATCCTCTCGGGAGCCCTTATGGCTTTTACACTTTCATTCGATGATTTCTTAATTACCTTTTTTACGGCTGGCGTTGGCTCAGACACTCTGCCCATTAAACTTTACTCAATGATCAAGTACGGAATCAGTCCAAAAATTAACGCGCTTTCAACCCTGATTCTGCTTGCAACCATTATTATGGTCATCTTTGCTTTTCGACCAAAGAAATCTAGTCAGAGCCAGACCGAAAAATTAAAGGCAATTGGCTGATTATTTTTTCTTTTCGATATAGCCAGGAAGAGCTTTGGCAGCATCAGAGCGGGCTAACTTCATCCCTTGTTCAATGGCCCGCTTCCAAGAGATTTTCTTTCCGGGCATATCCATTCGTCCACGAAAAAAATCAGCCCACTCAAATTCCATAAATGGAATATCTAATTTCTTGAATCCACCTTTATCACGAACTATGCCCGCCAAACTTCGATACGGGTCATTCTTGATGTCTTCAATCGATGTTAGCTTATCAATAGCCTCCCATCTGATTGACTTGCCCTTTTCATCGACAAGCCTAACCCAATGACGAGAAATAACTTCTTTCCAAAAATCTTGAGGGCTCAAGGACGAAAGATCCCCACGACTTTCATAATAAACTTTTCGAATGCCTTCTTCAAATAGAGCCATGACCGTGTGATGATGATCAAGTAGATGAAATTTTCCGCCGGGACCAATTACAATTGGAACTCTCTTTTTTTTCAAATAACGATCGAGCTTCGCTTTATTGTTCTTAAACTTTCGAATAGCCACTTTCTTGCGTCTAACTTCTTCTCGCCCTACAGCAGCCTGCATCGGAAAAAGTTTCCTAATCTGAATCATGCAATCTGACGCGCTTGCCTGAGCAATCGACGAAAACATAAGAATCAACGTTAACAGCCTTATCGCCCCCGATCTCATTACCAAGGGACTATATTGGGGCTCGATTTAACATGCAAGATGATGGCTGATTCAATTCAATACAGCTTGGGCCTGAAGGTAAATGCCAAGTGGGCTTATCCCTGGCAAAAATTCTGGTATTATTGAAATTTTTAAATCGGCAAAATATTCTTTCCAAATCCTCCCCTGAGGAGACTCTGGAGCACCAAAATACATCGGTAATAGAGAAAATGGATTCATCCCTTGTCCCTGCCAACTCTGATAGACCAGCTCGGAACAATAGAAGTCGGAATCATTCACTACAAATGCCGAATCATAGGGTTTTCCAAAATACCTTCTAATTCGCTTTAAAGCCTCTATGGCCTGGGAACGTAAGCTGGCCGGAAATCGAACAAGGTAGTATCCGTCTTTTTGATCTTCCCCAGACTTCACGCGTTTCAAAAATCGATCGAGACTTATTCTGCTTACGCCGCGCTGAGGCCAAGCTTCAAAGACCCACCACTCACGGCTATCACGATCAAAACTTAAAACCCCAACATGTGACAATCGAGGCGCTGAGACATGAAACTGTTCCAAAGTTACATCTTCGATGGCATCGCAAATTTCACCGCAATCAAGGTCCAAAAAAATCAGATCACCAGAATGTAAATCTGCGGGCCATGCAGGCAGTATAAGCTTCAAAACTAGGATTACAGACAGTAAACTCAAATCGATCCATCTAAATTCAGCTTTGCTCAATTTGTCCATGCTCCACAGCAGAAAATTTGCCCGAAGAATACTCCAGACACTGCTTGACCGGACATTTGTGGTGGCGCGTACAATGAGCCATGATTCAATTGCTTACGGGATCCGCCTTATGGTTGTGCATGGCCGTCAACAACCCACATCAAACACATCCCACTTATACGGGCTCGTCAGGAGTTCTCAAAACTTTCTCGTCGATTCCGAACGCTCCGACGACCTTTGGATTGGCGGCTACGGGACGAATGTTTTTTGCTGACCCGTTTATTGATACTCAAAAGCATAGTCGCACCGCTTTCAGGCTTTCGGCCAATTATACTTTGCCCTTTGAACTTGAAGCTTTCGCAGGTTTCGGATTTGTCTTTAATGAGCACAGCAACGCCGACACTTCACGAAGCGCCACAAGTTTTTTTGAAAATTCGGATATTGGTCTTAAGTGGGGCCATAAAATGGCTGATGATTTTTTTGTAAGCGCTTTTGCCTTTGGAAGGTTTTTCTCTGGCACTCGAGTGGCTAGAAACTCGAGTGGCTTTTCAAGACAGACCTCAGGTCCTATCGGCCAAGGATTTTTGGGATTGGGAACGACTTATAGTTTTCAAAATCAATGGGAAAATTTTCCACTTCGTCTGCATCTTAATCTTGGTTACCGATCACCAAACTCTGACCTCACACCAACCAATAATGCTTCCTTGGCTAATCGCGAAAGTCACATCGAAGTATTTAATATGGACGCGTATGCTTATCAGTCGATCGTCGCGTCTTTTGCGGCCGAAGCCCCCTATCATTGGGTGACGCCCTTCCTCGACTATTCGACGGAATACGCTCTAAGCACCGGCGATGATCCGGTTGTCTACGAACACAATCGCCACAATGTTGCGCTTGGCGTGCGCGCGACTCCGCACCCTGCGGTTGCGATTTTGGCGGCACTTGATCTCGGCTTCAATGGTGATATCAACGGTGCCGGAGTTGCCATCCCCCAAAACACTCCTTGGGAAGTTTATTTTGGAGTTAGCTTCCAGGCTATCGGTGATGGTTTGTTTGCTTCCGAAGGCAGTGTCCGTGGCCGCGTTACAGATGCCGAAACGGGCCTTCCCCTTCCTGATGTTCAAGCCACTTTGGTTGGCGAAGTGACACTACCTCAAGTCACGGATCTTTCGGGATTCTATCAAGTTGATCGCATCGGTAATGGAAATTATCAAATCAGATTTGAAAAACAGGGCTACCAATCTCAGTCTCAGAATTTTGAGATTCGAAATGGTGAGCCTGTTATTTTGGATATTGCCTTAGAAACTCTTGGACCCAAAAAAGGAAATATTCGTGCGAAGATTGTCGACGCGGATACGGGTGATCCCATCGAGAAGGCTATCGTTCAAATTTCAGGAATGGATCGTCCTCTAGCAACGGCGGCGAATGGTGAAAGTTTGGCTCAAGGCTTGAAGGAAGGAACTTATAATATGAGAGTCGAAGCTAATGGCTATGAGCCGGCGGACTTTCCTGTTGAAGTGTTTCCTCGCGAAACCGTTGATCAGACTTTTGCTCTAAAGAAAGCTCTGCCCAAAAATGGTAGTTGCGCAGGAGTTGTCAAAAACAAGGAAGGAACGGGACTTACGGCGGTCTTCACAACGGAAGATGGAAGTATCGCTCCCTTTGGAACCGACCCGCTTACAGGTCAATTCAATCAACCGCTGCCCGAAGGCCAATATCGTTTCAAGGTACAGGCCGAAAATTATTTACCCAAAACCATCGACTGTGATGTCAAGGCAGGCGAGACCACTCAAAATGATGTCAGTCTTGAAAAACCGGAGAAGGCAACGGTCATTGAAGACAAGATTGTTTTGCCGGACGCCATTTACTTTGATTTTGATTCAGACAAGATTCAAAGTCGCTCCTTTGATGTGCTTGATCAAATTGTAGATATCCTGAAGCAAAATCAAAACTTTGGATTACTCCAGATCGAGGGACATACAGACAGTGTCGGAGCCGATGCTTACAATCAAAAATTAAGCGAGCGTCGTGCGAGATCCGTTCGAAAGCGCCTTATCGAAAAAGGTATTTCGTCCAAAAAGCTTCGAGCTGTAGGCTTTGGAGAATCTCAGCCCATTGCCACGAATCTGACGAGCGAGGGTCGAAGCGAAAATCGCCGAGTGGAATTTAATATCATGCGTAGCCAACATGAGCGTTCTCAACCGGATCCTTTGCCAACACCGACTCCAAAGGAGGCTCCGGTTCCTACTGAAGAACCTTCAGCTGAAGAGCCTACAATGGACAGGTTGCCAAGCCCTACTCCTGATGAGGGCACACGTGAGCGCGAAAGCTCTACACCTGATAACGCTCCAAATGAGGCTCCAGCCATGGAGACAGCGCCTTCCCCGCAGGAATTCCCGACGCCCAGCGTTGAACCCAATGGGCAGGAGTGATAGGAAAGGGCTTCATGAGCCCCTCTTCTAAGACAATTTATTGGGATTACAATGCCACCGCTCCGGTTCGAAAGACTGTCAAAACACGAATTGCCGAAGCCTTGGATCGCTATCCCGGCAACCCTAGCTCCATGCACTCACTCGGGCAATCAGCCCGCGCCTATATTGAACGTGTACGTCGCAAAGCTGCCGAGTCGCTTGGCGTGGATCCTGGAGAAGTTATTTTTACGGGATCGGCCACGGAGACAAATTTGTTTGCTCTTCGAGGCTACTGGCTCGCTAACAAAAAATCGGCTTCGCCAACACCCAAAGTTTTGGCTTCCCGAATCGAACATCCTTCCGTTTGTAAAAATCTGGATTTTTTAGCAGAGACCGAGGGCATTGAAATTGTCGAAATTCCCCGGCTTGCTAGTGGCCTTACTGATTTTTCAAAAATGGAAGAACTGTTGAACAGTCAAAAATTTTGGTTGATCAGTTTGCATGGCGCTAGCAATGAAACTGGCATCATTCAGGATTGGAACAAAGTCGCTGGGCTCGCCGCTCGCTATAGGACCCCTATGCACTCCGATATGGTGCAGTTTTTTGGCCGAATGCCTTTGAGTTTTCAAGGATCGCCACTGAATTCGGCGACCATTTCCTTTCACAAAAGTGGTGGCGTACGTTCGTGTTCACTTTTTTATTTGAAAAAAGACACCGCGTGGATCCCTTGCTTAGTTGGTGGCGCTCAAGAGAAGAAACGCTGGGCGGGAACCGAAAATATTCTTGGCATTGCCAGTATCGACGCACTTTTTGACGAGTTACCCGCCATGATCGAAGGCTACCAAGGACCTGTCCGAAAAATCCGCGATGAATTCGAACAGCGGCTCATGAAAGCCGTACCCGAAGTAAAAATTGTCGGTCAAGACGTCGATCGACTCCCCAACACTTCATACTGTATTTTTCCGGGCTTACCTTCGGATGCGCTTTTAATGGCCCTGGATGTTTCGGATATTTGCGCCAGTGCCGGATCGGCTTGTTCCTCTGGACTTTCGCTTCCCTCCTCAACCCTACAAAAGCTAGGTTATTCGCAAAAGGAGGCTCAATCGGCAATTCGCTTTAGCTTAGGGGAAACTTGCTGTGATACTCAAATTGATAAAGTCATTGAGGTGATCCAGACGGCGATTGCTAGATTCAAAACCAAGTAAATGAAAACTGCTGCACTTGATGATTTGATTGCTCACTTAAGCCGCCTTCCTAGTATCGGCGAACGAACGGCCACACGATTGGCTTTTTATTTGTTGCGAGCCAAGCCTCAGTTTAGGGAGGGCCTCTCTCGCGCCATCGAACGTCTGCAAGATATTGTTCTTTGCTCTCAATGTCGCACGGTTACGGAGCAAAACCCCTGTGCGATTTGTTCGAGCCATGTTCGCCAGCAAAAGCATCTTTGTATTGTCGAGAAAGCTTCGGATATTTATTCGGTCGAGCGCCTCGGCAGCTATCGTGGAAAATATTTTGTGCTGCATGGCCTCTTAAACCCGATGGAGGGCATCGGCGCCGAAGATTTGGGCCTGCAGCGTCTTATGGAACGTTTCCAAAACGATCGGCCTGAGGAGATCATTCTGGCCCTCAATCCTACCGTCGAAGGCGATGTTACAAGCTCTTATCTGCTTCGACTCCTGTCTCCCCTCCAAATCCCCATCAGCCGACTGGCCGCGGGCCTACCCATTGGAAGCGAATTGGAGTTTGCGGATCAAATTACTTTAGGAAAAGCCTTTGAAGGTCGCACCAGGCTTCGTTAGCATGTTGATATGCCAAAGAAGTCCAAGAAAGTTGCTTCGCGCCCAGCCAAACTGAGCTGGGACACTCAAGCACTCCAAATCATGAATGATATTCTGCGTCGAGGACGAGTAAGTCGCGCTTGTCTATTTGTACTCAGCTCCAATGGCGATCTTGTTTTACAGGCAGGTTCTTGTAAGGGCCTCGACTTTACATCAATAGGCGCTTTGGCCGCCGCCGCGGAAGGTGTGAAACGCCAATTAAGTGCTCTACTCTCTTCCAAGACTGAGAGCATAAATTTTGGTGACGAAAAATCTGGATTTTGGATGCGCAATATAAATTCATGGTTTGTTGTTGGCGTTCGGCTTCCTACAAAGACTAAGGGCCTCGATAATTTTTACAAACATTTAAAGAAAAAACGTCCAGAGGAACATTCTAAGCACTCTCGCCAAAATACGGCTGAGGCGTTGGACGGACTATCGGGAGAAGCGGTTGAAGCAGCTTTCAATAAGGATTAAGCTGACGGGAATAAGAAATGTCTTTTATTAATTATTCAAATAGAGAAATCAACTGCAAGATCGTCTTCTACGGACCAGGACTTTGCGGCAAGACCACCAACCTGCAATTTGTTTACAAAAAGACAGCGCCCAAGGCCAAAGGCAAGATGATCTCCCTGGCTACCGAAACGGAGCGAACATTATTTTTTGACTTCCTTCCCTTGGCGCTGGGCGAAATCCGCGGATTCAAAACCCGCTTTCACCTCTATACCGTGCCCGGACAAGTTTTTTATGACGCCAGTCGAAAGCTGATTCTTAAGGGGGTAGATGGAATTGTGTTTGTCGCGGATTCCCAAAAAGATCGACTGGATGCCAATCTGGAGAGCATGGAAAATTTGAAGATCAATCTTAAGGAGCAAGGCTATGAGCTTGAGGATCTTCCCTATGTGATTCAGTACAATAAGCGAGATTTACCCAATATTTCGCCTGTCGAGGATCTTCGGCGGCTCTTGAACCCCAACGGCGTTCCTGACTTTGAGGCCGTCGCCGCCGAAGGAAAGGGCGTTTTTGAGACCCTTAAATCCGTGGCCAAGCAGGTTCTCTTGGAACTTAAGAAAGAGAAGAAATAGACTTTCAAAATTTTCCGTGATTAGTTTTCAGGATAACTCTGCCCGGGCAGAGTTAGATTCCTCGGTCTCAGCGGCTGCACCTTAGGTGCACAACATAAACCAGTTTGCTCTAGCCCTGAGCCGAAGTTAAAGTAGAGCAGACATCAGATTCCCAGGTAGCTCAGGGGTAGAGCAGGTGGCTGTTAACCACCTTGTCGGGGGTTCAAATCCCTCCCTGGGAGCCATTTTATTCAAATAAATTTGAATCAGTTAACCAGGTCGGCGCTTCGCGGCTTACTTCTCGCGGCTCAGTCCCTGGGAGCCATCTCACTACGGGGCAAATCATGGGAAGAGTTAACACCCAAAACTCGCTTAAAGCTCTATGTCATTTGCTTCCTCATAAACAAAGAGCTTCTTCTCTTAACACCAGACTCGATCATTCAAATTTTAAATCAGCATATTTATGAAAACCCAGAGGGTTTCAAGGATTCAGTTTTATCCGCGCTTGAAACTAATCGGTATAACGAAGCTACGATCATTAACATCGGGCGATTAGCGCACAAATCTTATTTGGCTAAGCAACAAAAAATGGCACCATCCTTGCCAGATGCCATTCCAGCATAAATTTTCAACCCAACTCAAAAATGAGTTGAGGCGCTTGGAACAAGGAAACAGAAGTTCGAGCGCATCCCCTACAAAACATTCGAACCCACTGATTTCCAGGGGTTATCGAATTTGTACTCTAAACAAGCGTTCCGGAATTCATCCACCTGGGGAGCCAATTACTCGACCAGGCGATAGCTTACACTTCGACCTTTGGAAGAATTTTTTTTGAGAATGCCTTTTTTTTC